>FUFK010064346.1_pt1 | contig 31735 bp, 34 predicted proteins | sample 1021851 | NCBI WGS metagenome assembly FUFK01 (sample SAMEA51879418, study PRJEB19060) | metagenome | reverse complement strand
TAAATATACAAAAATCTCAATAAATTGTTCAAAATTGGAGAACAAGATATTGTTATTTATAACCAAGTTAGAGGACTCACTGTAATTTGATATTATGTTAGCTCATTACCTATTTTAATCGATTTATTAGTATTATCTTAATTACTTACACACAAAAAAAAAGAGGATAAAGATAAAGATTAATCAATTTTTTGTTTTTGTTATTACATTATTTAACAGAACACTTTGTTTTAAGAAAAACAAAACAATTTTTCAAATAAAATATTCTAGCAATTAGATGGAAAGAGTATTCAATTAATAAAGCTTATCAACAATTTTGAAAAAGAATTTGAATTATTATTTCTTTTTTATTTAACACAATTTTAAGCTTAATCACAGCTTATTTGCGAATTCTGAAGTAAGATGATAGGAGATATTCGAAATTAAATAACTAATATCAAAAATTAATTTAGTTAAATGCAAAAATCTAACCGNACTNAGACTTATTTAATACTTTTATTAATTTTAAGTACTTCACATTTTTTAAATGACCTAATGCAGTCATTAATTCCTGCTTCATATCCTTTATTAAAAGCAAAATATTCATTAGATTTTATACAAATAGGTTTAATATCTTTAACTTTTCAGGTTGCAGGCGCATCTTTGCAGCCTATCGTTGGCATGATAACAGATAAAAATGCTGCCCCTTATTCCCCTGTATTTGGTATGATATTTACTTTTTCAGGTTTAGTAAGTTTAGCTTTCGCTCAAAATTATCAAATAATTCTTATCTCAGTAGTATTAATAGGAATTGGATCATCCATTTTTCATCCTGAAGCAACACGTATGGCTCGTTATGCAGCAGGAAATCGTCAAGGTTTAGCTCAAGGTATATTTCAAGTCGGTGGACAGGCTGGAGGATCATTAGGTCCTATATGTGCTGCAATAATATTAGTTCCATGGGGATTATCCTCACTTTCTATTTTTGCAATATTAGCTCTTTTAGCAATGATACTCCTAGTTTGGATTGGAAGTAAGCAACNTGAAATAAGTTTAGAATTTTCTAAAAATCAAGAAAAAATGAGAAATAAGACTAAATTAATAGTTTTTTCACCTTTGAAAATTTCAATTTGTTTATCTATTTTGATTTTTTTAATATTTACTAAGAATTTTTATAGTGAAAGTTTTCGATCTTTTTATACATTTTATCTTATAGATCATTTTGGATTATCAATTCAAGCGTCTCAATTAATGTTATTTATTTTTCTTTTTTCAGCAGCAATTGGAGTTTTAATTGGTGGTATAATAGGAGATAAAATTGGTCGCTACTGGATTATCATGATTTCTGTCCTTGGGCCATTACCATTAACTATTATTTTACCATATGCTGATTTATTTTGGACAGGTGTTCTCACAATTCTAATTAATCTAGTAATGGCAAGTGCATTTGCTTCTATTCTGATTTATGCAATAGATCTATTACCAAATAGAATTGGNTTAATAGGNGGTTTATTTTATGGACTGAATTTTGGTCTAGGCGGAATTGCTGCAGGATTTTTAGGTGTTCTTACAGAAAAATATGGGATAGAAAACACATATTTAATTTGCTCCTTTATGCCATTTGCAGGATTAATGGTTTGGTTTCTTCCTCGTATGGATAATAAATTGAAATAAAAAAATCTTTTTAATCATTAATAAGTTTTAGAAGTATAATTTTCTGTTAATTTACTTTGTTTCTGCAAAAGCAACTGGAATTTATAACAATATCAGTTCTGGCTTTTGCTTGATTTAACAATAGTTCTACATGAGGTAATTCTACAGTATCTTTTCGGATAAACAAACACTCATGTAGACCATGTAAAGACCAAACATTTTTTGGATTTTGACAAGGGCGTGGAAGTTTACCATCTAATCCTAAATCTGCTCTGAAAACAGTTTCAGCTTCGTCGAACTCTCCTGCAGCCATTAGTAAGGCTCCAAGTGCATGACGAGTTGGTTGAGGCCAACACCAAGGTTCTTCATAAGCTAATCCATCATCAAGTTTAACAGCTTTTCTTAAATGTGATAATCCAATTTTAAGATTTCCAGCTTTAAATTCTATTTCACCAATCATCATCTCCTGAGCTATAGCCAGTACATCTCTAGATTTATTATTAAATAACATTCGACTGTCTGGAACTAGTTCATAAGATTTTAAAAATTTGCTAGAAAAAATTTTTGCTTCACTTATTCTATTTAAATTCGCTAAAGCAATAGCTTTGGCATAATATAATAATGCATTAGTAGTCACATAAAGATTTGTATCTTTGGGTTGATCAATTTGTAAAATTTCTTCCCACATTCCAAATCTCACATATACGTGTGGAGCAGCAGCAATAAAAGTTTCAAAAATATCTGGATAAAGCCGCACTATTTTGTCATTTACCTCTTCTCTTATTTTTTTCACTAAAGAAATAGCATTTTGTTTTTGGCCTAAAAACATTGCACCATAAAAAGCAAAATGAAGATTATGTATTCTGTAAAGAGCATAAAAGTTTTCAGTTCCAGCATACGATTTATATAATTCATCTGCCTCTATAGCTTTAAGATTCCGATACAACACATTTTGATAATCACCACATAGAACATCAATATGAGTAGCCATATGTATTAGATGACCAGAATCTGGAACTAAATCTTTTAAGCAATCACCATGTTTTAATGCTTTTTCTGGATTTGGTGACATTTCCATTAAGTGGATATACAAATGTAAAAGTCCAGGATGCTCCCATGAATTATGATTTTTATTGAAAATATTTTCTAATATTTCCATAGCTTCATTGGTAGAACTTTCAGGATTTGGTAAACTTTTTCTAAAATCCCAAAGTTTCCATGGAGTTCTATTCATTAATGATTCAACATAAAAGCATATAATGTCTAAATCATTAGGATAAATTTCAAATACTTTTTTCATTCCAATTGCAAAAGCATCACTAAATGGTTGAAAATCATCTATATCTGGATTTTTTGGGTATCTTTGTTCCAGAGCTTTAAGCATTTGACTTTCTAGTTTGGATAAATCTGAAATTTTATTTGCTTTAGAAATACATTCATGTGCTTTTTTTAGGGTTGGAATTTTTTCATCAGAAGTAAATATATCCCACGGTTTGTTATAATTTGGACCAATAGCGTAAGCTATACCCCAATAAGCGAAAGCACAATTTTTATCTAATTCAATTACTTTTTCAAAACATAATATAGATTCTTCATGATTATAAGCAAATAACCATACCATACCTCTATTAAACCAAATTTGGGCCAATTCATTTGTTGTTACTTTTCTGGAATATTTACCTAAATCGAAATACTCTTTCATTTAACGCGTTCCTTTTAAAGAAAATCAAATTTTAATTTTGTTTTTTTATTTTTAATTTTTTTTAAATTAGTAACGAGGTTCCAAAAAAAATCAAAATCAAGCCCATAATTTTGTCCAACCATACGGCTTTGATTATTATTTTTTCAATAAGTACATATAATGCTAATCCTGTTATCCAAAAAAGATTCATTACACCACCCACGAACAATAAAGCCATTAGTGCCCAACAACAGCCAAGACAAAATAAACCATGATGAGCTCCCATTATAAATGATCCTTTTGCTCCCTTTCTATTATTAGAAGACAAGAAATCAATTGGTGTACGACACTTTTCAAGACATGCATTTTTTAAAGGAGTAAACTGATAAACACCAGCAGTAATCAGAAGGATTCCTGAAAATTGAACAGATTTTAATTGCATCATTGCTGCATCAGTAATGCTAGAGGTATCAAAAAATTTATGGATAATACAGGCAATTAGACTAAAAATAGCCCAGACTATTAAATAGCCAAATAAAAATAGATAAGTATAAGACAATGCCTTTTTCCCTTCACTCCCAATCTTTTTTAAATTATGGAATAGTAATAGGGTAGGCGCTGCGCTTGGTGTCATCATAGCAATCATCATAAGCCACCACATTAAAAACATACTAATAGCCATACTTATTGACCATCNATTTTTCATGTCCATGTTATTCGATCCCATGTTCATATCCATGTTATTGGATCCCATGTTCATNTCCATGTTATTCGATCCCATGTTCATATTCATTTCCATAGATGAAGACATGCTAAAAATACCTGACATTTTTGTCATTTCTATAGCACTCATAGGCATACCAATACCAAAAATGGTATAAAGCCCAGTAATCATAACTATTAAAAAAATAGAAAGATAAACAATTAAATTATCTTTTTCTAGTACAATAGATAGTTTAGGTTTTTCTAACAAATTTGGTATATCTTATTCTTTAATCATACCATGATTATTCATTTTATTCCTAGAAAGTTGGGAATGCGTATTTGTGTTATTGGGAAGTTGTAGAATTGAGCTATCTTTTGTAATTGTAGTACCATTTGCCACTTCTGCATAAAGAAAATCTTGTCCGTTTGGTAAAGCCATTGCAGCTCTATGAGGCATTCCAGATACAGGATTTGCAAGTGGTTTGACATTCAAATCAAACATTCCTTCTACTTTGGCACTACCTATTCTTTCTTCTTGGTTAATAGTAGCATCTATTTTTCTATATATAGTTTCATGCTTAGTTGGACACATTGCATTAAAAATATACCAACCGGTAGCCATTTCATCAGTATCCTTACCGCTTAAAATTGCCTCAATACCTTTTCTTTGTTCTTCTGTTGTATTTTCATCAATTACTAATTGGATTTCNCCATTTCCTTCATAAATGGCTCCTGGCCATTTTGCAATAAATCCAGCTTTAGTGCCNGATAAATCAGTATCTCCATAAAATCCNGAATGAATTTCGTAAACAATAGAGGCTTCACAGGTACCNTGCGTTGGTTTTACAGTATATTGACAAGGACAACCAAAGTCGCAATTACAATTTTGCATTTGAGTTATATCTAATTGCCATGGTGTCATTTTAAAACCTCCNGATACTGCTAAAAAAAACTACTAGANAAGTTACATTAAGGATCAGTAATTTGCAAAATTAAATTAAATTAACCTTACGTAATGTATCAAAATAAGAATAGTCTAGATATATTCTACAATTGTTAATTCAGAATAATAATAATTGATATTATTAACTGACAAATACAATTAAAATAATAAGGTCTTATTAAAGATAGAAGAGTACTTGAATTAAATTTTTTCTTTTATTTCATATAATTTTTTACCATCTCGAGATGATATAGTAGGATTTACTTTTAAATCAGTTCCCTTCCAAATCGCCAAAGCCAAAAGAAATCCATTATTCATTTTTGTCCAATGTTTTTCATTTGATTTGTGAATTATAATATCACCAACATTTGCAATCCTTTTACCATAATGTTCAGACCAAAATAATGCTGAACCAGCAAGAGGTACATATGCCTCTTCAGCTAAATGCCAATGCATTTGATAATTCAGGTTTTCTCCCCAATAGCCAATCATAATTCTAGTATTTTTCATATAAAAAGGACCATGTGGTCCAATTAAGTCGAACCAGCCATATCTTTTTATGAAGTCAGAACCAACTTCATGTTCAGAATAGGTCGTATTCCATTTCAATTCGTAATTTGCTTTAATAATACTATCCAAAATATTCTTGGTAGTTAAAAAATTGGAACTATTAATTTTATTAACAAGGTTTTGTACTTGTTTTTTTTTTGTGGAAGATTTGGTTTATATTCTAAATTTTGAGATATTCTACCACAGAATTCTAATATTTCATTTTTTGAATTACAAAACTTTACAACACTATCTCTTAAATTCATCAAATTTTTTGATGCTTTCATATAGAATCCTTATTTTAAAGATTAAATAAAAGTAAAATGTTTAATTTAAATTTTTGTGAAAACAATATATGAAACTATCAAATAAATAAATTTAAAATAATTAATAGCAACCAGAGTATTTTAAAATATAACCAATTTTAATAATACTTAAGATCATTATTTTGTTTTGATAAGGTAATTTATATTTTTTCAATTATTTTTCTGGCATTACCAAAGGTAATTCTAGAAATAAATAGTACTCAGGTTATATAATTTACTATTTTTATAATTAGGGAGTTATTTATGAAATTTATAGTTTTAGCTAAATATACAAAACAGGGAACAGACGGATGGTTAGAAAACCCTGATGAGGATAGACGTGCCATGATAAGTGGAATGACTAAAAAAATAGGTGGTGAGTTAATTGATCTATCTTACACTCGTGGAACTTATGACGTAGTTGCAACTGTCAAAGCACCCAGTCTAGATGTTATGACTGCACTTAAGCTATCTATGATAAAATCTGGAGCTATTGCAGAGATGAACATTCTTGAGGATATAGATTTAAATGCAATTGCAAAACAAGGTGCAGAGATGATTGGATTATATAAAGCACCAGGCAATTAAACATCATTTGATTTATTTTAATAAAAACGAATAGCTGGGCCAAAAAATTTGGCTCAGCAAAATATCTAAATATTGAATTATATAGAATAAATTAAAAAATCCATGCAAACGTAAATATCTAGAATATTTTATTAAAGTTTAAAATTTAAATTAATTTTCAATCAATATTGAATAAATGTTACCAGGTACTAAAGGTGTTTAATTGATTATGAATTAACCAATATAAAAGAAATATTACAAATCTTTTCACAAATTAGCACCTGGTATATCAATTAGCTACTACTTTTAAAAGAAACCATCTGGACTTTCAGCGTATGATACAAGCACATTTTTCGTTTGTTGATAATGGTTTAGCATCATTTTGTGAGTTTCTCTTCCGATCCCAGAATTCTTATATCCACCGAATGCAGCGTGTGCNGGNTANGAGTGGTAGCAGTTGACCCATACACGTCCAGCTTCAATTGCTCGTCCCATTCTATAGCAAATATTTGCATCTCTAGACCAAACGCCAGCTCCTAGACCATATAATGTATCATTAGCAATGGAAACAGCTTCTGCTTCATCTTTAAATGTCGCAACTGAAACTACTGGTCCAAATATTTCTTCTTGGAAAATTCTCATTGAATTATTACCCTTGAAAGCGGTTGGTTCAACGTAATAACCTCCTGAAAAATTACCATTCATTTCTCTTTTTTCACCACCAAAAAGAACTTCTGCTCCTTCTTGCTTTCCAATGTCTAAATAGGACATTATTTTTTCAAACTGTTCGTTTGATGCTTGTGCTCCAACTTGAGTATTTAAATCAAATGGTGATCCACAATTTAGTGCTTTTACTCTTTCTTTTACCATTTCCATGAATGGTTCATAGATATCCTCATGAATGATGGCTCTTGATGGACAAGTACAAACTTCGCCTTGATTAAAATATGCGTGAAGAAAACCTTCAACACATCTTGAAATATAATCATCTGATCCACCCATTATATCTTTGAAGTAGATATTCGGACTCTTTCCTCCGAGTTCTAGAGTTACAGGTATGAGGTTTTCAGATGCATATTGAAGTATTAATCTTCCAGTAGTTGTTTCTCCTGTAAATCCAACCTTTTTTACTCTCTTACTAGAGGCTAAAGGTTTTCCAGCTTCAACACCATATCCATGAACAATATTTGCCACACCAGCTGGAAGAAGATCTCCTATTACCTCCATTAGTACATTGATCGAAAATGGTGTTTGTTCTGCTGGTTTTAAAACAACTGCATTACCTGCAGCTAACGCTGGAGCAAGTTTCCATGCAGCCATTAAGATTGGAAAATTCCATGGTATTATTTGTCCAACTACACCTAAAGGTTCAGGATAGTGATAAGCCATCATACCAAGTGCTGAATTTCCACCTCCTGATTGCATCCCATCAATATTACCTATGGTACCTTCTTGGGCTCTAATAGCTCCTGCAAAATATCTGAANTGGTCTACAGTAAGAGGAATATCTGCAGCAAATCCCTCTCTTATAGGCTTTCCATTATCTAATGTTTCTGCAAGTGCTAGTTTTTCTGTATTTTCTTCAATTCTATCAGCTATTTTTAATAAAATATTTGCTCTTTCAGCAGGACCAGTTTTTCCCCAAGCTGGAGCTGCTTTATGTGCTGCATCTAATGCAAAATCAATATCCTCAGCATTTGATCTAGGTACTTCACATATTACTTTTCCAGAAGTTGGTGAAATATTTTCAAAATATTTTCCCGACTTTGGTTTTTGCCAATCTCCTCCAATAAAATTTTCATATCTTGAACTTGGCTTTAATTTTGATCCTTCATCTCCAGGATAAATAAAAGGTGTTGTTTGATCCATAAATCCCTCCAATAATTATAATCATACAAAACTAATTTACATTATCAGAGTATAAACCTTATAAAATTAGTCAAGATGACACATGATAAATATTGTTGTAAGAATTGCTTTAGTCTTGATAGTTATAAATTTTGTATTAATGTCTAATTATTATAAATTTTAGATCTAAATGATTAGATGAAAACAATAATCGTTATTGGTGCTGGTATAGTAGGGGTCTCAACTGCAATTTGGCTTCAAAGAAGTGGTTTTAAAGTTACTATTATTGATCAAAAAGGACCTGCTACAGGTGCTTCACATGGAAACGCGGGTATTTTGGCAGCAAGTTCAATNATTCCCGTTCCTAACCCTTCACTNATTAAAAAACTNCCTTTTTATTTATTAAGTAAAGATTCACCAGTTTTTTTTAAAATGTCCTACTTACCTAAAATGTTTCCATTTTTAATAAGTTATTTATCAAAAAGTAATTTAAGAGAAGTTAATAAATATGCTGAACGAATGACGCCATTAATATTTGATACTGTTTGTCAGCATAAATCTTTGGCAAAAGGCACAGGAGCTGAAAAATTTATATCTTATCAAGACTATTGTTTTGGTTATGAAACAGAGGAGAATTTTCTAAATGATAAAAAAGTTTGGAAATTGCGACAAAAACATGGTTTGCCTTTTGAAGTAGTTAACGGAAATGAATTCTCTAATTTTGATCCTTTTTATAAAGATTTATTTGATGTTATTGTGAAATGTAAAAATCATGGAAAAATTAATGATCCTGGTCTTTATGTAAAAACATTATGTGATCATTTCCTTTCTCAAGGAGGTGAACTAATCATATCAAAAGTAAATGATATTTCATCAAAAAACTTAAATGATGTCATAGTTAAAATTGAAAGNGATTCANTAATTGCTAACAAAATAGTTGTAGCAACTGGGGCTTGGTCAAAAAAAATCTTAAAAAAATTTAAAATCAAAATGCCCTTGGAAAGTGAGAGAGGGTATCATGTCGAATATGTTGAGCCAAATTTTTATCCCAAAGTTCCAATGATGTTAACTTCAAAAAAATTTGTAATAACTCCCATGGATGGTAGAATTAGGGTTGCAGGACTAGTTGAGTTTGCTGGGTTGAAAACTCTTAAAAGAAAACCCCCACTAAATTTATTAAAGAATAAAATAAAAGACTTATTTCCTAACCTAAAATGTAAAGAAAAAATTGAATGGTTAGGGCATAGACCAGCATTAGTAGATTCTTTACCCATGTTGGGGTATTTAGATAAAAATAAGCAGATTTTAGTTGCTTTTGGCCATCAGCATTTAGGGTTGACAGCAGGCGCTAAAACAGGCCGAATAGTATCAGATTTGATTATTGGTAATGATATNAAATTAAAAATATCAAACTATAGACCAAATCGATTTATGAATTAAATAAATTTGGAGGAGATAATGAATAAATTGAGAATTTTTTTGTATTCATTTATATTTATAAATTTTTCTTTATTTGGAATAGCTCATGCTGAAAAATGGGATATGCCTATGGCATATTCTGCAACAAATTTTCATTCTGAGCATGGTGTTATTTTTGCTAATAAAGTAAAAGATTACACTAATGGTGAGTTAGAAATTACAGTTCATCCTGGAGGCTCTTTATTTAAAGGTGGTGAAATAAAAAGAGCAGTCCAGACAGGTCAAGCGCCAATTGGCGAAAGATTTATGTCTGCTCATGCAAATGAGGCACCTCTTTTAGGCTGGGATAACCTTCCTTTCCTTGCTACGACATATGAAGATAATAATAAATTGTGGTCTGTTGCTAAAGATAAAGTTAATAAACAATTATCTGACTTGAATTTAGTTGCTCTTTACACATGTCCTTGGCCAGGGCAGGGTTTTTATTTTAAAAAAGAAGTTAACTCAAGTGCAGATACTCAAGGAGTAAAATTTCGATCATATAATGCTGCAACTGCTACATTTGCCAAAGAATTGGGTATGCTNCCAGTTCAAGTTGAAGCTGCAGAACTTAGTCAAGCATTAGCAACTGGTGTTGCTGAAGCATTTATTTCGTCTGGATCTACTGGATATGACAGAAAAGTATGGGAACATTTAACTCACTATTATAAAGTAAACGCATGGTTACCTAGAAATTATGTAATTATAAACAAAGGAATATATGAAGGTCTCTCTGATAATATTAGAAATGCTTTACACAAAGCTGCTGATGAAACTGGAGCGGCATGTTCAGCAAAGTCTGCTGAATTAGCAAACTGGTATTTTGAACAATTAGAAGCAAATGGTATGAAAGTTACTGATGCTGGTCCTGATTTTTTAAAAGAGCTAAAGGCTATTGGTGCTAAGATGCAATCCGAATGGCTATCTAGTGTTGGTTCTGAAGGTCAAGCAATAGTAGATGCTTACAACAAAATGTAAAAGTTATAACCCAACCTCATCAAAAGTGGGGTTGGGTGTTAAGTATGAGTGATTGGTCTAAATTTCTTGGTATACCTCTTTGGTTTTGGTTATTTGTATTACCAACTTTAATTTCATTAGTATGTCTTTTTTTACAAAATAAATTAGAAAAAATTTTCAATCCAATTTGGAAAATTTTAGATAAAGTCTATTATTATTCGGGTATTATCGCTGCTACAAGTATGTGCTTAATTCTATTTATTATCATAGCACAAATGATTACTAGATGGACAGGAATAATATTTGAAGGTTCTACTGAATTTGCAGGATACGCAATGGCATCAACTTCCTTTTTTGCTCTAGCATATGCATTAAGCAAAGGAGCACACATAAGAGTATCAATATTTTTAAATTTNAACTCTTTTACAAAAAAATGGTTAGATATTTTTGCTTTATTTACTGCTTCTATCATAGCAACATTTTTTGCAAGATATGCAATTAAAACAAATTTTATGTCTGAAATGTTAAATGATAGAACCCAAGGACAAGACCAAATACCTGAAGCAATTATCTATATTTTAGAAATGTTCATTACTTCTCCAACAAATTGGCAGTCATTGTGGTCAAATTATGAAGGAAAATGGATATTTACTCCAATCTGGATACCGCAGTTACCCATGTCTATCGGAACTATTTTACTTGCTGTTTGTTTGTGGGATCATCTTTCAAGATTACTTATTACAAATAAATCTGGAATTAAATCAGATATTGTTAAATGACAGAGATTTTAGCAACAGTTATATTTCTTTTTTCACTATTTTTCTTATTGGGAAGTTCTGTTTGGGTTGGTTTATCCTTGATTGGTGTAGCTTGGATAGGAATAGAATTATTTACTTCTCGTCCTGCTGGAGATGCAATGATAACAACCATATGGACAGGAGCCTCGAGTTGGACACTAACAGCATTACCACTTTTTATTTGGATGGGTGAAATTTTATATAGAACGAGATTGTCTGAAGATATGTTTAAGGGTCTTTCACCATGGATGAGATGGTTGCCAGGAGGGCTACTACATACCAATATAGCTGGGTGTACATTATTTGCTGCAGTATCTGGTTCATCTGCGGCAACATTAACTACAGTAGGAAAAATGTCTATTCCAGAATTAAGAAAACGAGGATATCCAGAGTATATGATTATTGGAACTCTAGCTGGAGCGGCAACTCTTGGGTTGATGATACCACCTTCCTTAACGTTGATTGTTTATGGTGTTTCAATTAATGAATCAATTACAAAATTATTTATGGCAGGTGTAATACCTGGTCTTATTTTATCTTTATTATTCATGCTCTATATAGTTTTTTGGTATTTCTATTTTCCTAATGAAAGACCAGAAAATGATGAATCTATTGGTTTAAAACAAATGTTTTCTGAGAGTAAATTTCTTTTACCAATTTTAGCTTTAGTAATANTAGTTATAGGTTCTATGTATTTTGGTTGGGCAACAGCAACTGAAGCAGCTGCTGTTGGTGTTGTTGGTGCTCTAACATTAGCATTTTCTCAAGGTTCTTTAAATTGGGAAACTTTTTCTAATAGTTTAATGGGAGCTACTCGAACATCTGCTATGATAGCTTTAATATTAATGGGTGCAGCTTTTCTATCATTATCAATGGGATTTACAGGTTTACCAAGAGCTTTAGCTAATTATATAGATAGTTTAAATTTATCACCTATTGTTTTGATAGCCTCACTAACAGTTTTTTATATCATTTTAGGAATGTTTCTTGATGGTATATCATCAGTCGTACTAACTATGGCAATTGTTGAACCAATGATAAGGCAAGCTGGAATTGATGTCATTTGGTTTGGAATTTTTGTAGTTGTTGTAGTAGAGATGGCACAAGTTACNCCACCAATTGGTTTTAATTTATTTGTATTACAAGGAATGACTAAGCATGAAATTTCTTATATTGCAAAAACAGCAATCCCNATGGTTGCATTAATGATTTTAATGGTAATTATCTTGGTAATATGGCCAGAANTAGCNACTTGGCTTCCAGAAACNATCAGACAANGTGGNAGTTAGCGCANTTGGATCANCTTGCTATTTTGCAATTAGATACANATTTTCCAAGAATTNCTGGAGATATTTGTTGTAGAGAAACTTTTTCAAGTAATGTAAATATTATCAAAATTAAAAATGCCTCTGTATCCCAAATTATATCTAAGAATCCTGAGGAACAGCATTTTATAAATTTTAAAAATCAAATATTAACAACAAGGGAAAAATTANTTACTACTTCTTGTGGTTTTACTTTTTATTGGCAATCNTTNTTTAATAAACTNACCANNTCTAACATAGTTACATCTTCTCTTTGTTGTTTAGAAGAAAAAAGAAAATATTTTAATGATAACGAAATTCTTATTTTNACTTTTGATGCAGAAATTTTAAATTTTTTATTAATTTCAAAATTAAAAATACCGTTTAAGGGTCATATATTAGGTCTAAAAAAAAATAACCATCTCTATAAAACAATTTCTTATGATAAGAATAATTATGATTTTGAAAAAAATAGNTCTGAATTAAAAGAATTGCTGTGGCAAACTATAAAAAATCTAAATATAAAATTAATAATTCTAGAATGTACTAATTTATCACCATACAAAACTATTTTCAGAGATATTTTTAGGGGTGAAATTGTTGATTTATTAGTATTAATTGATAAAAAAATTCCTGGTATTATTAAACAAGAATATTTATAAAATTATATGTAATTGCCTCTTACATAATCAGGATGATAGGTTTTGCTGATCCATTCTTTTACAAAGTCGAATTTTTCAACTTTTAAACATATCATTTGAATAGTTTTTAATTGTTTGACAAAATTTGTTGGAAATCCCTCAATTAATCCAGAGCTAAACCAACCAAATATTCTCCAAATTGCAATTTCTGCAATGGATAACGAATTTAAATCTTTAAAATAATTATCATTTAAAAGCATATTCTCTAAAAGTTTCATTTTATTCATTAAAATATTATCAAAAAATTCTTTTCTTTTATTATGGTTAATATTGGTTTCAATATTTTTTCTATAATTAGAAAAAAGTACTGTCATATCAGTACAAATATCAATTATTTGATCAATTTTTGCGGCCAATAAATCATCATTTTTAGGATATAAACCAGAAAGTTTTCCACAATATCTAGACATTGCACCAGTTTGAGTAAGAGAATAGTTATTAATTATTAAAACTGGAATTTGTCGGAAAGGCAGATAATGACCTGATTGAGTAAAACCATTCTTTTTTGCTGATAAAAAATCTTCTCTAGAAATTCTTATATCTTCATAATCTATTGATCCATAAAACAAAGATAGTCTTGGCACTTCTGCACGCCAAAACGGGGTATCAACATATATTATTTTTAGACTCATTTATAAAAATGACAATAGTTTCAATTAGTTATCAAGAAGTAGTAATTCTACTCTTGTTTTTAAATTTATAACATCTCCAACAATATATTGATAGCCTGTAGCGTTAAAATCACTTCTTTTCAACTCTGCAGAAATATCAAATTGTAAATTATTTTTGACTTTATTTTTTAAAACTGAGGGATTATTAAGTTTAGCTTTAAAAGTAACATTTTTGGTAATACCTCTTATAGTCAGAGATCCTTTAATATTAAATTGGTTGTCTTTGGCAAAAACCTTTTTACTTTCAAAGTAGATATATGGATATTTTTCAGCATATAAAACAGTTTCTCCAAGCATTGCATTTGTAGCTAGATCAAAACCGGCAGAACTTGAATTCAAATCAAATTTTAATTTTAGCTTGGATTGATTAGGTTTTTTAAAGTTCAATACAAATATGCTATCTTTTAAAGTAAAAAAACCTTCCATTGGAATAATACCAACAAAATAATTGAATTTAATTCTTTCTGCATTAAGTGTGAATTTATCACTTGCATAATTAATTTTCACTGAGACCAATATCAACAATGATAATAGCAAAGGTAAAATAAAAAAATTTTTATTTTTTGTTAAATCAACCATTCGGGTATAGGTAATTTATTCTTTTTAAGGAATTCTTTATTCCAGATTTTTGACTCATATCTCTGACCAGAATCACATAATATAGTACAAATAGTATGTCCTTTACCCATTTGTTTAGCTAATTCAACGGCTCCTAGAAGATTTATTGCTGAAGAGCCGCCTAAATATAGACCCTCATATTTTAACAAATTTTGTAATTCAGTTATTGCTGGTTCATCTGCAATTCTAAAACAATGATCCGGTTTAAAATTTTCTAAATTTTTAGTAATTCTGCCTTGACCAATGCCTTCAGTAATAGAATTACCTTCAGATTTCATTTCATTGATTTTGAAATAATTATAAAGTGCTGATCCATAAGGATCAGATAACCCAATTTGTATTTTTGGATTTTTTTTCTTTAAATATTTGGCAACACCGGCAATTGTTCCTCCAGATCCTATAGCACAAATAAAACCATCTACTTTTCCGCATGTTTGTTCCCATATTTCTGGACCAGTTGAGTTGAAATGGGCATTTAAATTCGAAGAATTATCAAATTGATTAGCCCAAAGCACAGTTTTATTTTTTTCTTTTTTAGATAAATCTTCAGATAACTTTTTGGAATATTTTACATAGTTATTTGGATTTTTATAAGGTACTGCAGGAACTAGTATTAATTCTGCACCTAATATTTCTAGTAATTGTTTTTTTTCATTACTTTGAGTTTCAGGCATTACAATTATAGTCTTACAACCAATTGAATTACCTAATTGTGTNAAACTTATACCGGTATTACCTGCTGTTCCTTCAACTATAATCCCATTTTTTTTTAATTTTTTATTTTTTATCGCATCGTTTAAAATGCCTAATGCTGCTCTATCTTTAACTGATCCGCCCGGATTCAAAAATTCAGCTTTTCCAAGAATTTCACAACCTGTTAGATCAGATAAATAATTGATCCTAATTAAAGGGGTATTTCCAATTAGAGAAGAAAAATTTGAATTAATTTTATTTTTTATTTTTTTATTCCTTTAGTTAGAAGATAATCTTGTCTTAATGAGTTATTTTCGAAATATAGGGATATAGTATTTAAAATCTCAGTTCTCAACAAATATAGTCTTTCTGGATCAGAGGACAATTTTTCAATCAATTTTGAAAGTGGTCCTGCTCCCTTTTCAAACATACCTAATAAATGAGAAATACTTAAACCTGGAGAGATTATTTTATCTCTATCAAACTTTATATCATCTACTCTATTTTCTAACCTTTTAATGACTATATCTACATTTCCCCATAAATGTGGAGGAGAAAAGTCTGAAGACAATGGTGGATTATATTTTGAAATTATTTGAAAAAATTGACCCATAAATAACTCTGGTGGCCAAGTAGAAAAAGCAATTGTTCCTCCTGGTTTTAGAACTCTTAACATTTCAGACAGTGCTTTTTCAGGATTTGGAGCGAACATATGACCAAATTGACTTAAAACAACATCAAAAAAAGCATCATCGTAGGGTAGTTTTTCAACATCAGCCTCTGTAAATTTTACACTAAGTTTAAATAATTTATTATTTTCTTCTGCTCTTTCTAAAAGCTCAGGTGTTAAATCTGACCCAAATACATTAGCGCCACTTCTTGCAGCTGTTAATGCTACAACACCAGTACCACATGCAACATCAAGAATTTTTTGATTTTTATTTATATTTGCAAATTTAATAAGTCTTGGAGCGGCAGTTCCGGTTAGATTTTCAAGTGGTGCAAAGCCAGACCAAACTTTTTTTGCATTATTTTTTATATCTTCTGAATTGTCCATATTTTATTCCTAAAAAAAATAAAGATTAAAATTAACACTTTTTTTTATACATTAACATNTCTTGCTGTCGAATTGGCATTTGGTCAATTAAGTAAAATATTTCGTTAACAAATTTTTCTTCCAAAGAAAAAGACTTTACTTCTCCATCATAGCCTATCAACCAAAATCCAAAATCTTTTAAAAAAGGAGGTTCTTTATATTTTTTATTTTTAAAATCTTTGAAGAAAACAATGTTGATATGCCTATCTTCTATTTTACATTTATTAGCAAACAACCAATTATTGATATAACTCAATTTTTCTTTATCCTTTGATTTTAAATTGATAACCAGAAGCCTTTTAGTCCACTTGTAAGTTTCTAANTCAATTTTGTTCATTTTTTTTTCAAATCCATATGATTGATCATAAGATGATCCAAAAAGAATGAGTGTGATCAATAAAATGTTTAACATAGTTGGGAAATTATTTAATTATTTAATTATAAAATTTAATACAACTTAAAGATTTTGTGAAATTTTGCGACATAATGTACCATTATATCCCTTATAATTGTAAATATATAAATTTTATGGATGCAAATACTATAAAAGTTTATTTCGATGGAAACTGTGGCTTATGCAGTAAGGAAATTAGTTATTATAAAAGAATAGATAAAATAAATACCTTTGATTGGGTTAATATCTATAATGACGACACTGACCTAAAAAAATTTGGGATTACAAAATCTGAAGCATTAATGGAGCTTCATGCATTGGATAAAGATGGTAAGATGCATAAAGGTGTTGATAGCTTTATATTAATCTGGAAAAACCTATCCTTATTTTGGCCTATTTTGGGAATTGTCGTCTCTTTCTTTCCTATATATATAACTGCCAAATTCGTTTACAAAAAATTTGCTATTCATAGATTTAACAAATTAGGTTATTGTAATATAAAACCTACTAATCTCTCTAAATAAGATTATCTCCAATATCAATATCTTATCATTAAAAAAGAGCACTATTTTGATTATTAAAAATTCTCCATTTAAGATTGATGTTGAAGTAGGAAAAGAATATTACTGGTGCAAATGTGGTAAAAGTTCAAACCAACCTTTCTGTGATGGTAGCCATAAAGATACAGATATAAGACCTGTTTCTTTTTTAGCAGAAAAGTCAGAAACTAAATTCTTCTGTGGTTGTAAAAAAACAAATTCTCAACCCTTTTGTGATGGATCACATAATACTTCAAATCTTGAATTAATTTCAAACACAGAAGGTAGTCGGTCATTTGATGTCAATATAAGACCCGATGAAAAAATTATAAAAGTTGATATAAATGAAACTTTACTTACAGCTTCTTTAAGAAATAACGTCTCACACCTAAGCGCTTGTGGAGGTGTTGGTAAGTGTTCTACCTGTAGAGTAGAAATTATTGATGGTCTAGAGAATTGTTCTAAACGATCACCTCTTGAAGAAAAACTAGCGCTTAAGCTTAAATTTCCTGATCAAATAAGATTAGCATGCCAAACTAAAATTTCAGGTAATATTTCTTATAGACGTCTTCTACTTGATAAAAGGGATCTAAATCATAATAGCCAAATAACTCATAAAAAATTAGAGTCTGTTGGAACAATTAGAAATTTATCAATAATGTTTTGTGATATAAAGGGGTTTACTCCATTTTCAGAAAGTTTATCGGCTTATGATGTAATTTTTATATTAAATCGATATTTTTCGATAATGAGGGAAGTAATTATTAAAAATGGTGGTGAAATAAATAACTATATTGGTGACGCTATTTTAGCAATTTTTGGCCTTAATGAAACTCGACAACAAACATTAAGAGCTACAAATGCAGCTTTAGAAATGATTAACCGTATGGATGAGTTTAAAAAGTATCTTATAAAAGCATATGGAAGTGACTTTGATATTAGAATTGGCATTCATTATGGTGAAGTTATAGTTGGTTCTGTTGGTTATGGTGAAGATAAAAAGTTAACTGTTATAGGAGATGCTGTTAATATTGCTAGTAGAATAGAAGCTATTAATAAGGATGCAGGAACACGATTACTTGTATCTGATGATGCTTATAATGAAATAAGAGATAACGTAGATGTTCAAAATTTCCTCAGATTGAAATTGAGAGGAACAAGTAATCTAATAACTTTACATGAAATTCAAAGAGTTAAAGAAAACTCACTGATTGATCATGATAATATTAAAGAAATTAGCCATGATAACAATATATGGACAAGAACACTTCCAATAAGTGAACTTGAGGAGGGAGAAAAAAAGAAGTTCATTTCTAAAGAAAAAGAAATACTCCTAATAAAGCAAGAAGGTATTTATGCAATTGAAAACTTTTGTCCACACATGAATTTACCTTTAGACGTAGGGCAAATTACTGAAAATGGTACAATTTTATGCCCATATCATAACAGTGAGTTTTGCTTTAGATCAGGTGAGGTTAAAAAGTGGGTAGGATTAAAAGCAGAAGATGCTAAAAAAGAATGTGAACCACTTAAAATTATACCTACACTTTCAAAAGATAGTTATATTTGGGTAAAAAAAGATTGAGATCTAATATAATTATAAAACGTCTGAGTTATCTAAATAGTTTAATTCATGAAAATCGTTATTACTAAGTACTTTCAAGTATTCTTGCTGTATTTTTGGAATTGATAATTGAGAAAGATCACACTCATGACAGAAATATAAGTAAATTAATCTTTTTTCTAATTTTCTTTTAGTTTTAAAAGAAAGATTTTCTAGTTCATCAAACCCAATAGCGTTTTCAATTTTATTTCTAAATTCTTCTTTATCCATATTTAAATTCAGATCTTATTATCAAAACATGCAATATTCATAAAATTTATTATATAACAACAGTGATTGCTTAATAAACATTCTTAAAAAAAAATCTATCAATTGTAAATTATTATCAAGGAAAAAAAATGAGGTATAAATTAGGGGCATTTTTATTAATTGCAGGAATAGTATTTACTTTTTTTGACGGAATTTATTATTTAATGATTAAAAAAGAATATAATTTCACCATGGTAGGTGAAGTATGGTATTACATCCATCCTTATAGTCTACAAATTATTCAACCAATAGTAGAAAGATATATAATGGTATTTCTATGGGATCCATTATTGCTTACAATGCTTCAACTACCTTTCGGGTTATTTATCTTCTTTATTGGTTTTTTGTTATTATTTAGCAGAATTATTTTAAAGCCAAAAAAAATGAGGAATTAATGATTGATTATAATATTTCATATAACTATTGCAGATGTTTAGTCTTATTTTAAAATTATTGAAGATTGTTGTAAGTTTCATTTATATTATTTTCCGTATTTTTCCTTTCCCTTTAAGAATATTATTATATGCATCTCTTATAGTGACAATTTATCTTCTTTTTGATACTAGGTAATTAAGTTATAAAGTTATTTTAGGTAAAATTAAAATGTCTGATATATCAAAAAAATTAGATAATGCTGAATCTCCATTAGCTTTTTCATTACCCTTATTATTTTGTCCGTTATTAATTCTAGGGTGGATATATGGTGGAATTATGTTAATTTTTGCGCCCATATTTGGTTACGTTATTATATCAATTATTGATTTATTTATTGGTGAAAACAAAAAAGAACAAATTTTAAATAGCGAGAATATAAATAATTATAAAATAATTTTATTCGCATGGCCCTTTATTCAATTTTTTCTTCTATTTGGCTCTCTTATTGTTATTTGTTTTTTTGATCATTTATCAGTTTTTGAAGCTATTGTTTTAATGTTGGTACAAGGAATGATTTCTGGTGCAGTTGGTATTACATTTGCACACGAATTAATGCATCAAAAAACCAAATTTGAGAGATTTCTCTCTGATTTATTAATGGGAATGGCTTTATATGGCCATTTTAGAACAGAGCATGTACATGTACACCATAGATTTGTAGGAACAGAGAAAGATGCAGTAACCGCTCGGTACAACGAAAGTTTTTACACTTTTTTCCTAAGAGTTATTCCAGAATGTTTTAAGTCTGCATGGAAAGTTGAAACATCAAGACTTTTAACAAAAAATAAAAGCATCTTTAATTTATCAAATCCATTTTATGTATACTTAAGTTTAGCATTGTTTTTTTCGTTATTATCTTTTTTAATTGGTGGGTTTTGGGCTGTTTGTTTATTTTTAATACAAGCATTAGTAGCTGTTTTACATTTAGAAGTTGTAAATTATATTGAACACTATGGCTTAAGTCGTCAGAAAATAGATGATGAAAAATATGAACCTACTAAACCATTTCACAGCTGGAATGCTAACCATGCAGCAAGTAACCTTTTGCTGATAAACCTTCAAAAACATTCAGATCATCATGCAAGACCAAATAAAACTTATCCATTACTTAGTGCCTATGATCAAAATTCTGCACCTCAGTTACCTTTTGGGTATCCTATTATGGTAGTATTAAGTCTCATTCCTTTTTTATGGAGAAAAGTAATGAATCCTAAGGTTTTGGAATGGAGAGAACAATTTTATCCTCAGATTAATGTTTGGGACAAATTAAACTAAGTTTAATTCTTTTTTTAAATGAACAATATCGTTTAATCGATCATCACCCCAAAACAAGTTTTCATTAACTGAAAAAGAAGGAACACCAAAAACACCAAATTCATATGCTAATTGAGTATTTTGTTTGTATTTATTTAATACTTTATTGCTTGAGGATTTTTCTTTAAAAGATTGAAAATCAATATTATTTATTGAACATACTAATTTTATATTTTCATCAGATCCTGCAGGTATCTCTTCTAAAAACCAATATCGATAAGTATTTTCTAAATATTGAACGAACCAACCTTCTTCCAAGGCTGTAAGAGCATATAAATTTGCCTCATCAAAATATTTTAAAGGATATGGTGCAGGGATTTTAGGTATTGGAATTTGATAAATTTCAGCTCTACGTTGTATATCTTTCCACATATAATTTACTTTAGAAGGTTTTGAAGGTGGGAAAGGGACATTGTCCATTTTTTTCATTATCCATCTTATATTAATTATTTTAAAGCTTATATCAAAATCATTATCACGAATAAATTTACTGAGACGTAAAGCAGTTAAATAAGTATAAGTACTCCCTATAGATATCCAAAATGTTAAATTATTTTTCATTATACCAGCCTCACTATTTCACAATCACTAAAAAAATTCTTTTTTTAATATTACTGTCTTGTCTTATATTTCTTTCTCCAAATCTAGTTAAAAGTGAAGTATATCTCAAAAAAATTGGTAATGATTTAGAATATCCTTGGGGTATGGATTTTTTAGATGAAAATATCATTCTTGTGACCCAAAAAACAGGAAAAATTATAAAAATCAATTTAAAAAATGAAATTTTTGAAGAAATAAATGGCTTACCTGCTATTTATTTTAAAGGACAAGGAGGTCTTTTAGACATAATTGTAAAAAAAAATAAATCTAATAATAAAATCATTTATTTTTGTAATACTATTGAGAAGAATGGAAAACTAGGAACAGTCATTCATGAAGGTGAATTAATTTCAAATAAAAGTAAAATTGAAAATTTAAAATTGATTTTTGAGTCTAATCATTATTCAAAAAGTAGTAAACATTTTGGCTGTCGATTAGTCCTTAAAAAGAATATGCTTTATGCTTCACTAGGTGACAGAGGAAAAAGAGACACTGCTCAGAATAAAAATGACGATTCAGGTTCTATAATTGAAATTGACTTAAATAATTCATATTCCTACCAAATATATTCTCTAGGACATAGAAACCCTCAGGGATTAACTATAAACCCATTTAATAATCAAATATGGAGCCATGAACATGGTCCTCGTGGTGGAGATGAAATAAACATTATTAAAAAAGACAAGAATTACGGATGGCCAATAATAACTTCTGGAGAAGAATATTTTGGCGGTAAAATTGGAGAAGGTTCGTATTCTCCAAAATATGAAAGTCCTTTATGGACATGGATACCATCTATTGCTCCCTCAGGTATGGCATTTTACAATAGAAATATGTTTGAGAATTTTAAAGGTCATCTACTTATAGGATCATTAAAATTCAAATCACTTTATTTAGTAAGAATAATGGATAATTTACCAATCAGTGAAGAAATTATTTTTCAAAATAAAATTGGAAGAATAAGGGATGTTGATGTTGGAATAGATGGTAGTATTTATCTCTTGACTGATGAGAAAAAAGGTGGCCTTTTCAGACTTTATAAAAAAGAACTTAAATAGGTAAGATTTTGGTCACTAAATTAAGAGCTGAATTCTTAAATATAAATACTCCACCCCATATATTTACCTTAATTGTATTGTCTGGTCTTGGCGCATTAAGTTTAAGTATATTTTTATCAAGCATATTGGAAATGTCAGTTTTTTTTAATAAAAGTTATGCACTAATGCAACTTTCGATATCTTTATATTTAATAACAACTGCATTTTTTCAAATAATAGCAGGTCCTTTGTCGGATAAATTTGGCAGAAGAATAATAACTTTATTTTCAATAATGATTTTTATTATAGCCTCGCTTGGTTGTTTTTTTTCAACAAAGTTTGAGTTTTTTATTTTTTTTAGACTTCTTCAAGCTTCAATAGCTGCAGGATTTTTAATGAGTAGAGTAATTATTCGAGATATTACATCTGAAAATGAAGCAGCTTCAATGATTGGATATGTAACTATGGGTATGTCCATAATACCTTTATTTGCTCCTGGATTAGGTGGTTTAATACAAATGCTATTAGGGTGGCCAAGTATTTTTCTAATTATGTCATTACTTGGGTTATTGTTACTCCTACTAGTATTCAGAGATTTAGGCGAAACAAAGATTATCAAAAAAAACAAAAATACAAAATCTTCAGCTTCATTTATTAATTTATTCTGGGAAGCTAAATTTTGGGGATATTCATTTACTCTTGCATTTTCCGCAGGAACTTTCTTTTCTTTTTTAGGTGGAGCACCTTATGTAGCAACAAAAGTTTATAATTTAAATAGTGTTGTATCTGGCTTAGTAATGGGATTTCCTGCTGCAGGTTATTTTATTGGAAATTATTTATCAGGTAGGTATTCCAAATTTTATGGAATAGATTATATGGCATTGAGAGGGATATTGCTTGTAATCTTTGGTATGTTTATATGTCTAGTGATTACGGTTTTTTATAGAGATACTCCTTACTTTTTCTTTGGTTTATGTAGTTTTGTTGGACTTGGTAATGGTTTAATTATTCCCAACGCAAGTGTTGGAATTCTGTCAGTTAATGAAAATTTATCAGGAACAGCTGGAGGCATTGGAAATGCCATTATGATTGGTACAGGAGCCATATTAGCATCACTAACAAGTTATTATCTAGAAAATCAAACTAGTTCTTCTTATCTAGTTTTTATAATGCTTTTATCAGGAGCTCTAAGTTATACTTCCCTTTATATTTTTGTTTTAAGAAACAAATAAGAACTTAGTAAAATTTACTAAGACCTATCATGTAGATGAAGAACTGGATTACCAAGAACTTCATAGTTTGGAATTACTCCAAGACCTGGTTTATTTGAACAATACATGTAACCAGCCTCAATAGTGGGGGCACCGCGTGCTGTTTCTATATTGGTATATTCATGAAAAGCCGAAGATTGAAAATGTAGATCTGCTGGAGTAGAATGAGCTAAATGTGCAATTGTTGCATCTGTGATTTGACTTCCCCAAGAATCTTCAATTGTGAGAGATATTCCTAGTGAACAACAAATATCTTTAAATAATTTAGATTTTGATAATCCACCCAACCTACTTATTTTCAAATTTATTATATCNACAGAATTTTCACTCCAAGCTCTTAGTGCTGACTGAATACTATCCATACATTCGTCTAAAATAAAAGGTAAATTAGTTTTCTTTCTTACAACTTTGCATTCTTCATATGTCAAACAAGGCTGCTCAATATAAATATCCAAATTGGATACAGCATTGACTACTCTTATTGCATCATGTTGTTTCCAACCACAATTTGCATCAGCACCTAATATATTGCCTGGCTTTAAATCTTTTGCCACTAGATTAATTCTTCTTATATCAACAGTGGGTTCTGCCCCAACTTTCATTTGAAATTGACGATAACCCTGTTCTTGATACTCATTTACTTTTTCTTGCATAATTTCAGGAATATCTCTAGAGATCACTTTAAATAATTTAATCTTATTTTGTAATATACCACCTAATAAATTATATACTGGTTCATTAAGCTTTTTTCCTAAAATATCCCAACAAGCAATATCGATTGCAGACTTAACATAAGGATGACCTTTTAAATTACTGTCCATACAAAAATTAATTTCATTAATATTCGAAGGATCTTTTCCGATAAGGATATTTGATAATTTTTGGATACCACTACGAGCGCCTTCTGAATAAGATGGTAAATAAGAAGGACCTAATGGACATATTTCCCCAAAGCCAGATATACCTTCATCAGTAATAATTTCTAGTATAGTACTATCAAAAGATCGAAATGATTGGTTTGACCATGAGTAATGGCCTTCTTTCATGGGTATATTTACCTTAAATATTTTGAATTCTTTAATTTTCACAATTTAAACTCATTTTATCATTTTCTAAACATAACATGTATAAATTAAAAATTAAAAATTTTAATAGAATATATCATCCATATACCTTATTTTAAAAATAGTACTAAATATAAAATCTTATAGAGATATGGATATTAGTTGAGATTTTTATGAAGCAATTTAACTTAAAAAATAAAAAAATAATTTTTATTGTTAATCCAAATTCTGGTAAGCTATCCAATATAAATAAAAATAAAATTATTTCTGATTGCTTTCCTAATAATCCAGACATTTTTTTCCCAAAAAATGCAAATGAAACATCCAAAATAAGTGCTAAAGCTTTCAAAAATAATCAAATTGTTGTCGCATGTGGTGGGGATGGAACAGTAAATCTGGTTGCCGATCAGGCAATAATTCATAATGGAATAATTTCAATATTACCATTTGGAAGAGGTAATGATTTTGCAAAATTTATTGGTATTGATAATATAAATCAATTTAAAAAAATGTTGATAAATCCAACTATTTTAAATTGTGAATATTTGGATTTAAATTTTAAAAATACTAAAAAAATTTGTTTAACGTCAGTAGGCGTAGGACTTTTGAGTGAAGCTGCATACCGAGCAAGTAAAATTCCTTTCTTTCAAGGAATTTTACTATATTTGGTTTCTGCTTTGACTAGTTTTATTAATTTGAAAGCTCACTCCTATATTGTAGAACTTGATAAGATAAAAGTCTTGAATGAAAAACTTGCTATTTTAGTTGCTGCATCAACGCCATTCGCAGGAGGAGGTATGCACATAGCGCCAGATGCTTTGAAATATAAGAATAAAATTAATCTATTGTATGCAAAAAAAGTTACGAGAATTCAAGCCATTGGATTATTAAGCAAAGTTATGTCAGGAAACCACTTGGGGCATCCAAAAGTAAATAATTTACATATCAAAAATTGTAGAATTAATACAAATGACAAAAATTTTTGGGCTCCATTAGTATATGGAGATGGAGAACATTTAGGTAACTTACCAGTAGATATTAAAAAAGGTCAAAAAAGACTTAAAGTGTTGGTAGCTAAGAATGAAAATTCTAATTAAAAGAAAACTTAGCATCTATAGGATCAAGTTGTTTTTTATTAAGAATGAAATCTGAAGCCCTATGTGCTATCATTTGAATAGGTGCATTTAAATTAGCACTAATTATTTTAGGTAGTATTGACCCATCAACTATCCTTAGATTATCAATTCCATAGACCCTTAATTCTTCGTCTACTACGCTGTCTTCTGTATTACCCATTTTACATGTACCACAAGGATGATAATCAGTCTCAGTTAAACCTCTAATGACCTCATCTTTATTATTTTTATCAATACCTTCTGAAATACCTGTAATTTCGTCACCTCTATATTCATCAAAGGATTTCTGATTGATTAAATCTCTAGCTTTATCAATACCTTCAGACATTTGATTAAAGTCATCTTTATTACTCATATAATTGAAAATTATATCAGGTTTGCCAAATAAATTGTTTTTGTTTAGTTTTAAATATCCAGAACTTTTAGGTCTAAGAAGATCAATATGAATTACAAACCCTTTTCTAATTTTTAAATCTCCATTAATGAAATCAAATCCAGCTGGAGCAAAATGATACTGTAAATTTGGATATTTTACCTTTTCATTACCAAATATTAACCCTCCAGCTTCCCATATATTACTACAAGCCATTCCTTTTCTTGTAGTAATCCATTGCATACCAGTTAAGAGTTTTCGAAGATTATTATTCATTCCATATAGTGGAAAATTCTTTTTACAATCATATTTCAATATTACAGTTGGATGATCTTGTAAGTTTTTTCCTACTCCAACTAAGTTTACTTCATTTTTTATTCCATTTTCTTTTAATTCGTCAGCTGGTCCAATTCCTGATAACATTAATAATTTTGGAGTATTGATTGCTCCACATGATAGGATTATTTCGTTAGCTGCATAAATTTTTTCAAAGCTATTTTGGTATAAAATATCTATTGATACTGCTTTATTCGATTCAAGATTTACTTTTGTTACATTGGCACCTGTAATTATATCAAGATTTTTTCTTTTTTTTGCAGTAGTAAGATGTGCGTCTGCTGCACTCCATCTTTTACCTTTATAACGTGTTGCATCCAATCTAGAAACACCACTAGGATTATAACCATTAAGGTCATCTGATCTTCCTTGACCAGAAGTATTTCCAGCTTCCAAAAAAGCTTCAAATAAAGGTGACTGAAGAGATCCACTTGAAACTTTTAGTGGTCCATTACCACCCCGGTAAAAGTCCTCACCTTCTGAATATGTTTCTCCAGCCTTAAAATAAGGTAANCAATATTTATATGACCATTTTTTAAGTTTTAAGTCATTCTCCCAACTATCATAATCTAAGGGATGACCTCTCATATAAACCATAGAATTTATAGAAGATGATCCTCCAAGTACTTTTCCCCTTGGAGTAAAAACTGATCTTTCCATAAGTGCTGGTTCTTTACTTGTATCATAATTCCAATTTATTTCTGGATTTAAATATGCTTTGTANACCGCAGCTGGAATATGTATCATTAAATTATTATTAACTGGTCCAGCTTCTAAAAGTAAAACTTGGTTGCTTTTATCTTCACTTAATTTACTTGCCAAAACACAACCAGCAGAACCAGCTCCTACAATAATATAATTATATTCTTTTTTTAAAATACTCATAAATACTTTTCAAAATTAAGATACGTAATCAATATTTGATAACTTAAATTATCCAATTATATAAGACAATATAGGTTATGTCTTAAAATCAAAAAAATACGTATAAAAATGAATTTTGTTTTATTTTACTCAATTTGTTTTGAAATCATACAATTTTTCTTCCTTCCTATTTTAAAATTGCAAGGAAAAAAAGTAAGAAAGAATGTATTAAAACTTCCAGAAGCAACTGGTAATAGATCAGGAGTTATAGGAAAAGGGCAAATCATTAAAATTTTATGTATTGGAGATTCATCTGCTTCCGGAGTAGGTGTAGAGCATATTGATCAATCTCTATCAGGTAACTTGATAAATAATCTCAAATTAAATTTCAAATGTAAGTGGAAAGTAATCGCAAAGTCTGGAGTAAATTCTAACCAGTTAATTGATTTGCTTTTACTTGAAAAAAATCAAAAATTTAAATTTGTAGTAATTTCAATTGGGATGAATGATATAACTTCAGGTAAATCATTGATAATATTTAAAAAAAATTTGATAAAATTAGAATACGTTTTGTCAAAGAAATTTTCGGTTAATCATTTCATATATTCAGGTATGCCACCAGTACATAAATTAAAAACTGTACCTAATCCACTTAAAAGCATTTTAGCAATTAAAGCATTAATTTTTGATAAATTTTTAAGATTAAAATGTGAAAGAAATACTAATTATATATATATCAATATTAATAAATTATCGTTTGAGGAAAATATGGTCGCGAAAGATGGATTTCATCCTAGTGAAAATTTTTATAAAATATGGTCAGAAGAAATATCTAATATTATAAAAAAAGAAGAGAATTATTAATAATGATGAATTTAATTTTTCAAAAATTTTTACTAAAAATTATTTTAATTTCTGCTTTCTTATTTCTAATACTATTAAAAACATCGATTGCAGAAAGTTTTTTGTTTTCCTTATCAACTAAAGGAATAAAATTTGGCTCTTTTGAAATGTCAGCTGTTGAAAATGGTAATCGCTATAATATTTCATCAAATTTTGAAAGTTCTGGGATTTTAGGTTTGTTTACTAAAGTCAAGGTAGAAAGCGGTGTACACGGAAAAATAGAAAGTAAAAAAAATAATAATTACAATCCAATCGAAGTACTATCCAAATGGAAAAGTCTATTTAACCAAAAACAATCATCAATAAAATATAAAAATAAAAAAATTATACACTATGAAGTCCTTCCATTTCCAAGAGAAAATAAATTTGCACTACAAATTTCCGAATTGGATAATACTATTGATCCATTGACAGTAACTTATTGGCTTTTAAAAAAAAGGCATGTTGTAAATATTTGCAAAGGTGAAAAATTAGTCTCAGAAGGACAAACAATTATCAAAGTAATTTTTTTAGAAAAAAAAATCACAATTAATAAAATAAACTGCAAAGGTGAATTCCAATTTATTAAAGGTTTTGATACCAATAAATATAAAAAAAAGAATTATAAATTTAACTTATATTATAAAAACAATAGTAACGATAAAAAAATTTTTAGTGTTACAAATCTTACATTTAATACCAGGTTAGGTTTAATAGAGGCAATTAGATTATAAATAATTATGTTATTAAAAATTAAAAATACTACTTTAGAATACCATAGAGTAGGTTCTGGGCCTCTAATTATTTTATTTCATTCTACTGCAAGTTCACTTAATCAATGGCACTCATTAATTAATTTATTAAAAAATGAATATGAAATCATAGCAATAAATTTGTTTGGTTATGGATTAACGAGTAAATGGATTGAAAATAATAATCCACAAAATCTCTTGGATCATGTAAAACTAACTGAACCTTTTATAAATAGTTATAAAGGTAAAATAACTTTTATTGGACATTCATTTGGTGGTTCAGTTGCCATGAGAGCAGCACTAGAATTTCAAATTAAATTGAACAAACTTATTTTATTAGAACCCAATGCTTTTTTTATTCTAAACAATAAAGATCACACTTACGCTTACAATATTGCAAATAATTTTGGAAAAGAAATAAATGAAGCAAAAATTAATTCAAATTGGAAAGATTTTGCTAAGATTTTTTTAGAATTCTGGATAGGTAAGGGAACATGGGAAAAAATGAAACCTGAACAAAAACAAAAATTTTTAAAAGTTATTCCAAATATTTACTATGAAGCACAATCAATATTTAATGAAAAAATGAATTTAAAAGAGTTTTCTAAATTTCAACAAAATATCTATTTTATAAATGCTAAAAATACAAACTCCATATCTAAAAAAATTAAAGAAGTATTTATTTCATGTTTGCCAAAAATTACGCATACTGAATTAGAGGAGGGTGATCATATGGCCCCTATCAAACATTCAGAAAAGATAAATGCACTTATTTATGATTATTTAAGGAGTTAAAAATAATTAAATAAGTTTCTTTTTTTCCAAGATGTCTATGGAGTGAGCCAAGTAAATATTTTTTAAGATAAATTAGATAGAAAATCTTTTTTTAAACTATTAGACAATGAAATATGAATAATTTACTTTATATAACTGGTGCTGGGGTTAGTGCTGAAAGCGGTATTCCTACTTTTAGAGGCAATGATGGATTATGGACTGTTGGAAGTATAAATTATACACCTCAGGAAATGGCAACTAGAAACATGTATGAAAATGACCCTGGAGAATTTCTATTATGGTATTTCAAAAGATTCATTGCTTTGAAAAATATAAAACCCAATAAAACTCACTATTGGTTATCTAATAAACGTCTAATTACTCAAAATATAGATGGATTGGATAGAAAGGCTGGTAATAAAAATTATATTGCTATCCATGGAAGCATTGATAAGTTAGTAATTTTTGATGATCAGGAAATTATTCAAAAACCAATAGATGCCAATTGGGATGAAATTGATAAAGAATTTTTACATGATGATTTAAAACTTAAAAAAGCTCTTTTAGAAAAATTTAAAATACCAATTAAAAATTCTAAATATTCACCAGAAAAAGGTGTTTCTTTTAAACCCCTAGTTTTGCTTTTTGATGAGATTTACACAGAGAATTTTAGATTTAATGAGTCATTATCTTGGATGGAAAATTGCTCAAAAATAATATTTATGGGTACATCATTTAGTGTAAATATTACTAATATTGCGCTAGAAATTGCTATAGAAAAAAACTTGCCAATTGAAATAGTTGATCCTAATCCAATCAAAATTCAATATTCTAACATAGTATATCATAAAATGAATGCTGCAGAATACTGTAATAATTCAATTAGTTAAAATTATAAAATGACATCATAAAGAATAATTCCACGGTTTGAAAAATTCTTGACAGAAATTTGTGCTTTTTGATCAAATTTCATTTCTGCTTCTCTAAATAATTTTTGACATTCAATAAATGCTTTCTCGTCTTTGTATTCCCACATATTTCCTAATCTAAAAACACCTTCTTTATTCCAAATCTGACTAACAGTTTGTCTGATAGCGCCAGCTTTTTTAAATTTAGGAAGCATTTCTTGTATTATTGCTTGCCATTCTTCAGCTCCAACTTTCATGTCACTTTTTGAGGCAAAATCTGATGTAATATAACTCATTAGTTTAGATTCATTCATTATTTATCCTTAATTTCTGTTAATTTAGTAAATTTTTCGTTTTGTGTTGAATTACTGATTATTATTAGCGTACCAGCAATTACAATAGAAAATATTCCAATAATACCATAGAAATTTGGAACAATCCCCCAAAACAGCCAGCTAAAAAAACCAGCAGAAATTAAATATGTATATTCATAAATAGCTGCATAAGTTGGTTTAGATAATTGATAGGCCTTTATTATTAAATAAATTGCAACTGAGGATAAAAATCCAAGAAAAAACATTATTATCCAAAAATATAAGTTTTGACCTTGCCAAGGTCTATAAATAAAAGGAGCTTTTTCAGATATAGTTACATCAAC
>FUFK010039348.1_pt1 | contig 31741 bp, 14 predicted proteins | sample 1021851 | NCBI WGS metagenome assembly FUFK01 (sample SAMEA51879418, study PRJEB19060) | metagenome | reverse complement strand
CCATCAGGAACATTTAGTGTTGTGCTAACATTGACAGAGTTTGTTTCGTCATCTGCAACAGGAACATCATTAATTCCATTAATTGTAATTGTTAGAACTGCTATATCTGTTCCACCACTTCCATCTGATACAGTATAATTGAAACTTTCTGTAACCATATCACCAACATCTAAAGCATCTGCCGCATCTTGATCAGCAGCGTAAGAATATGATCCATCCGCACCAACAGTTAAAGTACCATAAGTACCAGTAACTGATGTTCCATTACTATTATAAGAACTACCGCTTGCAACATTTCCTCCTGTACCATTACCCTCACTTGATCCTGTTCTAACAGAAGTTACAGTTACTGTTTGGCCATCAGCATCTGTATCACGGCTACTTGCATTGGTAGAATCTATTAGATCTCCTGTAAAATTACCTGCAGCATTACATAAACTAAATGGACTCACTAACGCATATTCATCTACTTGGTCATTATTTGAACCGGCGTTATCATTATTTCCTACAATAAACATTTTAAAACCATCTTCGCTAAATGCTATGCCAGATGGATTAATGGCGTTCGTATAACGAGTATATAAAAAACACACATGAGATGCCGTTGAAATGTCAAAGCCAGTTGTTAATACATATTCATCAATACCATTATCTCTTGTTCCTACGATAAACATTCGCGTGCCATCAGGACTAAATTCTATGCCAAATGGTTCAACATCTTGAGAACCAAGGGATAATTCTTGATTAAAAGATGCTGTACCAAGATCAAACCCTGTCGATAAATTATATTCATAGATTTTATTTCCGTCATCACCAGTAAAATACATCTTGGTTCCATCATTATTAAAATCAAGACCGAAAGGATTTCCATCCTTACTACTAACATTTAAACTGTCCTCTAATGATGCTGTAGATACATCAAAGGCTGTTGAAAGAGTATATTCATGAATCGATGAACTACCTGTTCCAGTGACAAACATTTTTGTTCCGTCATCATTAAATTTAACACTCGTTGGCGCACTTTCTTGACCACTAACACTAAAACTACTATCAAGACTAGCAGTAGATACATCGAAAGCAGTTGTTAAATGATATTCGCTTACAGCATCTGAGCTTTGCCCTGTTAGAAACATTTTGGTTCCATCATTATTGAAGGTTATTCCTCTCATAGCAGGTAATTGTGAAGCGACATTAAGTGGGCTCCCATCAACTGTAGCTGCATCGACAGAGGTTAAGTTGGTACCATCAGCAACTACTAAAGTAGCATCTTCATTAACAACTCCAGTATCATTTTGTGCTACTGGTGCAGTATTCGTAATAGAAATAGTTAAGGTACCTGTATCAGTAGCGCTACCATCAAATAAAGTATAAGTGAAAACATCGGTTCCTGTACTACTACCTGCTATATATTGATAGGTACCATCGGAGCCAATTCTTAAAGTACCATAACTTCCAGTAACACTTGTGTACCCAGAGTTATAAGCAGTTCCAGGATTAACAGTGGTAGCACTTCCACTTGCAGTAGTTGCAACAATACTAGATACACTTAATGAAGCACTAGCATCAGCATCAGTATCACCAAATAAAAGATCTAGGGCACCATCAGTAACAGTTTCAGTATTTTCAACTGCAACACTATCTACTTCATCATCAGCAACTGGAGTATCATTGACACCTATAACAGTAATTATTAAAGTTGCGGTATCAGTTGTGCTTCCATTTGAAGCTGTATAAGTAAAACTATCTGTAACAATATCACCAGCATCTAAAGCATCTGCCGCATTTTGATCAGCATCATATGTGTATGATCCGTCTGCACCAATAGTTAAAGTACCATAAGTACCAGTAACTGACGTTCCATTTGAATTATATGAACTGCTACTAGCAACTGCTGAATTAGAACTTCCCGTTACTGCAATTTGTGTAACTGTTAAGGAAGAGCCTGTATCATCTAACAAAACATCGCCATCATGTTCATCGTCAATATCGATTAAATTAAATGGTGATTTTAAAGAATGGACATCTACTGTTTCTCCAGCTTCATCAAGAATTAACATTTTTGTTCCACCATGAGTGAAAACAATGCCAAATGGATCAATAGTTGTTGTTAAAGTAATGTATCCATCTAAAGACACACCTGAAGAGACATCCCAAGCAGTAGTGAGGTTATATTGATAAATTCTTTCACCTGACGTATCGCCCACGAATAATTTTTTACCATTATCGCTTAATGCCAAACTTCTTGGATATGTAGTATCACTGATACTCAAAGTTGCAGATGATGCTGATGAAGTTACATCATATGCTGTTGCAAAAGTAATCTGACGTACCTGACGAGCGTTATCCTCTAAAAAGTAGAACTTTGTTCCATCACTACTTACGGCAAGACTTTTTACATTGTAAAGACCTGTATTGTAACTATTACTTGCTGATGGTGATACAAGACTAATTGTTGAAACATCATAAGCGGTACTTAAATCATAAGAATGAATCCAATATTCATCTACACCATCCCAGTTCGTTACAAAAAGTTTTGTTCCATCAGAATTCCAAGCATGACCAACTGGCCAATCTCCTCTTGAGCCATCACTAACATCAAAGTCAAGGCTAGCTGAAGTTGGAGAGCCAGATTTGGATGTTGGATCAAATGCTGTGCTTAAAGTCCATTGATGAATTTGGTCAATTTGATAATCTGTCTTAAACATTTTTTTTCCATCATGGCTAAAACTAATACCCGATCCGTGAGTTCCTGAGCCTACAGTAAGACTTGTTGATGAATCGATTGCATTGTTAACCTCATAGGTTTGAGTTTGTGCTGTTTCACCATCGGTTACAGTAATGGTATCATCTTCATTTACGGTTGCAGTATTAGCTGCTGCGACTGGAGCTGAGTTTGGTTTAACGAGTATTCTTATATAATCTCCAGCGGAAGAATTCGCATTTTGCGCTCCAAATTGTAAAAGATTATTTGTTCCACTTCCATGATTTGAAACAGAAACCCAATCAGAACCATTGCTACTATCCGCAATACCACCTGAACCATGAGACTGAGTTGAATTAAAGAAGTTAGTCATACCAGAGCTCGGTTTTTTACCCTCTGGCATTCTACCACCGTCGCTATCTNCAGAATTACTANCACCCCCGCTACCANTCATTGCATAAATTAAACTNCTGCTATGATATGTGTTACCATCAACATTTTCTGCTCGNGTTTTTGCTTGATCAAAAAATATTCCAACTATTTCACCGTCAAAAACAACTTCTCCAGCTGAAGTACTTGTTCTTTTATTTAGGTTATCTACAAGAAACATTAGATACGAATTTACTGTAATATTACTTGAGGCATTTTGATTAGCTCCATTTTGCAATTCAGCATTTGCACTATTGTTATCGTCATTCCAAATATAATTTGTATCAACGTCAATATTCGAAATTAAGTCTCCACTAGAAACAGAAACATTTAATTCTTCTACGGCTAAACCAAAATCAGAACCAACTGTTGCATAAGCTCCTGAGGCCCCAAGTCCAACATTNCCAGAATTCATCATTGTAACATTGCTATCAATATGAGTAACTCCTGAGCCAGAAAGAACTCCAGTTGTAGATAATGATCCAAGGGCATGGTTATAATTTTTAACTTTAAGTTCTTCCTCACCAATTAAACCAAACTGTTTTTCTAATTCCCAATCTCCACCTTTGCCTGTAAGATCATCTGATGCTGCAATATCGGCTTTTGTAATTTCTGAAATTTTTTTAATTAATAATTGACCTTGATCTGTTGATGCAACATTACATCCATAAAAGAGAATATCTCCTTTATCAGTTAATGATTGACCAATTGATGAAAGGGTTGATTTGTAATTATCTATTGTTTCATTATTTAAAAATGCATTTCCAAATAAAATTTGTCCTGCAGAACCATGGCCAATTAAATGAAGAGCGTTAATATTTTCTCTATCCTTTAAAACTTCATCAATTCTTTTAAACCCATCTTCATTAGAATTAATTAAATATACCTCTGTGTTTTCTCTAAAGGATTTGGTTATTTCTCTGTAATCTTTTACTTGGCTATCTATAAAAACAATATTTTTTCTATCGTTTCTTGCCTCTCTAGCAACAGTTGTAAAAGGGATTTCAGTGTTAGTTTGGGTTCCCTCTTTATATATATCTTTATTTTTGGAATTTTTTTTTATTTCTTGTTGATTTCTCTCATCAATTAAATCTAAAAATGTAGAAGCACCTGCTCCATCAAGCATTATTCTTTGCTCTAAGGGCTCAATAAAAATCTTCTGATTTTTTATATTTTTATTTTTTTCTTCCATTAATCATTGTTTTTAATCAAATATTGAAAATTTTGACCTTTAGTATTGCCCATTTTGAGTTTTTATATTGTCAAAAACGTCTCAAATTCTAAATATCTCCTTAAATGAACTATTAAATTAAAGCCTGCTTAAAATATCAGAGCCATAATCATCTTGAATATTTGCCTCAACACCAACTTGCTCACTCAAAGATACAAATTTTGTTTGCTCTTTAATCTCAATTTGTTTTGCAAATCTTTCTGCTGAACGTTTATTAATCTTTCCTTTAATATCGTTTTTAATTTTATTTCCATCTGCATCAATTGAAATAACTGAAAGATTTAAATGTTTTAGATTTTTTGGAGGATTTAAAATTAACTCGCCCTTATCTGCATCAACTTTTACCCATTTAGGAGTTTTATCTCCATTTCTTAAAACAGCAATTCCTTTTTCAAGATTTGATTTAATTTCGTCAGGTAAATCAATTATATATTTATTATCTCTAATATAAGGTTTAGGTTTATATACTTCGCCTTTTGCAATTTTTTCAATTAATTTTTTAGGTTTGAGTTTTGCATCGTTACCATTTATTGATTTTTTTTCTGTTTCGTTATTTGTTTGTTCTTCATCCGATTGAATTTCAACATTACCATCTTCTTTAACTTCTATATTTTGACCATCAATTTCTCCAGCAAATTCCCTTGCAAGTTCTCTGTCTTGTCTAAGTTCAGCAGCATCAATAATAACAGCTATTTCATACTCATTATTTTTTTCATCAATTCCAATTACTTTAAATTCTAATAAATCTACATCAAATGGAATTTCGGCAACAACAACTCCTGTTTTTGGGTTAACTTTTATCCAATTTGGTAATTCACTTCCATCTTTCATCTCACCTTTGTATTTTACTAGTTTTAAACCTGGATCGTTGAATACTGAAAATTGAAGAACTAAAGTATCTTCTGATGAACCGTCCTCAAAAGTTGTGTATTTTCCATCTTTATCCTTAAACTGAACTCTAAGATCAATTAATTTTAAAGCTTCATTAAATCGTAAAATCTTAAATTGACCTTCATAGAAATTCGAAAATGGAAGAGGTTCTCTTTCTGGTAATTTATAAGGATCTAATTCATTTAAAGATGCTCTTTGAACTAATGATCTTAATCCATCATCTAAAACTGAACCTGGATAGTTTGTGGTTCCAAATATTTCAATTGTAAACTGTGCGCTTGCTGTAAGACCGCTACTATCACTTATAGTATAAGTAAAATATTCATATAATTTTTCTCCCGGTTTTAAGGAATCTCTTAAACCAGAATTAGATATAAAGTTGTAACCTCCATCATTATAAAAAGTTATTCTACCATAGTTAGTTGTATATTCAGAGCCAAAAGAAATTGTTGATCCAGTCTCACTTGATTTTCCAGTTCTTATAGAATTCAGTGTAATATTATCGAAACGATCATGATCAATATCATTATATTTTAAGTATTTATTTTCATCATCAAAATGCTCTAATTCTGTATCTGTATCTAGATCTAATGTTTCTTTATCATCAACAGCTTCTGGAGCATCATTAACTCCATTAATCCGAATTTTAATTTCTGCAGTATCAGTTTGACCTGTGTCATCAGTAATTGTGTAAGTAAATGTTTCATAAATGTATTGGCCATCTGGTAGTTTTTTTAAATCTTCGTTGTTTGGATCTAATTCATATGTATAGCTTCCATCTGAATTTAGTATTAATGTTCCATAAGTCCCTGTTAATGATGATCCAACAGTCCCTTCTGTTCCAGATCCTTCCTCTCTTCCTGTTTTAACTCCATTTACAGTTAAACTCGATCCCTCAACATCATTATCATTCGAAGTGACACCATTTGTAGAGTTTTTTGAGATTGAAGGCCCGCCAACAGTAATTTGATCATAGTCATCTCTTGCTTTTGGTGGCTCATTTGTTCCATTAATTGTGATTGTTAAAACAGCTATATCTGTGTCACCGTCTGTATCTGAAACAGTATAATTAAAAGTATCAGTGACCGTTTGACCACTAATTAATCTTGAACCCGATACTTCAATATCATTGTTCGCCTGATAAATGTATGACCCGTCAGCAAAAACAGTGAGCTTTCCATATGTCCCTTCTAATGGATCTCCTATTGTTCCTGCTGTTCCAGCTCCTTCAGTATCACCTAATCTAATAGCTGTGATTTGATGCGTTAAGTAAGTATTCGCTGAATCAACATCAGTGTCATCATAATCAAGAGAATATTCTGAGTCATAACCTCTTGTAACTATTGCTCCTTCTTTAACACTATCTGTATCATCTACAGCTATAATATCATCATTGATTCCAGTAATCGTAATTACTATATTTGCTGTGCTAGCATTAACGTCATCGTCATCTTTAATTTCATAGACAAATGTATCTGTTACTGTTGCGTCTTTTGTAATCGTTTCAGCAGCAGATTGATCAGCCGTATAAGAATATTGTCCAGTGCTAAAAAGCGTTAAAGTGCCATACGTGCCAACAATATTTGATGACCCGCCTGAAGCAACTGTTGTATAAGATCCTCCATCTGGTTTCGCTTGCGTTACTCTTAGTGATGCATGTTCAGCTTCATAGGAAGTGCCGCCATTGTCATCATTACCTAATACACCTGTGCCCGCTACTCCTGCAGTTCCTGTTGCAGCTGATCCTCCTTCAGTAAATGCTGCAGTATCATTTGCTGCTAAAGGTCCAAGTCCCGTAATTGTAATAGTTAGAGTTGCAGTTTCACCACCTGCGGTGTATGTAAACACATCTGTTGCTGTAGCTCCAGCTGTGAGAGTATCTTCATTATTATCAATATCTGTAACGTATACGTACGAACCATTTGATTGGACTGTAAGAGTACCAAATTGACCAATAACTGCTGACCCAGCGGCCTCTGAATTACCTGTGCTTCCTAGAGCGCTTCCATTTTCATCTGTACCGCTAGTATGTGCAACACTTGTTACACTTGTTACACCAAAATCATCTACTAATAAGTCTTCGTCATCACCATCACTTACAGTTATAGTTGCATCTTCATTTACTGCATCTGTGTCGTTTGTAAGGTCTGCTCCTTTACCAATAATTGTAATTGTTAAAGTGGAACTAGCTGTTCCTCCTTGTGTGTCACTTGTAGTTAATGAAAATATATCTGTGACTGTTTCACCATTGTTTAAAGACGCTGCATCGTTAGCAATATAACTATATGATCCATCTGTATTTAAAGTTAAGTCTCCATAAATTCCATCAATTTTTACACCAACATCAGCTGTATTACCATTTGAGGATACAGAACCACCAGCTGTATTTGTACCACCGATTTGAAATACTGTTCCAACTACTATTAATGTATCATCTGCATCAACATCTGTATCATTGAGTAAAACATCACCGCTATTGCTCCCAGAAGTTGTTCCTATATTCTCTAATCCACCATTTGACACTGTTAATGTTCCACCTTCATGAATGTGTCCAGTATCAGCTGATGCAGATGGAGCATCGTTTACTCCAATTACTTTAATTGTGATTAAAGCTGTATCTGTTCCTGTTCCATCAGATACGGTATAATTAAAATAATCATAAACAATATCACCAGCATCCAATGCTTCTGTAGCTGAAATGCCTGTATTTGCTGTATAACTGTACGATCCATCAGCATTTAATGTAAGATCTCCATAAGTCCCTGTAAGAGCTTCACCTAATGTTCCTTCTGTACCAGAACCTTCCGTAGATCCTGTTCTAACTGAAGAAACTACCAGTGTTCCTACTCCATCTGTATCAGTATCATCTTCTAAAACATCACCATCATGCTCTCCATCTAAATCAATTAAATTATAGGGTGTTCTTAAAGCATACTCTTCAATTGTATCGTTTCCATTTATTTCATGAACAAACATTTTAGTACCACCAGCACCAAATGAAATATCAAAAGGCTCGGTTTCGCTATTTAATAAATCTATATTTCCATCAAGTGTTACAGATCCAGGTGTTACATCAAAAGCATTATCTAATGAAAACTGATATATTTTATCGTTAGACTGGCAGCCTACAAAAAATCTTTTTCCATCAGCACTAAATGTAAAACTTCTTGGTCCATCAACCGCGGCAGCTAAAGAATAAGAAGTTCCATTTGATGCAGTCGATAAGTCATATGCGGTAGTTAAATCAATTTGTTCTAATACTTTATTATTTCTATCCAATATGTGAAATTTCTTACCATCATTACTTACATTTATGTTTAAATGTGCAGATCTATATCCTGTATCGAAGCTTGTTGAAGAAGTTGGTGATGCTATTGTTAATGATGAAACTTCAAAAGGAGTTGAGGCATCGTAGGAGCATATTCGATAGGATGGAACAGTGTCACCAGCGACTCCACCATCCCAATTAAGTACAAAAAGTTTAGTACCATCAACATTCCATACATGACCTCTTGTCCAATCTCCCTGGTCATCAGCAACTGTGCCACTTCCTGATCTATCTACACCGTCCCAATCAGTACTTTTAGATACCAAATTTGATTTTGTTGAGGGATCAAATGCAGTGCTCAAATCCCATTGATGAATTTTGTTTTGAGCGTGACCTGTAATATACATCTTTTTACCATCACTGCTAAAACTAATCCCTGTTCCTGCATTTTCTTGTGTGTGTACTGCAAAAGAGTCTGAAGCCCCAGCATGTGTTGCTGCAGTTTCTGAATTTGCTGCGGCACCATTTGAAACTGATAAGGTGCTATTTTCCTCAACTGTTGCTGTATTGTCTGCCGCTGAAGGTGCACTTATCCCAACAATCGTTATTGTAATTGTTGCAGTATCATTTGCTGTGTCACCATCACTATCGGTTAAAGTATATGTAAAGACATCTGTTACTGTTTCACCTGTATCTAGTGTACTTATATCTTCATTAGCTGCATATGTATATGAACCATCTGCAGCTAATGTAAGAGTTCCATAAAAACCAACAACAGAGTCTGATCCTGCTGTTCCACTATTTCCGTTTCCAGTTGATGCTGATCCACCAGCAGTATTGGTAGCAGATGTATGTGAATAAGTTGTGATTGACATTGTGCTATCACCATCTGCATCAGAGTCGTTTTCTAAAGCACCACCTGATGTGTCTCCACTTTCATTATTGTTGTTACCATCATCACTTACATCCACACCTTCGTCTGCCTCAACTGTTAAAGTAGATGCCTCTTGAATATAACCAGTGTCATTAACTGCTGCAGGAGCATCATCAATACCTAAAATTGTAATTGTAATTGTTGCAGTGTCAGTTTTTCCAGTGCTATCAGTTACTGTATAAGTAAATGTTTCTGTTGCCGTTTCCCCAGCCAACAATGTTCCAGCATTATTAGCATTGTAAGTATAAGAACCGTCCGCATTTATTGTTAAATCTCCATAATTTCCCTGAAAAACAGAGCCTACTGAGCCTGTACCACCTGGATCACTTTCAGTTCCTAATTGAATTCCTGTAACTGCTGTTGAGGATCCTGTATCATTTTCTAAAACATCTCCAGTATGGTCTCCACTCTCGTTATCTTTATCAGTATCACTACCATCTTCACCAGATGATCCATTAGTTACAGTTAATGTCGAGCCAGCATTTATTCTTCCTGTATCATCTGTTGCACTTGGAGTTCTTCCTGTAACTGTAATTGTTAAAGTTGATGTTCCGCTTGGGTTAGTTTTTAATGATCCACTACTATGCTCGGTTAATTTTGAGGTTCCATCATTAAATATATAAGTAAATACATCATTTGCTGTTTCACCATCTGCAAGTGCTATGGTATTTGCATTACCTGTTGGATCATATGTATAGCTTCCATTAGAGTTTAAAACTAATGTTCCGTATTGTCCTGAAACAGTCTCTGTATTACTAGAAAAAGTTGTTTGAGCTGAACCGCCAGCTGTTGTTGCTGTGATACTTGTAATTGTAAAATCACTTTCATCATCATCACCATCAACATCGGTATCGTTACCTAATATATCGTAACTAGATCCATCAGTTCTATTTAGAGATGAGCCAAGTGTAACTGCATCAGTGTTTACAACACCTACAGGATCATCATTGATACCTTTTATAGTAATTGTTAGTCTAGTATATGCTTCATCAGTTCCATCTGTTGCTTTATAATCAAATTTATCAACAACCGTATCATTCAAATCCAATTCATCTGTATTAGTATTTGTTGCAGCATAACTATAAGAGCCATTAGGATTAATTGTAAGAACTCCATAAGTTCCTGTTATACTTGTTGAACCAGATACAGTAGTAAAACTTGGCGGATCAGCTAATGTATCTACATAACTTGCAAGTCTTACTCCATTAATTGATAAAGCATCTCCATCATCATCATCATCATTTTCTAATAGATCTCCAGTATGATCTCCATGATTACTATTAAAATCAGAATCTGCTGCAATCTCTTGATCCCCTGTAAATGGAGATGAATCTAAACCATCATTGGCGCTTGCACCATCTGCAACTGTTAAAGTAAAATCTTCATAAACATAACCTGTATCAGCTTTTAAGTCGGGTGCATTATTAGCATCTGCAACACCAACAACTTCTATACTTAATTTTCCAATACTATTTTTATTCTCTGGTGTAAAAATTGGTCTTCCCAATCTTAGAGTTCCAATATTTGCTTCATTGCTATCATCTTTAAGTATATAGGTGAAATGATCCTCTACTTTTTCTCCTGCTGTCAGACCAGAGTCTGTGAAGGCTGTATAAGTATATGTTCCATCTCTATTAATTGTTAAATTTCCATAGTTACCTGTCACTGTCTGTTGTGTAACTGTAGCTGATAATTCGCTTCCAGATGAAGCAAAATGTTCGTCATCTCCTGCTTTTATTTCAGAAATATAAAAACCATTTCCAAAACTGTCATTTGAGTCTCTATCGATGTCATTGTTGAGTAAATTATCTGAGCTCGTAATTGTTCCACCTTCAATTGTTGAAGCGGAATCGTTTACTGCAATAGGTGTATCATTTTCCCCATTTATGGTAATTGTTATTGTTCCAGTATCGCTTCCACCTTTTGCGGTATCTGAAGTATCATAGTCTTTTAAGGTATAAGTAAATGATACCGTTTTACTTTCTCCAGCATTAATTGTATTTACCTCATTAAATTGGGCCTTAGTTACACCCCGATCTGTATAAGCTAAAGGATCATCATTATCATCGTACTTTTCGATATCAGGGGCTGTTTGTCTTACAGCATTAAATGCATATCTACCGTCGTCTTTATTAATAAATAAATTTCCGTACTTGGTATGAATAGAATTCCAACCTGAAGTTAAATCCTGTTCTTTGCCAATTTCAATCTCACCTGAATCTACTTTGTCATTACTGTTAGAGTCTGTAAATTTATCATATTTAATTTTTGTAATCTTTACTGTATCACCATCAGGATCTTCGTTGCCTGTTATAACATCTCCATAACCTACATTATGAGCTGCGTATTCATTTTCAGTTACTGATTGAGTGCTATTAGATGCAACAGGATTGTTGTTTACATCTTGAGGTGTGGCCTCAACTAATATTCTCATATAATCACCTGGTTCTTTATTTTTTGCACCTGCAAAAAGTTTTGATCCACTGATATGAAACCAGTCTTTGGCTGTTGTTCCGCTACTACTTGTGGAATATGGATTGTTATGTCCCTTAAATTCTAAACCTCTTTTACTATCATTTCCATAAGTATTTCCAGATCCACTTACAGAAAAATCCATAGTACCAACTGTGGTTTTTCCTGTGTTTGTTCCATAAATTACAGCTTTGATATCTCTATCAAATGTGACTTGAGCAACCGATCGTGTTCTATCTGTATTATTATTTCTGTTTTCATCCATAAATAAAATATAACTATCAACATTTGTTGTACTCGCATTTAATGTTCCTCCACCAACAACATAAATATCATCACTATTTGAGTTTGTAATTTTCCCAGAGTCTATTCCAGCTTTTTCCCTTGAAATTCTCCAATATCTAAAGTTTTGATCTGTGGCGCCCGTATTAGTATATTTATCAGTATATTGTTCACTAAAATATTTTCGTGAGCTTTCATTATGAGATGAAAAATCAGTTAATCTATCATCGCCTGTATACGCTTTAATATAGGCATTTTTTATACTTGCAATTCCATCTTCGCCTACAGTTTGTGTGTCATTGTAACGATCAGTAAATGTTCCAAGATAATATTTGTAATCAACTACTTTGACATTTTTAGTTTCAACTATTCCATATTCTTTTTCTAAATCCCAATCTCCATCTTTACCAGTTAAATCATTTGATGCTGCAATGTCTGCTTTGGTAAGATTAGATATTTTTTTTAATAAAGCTTCGCCCTTTTCATTTGCTGCAATATTGCAACCATAAAAAAGAATATCGCCTTTTTTGGTTAAACTTTCACCGATATTACTTAATGTTGATTTGTAATTTTCAATACTTTCATTTGTTAGGAGTGCATTTCCAAATAAAATTTGCCCTGCACTACCATGTCCTATTATATGTATGGCTGAATACTTTTTTCCATTTTCTAAAGTTTGCTCGATTTTTTTAAATCCATCTTCGTTTGTTTCAATAAAGTGAATTTCAACATTTTTTCTAAATGACTTTGATAACTTTTCAAAATCTGGAACTTGTTTATCAATGAATACGATTTGTTTTCTTTTTAANTGATCTCTTGGAACATTAGTAAATGGGAGCTCTTTTGATCCATTTTCACTTTTTAACTCTTTAAATTTTTTTACTTCTTGAATACTTTTATTTGAATTATCAACTTGCGATCTTTCATCTATTAAATCTAAAAAAGTGGAGGCGCCAGCACCATCTAGCATGATCCTTTGTTCCAAAGGTTCAATAAATACTTTCTTACTTTTTCTGATATTTTTTTTCTTAAATTTACTCACAAAAAAAGTTTAGAAGATGATAAAAAATTTTGTAAACACTATTTTAAAAACTGCCCATAATGATCACCTATAACTCATTAGGACACTAGATATTTGGTATATACATTTAAAAAGACCCATAATGGACGTATACAAAATAGACCATGACTCTAAATAATTTAATAACAAATTGATGTTTAAATATTTACTAAAAATATTATTAGTTTTATCTGTTGGAATAGTTGTTTCTTGTGCAAAAAGAAATCCTGAACCAATTTCATCAGAAGATTTTTTAAAATCTGCTGAAGACGATTTAGCTAAAATTCAAGAAATTAAAGAGCAAAACGATCTTTTTAACAAAGATTTAAAAATAGATTTATATACAGCAATTGCACTCGCAATTGAAAACAATAAAGATTTAAAAGTTAAACTTTTAGAAACATCACTTGCAAATAGGAAAATAGAAGATGTTGAATTTGAAATGCTTCCAACTATGGCAGCTAATGCAGGTTATACTGGAAGTGATAGATATAAGACAACATCAAGTGCAACAGTACCAAGTAATGATTTAGCGGGAAGTATTGGATCCTCTTATTCAACCTCAAGAGATAGAGATGTTAATGAACAAGATGTTGGTTTTTCATGGAATGCATTAGATTTTGGTCTTTCCTATATAAGAGCAGGACAAAGCTCAGATAAATTTTTAATATCAAAAGAATTAGAGAAAAAAGCAGCAAATAATATTACTAAAGATGTAATAAGAGCATATTGGAATGCATTATCTGCAGAAAAATTAATTAAAAAATATGATCCATTATTGATTAAAGTTAACAATGCGTTAAACGATAGTCAAAAAATAGAAGAGTTATTGTTACAAAAACCCATGGATGCTCTTTTATATCAAAAAGAATTGTTAGATATTCAAAGAGCATTACAGAGCCAAAAACAAAGTTTTATTAATGCTAAAATAGAATTAGGAGCCCTTATGGGACTTCTACCTAATGAAAAATTTGTATTAGTTCAAACGGATCAACCATTAAATGAATTGGATATGAAATTAAAGCATATGGAAAAACATGCTTTAGTCAATAGACCAGAATTAATTGAAAATCATTACGAAGAAAGAATTTCAATAGCTGAAACAAAAGCAGGTATGAGATCTTTGTTGCCTGGGTTAAATTTTAATGCGGCTTGGACAAGTTCATCAAATGATTATTTAATGAATAAAACTAACTTTGAGTATGGTTCATCNATTGGTGCNAANTTATTAAATGTATTTAGAGCNCCAANNTTAAAAGAAGTAAATGAAATGAATACTGAAATTATTNAAGAGCAAAGATTNGCTTTATCAATGGCAGTATTATCACAAGTTCATATATCAAACATTGAATACCAAATGGCACTGGAAGAATATGAAACAGCTGATCGTTATTATGATGTTTCAAGAAAAATTACAGAGCAAGTTAGAAATGCACAGAAGATTGCAAGATTTGGTGAATTAGAATTAATAAGAGAAGAAGCAAGTTTGTTGGTTGCAGAACTTAGAAGAGATATTGCGTTTTCAAAAGTTCAATTCAGTGTAGCACAAGTTTATACCTCTGTTGGTGTTGATGTAACAACAAGAGAAAGTTTACAAATAGGAACAAAAGAATTTGCAGAAATAATTAAAAAGAATTTTAAAGATACAGGTAAGAATTTTAAAGCAATTGTTAAAAAACCAATTAACAAACAAAAGCCTGTAGTAACAAACGATGATTTAAATATTTCAAGTTTTGAATTTGCAAAAAATACATTCAAATTAGATGGAAAAGGCAGAGTTCAATACAGTGCCAAATTAAGTAATAACGCCCCTCTTCCTGAATGGATAACTTTTTTACCATCTCAAAGAACTTTCTTAATTGATAGAAAAAATAAGGGAAATATTGAAGAAATTGACCTTACCGTCAGTGCTAGAAACATAAATACAGCAACAGAGGATACTTTTACATTAGTAGTTGATCCAGATCTAAGAAAAGAAAGGCTGGCAAAAGAAAAAAGGATTAAAGAAGAAAAAGAGTTGGCCGAAAAACGTAAGAAAGAAGAGAAAAGACTTGCTGAAAAACGTAAGAAAGAAAAAGAGAAGAAATTAAAAGCGCAGAAATTAAAAGAGAAAAAAGCAAAACTTAAAGCAAAAAAACTTGCTGAGAAAAAAGCTAAAGAGTTAAAAACTTTTGATGTAACTGAAAGAGTTACTACAAAAGATGGAAATCTGTTTACTTTCTTAAACACAGAAGAAATTAATGAACTGATTAAAGATCAAGAAAAGAAAAACAAAAAACTTAGAAAAAAATTAGCAAAAATTAAGAAAAAAGAAGAAAAAGAAAGAGCTAAACTAGAGAAGAAAAAGAAGAAAAAGAAAAAATCAAAAAAAGAAAAGGTAACAGAGAAAGTTGAACCTGAATTAGAAACACCGAAAGAAATGGTAAAAAGTATTGTATCAACGGATCCAGAAAATTATCTAAATGTATATTTAAAAGCTGAGGAGAAAAATGGAAGTAATTATAAATTATATTCGGATGAAGAAATTGCAAAATTTATAAAGAAACAAGAAAAAAAGAACAAAAAGCTAAGAAAGAAATTAGATAAAATTAAAAAGAAAGAAGCAAAGAAAAAAGCTAAAAAATTGAAAATAAGTAAATTAAATTAATGAGTAAAGACGACATTAAAAAATTTATAAGCTCTCAAAAGGATATTCATATAAAAATTGATGCAAAAACCGGTAAAGCTGAGGGCAACTTGTTTAAGCCAAAACCAGTAGTATCAAATAATCCAACTATAAAAGTAGGACAAACTTTATCTGGTAAAATCGATTTTAATAAAAAGAAAAATAATACTCATAACGTAAAACCTGGCCAGTCAATATCTGGTAAAATTTCAAAACCAAAAAAATAGTTTATACTGCTATTAAAGTTTTATTTACATTTTGGGAAATCACTAATTGTATTTTTTTTAATGTTTCTACGATTGATTTTTGTTGACTTGTGTTTTTTGGAACATAAAAAAGATTTCTCCTAGTATCTTTTTCAAGTGCTTTTGACTTTGTTAAATTTTTTAAATTTCTAATAACTGTTTGTCTTGGAATACCAGTCAAATCAGAAATAGTTGTTGGGTTTAAACCTCTACTTGTCTCTTCTTGTGTTAAATTTAAAAAGAAATTTTCAGTGTTATCAGGATGAAGATCTCTAAAATTTTTAGAGTCTTTTAAGTTATACATTTGATTTAAACCACAAGTACCAAAAATGAACCAATTTTCCATAGACTTTAGAAATTTTCTCCAAATTAAAGATAATTCTATCATCATTGACATCAAATTAATCCAACATTTTGAAAAATTATTTAACAAGTAATCTTCGGTTATACTTTTTTTGGTAATTGTTTTGTCGTCACCTAAATTATCCAAAATAATGTTCAAACATTTTGAATATTTATTTATTATTGTATCTAAATATTTTATTTCAAATGATTTCCTATTAATATCTATATTGCCATCAACCATATCAATAAAATTTTCTTTTTTAAGATCTTCTAATTTTCGTCTAATTGTCTCTCTTGGAATTAATAATTCTCTTGATAATTCAGCTTTTTTTACTTTTCCAATGCTGATTTGTTTTGTTTTTATAAATTCTTTGTAAGATTTTTTTTTGTTATTTTGGTTATAAATTCTAAGAGCTTTAATCGTTAAATTAGAGAGAATTAAATTTGTCTCTAAATCTTTGCCTAGATAGTTTTTCCAAAGGTACAAAATTTGATACGAAAGTGGGTAATGAAATTTAGTATATTCTTTATAATTTTTATTAATTATTTTAGCTATTTCTTGTTCTTCATCGGTCATCAACAGAGCTTAATATGCCCAATATGGTCGTTTGTAAAGTGAAATTAAATCAGATGATTAAAGGGTATTTAATAATACTAAAAGTTTTCTCGCCAAGATTTTCTCAATATCTGAAAATCTACAGGTGGGAAATCTAATACTACTAGATCTTCACCTTCCTCCGTAGTTTCTCCAGCAATATTTGCATACAATTTGGAAGATGTAACTATAATTTTAGATAAGACACCTTCTCCAATATACAAACATCTCCTTTTAAAATCATGATCTACTGATGAATTTAGGTTAGTATTTGCATTTTTTAAATCATTTAAATTATTTGCTCCACACTCATCGTTTACTGGACATATTGTACCTTTGCCTGGCTGACAGCCACCAGGTTGATAGGTTGGGAAATAAACTCTTCCATCAAATACTGTTGGTTCAGCGCTTACTTTTAAATTTTTTGGTAAGTTTATATACCAGCCTTCATCTTCAGGTTTATACTGGCATTGACCTTCATACCAAATTGAAGATGCATTGCTGCATTTGAATAAATCTGATCGATTGCTTGGTTTAACTTTTTGAAAATTTGGAAAATAACGATCTTTTACACCTAATAATAAATTTTCAGAATTATCTCTCGCATTTATTTTTTTATAATCTCCTGTTCCAGTGAAAAGCCACAAGTTATTTGTTTGATCTCCAATTGTTGCATCCATACCATGGTACATATACCTACCATTTTTATCATTTGCATCTACACTAAAGATTTGAGTACTATCATACATCTCGATGGAGTTTCCATCTTTATCTTTTTCCATATTCGTTAAATTAAATTTTGTAATTTTACCTTCAAGATCATTTAAATACACAAGTGCGCCTCTATATATATTGCTATCTCCAACAGTATCAGGTGTAAGCACTAATGGTGTATTTGGCGCTGAATTGGTAATATTATTATTTGTAATATTGTTTAGTGGAATTACCTTATTTATTTTTCCAAGATTATCTAAGTTTACAATTGTTAAATTTGATCCTGTGGCTTCATCTGTATCATCATAACCACCTCCCATAATTGCAACATTTAAATCATCATCTATTACAGTGTCACCTGCTCCACTATTTGGGATTCTAGTTATTCTAGGTGATGACCATGTTTGACCTAATTTAGTATAATCATATTCACTTGGAACACTGCCATAATCATAGGATTTTACATTTGTTCTAGCAATTAAAACATGAACTTTTTTGTTATCTTTATCGTTATAGATTGAATAAAAGTGAACAGGTTTATCCGGGTCAGTAACATCTAGTACTGAAAATCCTGCTCCACCTCTTCCATATGGTATCATTAAAATTGTTCGCCACTGTTTTGATCCTACAAGTCTTAAAGGACTTTGTATAAATAAATTACTTACAACTGGAGATCCATCAACTCCATATATCGCATTTGAACCGCCCTCTTTACTTGTGTTTAAATCTGTATTGATCATTAATGGTAAATTTCCTGCTAATAAAGGCGGCACAAAACCCCATAATTCTTGTCCAGTATTTGCATCAAAGGCATGCAATATTCCATTGTTAGCACCAACATATAATACTTTTTTTCTACTCGAATTTGCTTTTGCAAAAGAATTATAATTTTTTAAAGTTTTGAAATATGCATCAGTATTTTTAGATGATGAAGGTGTTGCAAGTCTTGGAGGACCAACTGCAACCATTTCGGAGTGATAAATATCTGCTAATGGATTTTCTCGTTTTTCAAATAAATCACAATCTGCATCGTAATCGAAATAATCTGTACCTCTTATAAAATTAATTAAACCTTTTACATCATCTGTGTTGCCATCCATAACCCCCGAAGCTGATTTGCATCTTTGAGTATTTAATGATCCTGCTGTTTTATTGTGATAATCTGCAACTTTATTCCCAGTTAGTTCAAATAAGGGATTTATTTTAAGTGAATTACTGTCGTTAAAATTGTTATAATCATCTAGATATGAAGTACCAGGAATTTCACTCCATAATTTTCTGCTTTTAGGATCAAGTATTAATTTCGATGCTTCCCAATTAGGTTTAGCATTTTTATCAATTTTACCATCCTCTGTTAGCTTTCTACTTATTAATTCACCCTGCCATTGTTGTTTGCTAACAAATTTAAGTTTAGCTTGATAAGCAGAATTTTTATCTTTTGTTTCATTTATTACTGATGGAGCAGAGAAAGATACTTTTTTAGCATCTTCTATAATTGTTAACATTAAATTTTGAAACGAACTCTTTAACTGAGTTACACCGTCGATATAAATTCCTTTTTCAGTTCCAGAATACCGTGCATGATCGTCAATAAAACGCCTGTGGGGTGAACCCAACATATTATGATATCTATAATCTTGAATACTCGCGATCCAATCTCCTTTAATAGTATTTTCTGGTGGCAAGTCTCCATAAGCAAAAAAATAAGATTTAATATTTTTTTCCTGGAACAATTTTGCATCCTCACCATTTCTATATGCTTCTCCAATTCCTCCACCGCCAGGTAAAAGATAAACCACATAAGTTGATGCACAAGGAACTTTTGGATCTACTACAGAGTATTCAGGATGTGTTAAATAATCGTAAGCAAGTTGAAGACCCCAGGTATTACTCGTATCATAAGTAAGCCAATTCCCAGGTATAGAATTAGTATCCCAATATGGAATACCTAAATATCCAGTACCCTTCATTGGATCATGATAATCATAATTTGTTTCATCTGGATCATTTTTAAAATTGATTTTATCTTCAAAAATTTTTTTAATTTGTTCAGCTCCTTTGTCATGTATTCTTACCTTAAGACACGCCCCAGTCACACAAGGTTTTGCATAACCAGTTGTTAAATCACCATACCATTTTTGAAGAAGACCTCTTCTTGGTAGATTATATTCTAGTTTTCCACTCTTCCGACCATTTACATAAAAATTCATTGGACCTTGTCTGCCATGGAGTCCTAATCCAAAATTTATTTGGCTTGTTATTGAAGGGTCTGATAAAACTGGAAGCATAGCTTCTAAAGCTTTGCCTTCTTGATCGTTATTTCCATCCTCAGTTTTGGTTCCTCCAAAAACTCTTTTAAAAGCCAATGTGTTGCTATCAACAACAAAAACGCTGTATCCTGAATTTGTTTGTTCACGAGAATCTGAAATTAAGTACATCTCGTTTTTATCTGGGTTTATCCCTAAAATTTTGATTTTTGGTGGTTGTGTCATTACGTTCATTTCAATTCTAAATCCAAGATTGCTTTTTGGATTATGCAAGTCACCCCATCCACCTTTGTACATAACTTTTTTTGATGAAACTATTTGCGAATAATCGTCATTAAAAGTTACTTTATAAAGGTAGGCTCTATAAGGATCTTTTGGAAGAGGAATTCGTTTATCATATATCGCTTTTTGTGCATAACCCCATGCTGTAAAATAAAAAGTTCGAGGATCAGTTGGATGTTCCCTTACTGAGGTGTTATCCACCTGCCAATTCTGGCTCCAATTAAATCTTTGCCACGCTGACCCTAATGGTTTTTCTTTATTGTGTAAATCTACTTTTGTTGAAATTACATCCCAACCAACTTTATCAATACATCCATTGTCAGCTAACTTTAATTTTTTAATAACAAACGCAGATCTTTCAAACTCATTGCTCGGATTGTAAACATGAGATACACCCCACAAATATTTTCCATCATTAGAAAATGTAAATGGAAGACTGTATCTGGTACCTCCAAATAACGTTCTGAACCCCCCATTGATATCATATTCTGGTGATGAAGGATGAATCGTAACTTTTCTTCTACCAAAAAAATCATAAAATTTTGTTTCACCTATTCTGTTCATCATTTCTCGTGGAGTTTCACATTCAATCCATTTCAGAGATGAATACGAGCCATCGTAATTGCTAAAATCAATAATTTTTTGACGATCAAAATTTTTTTTTTGATTATCTTCAAATGTAAACCAACCAGACCTTAACCTACCATTATGAAAATCTCGGAAAATTGTATCTCCTTCACCAATCAATGCAAAGTCATCTCGTCCATTTTGTGACGTCTGATAATTAGGGTTAACAAGTCTACTAATGCTCCAATTACGCAAACCTTGCGCTCTACCATCAGTTCTTGCTATTTGTGTTACTGCTCCGGTATCAGGATTAATTTCACAAATCATTTGTCTATAATCATCAACCATGAAAAATCTATATTTATTCTTAGTTTTTACTTTATAGATATTATATGTTGTTTGTTCTGCTTGATAAGTTCCATAACAAATAGCACCATGATTATCAGTATCCCTAGTACTTTCTTTTGGATTTAAAGCTCTAAACATCTCTCTTGAATTTCTTTCACTTCTATTTTTAAAGACATCATAACCACTAAACTGTCCATCATAAGCCCATGTTTTATCTACTTCACACTCATCTCCAATTTTATGTTTAGTAACTCCTCTAAACCCCTTCCATAAATATTTTTCATTTTCTGGTTCAAAAAATTTTCTTGGTCCATTTTTCGAACCCCAAGTAGTGCTGCTATCTGGAGGTCCTCCTTTTTCAAACCAATCTGGCCACTTATGTTGCCTGCTAGACATAAAAACATGATTGTTGTGAAATAACATGTAACGACTTTGATGAAATTCTCTATGATAATCAAATTGGATGCTACAAGAAATCTCTTCTCTTCCTCCATTAGAATAATAACTTCGGCCCCTCGTATCCCAATGCATTCCTTCACCTAACATTAATAAAACATTTATTTTAGAGGCATCTGCTGATGTAACGGTTCCTGGAGGTGGACTTTTTGAATTCGCGTTACTTGTAAATATTAAAGATAAGAAAAATAATTTTAATACAAAAAATTTTATATTTTTTCGCATGATCTATTTTTAATTTATTTATTTTATAATTTATTTTTTGCAGTGATCAAAATGGGCAAATACATATCGAGAAACTAATATTTGTGGTTCATATTGAGTATAATATATGTCAGATCTATTATTCACCTAGAAAGTGATGAATTATTGATCTTTTTTGAGGATGTAGACGATGCTCAAATAAATACAAACCCTGCCAAGTTCCAAGTAGCAACTCACTATTTTTAATACTTAATGATATTTGATTATTAGTTAATGCAGATTTTATATGAGCAGGCATATCATCTTTTCCTTCAGTGGTGTGAACATATAATTTGTTATCCATAGGAGCTAATTTATCAAAATAATTAATTAAATCTGTTTGAACATCTGGATCTGCATTTTCTTGAACAATTAAAGATGCACTGGTGTGTTGAATACTTAAATTTAACATTCCATTTTTAAAATTATTTTNATTTATCCAGTTAATTGTTTCATTAGTAAATTCATATAACTTCTGACCATTGGTATTTACTTGAAGATTAAAAAATTCCTGTTTCATAAATATTATTCTCTAGATGTTAGTTCATATAAACGACTAATAGTACGTTTAAATGGTTTTTCTAATAATCTTGATGAAGTAAANTNATCTAAACTTTGATTACTTGTTACTGCAATTGAAATATTTTTATCATAAATTACATCTANTANAGTAANAAATCNCTGTTGTTGNTTTGAATTGGTATCATTAAATTGTGGNATTTGATCTATTACNATAAATNTNCAGTTTTTAATTATTTCTAANTAATCTTCTGCACCTAGATTTTGATCACAAAGATCNTTGAAATTAAATCTTGCAATTCCTTCATANAAATTTTCTATTTTAAAATCTCTTCCCTTTACATTGACTGTAATTTTAGATTGATTTTTATCTTTTGTAATTGTTCTGAAAAATTTATTAATCTTAAAGTTTGTCTCCTGGTTTAGAGGATAAAAATATCTTTGTTTTTGATTATCATTAGATTTTCTATAATCATCCTCAATTTTAAGTTCGTGTTCAATTGATTGATCTTCCATAATTTTTATGAAAGGTTTAAACTGATCTCGCTGAAGACCGTCTTTATATAATTCTGAGATTTTGGTGTTTGAAGTTACNATAATTTTTATATCNTCTTTAAAAATTTGATCAAATAACTTTCCTAAAATCATAGCATCTACAATATTAGTTACTTGAAACTCATCAAAATAAATTAACGACGCCTTTAATTTTAGATTTTTAACAAATTGATTGATTACATTTTCTTCATTTTTACCTTTTCGTTCATGAGCAAAATCATGAAAACTTAACATAAACTCGTTAAAGTGTTGTCTTAATTTTTTTTGATCTATTTGATCAAAAAAAAAATTTAAAATCATGGTTTTTCCAACACCCACTCCTCCAAATAAATAAAAACCTTTTTTAGAGTTTTGTTTTGAAAATAACTTTGAAAAAAAGGATTTAAAATTTGATTGGTAATATTGCTCTAGTTTTTTAATAACTGCAATTTGATTAGGGTTAACCTCTAGTTCTTGATTATTACAATAAGATATAAAATCTTTCTCAAATGTCTTTGGCATTAATTTTTTTTAGTTTTAAAATCAATACCGTACTCTGATCTTGGACCTTTTCTCAAACCAAATGGACCTGAAAAAAAAATTGTCATCGGTCTTGTTCCTGGTTCAAGGTCAACTCTGTGAAATGCATTGGCTGATCGAAAACCAATGTAACCTGGTCTTCTCCAAAACTTTCCTTTAATTGTAGTTTCCCAATAACCCCCTCTAATAACAATTGTCATATAAGGAAATAAATGATTATGAACACCATCTCCATGATCATCATCTAGCATTTCATGAATTAAAATATTAAATGGAAACCATCTAGGTCTGTGTCTAAATAAAAGGTAATACCTGTTCATCCAGGGTTTTGCCTGATCGTAATTTGGGTGTGAGGGCCCTCTATCTAAAACAACTTTTTTTCGCCCTAACTTTTCAAGTAATTTTAAAAACATTATTCAACTTTAATAATAGCATTACTCTTTAAAATGAACATGCCATCATCAAAAACGTTAGGTCTATTAATTCTTGATTTTCCTATTTTATAAAACCCTTCCTCATTTCCTGAAATAGCGTTCAACTTTATCAATTTTCCATTATTTAAAGAGACATAAACCTTATTTTGCGCAAGGATAAATCCAGTAGGTTCAATTTGATTTTTCTTATTTTCGATATTTTTAAATATATTTGTTATCCTTAAAACATTTCCAGTTTTATCATCAATTACAAATAAAAAACCTTCTTTTGAAATTGAAAAAACATAATCTTCAATAACAGTTGGTCTTAAACTTGAATTGATGGTTTGTTTATATTTTAAAACACCTGATCNTGCATCAATTGCAAAAAACTCATTTCTATTATTTGAAAAGTAAATTGTATCATTTGCAAAAATAATATCTGAATTTTCTAATGTAAATGCATCTTGAAAAATTAATGTGCTTTGTGTGGGTGTTTGCCAAACTAAACTTCCATCATTAGCGTTTAAAGCAGTTACATCACCAATACTATTTATAAAAAATACAACTTCTCCTTTTGTTACAAGAGATAATTTTTTTTGAGATTTAATAAACGGGTTATCAGTATCAAAATTCCAAAGCTCTTTTCCATCTTTTANTGAAAAAGCTCTTATTACATTATCAAAGTCAACAGCGACAACACTATTTTTAATAATTTTTGCATTTGAATTAAATCCAACTTTACTTTCNATNGTCCAATTTAATTCTCCAGTTTCTAATTTTATAGAATAAACNTTTGAAAGATTATCAAGTACCAATATATCAGNTCCAGATTGTGCAAAATATAAAATTGGTTTTAATTTTTTCTCTTTTTTTGTGTANTGATTTACTTTCCAATATTCTTCAAAATCTGTNGAAGTTTTAAAGATNTCNCCTTTGCCAGTAAAAAATACTAAACTGTTATCTTCGGTAAATAATATTTCAGGTTGATTAAATTTAAATTGATCAATAGTTGAAAATTTATATGAAAAGGCGTTTTCAAAATTTGACTTAAAATCTAAATTTCCACTGTTGTTTGAATTACTTGATAAAAAGGGCTCACCCTTTGTGATTGTTGATATTTTAATATTTAAAGTAGGATTTAATTCTTGCTCTATTGGTTTTGATTTTTCAAATAAAGTTATAGCATTTGGATTTTGTTCAACCTTCTTATCTTTAAAGCCACAATTTGATAAAAATAAAATTAAAACTAGATATAAAAAAAACTTACTCACCAAAGTCTACACGTAATCTTTTTAGCGCTTCTGTTTTAATTTTTTGACTAGCATTTTCTAAGTTTGCTAATTGTTGAAAAAAATCTTTAGATTTTTGTTTTTGATTATTTGCAAAATAATATTCTGCCATTAAATATAAACCGTGGGGCTTCCAAATACTTTCCGATTTAATTACAGGATTTAAAATATCCAAAAGCTCATTTTCATTTGCAAAATCTGAATTAAATAAACCTTTTTTGAAGATGTTTAGATTTTTTGTTTCTTTGTCTAGACCACTGTCATTAATTATAACATCAAAATATTGGTTAATTTCCTCATTTGAAGTTATGAGCTGATTATCAATTAAGAAATAAAAAGCTAAAGGGGAGTAAGTACTATCTTTTTCATTAATAATTGTTTTTAATTCCTCAAGGACATCTGTTTGACCACTTTCATATTTTATTACTGCTAAATTATATTGATCAGCAAGTTTTGCTTTTTTTCTTGTTTGAAGTTCTTCGTAAAGAAAATAGCCACACAAAATCAAGATTAAAACAACAAAAACTGAAATAAGAGATTTTCTATTATTAATAAAAAAATTCTTAATTCTTTCGTTACGAGTATTGGTATTTATAATATCTATTTCTTCGTCCATTAAATCATGTTCCTTAAAACGTACTGTAAAATGCCACCATTTTTATAATATTCCAATTCATTTTTAGTGTCTATTCTACATAACATTTTAATCTTTTTGATATCTCCAGATTGATATTTGAATTCAACTTCAACCTCATCTCTTGGGTTTATGCCTTTTTCAATATCAATAATTGAAATAAGTTCAGATCCTTTTAAGTTTAAATTCTCCCTATTCATCTCTCCAACAAACTGTAAAGGTAAAACTCCCATTCCTATTAAATTTGATCTATGAATTCTTTCAAAGCTTTCAGCAAGAACTGCTTTAACACCTAAAAGTTTTGTACCCTTGGCTGCCCAATCTCTTGAAGATCCTGTGCCGTATTCTTTTCCACCAATAACAACTAAATCAGTTCCTCTTTTCTTATATTCAACTACAGCATCATAAACGGGCATTACTTTTTCCTCTGGATATAATTTTGTAAATCCACCCTCAGTTCCTGGTGCCATTTCATTTCTAATTCTAATATTTGCAAAGGTTCCTCTCATCATAACTTCATGGTTTCCTCTTCTTGAACCATAAGAGTTATAATCTTTCGGTAGAATTTGGTGTTTCATAAAATATTCACCTGTTGGACTTTCTTTTTGAATAGAACCTGCTGGAGAAATATGGTCCGTTGTGACACTATCTCCTAAAATTAAGAGAGGTCTTGCATCTTTTATTTCTTTAAATCCTTCTGGTTCATCAGAAAGATTATCAAAGAAAGGGGGTTTCTTTACATATGTTGAAGTATCTTCCCAATTATAAATACTNCTTTCTTCTGTTTTAATTTTTTGCCATTGTTCAGGTCCTTCTGAAACATTTGAATATCTTTTAATAAACATTTCGGCATTTAAAGATTTTTGTAAAGTATCTTCTATCTCTTGATTTGTTGGCCAAATATCTTTTAAGAAAACATCATTACCATCTTTATCTTTTCCAAGTGGGTCTTTGTATAAATCTTTATTCATAGATCCTGCAATTGCGTAAGCAACAACTAATGGGGGTGATGCTAAGTAATTTGCTTTAACTAAAGGCGAAATTCTTCCCTCAAAGTTTCTATTGCCAGATAAAACTGAAACTGCATAAATATTTTCATCTTTAATTGCATCAGAAATATTGTCAGGTAATGGACCTGAATTTCCTATACAAGTAGTGCAACCATAACCTACTAAATTAAATCCAAGTTGATCAAGATAAGTATTTAAACCTGCTTTTGCTAAGTAATCTGTTACGACTTGTGAGCCTGGTGCTAATGATGTTTTAACCCAAGGTTTTGTNGTNANTCCTTTTTCAATTGCTTTTTTTGCAAGTAAACCTGCTCCGATTAAAACACTTGGATTTGATGTATTGGTACAAGATGTAATTGCTGCAATTACAATATTTCCATCTTCTAAATTATAATCTTCTCCACTTACTTTTGCAGAACTTGGTTCTTTCTTTTTAGTTATTTCCTCATAAACTTTTTTAAAGTTTGAAGATGCTTCGGTTAATAAAACTTTATCTTGTGGTCTCTTAGGTCCAGATATAGTTGGAACCACTTTTGACATATCTAAAGAAACTGTATCAGTAAATTCAATTCCATCACTNGCCCACAATCCCTGTTCTTTTGCATAAGCTTCAACAATATCTACTGTTTGTTTATCTCTTCCTGAAAAGTTTAAATATTTTAAAGTTTCATCATCAATTGGGAAAAATCCACAAGTTGCACCATATTCTGGTGCCATGTTTGCAATAGTTGCACGATCTGCAAGGGTAAGATTTTTTAAACCTTCGCCATAAAATTCAACAAACTTACCGACAACCCCTTTATCTCTTAGCATTTTAACAACTGTTAAAACTAAATCTGTTGCAGTAGTTCCTTCTGGAAGTTTATTAGTTAATTNAAAACCAATTACTTCTGGAATAAGCATTGATATTGGCTGACCTAACATGCCCGCTTCAGCTTCAATTCCTCCAACACCCCATCCTAAAACTGATAAACCATTTACCATTGTAGTATGACTGTCTGTTCCAACTAGAGTATCTGGAAAAATATAATCCTCATCTTTATATTTTTCTGACCAAACAACTTTAGATAAATATTCTAAGTTTACCTGGTGACAAATTCCTGTTCCTGGAGGAACTATTCTAAAATTGTTAAATGCTTGTTGTCCCCACTTTAAAAAAGAATATCTCTCAGAATTTCTATTAAATTCAATATCTACATTTTCTTTTAAAGAATTTGCACTTGCAAATTTATCAACTTGNACTGAGTGATCTATTACAAGATCTACAGAAGATAAAGGGTTTATGGTATTTGGATCTTTATTTTTTTCTTTAACAGCTTCTCTCATTGCAGCAAGATCTGCAACTGCTGGAATACCAGTGTAATCTTGAAGTAAAACTCTTGCAGGTCTGTAAGCTATTTCAGTTTTAGATTTTTTTGTTTTTAGCCATTCTTTGATAGCTTCAATTTGATTTTTAGTAACACTTAAATCATCTTCATATCTTAATAAATTTTCTAATAATACTTTTAGAGATTTTGGAAGTTTGCTTACCCCATCAAGACCATTGTTTTCAGCAGCTTTAATTGAATAATATTTATATTTTTTTCCACCGATTTCTAAATCAGATAAAGAGCTATATGAGTTTTTTGATCCAGGTTTCATGTTTATATATAAATAGTTACAATGCTTAGCAAAAGAAGCAGTGACATAGCATAATTAAAGTAATTTATAAATTTATCATTTGTCGCGAATTTCCTTAAAAATTTACCTATAAATGTCCATAAAGTAATACTCGTACTTGAGAAAATAAAGGCAAGTAAAACGATTTGAATCGCATAACTTAAATAGTTTTCTCCAAGCTCTAAATAAGTTGAAACAATAATTATTCCAAACAAAACTCCTTTTGGATTTAAAAATTGAAAGAAATAAGTATCAAAAAAAGTAACTGGATTTTTTTTTTCNTCTTCTTTCGAACTTTTAGAAAAAGAGATCTTATAAGCTAAATATAGCAAAAATAAGGTTCCAAGATATTTAAGAATATTTTGTAGAATAGGGAAAATCTTGAAAACATTTATCAGACCAATGGTTAGAAAAAATATTAATGAAGTAAATCCAAGGGTAACACCTAAGATAAGAGGAATTGTTTTTGTAATTCCAAAATTAAATCCAGAATATGATGCAACTACGTTATTTGGACCTGGCGTAAAGGCGGCAACAAACCAAAAAAGAGCTATTGATAATATTTCTGGATGCATNCTTATTATGCAATCGGTAGACCATTTTCAGCTTTTTGAGAAGGATGAACTAAAGTTACTTTTCCATCAGCATCAATTGCTCCTAAAACTAAAACTTGCGAAACAACTCCAGCTATATTTTTTTCTTGAAAATTACAGACTGCAATTACTTGTTTGCCTTTTAAATTTTCTTCATTGTAATAGTGAGTAATCTGTGCAGAGGACTGTTTAACGCCGATTTCATTACCAAAATCAACCTCAACCACTAATGATGGTTTTCTCGCTTTTTCATTTTTCTTTACAGATATAACTGTTCCAATTCTAATATCGACTTTGTCAAATATGTCGTAGGTTATTTGTTCTTTAATCATTATAAAATATGTTAAGTTAAAAGTATGAGTATAGAAAACAATTTATACGAAAAATCAATCAAGATTTTAACTGATCTAATTGGATTTAAAACTGTATCAGGTCAAGATAACAGCGAATTAATCAGTTACTGTGAAAAAATTCTAAATGGCATTGGGGCTACAACTTTTAAAGTGTTCGATGATGATAATAAAAGGGTAAATTTATTTGGAACGTTAAAAGCAAAAAAAACAAACGGTAAAAAACCAATAATTCTCTCTGGTCATACTGATGTTGTTCCAGTTTCAAAAGGTTGGTCCAGCGATCCATTTGTTGCAACTATTAAAGAGGATAAGCTTTATGGAAGAGGTTCGTGTGATATGAAAGGTTTCATTGCATGCACACTTGCTTATGCACCCATTTTTAAAGACAGTAATTTAGATAGAGATATTCATTTTTGTTATACATTTGATGAAGAGACTGCTTGTATTGGTGCACCTTTATTAATTAAAGAATTAAAAAAGAGAGATATTAAAGATGGTATTTGTATTATTGGTGAACCCACAAATATGAAAATCATTGATGCTCATAAAGGTATGAATGAATATACGGTTCATTTTGGAGGACTTGCTGGTCATAGTTCTAAACCTCACTTAGGAGTAAGTGCAGTTGAATANGCATCAAGATATGTAAATAAACTTTTAGAAATTAGAGAAAGCTTAAAACAAAGAGGACCAAAAGATTGCATCTTTGATCCACCACATTCAACTTTATCTGTTGGAGGGATTAAAGGAGGTATAGCTCACAATGTTATTGCAGATAAGTGCAGTGTTGAATGGGAAACAAGACCAGTTNTAAAAAAAGATGCAGATTTTGTAACTCAAGAAATTGATAAATATGCTAATGAAATTTTATTGCCTGAAATGAAAAAAGTATTTCCAAATTCATTTATCAAAAAAGAGGTAATTGGTGAAGTTATTGGGTTTGATAGATTAGATCAGTCTGAAGCTTGTGAGTTTGTATCAAGTATTACAGGAGATAATTCAAGACAAGTTGTATCCTTTGGAACTGAAGCTGGTTTATTTCAAGAGGTAGGTATTAGCACTGTCGTTTGTGGACCAGGTTCAATTGAACAAGCACATAAAATTGATGAATTTATAGAACTGAATGAATTAAAAAAGTGTCTTAAGTTTTTAGAGGGTGTAAAAAATAAATCTATTAATTAGTTCCAACCACCAACCGATTTAACTTCCAAAAATTCAAGCAAACCCTCTTTGCCTGCTTCTCGACCGATACCAGAATGCTTAAAGCCACCAAATGGAGCATCAACTGCAATACCAGCACCGTTAACATCAACCATTCCTGATCTAAGTTTTCTTGCAACTCTTTGTACTTTATCGTTATCTTGTGTTTGAATATAATTTGTTAATCCATAATCAGTATCATTTGCAATCTGAATAGCTTCTTCCTCAGTTTCAAATGGAATAACAGATAAAACTGGACCAAATATTTCAGTCCTTGCAATTTCCATATCATTATTAACATCTGCAAATACTGTAGGTTTTACATAGTAACCATCATTTAATCCATCCGGTTTTCCAGGTCCACCAGCAACTAATTTTGCTCCCTCATCTATTCCTTTTTGGATTAGTCCTTGGATTTTATTAAATTGTGTTTCTGAAATAACTGGACCTATGTGTTCGCCTTCTTTATTTGGATCATCTACTTTAAATTCACTTGCATACTTTCTTAATCTTTCAACAGCTTCATCGTAAATTGGTTTTTCAACCAACATTCTTGTTGGAGCATTACAAGATTGTCCTGAGTTTCTAAAACATCTTAAAGCACCTCTTTCAATAGCTTCTGCATCTGCATCTTTNAATATAATGTTTGCACCTTTTCCACCTAATTCTAAACTTACTCTTTTAAAATCTTTTGCTGCATTTTGTGAAATTAAGGCCCCTGCTCTTGTTGAGCCTGTAAATGAAATCATATTGACGTCAGGATGACTTGTTAAGGCATCACCAGTAGTTGCGCCGTCTCCGTTTACTAAATTAAATACACCTTTTGGAAATTTCGCTTCATCTATTAATTCTGCAATAATCATTGCAGATAAGGGTGCTAATTCTGATGGTTTTAATATCATTGTACAACCAGATGCTAATGCTGGAATAACTTTTAATGTAACTTGGTTTATTGGCCAATTCCATGGTGTAATTAATGCACAAACACCTTTTGGTTCA
>FUFK010055459.1_pt1 | contig 31757 bp, 33 predicted proteins | sample 1021851 | NCBI WGS metagenome assembly FUFK01 (sample SAMEA51879418, study PRJEB19060) | metagenome | reverse complement strand
CGAACAGTCGCAGGGGGTCCATCCGCGGACCGTCGAGCTGATGGTATAGGGCCATGATCGACACGACCATGGCTGCTGCCGAAACACAGATCAGGCCATGCGTTCGCATACCGGCGGCATGGCCGCGCCATTCGCGATCAAGCCCCAGCACCAGACCGAGAATCGCAGCCACGCCAAGCCGGCTGATGATATCCCAATCGAGCCATTCGAGGGATGTGACAGGGTTGAGTTCCATGGTTGGCTGCTCCGCTTTCTGCCCGTATCCCGGGATGGGTCTCTCCGCTCGCCGCAAGCTGATAGGACAATCAACCCGAGGGCTGCAATTGCCGGGTTGGCTGCTCTCTCCCGCCGACAGCCGGCCAGGCCCCTACGATAACCCGTTGCAAACGTGAGACAATATCTTCCTGGGACCCTTGCCCCATACGGGGTCGCTCATATATTTTCTTAGCGCGGACGGGTACTCGACACGAAATGAGGAGAAACGTGATGGCGAAGGGAGACAAGGACAAATACANCGACAAGCAGAAGCGCAAGGCCNAGCACATCGAAGTGAGCTACGAGGACCGCGGCGTCTCGCAGGAAGANGCCGAACGCCGCGCCTGGGCGACCGTCAACAAGGAAAGCGGCGGCGGCAACAAGTCCGGCTCCGGCCGGGGCGGCCAAGGCGGCAAAAAGAGTTCCAGCGAATACGGAGCGGAAAGCAAGTGATGCATAGCTACAAGCTGCGCGCCCGCGANGATCACAANTCAGTGATTGAAGAGATCGACTTCGAATGTCTCTCGATTGCCGGAGCNNTGGANAAGGCCAAGGCCATGGTCAAAGCCGGCCACGCCGATCTCTACGAGGATGGCATGCCGATCTGTTCGATGGAACTGGTGGCAGAAACAGGCGTGTGGCTGGTTGGTAAGCCGCGGTGATCTGAACGCTTAACGAAATTATAGCCGAGCGCCCCTTAAATCGCGCGCAGTTCCAGCTCTGCGTCTGCTTTTCGAATGCGTCGCGCGCGGCAGCTAAAAGGGGATTCGAAAGCAGCGGTGTACGTCCGGAATGAGGGCGCGAAGCTGCCGTTGCGTGAAATGCAATTGGCGGCTGAGCCATTTTGAGCAGGTTGTGTCCGGCTACACTCGCATTGGCGAATGCTGTGGAAACCAATCAGATATGGCGGGAAGTGGGCCGATTGCGGATCGTCCGCTTTTCTACACCATGAGGCAGAAACAGACATTGCGGAGGCATGTATCTACCGCTCGCTTCGTTCAAGGGTCCGTATCGTTTCTCGGTCCTTGTCGCATGGAAGATATGAGCCGTTCAGCCGGCTAGCGCGACTTCATTGATTTCGCGCGCATTCTCTTCAATGTGCTGTCATCCGTTTAGGATGCTGCCATACTGGGAGGGGCGAGTTGAAAGCAAGCGGGTCCGAGGCGTCTTTCGAGGATGCTCGGAAGCTGAAGATATCTGTCTTCGGCAAGCCCACGATAACGCTTGGCTCCGGAGAAGTCCCCAATCTATCCAACCAGCGCGCCCGCGCCATCCTGGCCATGCTGTGCCTCAATGATGGTGAGGCAATGGACCGTGAGACTATCAGCACGATGCTCTGGCCGGGTCGGTTTCCCGCTCAGGCTCGTGCCAGTTTGCGTCAATGCCTTCTGGCCTTGAGCAAACTTCCACCCGAGAGCGAGTGCAACCCACTCATCAAATCGACGCGCAGCACCATCGAACTCAGTCGAACGCGGATCGATGCTGATCTGTTTGTCCTGTTCGATGCCTTGTCGAACCGGCGCGGTAGAGGAAGCCTCTCGCTTGATCGAGGACATCGGCGATCGCCCGCTTCTCGACGGTTTCAGTTTCGGTGCCTCATTCGCCGCGTGGCTTACCGAAAGACGCGATGCGATAGAACATCGACTGGATGCGGAAGTGCGCCGGGTCGTCTCATGGCTGAACTCCCGCGATGATCCAGAGACGGCCGCTCGCCTCGAAGCTGCTCTTCAAATCCGGCAGCGCGAAGCGTATCGGAAGCGCGGTGCGGGCTGCCGCATTGCGGTCCTGCCGTTCCATCAGCACGATGAGATCGGCGGCGAGCTTTTCCTGAGCGAGGGCGTCGTCGATGAGCTTTCTTCGCGTCTTGGCAATATCCAGGATATCACTCTTGCGGGGCGCACATCCATCGCGGCGCTTCTGGAGCGAGACTATACCTTGCAGCAGATGGGGAGCGAGCTGGGCGTATCGCACCTGATCGAAGGTGAGGTGCGGCGAACACATCAGGGGATCTCGGTACGCATCGCGCTGATCGATGGCCGATACGGCACCGAAATCTGGTCCGATTTCGTAAGCGGATCGATCGAGGAATTCATCGGATCGCGCGACATGATCGGTGCCACCGTGATTTCGGCGATCACCCGGACGCTCGGCCTTTCAGCACCACCTTCGACCTCGCGGCGCATGACTACNAATCGCGATGCCTATGCGCTGTATCTTCANGGGCGCGCGCTGGCACAGCGCGTGGGCGTCGACGGAGCCATGGCCAAAGCCATCGAGTTTTTGGAAGAGGCCCTGGATACAGACCCCGAATTTGCAAGTTGCTGGACCGCGCTTGCCGATGCGCACATCAGCGTCGCCGCTCTCACGCCAAGTGTCGAGCGCGTCAAGAATTCACGGGATGCTGCACAATGCGCGCAGCGCGCCATTTCCCTCGATCCGGGGCAGGGTCATGCCTTCTCGATCATGGGCATTCACGAGTGGACGCAATTCAATCCGGCGCGCGCACTGGAACTGTCCTTCGAAGCTTTTGCCCGGGACCCCAATGATGCCGATGTGATCTCTCGGTTGGGATCGTGCCTTCTCTATCTCGGCAAGACGCGCGAAGGGCTTCCCTTTATCGAGCAATCCGTTGCTCGCGATCCGATTTATGGGCGCAACCACGTGATGCTGTCCTCAGCCTATCTCAGCATTGGCGAGGTCGACAAGGCGATCGCCGCGGGCCGGCGGATGGTCGACCTTGGCTTTCCCGGAATGTGGCTCGCCGTGGCGTACATGGCTGCGGGAGACCACGTGGCGGCGGTCAAGGCGCATTACGACAGCAGGATATATCTAGGGACGACCATCATGCGACCTCCGGGAATGCCGGTGATGGACGATGCCGCGCGTGATGCCTATTTCGACATTGCCGCGCGCGGAATTTTCAGCGGGAAGGCCGCCGATCGCGCGGTTTACTGCAAGATGCTCGACGGTCTGCATGCGACAATGGCGGATCCCTATGACTCGTCAATCGCCTTCCCCGCGATCTGGATGGGCCATGCCGACCTCGTGATGAAACTCTACTCCGAATGTATTCACCCGGCCAACATGTTCAGCTTGATGAGCCTGTGGATCGATATCGACCCGATAAACCGCACCCGCCTCCATCCCGGCTTTATGCAGTTTGCAGAGAAGATCGGTATGGTCGAAGCGTGGGAGAAGTTCGGCTGGCCCGATCTCATTCCGCACGACCCGCGAAACACGTCGTCGGACCCGGATTGACGCTTTTTTGACGGTTGAGCCGATTGACGCTCGGCTCGGTTCGGCAGACAGTTCTCCTCAGTCGCACAACAGATCGACAAGCCTGCCTTAGCCCGGAAAAGCACCGCTTTCCGGTGCCGGCGAAGCTTGGCCCGGTCGTCGTGGGAGGGGGAGGAATGAGCGAGACGCATCCGGCAGGCGAGAACCTGCACAATCTCTATGTGACCGCGATCAATTCGAACGACACGCAGGCGGTCGCAGCACGCCTGTCCGACAACGTGGTGTTTCAAACCCCGGGCGAACCCGAACTGGTCGGCAAGGAAGCTGTGACCGAGTGGGCTTCGAGCTTCTTCGAGGCATTCGAAGCGCACTGGGACAAGACCGAAAACCTCTTCGAGGTTTCGGGCGATTTTGCGATCAGCCGGTACACCTATAGCGCTCGCATCCAGCCGCGTGAGGGTGGCGCGCCGATGGAGGAATTTGGCAAGGGCGTATGCGTTTATCGCCGAGGCACTGATGGCAAGTGGCTGCTCGCGATCGACAGCTGGAGCACGAATGAAGGCGCGCAATGATGCAGCGTATCTGGATATTGGCGGCGCCGCTCCTCCTTGTAACCGGATGCAGCGCCGAACGCGCGGAACCGGTCGACAAGGATGCGATCGCGCAAGCAGTGAAGACCGACGTCCAGTCGATCGTCGATGCCTTCAATGCCCGCGATGCCGATGCCGCGCTGGCGGTGAACGCGCCCGATACGCGGGTCATGTCGCATGGTCAGCCGAACATGGGCTTCGAGGAGAACCTCGCCACGGTGCGCCAGTATGTCAGCGATCCGGCAGTTCATCTGCAGGTGGCGGACGAAGAAGTGGATGTCGCCGATGCAGGGGACATGGCGGTCTACACTGCGACATATGACTGGGAGTTCACCGATCCCGAGACTGGCGACGTGGCAAACGAGCAGGGCAACTGGGTGATGGTCTTCAGGCGCCAGGAAGACGGCTCGCTGAAAATCTACCGCGAAGTCATCTCGGACATTCCAGCGAGCGGGGAAGGTGTCAGCTGATGCCCATGCCGACGCCCAAGCCCGTCCATGTCGTTTACCGGACGTGCCGCTTTGCAGAAATGCTCGACTGGTACGCACAGGTGTTCGGCTCCGAGGTCGTTTACCAGAACCCCGCGCTGGCGTTCATCACTCATGACGACGAACATCACCGGTTCGCCTTTGCCGATCTGAATGTCATCGCGCCCGGCGTCGATCCTGAGGACCGTGGGCGGGTGGGCGTAGATCACGTCGCCTACGACTGCCCGTCGATGCGCGAATTGCTCGAAGCCTATGACGACCTCAAGGCGCGCGGGATCGCACCCTACTGGTGCGTCAATCACGGGATGAGCGCGTCGCTTTATTACGCCGATCCCGATGGCAACCAGCTGGAATTCAGCGTCGATTGCTTCGCCAGCAAGGCCGAATGCACAGCCTATTTCAAAGGCGATGCGATCGGCGAGAACCCGGTCGGCGTGGAATTCGATCCCGATGAATGGCTGGAGAAGCTGCGCGGCGGAATGGCCGAAGCCAAGCTGCTCAAGATCGACCGCAAGGCCCCGGCGTCGCCTATCCGCGGCAAGCTCATGGAGATGACCGATGGCTGACGGGCTTGGCGAGGTTCCAGTGATCGGGCCGATCTCCTGACGATGATCGGCATCTCCACCGCGTTTTTCATGCTGCGCTGAACCAAGAGGAAATCGACCATGTCCCAACAGATCAGTGCGGAAGAGCAGGTTCTCGGCATCGTTACCAACCACTGGCAGGCGCATGGCGTCGGCCTGGCGGCCAAGCTCGAACTGGCCGATCATCTTGCCGACGGTCCGCTGGCGGTCGAGGAGCTTGCCAAGCGTTCCCGGACGCACGCGCCCAGCCTGTACCGCATGCTGCGCGCGCTGGAGAGCACGGGGATTTTCGCGAGCACGGAAAACGGTTCGTTCGAAAACACGCCCGCCAGCGATTGCCTGCGCCGCAACAAGCCCGGCTCGAACTGGGCCTGGGTGCGCTTCACGCTATGCCCCGGCGCCCCGGTTTACGAAGGATGGCGCGGCTTGCCCCTGGCGGTCGAAACCGGCGAACCGGGCTTCGACCAGCTGCACGGCAAGAGCAATTGGGAGAACATGGAGGCAAACCCAGAGGCCTATTCGATCTTCAATCTCGCCATGCGCGATCTTGCCGCCACGATCGGGCCCGCCGTTGCCTCGGCAATCGACTGGAGTCGCTACAACGTAATCGCCGACATCGGCGGCGGTATCGGGTCGCAGTTGTCCGAAATTCTTGCGGCGCATCCCAATACCAGAGGTATTCTTTTCGATCTTCCGCATGTGGTTGCCGAAGCGCCGAAGAACGAACGGTTCGACGTGGTAGCCGGCGACTTCTTCGCGAGCATTCCGGTCGAGGCCGATGCTTATGTGCTGCGCTGGGTACTGCATGACTGGTCCGACGAAGAATGTATTCGCCTGCTCCGCAACGTGCGAGAAGCGATGCAACCCAAAGCGCGATTAATGATCGTGGAATCGATCATCCCAGGCGGTTCGCAGTTCGACATGGGCAAGTGGATGGATCTCAACATGATGGTCATGGCGACCGGCAAGGAACGGACCGAAGCCGAATTCGCGGCTCTTCTCAAGAATGCCGGTTTCGAGCTCATATCTATCGAACCGACTGCGTCGCCCCTGTCGATCCTGGTCTTTGAGCCCGCGTGATGAAAACCGATCAAGCACTGGAGGAAGTCGATGTCTAAGTATCGGAAGAACGCATTTGTCCGATCTAAGTCTTTGGGCGCGCTTCTAGCAGCCACGATGCTAGCCTCTCCGTCAGGAGCGCAAGAGAGCGATGTCGCTACGACCACCGGCGGGGGCGATGCGAATATCGGCTACGTGACGGGCGATCCCGATACTTGGCCAGCGGAACTCGAGGCTACGGTAGCAGCCGCCGAGAATCACAAGATCCTGCTCGAGAACGATCAGGTTCGCGTTCTGGAAGTGACGCTGGCACCGGGTGAAGTAGAGCCCTTGCATTTCCACCGCTGGCCCAGCGTGTTGTATCTCCAGCAGGCCGGCGACTGGATCGACCGCGATGCCGAGGGCAACGTGATTTTCGATTCACGCAAAGTGCCACCAATGCCCTTTCCGGTGACGCTTTGGAAGGGGCCTGAAGCGCCGCATTCTCCCGTCAACCTGAGCGACGACGTGACAGTCCGTCTCATCCGGGTCGAGATCAAGCCGCAAGAGGCGTGGGCTCCTGGCGGGCCAAGCGATGAATACTCGTTTTTTCCGGCCGACCGCTCGCTCACCCACGCCGAAGACGGGGTCGTCCTCCCCGACGGCAGGTTGTTGGTCGGGGATTGGGATCACGGTCTCGTTACCCTGTCTGCCGACGGCACCAAGACGCCGTTCGGCGATTTCGCGCGAGCGGGCTTCAGGTCGAAGCCGGACCCCATGTGGAACAGCCCGAACGGCGTATCCTGGGAGCCGGACGGTCGCCACGTGCTGGTCGCCGACATAACCGGCGGACACATTTACCGCGTCGATACCGAGACCGAAGCGGTGACGCGGATTTACGATCACCCCTACGGGGTAAACGCCGTCGTGCGCGACCCGACCGGCGCGATCTGGTTCACGCAGTCGACCGAGAACGCAGCAGGCGAAGGCAGCGAAGCGCGGATGTTCGCTGCGGCCGACAAGCCGCTTGGCGACGGGGCTGTTTTCCGGATCGCGCCCGAACAGGTTGGCAAGCCCGAGCCAGTTGCCATCAAGGTGGCCGACGGGCTCGACTTCGCCAATGGTATCGCCTTCGACGGGGCGCGGGCGCGACTATATGTCGCCGAAATCGTGCGGAGCCGCATTCTCAGCTTCGCGGTGGACCAGGCGACGGGCGAATTGAGCGACCGCCGCGTCCTCGCGACCCTTCCCACGCCCGATAATATCGAGCTGGATCGCGATGGCATGCTGTGGGTCGCCAGCCCCTTCGCGAACGCCGTTTATGTGGTTGATCCCGATACCGGCGATCGGCGCACAATGTTCAATCCTGCGCCCGAGACGAGCGCTCGCATCGTTACCGAGACCTATCGACGGCTGGAAGCGGGCGAACCGATCCTGCCGCTTCTGACACCGGAGATGTGGGAGCCGATGCCCGGCCTGCTGACCGGCATCATCCTGGCACCCGATGGGGCGGTTTACGTCTCGAACCTCGGCAATGCGCTGGTGAAGCTCGAACGAGCCGATACGGCCCAAGTCGATTCCTCTCTGGACAGCGTGCTGGCCAACCGGACCGAGGTTGTTCTCGAGGCGATCAAGTCGGGAAATACCGAGCCGATCCTCGCGCTTTACACCGACGATGCCGTCTTTTCGCCCTCGGGGTATACGCTGCTGAGCGACCGGACGGCACTCGCTGCCTTCTGGGAAGGCGTTGCCGAAAGCGAGGCCGCCGATGCGACGTTCGACGTCGTGTCGATAAGGCGCCTCGGGCCCGACGCCTTCACCGAATTGCAGAAATACGAAGTGTTCGACGCCGAGGGCACCTCACTCTTCGGTGGTTATGCCTTGCTGCTCTGGGTTCGCGAGGATGGCCGCTGGCGGATGGCTGCCGATGTCTCGAACGAAGGGAACCCGTAAGGTGTCCGTTTTCGAGGGAAAGGTCGCCATTGTCACCGGTGCCAGCAGCGGGATTGGCAAGGCAACGGCGCTGATCCTGGCCGAGCGCGGAGCCACGGTCGTGGTCGCGGCGCGCCGCACGGAGGTGCTCGACGAACTGGTCGCGCAGATCGAACAGGCGGGAGGCAAGGCAAGCGCTGTCGTCACCGATGTCGCACAGGCCAGCGACGTCGAAGCGATGGTGGCGCATGCGGTAGACACGCATGGACGGCTCGATCTTGCCGTCAACAACGCGGGCATCGGTGCCGAGGTCTATCCGCTGATCGACACGCCAGACGATTACTGGGACCGCGTGATGGCGGTAAACCTTCGCGGCAATTTCCTGTGTCTCAAGCATGAAGCGCGCGCCATGCTGGCGGCGGGCAATGGCGGATCGATCGTCAATATCGGATCGGTCAACACGTTCCTGGGTTGCCCCGGAGCCAGCACATACACCGCGTCCAAGGCCGGCCAGTTGGGGCTGACGACCTCCGCCTCCGCAGAGCTGGCCGAACACGGCATACGCGTGAATCTGCTGTGCCCCGGCGTCATCCACACGCCGCTGCACGAACAGATCAAGGGCAATCTCGGCGCCGAAGCCTTCGATGGCATTCGTCAGCGCAAACATATGCGGCGCTTCGGGGAGCCAGAGGAAATAGCGCGCTGCATCGCCTTCCTCTGCTCCGAAGATGCCAGCTTCGTGACCGGCACTACACTGACACCCGACGGCGGCTTCCACCTATCTTTGTAAGGAGCACACCATGACCAGGGCACTGGAGATCGTGCAGCAATTCTATGCTGCCGTCGGCACTGGCGACAAGGACACAGCTGCATCGCTGATGGCCGATGACGTCCGCTGGATGGAGGCGGAGAACTTCCCGCTGGCGGACCGCAATCCCTATGTCGGCGCGCAGGCCGTGCTCGAAGGCGTCTTCGCGCGGTTGGGCGACGTGCTGGACGATTTCGGCGTCGAGCCGGGACGTTTCATCGCGGACGAGACCAGCGTCGTGATGGAAGGCCGTTACACCGGCACCGGGAAGGCGACCGGGCAGCCCTGCAACCCGCAGGTTGTCCATGTCTGGACTGTCGAGGATGGCAAGATCGCTACCTTCCAGCAGCATATTGATACACTCGCTGTCGCGCGGGCCACCGGCAAAGCGCCATGAGCGAGGCGGTCGCCCCGATTACTGCGAAAGACAGGGTCGGGGAGCTCGACGTGCTGCGAGGCTTCGCCTTGCTCGGAGTAATGACGATCAACCTGTGGGAATTTGGCGGCGAGAGCGTCACCATCACCGCCGATCAACTTGCCGCATTACCCAACGCCGCGCTCAACAGCTCGATCGAATTCTGGCTGCGCCTGTTCGTTTCCGACAAGGCCAACACCCTGTTCGCCTGCCTGTTCGGCATGGGGTTCTGGATTCAAATGGAGCGCCTGGAAGCACGCGGCGCACCGTTCCGCTCGATCTACTTCCGGCGTGCCGGCATCCTCCTGATCTTCGGCTGGCTGCACTTCTTTCTGCTGTTTTCCTGGGATGTCCTGCATGTCTACGGGATCGCCGCTTTCATCCTGCTGTTCAGTCGCAAGCTGTCAGCGCGCACGATGCTGGTCGTCGGAGGGGCGCTGCTCCTGTTTGCCAAGCCTCTGATCTCCGGTGTTTTCGAGTGGTCCGGCGTTTCGGTCACGCTCGATGCGATCACTTCCGCCGATAGCGAAGTCTTGGCCCGCCAGGCCGCAGCGCAGTCAGGCGATTTTGTCACCTTCATGAGCTTGATGGCGGAAAACAACTGGCTCGGCTGGATCATGAACGGCGGCCTCGTTGCCTGGATCGCATACGCTACCGGGAGGTTTTATATCGGCGCGTGGATCGCGCGAAAGGGGTGGATCCAAAACGCCTCGACGAATCTCGCGCCGTTCCGCCGGGTATTGTGGCCCACCCTGGTGCTTGGCCTTGCGCTGGAAGCGACCCATCTCCTTACCGAGAATGCCGAGCCGGGCACCACGCTCTCGGCGATCAGCGCATGGGGCGGCATTCTTCACGCCTTGGCGACGCCGCTGATTGCAATCGGCTACGGCTGCGCGCTCATTCTCCTTTTCAATGGCCGGTCCGCCAAGTGGCTTGTCGCCCCGTTCGGAGCGGTGGGGCGGATGGCGCTGACCAACTATGTGCTTCAGAGCATTGCGATTGTCCTGATCCTCACCGGGGTCGGGCCTGGACTCGCCTTGGCTGGCAAGGCCGGCATCGCCACCTTCCTGCCACTGGTGGCGATTTTCTACGGGGCGCAAGTTCTGATCAGCAATTTCTGGCTCAAGCGCTTCTCTTACGGCCCGCTCGAATGGGTCTGGCGCGCGCTAACCTATGGTGAGCGGCCCGCGATGCGGCGATCGACCTCCGCCATGATCGCGCAATAGCCAGCGCCCCGCTTTCTGCCAGTCCACGTGCCCCGCCCATCTCGCTCTCATCGAGATGTGAGAGCGTTTCTCCTGTGAAGAGGAGAACGGCAAACCAAGCCGCTGCTGCGAACATGAGGGATCCGCCACGTGCCGGACGGGCACCTGGGGTGTTTGTCGTTCCGGCAAATCGCCCCATCGCATCCGAGCAAATATGACGATCGAAACGACCGCTTTGGTCCTTTTAAGTGCAGCCACGAATGACCGAGATTAGGGCGCAAAACAGTCATAGTGTGAAGTGTAATCGGGCCCGCTGGCAAGCCACGGTCAAGCGACTGCTTCACTCTTGAGCTTCTCAAGCCTTACCGAGCATATATCATGGACAACGCGGCCGAGCTCCTCGACCTGCTCTCCGAGCCATTCGAGTTCCTCCTTGGTGATGCGGTAGTGCTGTGAGTAGCGGGCCTTCACGTAGGCTTCTTTGAGCTTTTCAAAGCGCGCCCGATCGCGGCGCGTATCGCGTGGCCAGACATAGGTGAGGCGTGGATCAATCCTCTCCGCTTGGGTGCGCAGAAAACCGAGGTTGTGCACGTGCGGCGTGTAGAAGGTGCAGACCAAAAGCACGCAGTGATAGAGGAATTCGGCGGATTGATGCATGTCAAACGCTGCCGGTTTTAGAAACCCTCGCTCTCGACCCACCTTTGATAGCTCGTATCGCTGCATCGCGGTTGGAAACCACTCGTCGAAATACTCCTGCGCCATCGCGAGTGCCTGCTCGGGCGTTTTGGGCTTAGGCTTATGCAGTTCGGTGTCGTCTGCCTGGTAGAGCGCCACCCCGTCTTTCGCGACATCCATGAAGAAGTAGCGCCCGTGCGCGAGGCCGTCGTTCACTTCCTGCAATGTGTGGACGATAAAATTCACCGGCGTGTTGAGGGTCTTGGTGACGCCGTATTCGCGCATCAGCCGGTCATCGAGCTTGGACCAGTACTTGATGCGGTCAACCAGGCGCTTGTCATTGACGATAACAAGCAGATCATAGTCAGACTGGTAGCCCTTAGCAGTATGGGGTTCATCGACCCATGTGCCCCGGGCATAGCTGCCGTACAGAATGACCTTGAGAATGCGTCCAGCCTTCTTCCAGTCGTGCTTGGCCAGCGCGAAGGCGTCGTCGAATTCTTCGAAGATCAGCTGCACCACGCGCTCAAGCTCGCGCTGCTTTTGCGGTGGAAGATGATCGAGTTCGGTGCGCATTACACAACCTCTAGCAAGCAGTTGGAATAGTTGCACCTATAGACTGGCGCGGCGGCATTTCGCCCTGCTCCAGAGCGCACCTCTGCTCTCACCCAACTGAAGAATTTGACTAAGGTCTGCGCGTCTTTGCGCGCGAAGTTGCCGTGAAGACATCAAAGCGCGCTTCCTATGGACTATTGGCCATTCTCCGCCTCATCATGTTGTGGCTCCAAACGAATAAGCTCGTCGGACAGGTGCTTTCCCGTTTCCATTCTGCGCGCCAGCGCCTCGACGAGATGATTGAAGCGTTTCTCGGCGTCGGCCCGCGCAGCAGCAGAGGCACCGGCACCAAGCGCGGGCGTGACTTCGAGCCAGCGCCGCAGGTAAAGAGCAAACGCCTCGTTGCCGACCTCGACGTGATAGTCGAGCTTGTCGATCTGCCGCGAAATCCGATCGAGGCGCCGACTGAATGCCGCCTCGAGTCTCTCAGACCCGTCGGGCGACAGGAACGAAGCGATCGCCGCTTCCACCACCGAAGCCTGCGATACCCGCTTGCGCCCAGCAAAGTCGGCGAGTTGCCGCGAGAGAGCGGGCGGCAGGCGGAACGTGTGCTTGATGCGGTTGCCCTTGCTCACAAGTCGATCCCATCATCGGGATCGAGCGCCGCCCGCTGTGCATTCGCGCGCATCTGGTCGGCGATGCGGCGGTTTCTACCCGCCTCTTCGTCATCGCGCCGGTCGTCGAAGTCGAATTCATTGCGCGGTGGCGATGCTGCGGGCGCTATATCCTCGTGCTGGGGTAGTTCGGGCTCGCGCCGGACACCGCCATCGGCAACCGTGTCGCGATCTTCCGGCTCGGCGGCATCCGACGCGACAAGCGGTTGCTTGGGTGCGCGCGCAATCACCCCTTCCCATTCTCCGGCGTCGGGCTGGGTAGCCGATTGTTCGGCCACCGGCGGCGGCTCGACTCGCTTTGCCAATCTGGGATCGGCATAGTAGCGCGCCTTCTTCGCCCGGATCGGATGCGCGCCTGCGAGCATCACGATCTCATCGGTATCGGGCAGCTGCATGATTTCGCCCAGGGTGAGCAAGGCCCGGGCGGTTTCGCTGCGCGAGACCATCAGATGACCAAGCCATGGCGAGAGCCTGTGCCCGGCGTAATTCTTCATCGCCCGCAGTTCGGTTGCGGTGCCAAGCGATTCAGAAATACGCTTCGCCGTGCGCTCGTCATTGGTCGCAAAACAGACCCGGACATGACAATTGTCGAGGATCGCATTGTTCTGACCGTAAGCCTTCTCGATCTGGTTGAGCGATTGCGCGATCAGGAATGCCTTGATGCCGTAGCCTGCCATGAAGGCCAGCGCGCTTTCGAAGAAGTCGAGACGGCCGAGCGCCGGAAATTCGTCAAGCATCAGCAGCAATCGGTTGCGGTCCGATCCTTCGTTCAGGTCTTCGGTCAGGCGGCGGCCCAGCTGGTTGAGAATGAGCCGGATGAGCGGCTTGGTGCGGCTGATGTCGGACGGCGGCACGACGAGATAGAGTGTGACGGGCCGCGCCGGATCGACGAGATCGGCGATCCGCCAGTCGCATTGCCGCGTGACTTTCGCGATCACCGGATCGCGGTAGAGGCCGAGGAAGGACATGGCGGTTGAGAGCACGCCTGATCGCTCGTTTTCCGACTTGTTGAGCAGTTCGCGTGCGGCGCTCGCCACGACCGGATGGACGCCTTCCTCTCCCAGGTGCTGCGTAGCCATCATTGCAGTGAGCGTCGTCTCGATCGAGCGTTTCGGATCGGACAGGAACGACGCCACTCCGGCCAGGGTCTTGTCGGGCTCGGCATAGAGGACATGGAGGATCGCTCCGACCAGCAAGGCATGGCTGGTCTTTTCCCAATGGTTGCGCCGTTCGAGTGAGCCTTCGGGATCGACCAGCACGTCGGCGATGTTCTGCACGTCGCGCACTTCGTTAATTCCCCGCCGCACTTCCATCAGCGGATTGTACGGCGCGGAGGCTTCATTGGTCGGATCGAACAGCAGCACGCGGCTGAAACGCGAACGAAAGCCTGCNGTGAGNTCCCAGTTTTCGCCTTTGATGTCNTGAACNATGGCCGAATGCGGCCAGGTCAGCAGCGTCGGGACAACGAGGCCGACACCNTTGCCGCTGCGCGTCGGGGCGAAACANAGNACATGCTCGGGTCCGTCATGNCGTAAATAGAGNTTGGCATGGCGACCGATCACTGCGCCTTTGCCGCCGAGTAGCCCTTCGCGNGCGATCTCGGAGCGGGTTGCCCAGCGCGCNGAGCCATAGGTNGCGCTGGTCCGGGCCTCGCGGGCACGCCAGACCGACATGGCGATTGCCACAACCACCGCAATCAGACCGCCCGATGCGGCGATCATCCCGCCGGTTTCGAATATTCGCGGAGCATANGCCTCGTANCTGAACCACCACCAGAAGATCGAATATGGCGGATAGACCGGGTGACCAAANGCGGTGAACCATGCTGGACCGAGCTCTTGCTGGTANCCGAGNGTTGCAGCAGTCCATTGGGTGGCCGCCCAGACTCCTGCGAGCGCAAGCGCAAATACAGCCAGGATCTGGCCCCACAGGATNTTGGTTGCCGACACNGTCGCCTCCTTTCGCCCAATAACAGGAGGCAGTTGTAACGCCGGTATCAAGTTCGAATGCGTNTGATCGGGGTCCAGCGTAGCAAAAGAAGCAGGAGGAGGGGTCGTTGCAACACGGATCAATCCAGCGCNNCTNGCACGGAACCCGCTTGCTNGACCCTGNGCCGGATAAGAGAACAAGGCTATGATTTGCTAATAAAACCCGACATGTTAAATCTTTCCAGTATCATGGTATCCGAGAGACCATCGACCACTCCTGCGATTGTCGTGCAGCTTTTGCTGGGCATGGCACTCTTTGGCAGTGCAACGCCGCTCAGCAAGTTAATCGGGCAGCAGTTCTCGGTCTTCACAGCGTCATGCNTGCGCATGCTGATCGCTTGTCTGGTCCTTGCTCCATTCACNTGGTTGCTGACGAAAAGGTTTGCTCATGCGAAGCGGTCGGACTGGTGGGTGATTGTCGCGATCTCATTATTCGGGATGGTCGGTTTCACCGCAGCCATGCTTTTTGGCATGCGTCTCACCACAGGCGTGATTGGCTCCACGATCATGAGCGCGACACCGGCAGTGACTGCCGCCGCGGCCGTAGTTTTCTTCGGTGCCGCAATGAACTGGCGCACATCAGGAGCATTGGCCCTTGCGNTCGCGGGGATNGTNATGATCAATCTGCTGCGAACCGGGGGAAGCGGAGCCACCGAAGCGCCGATNCTTGGCGCAGCGCTTGTCGCAATGGCNGTGTGCTTCGAGGCAGCCTACACCCTGCTTGCNCGNAAACTGTCCGACGGGATCAGCTCNCTGGAAGCNACNCTGGCNGCATCGCTCATTGCCGCTTTGCTCTTNGTNGNTCTGGCTTTTGTTTTCGANTCNCGACCGTTNGATTTTTCCGGCNTANGTCGGGATGGTTATTTNGCGCTNGCCTTTTGGGGTGCGGCCACAGGAGGNCTCGCTCCTGTTCTNTGGTATAATGGTGCCCGCAAAGCGCCAGGAGCACTCACGGCAGGTGCGATGGCAGTCATGCCCCTTAGCGCGCTTGTCCTATCTTACGTCCTACTTGGCGAATCCTTNCGCTGGTCTCACCTTTTGGGCTTCGGGTTGGTTTTCGCAGGGCTTGTCCTGATGATAGTCGAGCATGCGAAATCGGCNGATTAATGAGAATGAGATGTNCGTCCCNCCCAACCNCTGAGACAGANTGAGCGTCTAGAACCTACGCGGCCTCCCATGTAAATTCAGGACTACCCGACCAGGTCAGACGGTACANGGCGCCCTGNGTCACCGACTGNACGACATTGGGCCATAGCGCCGCGATGCANNTCCCNTCCGGATGGCGAACCGAGGNATAGATGATGCCGTTNTGACCNTCGGCNCGNGCNTGCGCNGCCAGNGCNTTNCCGACNGGATANCCCTTNTCNGCNTTTCCGGATNGAGCGNCNGGATGNNCGGNCGTNNCGCGCAGNTCGANAAAGATGCCGGACATACTTGCAATCATCTCGCCATATTCCACCACGGCANTGAAATCGCCTGCATCCGCCAACGCCTGGGTCAGGTGATGTCCGACCTCGGCGAGGCAGGTTTCGACTGCCAGGGCCGCGTACCAAGCCCCGCGATCTGCGGGGTTAAATCGCCCCGGCTCGCGNGGTTTGGCGTAAGCGAAACTCGCATTGATGAACTTGGCATGCGGCACGCCGTGCACCAATTCTTCGGCGCTAAGGCCGCCATGGCCGCGCTCCTCGGCTATCAGGCGCGAGCTAGTCGCTCCTTCGATTTCCGCAAGCAGCGTAAGTTCATCGTCATCGTCAGCGAGCGGCGCCATCGCCGCGTCGCGCAGGCGCGCACTCGAAACCAGCCGAATGGTGCGCTCGAACGCTTCTCGTTTGGTAGCCAGATCTGCCGAAAGCAATTCGGGATCGCTCTCAGAGCCCGCCACGAAGCGCGTCAATATACTGGCGGGTTTCGAGCATACGCGGGATACCGCCTTCGATCATTGCCTGGACTGGCGAAAGCCGGTCGAACACAGGTGCCGTATTGACGAGCCTGGGCCAGCGATCGGCCATGTCGTCGGCAAACAGCAGATGCAGCCCCTTGAACAAGCCGATCAACGCCGAAGCGCGCGTCAACTGGTCCTGGCTAAGCGCACCCTCCCAAGTTCCGGCCTTCATCCGGTCCCAGGTACTTTCAGAGACACCGAGCAGCGCAGCGCCCTCGGCATTACTGCCACCCCAAGCGTCGACAAGTCGCAGAACGGCTTTGACCGCCGCGCCCGTCAGGCGGTCACGATCATCACTGGCCGCGAAGGTCTGAATGCCTCGCGGTGCTTCGGCTTGCTCTAATGCTATACTTGCCATATCGCATCTCCTGANGCNTNTATACGCATCACATGGTGTTTCGTCAAGGACAGATTTGTCTGCACAGCCCCATCAGACAGAAGGCCCCCGCGACCGGGTGAAGCTCCAGTCGACACCGCCGCGTTCGTTGACCCTGCCAGTGACCGTCTGGCCCAGATGGCGCTCCAGATCCTGCCGCCAGGGGACGAGTTGGAAACCCACACCGTTGTCGATCATCGCGAACCGGCCCGAAGCGAGTGTGACGCGTTCCCGATACACGCCTGCGACATGATCCCCGGAAGTCGCGCTCTGCATGGTGCTTCCGTGACGCGAGGCGAGCGCATCGCTAGCCGCGGCCAGGTCCCGTTCGCGCAGAGTGCCAAGCAGATTGCGAGCATAGACGATCTTTTGCCCCTGACGCTTGGCGAGACCTTGCTCCAGGAGGACATCGGCCCGCTTGCCCAATGCGTCGCGCAGTTCCGACCCGAACCCGCCTGCCACGGTTTTGAGGCGGGGCGATACGAGTTGCCGATCAAGCCAGGTCGCACCGCCTGCACCGATCTGTCTTTCGAGAGTGAAGTCGGAGCGAACAAGCAGGCTCATCTGCTGCCGGCCTTTCCGATCGGTCCATGCGCTCGTCTCCACGATGGCACCGGGCGCGGCATCACCTGTCCGCTCGAGGTACGGAAAACGCAGGTGATGAATGCGCCCATCGGCTCCGTCGACGATGGCATAGGCCTCGCCAGTAAGCTCGTCATGCAGCCCGCGCTCGACGAGCCTGCCAATCACTCGCTCGCCGTTCGCATCCTCATGCAAAGCCAGCCGCGCCGGGTCCGTATTCAAGCCTTTGCCGGTCATGGCCCGGTGCATCGTNTTGATGATGTCGCCGCGTTCTCCAAGTGCCCGAAGCGTGGGCTCGATATCGGATGCCAGCGTCCAGCTTGCTGGTCCCACCTGCTCAGCCAGTCCCATGCATTCGAGCACCTTGGCGCGACCAATCAAGATCGAGCGATCCCTACGTGCGCCCGAACCGGCTTCGGGCCGCAGATCGATCTCGCCAAACGCGCCGCGTTGCTTGTGCAGGCGGCGATCGAGACTGGTCCAGCGTTCAGCGTCAACCTCGCGCGCCAGAGCATTGAGGATATCACGNTCGCTGCGCGGTCCCAGCTCGATGGTCACGCGTTCCTCGGCGCGGGCGCGCATCCCCTCGCTGATATAGGCGCGGTCGATCACNAGGTCCTCGCCGCCTGTTGCGACGCCGCGAACCAGCACATGGACATGCGGATTGTCGGTATTCCAGTGATCGACGGCCACCCAGTCAAGCCTGGTGTCGAGATCGCTGGCCATATCGGTCATCAATTCACGCGTGAACGCGCGCAGGTCGCCCATCTCGTTCGCATCCTCAGGCGAGACGATGAAGCGGAAGTGGTGCCGGTCGTCCTCGCAGCGCTCGGCAAAGCTGTCCCCATCGGCCTCGTCTGACGTGGCATCGAACATCCGGCCCTGCGATCCGTCGCGCGTCGCTCCTTCGCGCTGAATATAATTGATATGACGCGCGAGCGGCGCGGACCTGGGCTGGGACTGCCATTGGCGAACCACGCGGGCCTTGATCAGGACACGCCGCCCAAATGCACTTCTGCTGCGCCTCAGGGCAGCGAGCCTACCGCGTCCAAAATGTCCCGTGCCGCGACCGCCTGAGCCGCCTGCCTTGAACCGTGTGTATCCAGCTTTGTGAGAGACCTGAGCCACACGGCCGAGGAGAGTCTTGGCCTTTTTGTAGGAGCGAGCGCCGCTGTCGCGCGAACGCCCCGGTTCGATATTGAAATCATCGTCAGCCATGCTGCGCAATAAGAGGCGATGGCGCCTTCGCCTTTGAAAAAACACAGGAAATCAGCAATGGCGACGGCACGGTAGTCGTCCAGACGGCGCTAATTGCCCAGAAAAACCAACCACATGCAGCCCGGGCGACGGCGCTGCTTTTATCTTGCCATCCTCCCTTACCCTTTCTGACCAGCCCGCAACTCGTCCGCAGGTCTTCGCTAGCGGACGACGCGAGACGCAAGGATGCGCGCCTGCCTGTCATTGGTCGGCGACCGTGGAGACGGGCGCGAAAAGATCGTGCGCGGGCTGTACCGGGCGGGCGAAAACCTCGCCCGAAGCCTTCGGGAGACCTAGATCGCCAGGCGCATAATCCGAAGTGGAAACAGGTGCATCGGGCGCGCCCGGAGCGTCCGCAGAGTGCGAACCCGCCGCGACAAAGATGCGCCCGGGCTGCAGCAGGGGCGCAATCTTCGCGACATAGCGGCGGGTTTCGAGAGGGAGCGAGCGCCGTCCGGCAAGCCAGGCCTCGTAGCGTCCCGGCCCCGCATTATAAGCTGCAAGGAAGCCTTGTGCGCCGTAGCGGTCATACATTTCGCGCAAGTACGATGTGCCCGCGAGGATATTGTCGCGCGGGTCGAAAGGATCGCTGCCGAGCGAGTACCGATCGCGCTGGCGCGCCCAGGTGCCAGGCATGAGCTGCATCAATCCCATCGCGCCTGCCGACGACACTGCGCGCGTCCGGCCCGCACTTTCAATGCGGATCACGGCATAAATCCAGTGCTCGGGAATGCCGAAGCGCTGCGAGGCCTCGCGCACATGTGCTGCAATATCGATCGAATCTGGGTGCGTTTGCGCTGCGCGCGATTGCCCGCTCGCTTGCAGAGGATACGCGAGCGCCAGCGCGGCGAGAAGCGCGGTTAGTGCGATACCGAGGCGCACGGTTCAAGCCTTGCTGGCGCGCTGCGCAGGGCGCGACCACGTCAGAACGTGGGAGCCGTCATCGGATGCGAACAGATTGGCGCGTATTGGCCGGGCGAATGCCGGATCGTCGATCAGCACCGCGACAAAGTCGCCGGCTTTGTCGCCGACGCGCTTCCAGCCCGCACCAATTTCGTAGACGGCGTCATTGTCACCAACCATGATCCGGTAGTCCGGCGCATTTTCGGCTTCGGATGGTTCCGCAGGAAGGAGGGTGAGCCGGGCATCGAGCGTGAGCGTCTGCAAATGCCCCTCGAAGCCATCGCGGGTCGCTGCGAATGTGCCGATATATGTCATTGATCGTCTCCTTGGTTGTTGATTGTGGCTGCAACATTGCTTGGCTGCGCGAACCAGATATGCGCGCCATCACCGTGCTCGTCGGTCCAGACGGGGCTGGCCTGGCCAAGCACGCGGTCGCGCGCGATGGGTCCGAAATAGCGCCCGTCGAAGCTGCCTGACGCGCGCCGGTTCATGACGAATATCTGGCCTGCTGCGATGGTCCGGCAGCCTTGCCAGACCGGCAGAGCGCGCCCGATACTGTCTGCCGAGCGCGCCACACCGGCGCGCGCACCATTGATGGTGATGGTCAGACCCTCCCTGCAGACAGTGTCGCCGGGACGCGCCGCGACTTCCTTTAGCAGCGGAATTCCCGTCGGCAGATAGCCGCGTGTCGCAAGGTAATCGCGCAGCCGAGGCGGCGGATCGATCGCCACGCGCTCGCCAACCTGCAGACCGGTCGTCCCGCCGATATGATACAGCCCCGTCGGCACACTGGCAGTCGCGTTCCAGATCAGAACGCGCGAGAGCGGCAGCGCGGCGCTGACCAAAGCGGCGGCACAGACTGTGCCCGCGATAATGAGAGTGCGGCGCTTCATGGCCGAAGATTCCGGTAGCGCAGCCATATGGCGTGCCGGTCTGGATGATAGACGCGCGGCTGCATTCCAGCCGCAAGGCGGTTGTGCATATGCCGCCAGTGGTCGGGCGTGACATCGCACGGATCGGTGCCGCCTGCCTCGATTGCATCGATCAGGCCTAGGACCTGGCGCACCTTTGGCCATCCCCGGACCGAGAGCAGTATCTCTGCGCCCGGATCGACTTGCGNNAGNGTGGAATAGGTGTCGCCAGCTGCGACCGCGCGCGCAATTGCGAGAGCCGAACGGATGGTGCCATATTCGTTGGACGCCCAGCGCACGAAAGCGAAGATCTGCCCCGGCGTATAGCTTTCNACCCGTGTCCTGCGATCGATGATGCGCTGACCAACCGGCTTGCCGAAACGCANCCAGTCTTCGCGCAGGCCTTCCTGCCACACCAGAGTGACNTGGGTCAGCGGCGGATCGCCGTCNCANCGCCCGGCGCNGCTGCGCGGNGGTGTCAGTCGGCCGGCCGTGCACAGGCGCGGCGACGTTAGCAGGAATCGATAAGATTCCTTGTTAGGATAGTTAAGGAGCTCGCAAGGCCAGCATTTCTGCGGGTTTGCGCAGCGTTTCGGTTCCCGATAGTCCGAACTTGCGGTTCCTGATAGTCCGTGCGCGGGGGTTCCTGATAGTCCGAACATCACACCGACTTGTCCACAGGAGGCATGCCGATGCGCCGCCGGGCGACATCGAAGGGATCGACAGGAATTGCCACGAAGCTGAGCCGCTCGCGGCCCAGCTGGTGGTCGAGCGAGAGGGTGTAGCCCGGGAGCGGTTGGCGCTGGACGATTGCGCGCATCTCGAAAGCGAACCGCTTGAGCGGTGAAAGCGCACCAGATTTGAGGTGAAGATGGGCAATGTCGAAGCTCCATCCGCCCTTTTGTTTGCCGCCATGCTTGCGCACGATCCGGTATAGCCAGCGCTCCAGGCCCCCGGTCAGCGTGAAATAGGCCGGGTCGATCGTGAGTACGAGCGCTCGGTCGATTACCGCTTCATAGAGCCAGTCCGGCACGATCATCTCGATGCCGAGCGCGCGGCCATTGCCATCGAGGCATTCGCGCCATTCGTTGATCCAGGAAAAGCGGTGGCGACGNCGTGCGCCCAGCTGGCGGATCGATGTCGCGATGCTGGTTGATTGCAGCCTGTCGAGCGCGGCTTTCANTCGCTCATAGGCGGCCTTGCCGGTACCGCGGCGGGTNAAGGCGAGNATTTCATGCGGNGTGGCGGCAATGAGCCGCGACGTCGGCTTTCCGGCATCGCGCGCCTCGACGATCTGGCTGGCCACCCAGATCAGCACATCGGCGTCCCANATGGTNGCCATGCCATGTTCGGCAGTNGCCTCGACAAGAATTGAGATGTCGCCCATACGAAAGTCGATGGGCTTCACCCGCTTCGATTTGGCGAGGCTGAAAAAGGGCCATGCCATCAGGTCCTGCGCATCGCGCGCCGCGATGGCTGCGCTGGTTCCGACGAACAGATCGAGCTGCTGTGCTGCGCTGGCAAAGGTCGTGCGGGACGCCATGGAACAGGCCCTCAGCGCCGAACCGGGCCGGTGTAGCCGTCAATCCTTTTGGCCGGATGGACCACGCCCTTGCCCGGATCGCTGGTCGAGCGGCGCACCCCTTGTTCGGCCCAGGCATCGAGATCTTCGCGCCGGTAGACGATCCGCCCGCCGAGCTTGTGGTAGACGGGACCGGTCCCGTAGCAGCGGTGTTTCTCGAGTGTACGCGGCGATAGGCCCAGATGAACGGCAGCATCGGGCGTTCGCAGAAAACGGGGGCGAACTGGTTCAGGAACGGCAGTCATCGGTAATCTCCGCAACACATGGGATGGATGGTGCGGCGAGCTGCCGCTTGTTGCAGAGAGTGATGGCGGGCAATTGNTCCCATGGNGGAGCGACAGAACTACNCGAGAACAATTGTCGCCCGTNCCTTGCNGCCCTGNCCNCAATATATGGGTCGCTGGCCGTGCGGACNCACGANAGTCNATCGNCCACCCGATCATGAGCGATGCCNNGCAANAANCTCCGCACCGCGAACAAGNCGGNGGCAAAGGATCGCGTGCGGAGCCAGGGACCGGGACTTGTCGGTCCCGCCAGCTTTGCGCCGGTCCGACCCGCTGCCGGTTCGCAGTGCGCGCGGGGCCCAAAACGAAAACGCCGCGCCCTCAGGAGCGGTGCCGAAGGCAGCGCGGGACAGAGCGCGTCCCCAGCCCCGCTCCGCNTTTCNCAGCCATCCCTCNTGCATGCGGACACGCAAAAAGGCAGGAACCGGAGAAGGCTCCTGCCCAATCGCGCGTCAGAACTCGAGCATCGCACCGGGCACAGTATGCACTATGCGGTTCGCCAGATGCACCGGCAGCGCATTGTAGTCGCCCTCATCGAAGGCGAAGTGACCNAGNTCGTCATCCTCGACGACNTGCTGGTCAAAGAAGCTGTGCAAAGCACGCCGTTCNGCAACAGCCAGAGCTTCGAAATAGCTGTCCGAGCTCNGTACAGATTGAGTGAGTGTAGCCATGATATCCTCCTGATGTCTGCCTTGAAACGGCAGGAGGACCGGCGGACGGGCATGCAGGTGCCGGGTCACAGGATCGCCCGCACGGGCGACCACGAAGTGGCGTTGGGGGAAACGATTTTGTCGGACTGCAGCGCAGCGAAAGGAGGCAAAATGGTGGGGCCCCGCCGTCCTTGATGCGGTGGCTNNACGCCCGTCATGATCAGATTTCCGTGGGTCAGCCCCTCCCCGCTCTTACGCTCCTGAACAACACAAGAAGGGGCCCTGTCCGGTGAGGACAGGACCCCTTCGGGAGAGATCGACTGGGAGAGATCAGTCGATTTCGGGAGCGTCGCGATTATCGCTTTCGCCGCCAGATTCACCGCTCTGAGGGTTGCCGCGCGAGAGAAAGTCGACCTTGTCGGCGAGGATCTCGCAGCCGTACCGCTTCACGCCGTCCTGATCGTCCCACTGGGTGTANTGCAGGCGGCCCTGTACCGACACCAGCTGGCCTTTCGAGCAATACTGGCCGACCGTCTTGGCGAGGCCGTTGAANCAGGTCACGCGGTGAAATTCGCTGTCCTTGGCGGTGTAGCCGTTTTCATCCTTGTAGGTCTTGCCGTCCTTGTCGCGAGCGGGGCGATCGGTNACGACGGTGATCCCNGTGACGCTGGTNCCGCTCTTGGTTTCCCGTGTTTCGGGATCNCGGGCAATGCGGCCGGTGAGGATNACGATATTGGTCATGATAAATTCTCCTTCAGCTCTCAACCCGGAAACCATTTCCGGCTTGCGANCGTCGATGAGAAACAGGGCATGGGAGGACTGCACCGCAGGCGCGCAGCGCCAAGGGAAACCCNTTTACGCCGGGTGGTGCGGGCAGCCCGCGCAGCGGGCAACACGGCCGGAAAGNAAANGGGTTGCCGGGCTCAGCTGACCTGGTTCAGACAGGTTCGCATGAAAAGCCGGACTGGGTTCGGAGTGGGCATGAAGGNAGCGCNATGGTCCAACGCTTTATTCGCAGGCCGCGGTGCNTCCGCTTGCAGCAAGAAGGTCCATGAAATNGCGGGCAGCGNCGCAATCANCAGGAGANTCCAACACGGCTCAAGGTCAGNNGCANNCCCNNNCCTATGNGGCANNNCCCNCNAAGCGAANCGCTTCNNCCGGTNNTGCTCAANGCCGAAATNGACCNNGCAGCGCTCGANACCCNAGGCCATCNTCTCNGGGCTANCCGNCGACANATCNGTTGNAAGGACATGGCGTAAAAGGAAATCACTGGCAGTTACGGTGACAAGCTAGCCTTTTTCATTTCTGCGCCATCAGGCGTTACGTTGTTTGCATCAGAGCGTTCGGGACTATCGCGTTTGTCACATGCAGCTCCCACAGCTTCTTGCGGTCCACAGGGCAGCGCGCCGCCTTCTTCTTCCCATCGCAAAAGGTCTCTATCCTTCTTCTCGATCACCATATGGAATTCTCCAAATTGAAGCGGCGACGCAGCAGTCAATCATCGTATCAAGCAGAGGCCCAGCGTCTACAGAACCGTTAGTATCACAGCGCCGATAGCACTGTTCCGGTCGCCTGTTCGGGACAGGGATGGCACTTGCACGACACATTATTCATTTCAGGTCGCGGCTCTCCTGAAAATTGCCTTGCGCAGAAGAAACCCCGCGCATGAGCGTGTCATACGCGGGGTTTCAAAGCGGCCCAATTGCACCTGCGGCCCGCAGGGCTCCGGGGGGACGTCGGGACCGCCTGTTCGGTGAGCGATGTAAAAGACGCTCGATGTTCTTTCCCGCTCGCGTCACATGTCTTTCATGTCGTGATCCGGCATCGTCCGCATATCGTGACCTGCATGCGGGTCGGCGTGCTCGGCTGTCGGCGTGACCGCGCTGGCATCTGCCGGTAAAATTGGCGTCACTGGTGCCGCGCGCGAGTTGCCGGAGCGCGGCCTGGTTGAGGCCTCGCCCATGCTCTCAGGGGAAGTTCCTGCGGTCACTGACTGCGTCTCGCGGTTAGCATCCGAGGAATTTTCGGAACCCTCAACATCGAGGGAAGCTGTGGCAGCCGATGGCACAGTTCCGATGGTAATTGGCGTCTGCGCGTCAGGTGCCGAAACCCGCGATTCGTCACACCCGGCGAGGAAAAACAGAGCACCCACGACTGGAGCGAGACCGGCGGCTGTCATCTTCGATTTGCTTTTGCGCATCATACGATTCCCTTACAGCCAGGAAATGCCGAGATGGTTCTGGCCATGCGCCAGTTCGCCGCCCAGGAATCCTTGGGCGAGAATGAGCACAGCCATCGAAACAAGCGCAATGCGCAGTACCGTCCTGCTCTCCGGGCGGCGGTGCGCTAGTGCGGCGAGTACAACACCCAGAACAGCAATCAGCATGCCGTTCCAGCGGTGAATCTGCATAGCCGTATCCCCGCCAAACCACAGGCCGGTATGTATCCACCCGAATATGGCTGCAATGACGGCGCCGCCCGCCCCGCCATAAATGAGCACGCGTACGGCGGGCTCCAAGCCGGCTTCCCTACGCTTACCGACGAAGAGCTCGGTCAGCGCTGCCATCAGAAACAGGGCAATCGGGAAATGTATCGTGGCGGGATGCAATCTCTTGAGCACACCGACGATGCCTTCCTCGTTCACATCGGCGGCCTCACCCGATGCTTCGTCGTGCCCGCCGGAAGCATGAGCGTCGCCCGAAGCTCCATTCGATAATTCCTGGGCTTCACCAAAGTTGTCTGCTGGACTGCCTGTCGCAGGCGCAGCTGCGCTCTCGGCCCCGCCATGCGCTTCGTCACCATGCGCGTGGACCGGGCTGACCCAAAGAAGACTTGCACAAACAAGCGCCAACAGTTGGAATGGTTTCAAAATGACAGGTGCCCTTTCATGGCGGCTTACCGCTGCCCATGCAGATTGTTACGCATCTGGAGCTCTCACCCCTCAGAACAGTTTTTGGGGGTGGGCTAGCGCAGGATTCATTCGAAATGTGTGGGGTCGGGCAATTAAACGTCTGCCCGAATTGCAACTCATTGCAGCGAGCGGAGCCCGGGGGAGCGTCAGCACCGACCCGGGTCGCCGGTTCCTAGTCTTGCTGCGCCATATCCTGCTGGGCAGCTATCTGCTCCATCATATCGTGCATCATCGTCATGCGCTGGTGACAGGCCGCCATCATGCCAGCGTTGTCCCCCTGCATCATGCCCGCCATGTGTTCCTGCATCTTTTCGCGGTGCTCGGCCATCAGCCTTTGGCGTTCGGCAGGATCGCTTTCGGCGCGGGCCTGCTGCATCAGTGCGCGCATCTCAGCCATCTTCTCACGATGGGCTGTCATGGCCTCGGAATCCTGCATCATGTGGCCACTGTGATCCTGCTGCTGTGCTGCAGCTTGATTTGCATGGTCATGCTGCTGCTGTGCCATCACCGGGGAGGCTGTCAGGCCGGTGGCGAGCAATAGGGCTAGGGCTGTGCGTTTCATCGTCGAGTTCCCTTCTGTAACTGTGTGGTGGATGCCTTGTGCATTCATCACCTTTACGCAGCGAACGTCGCTGCCCCTCAAACAATCACGCAAAAGATGGTGGCGGCGAAGGGCAGGCCAACAGCCGAGCCGGTTGCAGCAGTACTGATTTTCAGCCACGTTTCCGGCATAAGCCCAGAGAAAAGAAAGAGACTGTCATGGTATCAGAAAAGCCGCCAGGAATGCTGCAATGAGCACGGTCAACGATGATGGCAGCTGGCAAGTCCCGGAACCCGACCACGCCGAACTGGTGCAGATGCGCATTCGGCTCATAACGCTCGAAAACATCGTTCTTGGCCTGCTGTCCGGAGCGAGCAGTGAGCAGATCGAACAGATCAGAAAGCGCGCGGACATGATTGAACCGCGCCCCGAGGCGAGCAGGCACCCCCTCACCGAACTGGCAGCCAATGACATGCGCAAATTTCTTGACCGTGCTGCTCGGCTTGCCGACAACGCGGATCATGGAGAGGCGGAGTAATCCGGCAATGCAAACGCGATCGAGGACCGAAAATGCAGGCCNGGNGCGGCTTNGNGATGCACATATCTGNGGNATCNTGGNAANGTGACCAGAACCCATTGGCTANTCTATATTTGCGGCAGCTTGATCGCGTTCGTCTGGGAAATCTACCAGATGCCGTTTTTCGTTNNNGGCAATCTCGAACCCTATGAACAGACCATTCGNTGCGGCATTGCGAGCNTGGGCGATGGACTTATCCTGCNCGCAGCNTACNCGCTCGCAGCCATNAANGGCGGGCGNGCCTGGTTTCGCCNAGGCGCCANGATANCTTATGCAATATNCTTCGGTTTCGGNCTTGTCGTTGCNATCGCTGTCGAAATCATNGCGACGTCGCTACCGTCAGACAGCCTGCTGAGCTGGCGCTATAGCGNTCTGATGCCNCNTGANCCATTGACCGGCATGGCTCTGATCCCGATCGCGATGTGGACGATCGTNCCTGCGCTGACGATCCTTCTGGTTCGGTTTGCTCAAACCGAGCGCAACTGAACTGAAAGCAGTCTCAACGAGCGACTTGGCCANGTCTCGCCCGGCGCTTNNTCCTCGGGAACCTGTTGGCCAGCAAGACGAAGCCCGAGATCGCGATAATTGTCCCGCCGATGCCGAACAGCAAAAGCCACCAGCTGTTGATCCGGTCGCGCTGCGTCCAGTCCATGATGTGCAGCCCCCAGATGAAATCGAAGAACCGCCACGTGTCGCTTCGCGCGGAGAGGACCGCACCGCTCGATGCATCGACATAGACGCGCGTGTTAGCCACGTCATTATAGGTGATTTGCCATGCAGGAAACGGGCCCCTGAATTCGGTGCCAACGCTTTCGTCGACCAGGCGCGCCGCATGGATGGATGTTTGCGGNCCGACCCAGGCGCGNCGCGCAATTGAACGTGCCGTGGCTGCNGGAATGGGAGATANTATCCGNCCGCTTNGTGGCTCATGCAGGCTCACCGCGCCATCGGCTCGCCGCACCTCAGTAACAGTCTTGCCATCAAGANCCCGGGTCGTGATNGCGGTAATGNCATCGCTGTCGGACAGCCATCGCGGGATGGCGGCNTCGTCGGGAAGCGTTTGCGCTGCACGCGAGATGACGTGCTCGGATCGTACTTCCTCCAGATCGAGAAAGGACATCAAAGCTCCGGTGGCCATCCACAGAAGGACCTGGAGGCCGACGAAGGCCGCGAGCCATTTGTGCAGCTTGCTGCCCAGGACATGCAGGCGCAGTCTGAACGAGCGCTTCGCCACCGGGTTGGCCACTCGCACTCCGATCAGCGGTTGCGCGGCGCGCGCGACGAGGAATGATATTGCACGATCTTCCAGCCATCGGCGTCATGGGCAAGTACGGATGTTGCCACGCCTTCGCGCTCGATCACCCGCCCATCCGTCAGTTCGATCCGGTAGGTATAGGTCTCGCGCCCGTAAGCGAGATGTCCCATGCGGGTGACCGCAACGGTCGGATCACCGAAGGTGAAACTTGTAATTGCATCCAGTTCGGGCCCGAGATGATGCTCCATATAATGCGTGAAGCTGCCTTCGTCCTTGCCGTTCTCGTAAACGAAAGATTCGTCGGCAAAAAGGGCATCCATTGCGTCAGCATCGCGGGCCATCAATGCCTCACGGTAGGCGACCAGAGCCGCTTCTGCACCGGCGACATCATCGTTCATGGCCGCCATGCGATCGGCATGGTTCATGCCTTGCGCCGAATGGTCCATCTCCATCGCTTCAGCTTGTTCCTGATGCGCCGAATGATCCGTGGTCTGCGCCATCGCCGGTACTGCGGAAACTGCGAGGGCCGAAGCCATCAAACCTTGAATGATCATCGACTTTTTCATTAGTTATTCCCTCTTTTTAGAACCAGAACCGGACACCGACGACATAGTTCGTCACGCTCGGGTCTTCGCCGGCCGCACGGGCATAGGCGGCACTATCGCCTATCCGCCATTCCTGAGAGACGCCGATATACGGCGCGAATTCGCGTGCGAATTCATAGCGCAGGCGAAGGCCTGCTTCGATTCGGTCGATCCCCGCGCCAACTCCCAGCTCCGGAATATCCTGAGCCGAAAGTGCAAGTTCCGCGCGCGGCTGAAGGATCAACCGCTGGGTGATGCGCTGGTCAAGTTCGCCCTCGATGCGGGCCGTCACATCGCCCTTGCTGGAAATAAACGCCGCAGCATCGACTTCGAACTTGTAAGGGGCAATACCCTGGATGCCGATCACCGCATGGGTGCGTTCAGGTCCGGTCAAGTCTTGTCGGACACCAGCCTGGAAGTCGAAAAAGGGTGCGATGGCGCGGCTCCACAGAGCCTGCACCTCGGCCCCTTCGATCGGTTCGCCGAAGCTGCCNTCNCCTTCCGATTTGAACCAGAACTTATTGATATCGCCGCCGTAATAACCCTGAACGTCCCAAAGATAGCCGTCCGCGCCTTCGCGCGCCCGGTATTCCACGCGGTCGCCCTGTATCCATAGCCGCATGCCGCCATCGGTTTCGCGGACCAGCTCCTGCCGGGCTTCGTTCATGGCTTCCTCGCCCCAAATTGCAATACCGGCGCGCGCGGGGCCGCTGCCAGCTTCGGGCGGAGGCGGGAGGAGCGGGATCATATCGTCGGCAGACCCTTGCATTGCGGAATGATCCATTCCCTGCATGGCTGGTGACGGCGCGGAAACCTGGCCCATCTGACTGTGGTCCATCTGGCTGTGGTCCATCTGGCTGTGGTCCATCTCGCTCTGGCTCGCCTGGCCTTGAGGCATATCGCCATGATTCATCTGGCTGTGATCCATTTCCATGGATTCCTGACCGGACTGCGCCATGGGCATCTCCATGCCCGAACTTTCTTCACCTTCGGCCATCGCCCCTTGGCTCATCTGCGAATGATCCATGGTTCCGTGATCCATCGCCGGTTGGTCGCTGGCGGTCGGCTCGCAGGCGCCGTCCGGAACGGCATGGCCCATGTCCCGATGGCGCTGCGCTTCCTGCGCACACCTATCCGCAGCGTCATGGTCCGTGCGCGTCTCAGCGCCGGGCTGGGGTCGGCTGGTGTCATGCCCGGCGTGCTGTGCCAAAGCCGCTGCCGGCAGCATCGTTCCGGCAGCGAGCGAGGCAAGCAGGCTTGCTACAAAAGTCTTCATGCTTCGCTCCCGTCCGGATTGGCGACCGTGACGATCTGAAACATCCCGGCGTGCATGTGGTAAAGAAGATGACAGTGAAAGGCCCAGTCACCCGGCTCGTCGGCAGTCAGGTCGAATTGGGCGCTGCCGCCTGGCTGCAGGATTACCGTGTGCTTCAGGGGCTGGCGATCCGCAGGGGCGCCATTGACCAGTTCGAAGAAATGGCCGTGGAGATGGATCGGATGCGCCATCATCGTGTCGTTGATGAGCTTGACCCGGACCCGCTCGTCATAGGCGAAGCGGATCGGTTCGTCGGAGACGGCGGAAAACTTCTTGCCGTCGAACGACCACATGTAGCGCTCCATATTACCGGTCAGATGGATTTCCATCCGCCGGGACGGCGTTCTGCCCTCCTGGTGGGGCGTCAGCGCGCGAAGCTTGCGATAATCGAGCGTGCGATGGGGCACATCGGCAAGACCGATTCCGGGATCGCCCATGCGATCCACCGGATTCATCGACACCATGTCGAGTCCGGGGCCAACCTCGACGTCCGGAGGCAAAAGGGACGTATCGCGCATCTGCATGCCCGACATGCCTGCCATCCCCGCCATTGGGTCGCCGTCCGGCGTTCCGCTAGAGCCATGATCCATGCCCGCCATGGCATCATCGTTTCCGTGGTCCATGCCAGACATGTCACCACCAGTGCCTGCACCGTGGTCCATACCGCTCATGCCCATGTCGGCCATGGTGAGCAGCGGCGGATCGCGCAGCGGAGGGATTGCTGCGCGCGCGCCGGGCCTGCTCGCCAGCGTCGCGATGCCCATGCCAGAGCGGTCCATCGATTCTGCCACCAGCGTATATGCAGCCTGCTCACCGGGGGTCACGACGACATCATATGTCTCGGCCACGCCGATCTGGAACTCGTCGACCTCGACCGGCTCGACATTCTGCCCGTCCGCCTGAACAACGGTCATCGGCAGGCCGGGAATGCGGATGTTGAAGAAGGTCATCGCCCCGGCATTGACAAAGCGCAGGCGCACCCGCTCACCCGGCCGGAACAGATACTCCAGATTGTCAAGCGGGCCATGGCCATTCAGAAGGTAGGTATAGGCTGCGCTCGATACGTCCAGGATGTCAGTCGGCATCATGCGCATCTTCGCCCACATCCGGCGGTCCTCACCCGACAGCGGATAATCATCCGTCCAGGTGTTCTGGTTGTAGTTGAAGTAGCCCTCGCCCTTCTTGAGCTTGTCGAAGATCGTGTGCGGCGACATCTCGCTGAATTCGCTCAGCACCACGATATATTCGCGGTCGGCTTGAACCGGATCGGCACCTGCGGGATCGACCACGATCGGGCCGTAATGGCCAGCCTGCTCCTGCAGCCCGCTATGCGAATGCCACCAATAGGTTCCTGCCTGCCTGACCGGGAATTCTGCGGTGAACGTTTCGCCCGGCTTCACTCCCGGAAAACTCACTCCGGGGACACCGTCGAGCTGGAACGGCACGAGCAGGCCATGCCAGTGGATTGAAGTGTCTTCTTCAAGCTGGTTGTGAACGTTGAGCCGGACTGTCGTCCCTTCCCGCAGGCGCAGGAGGGGTCCGGGAATGCTGCCATTGACAGCGATAGCACCGCCGCGGCGGTTCCCGGTTGAAAACGCCGATCGCGCCACCGTCAGATCGATATTGGGGCCAGTTGCCTCGTC
>FUFK010042649.1_pt1 | contig 31762 bp, 51 predicted proteins | sample 1021851 | NCBI WGS metagenome assembly FUFK01 (sample SAMEA51879418, study PRJEB19060) | metagenome | reverse complement strand
TGTCCGATAAGGGTGTTTTCTAGCTCTTCTTCTTCGTCCATAGGGTGTATTATATCATAAAGGGTTAACTGTAAGTGTAAAAATTAAATGTAATAGTTGCGGATGCAGTTCCTACTCCTCCTCCTCCTTCTATGCTCCAAGTCTTGCCAACTCCACTTGAATCAGTAGCAGCGGCTCCAGAACCTCCAGTAAAATTATCATTTCCGCTTTTAATAGTTCCTTCATCACCAGAAAATCCACTAAAAATTATTTCAGGAATATTTAAAAAATACTTTGAAGTAGAGATATCAAACCCAATATAGGCTTCATCTTCATCTGGCGTAGACCCGTCATCCGAAGCTAATCTAAATGGTTGTGAAGCTGCATCAGAGTTACAGACTCTTTCTCGAGGCTCAGTCGTATAATTTAAAGTATCACTTACAGTAGACCCAAGACTATCTGTTGCTGATACTTGAATGCTTGAGGTGTTCCAATACAGCTTCATAATTTCTGCCAGAGTATAAAGCCCTGAGTGCGTACCTGCATTAAATGTTTTTCTGTAGGCACAAGAGGCTAATCCATTGCCTCGGCCTAATGTTGCAAATGAAATCGCGGTAGGCATTATACTTTCTTGATTCCTGTAACATTAATAAATCCAGTAAATGGATTGCCGTTAATGCACAATGTTACTTGACGAAGACCATCTCCGATATCAACAGTAGGAGTAACGCTGCTATCAGATTCGCTTGAAAAATCAATAGTGTGATCACCAGTTTGTAATTGATTTACATAGGCAAAACGATTGAGTCCATCCTTTTGTAGGGCAACTACTCCAATTCTAAACATATATACTAAACGACCATTAGTATCAAAATTAGCGTCCCTTGTAAATCCGTCTTTAAAGGCCGTTGCAACATTCGCTGATGTATCAATTTCAATGGACCCAGAAACAAATGTAGATGGCTGAGTTCGTTGATTAGATGTAGCGGAATCATAAATAACTTTTCCATATACTCCAAAATATGCGTAGCCACTTCCTACTGGAAAACTGGCAGTAAAACTGCCGCTGTGAGAAATTTGATTTCCAGCAGTTCCTGTAAATAATATTACATTACCTGAGTTGCAACTCAATGAAGCCGATGTTGCGTATACGGGTAACCCGTCAGAATCTGTGGTGGGGGATGTTCCGTTAACTGTAATTGCAAAATCGCCACCACCGGACCGATCTCCGTTTGCGCCCTCGTTTGAGCCTGAGTTTGACTCTCCTCCTAGTGCGCTTACATCAGTTACTTCAAAGAAGTTATCAAGACCCTCAATAACGGGGGACTCATCAACAATGGATGCTTTTTTAAAAAAGTTACTTACTTCAGTCTCAACTGAGTTGGATAAATCTTGTGCGTCCGACATACTATTAAGGGAAGGTTACTCTTAGCTCACTGTCAGCCGTGAACCCTGATGCAACAAAACCATCCCCATCTACCTCTTGAGTTACTCCATTGAGGGTAATGGCAGATGGAGTCGTAGAAAAATTAATATTAACGCTTCCGCCGATTGCAACATACTGAGGACTAGAAGTGTCGATAGTTCCAGTTCCTGAAACTTTAGTAAGTGTAAGTTTATTACCAAACGTAGCCTCAAGGCTCTTGTTTTGTCCATTGGCTAAAGCAGCAACGCCAGAGGTTGTTCCAAAAACATAACTCTCTGCGTTTGAAGCATCCGTAACAGTCAGAGCAACTCCATCTAACTTAACGCTTACTATATGCTTGCCTGAGTCTGGAGTAACTGTGTAGGTCGGTTGAGAGAAACCAGGAGCCGAAACATCATATTCTACAAATCCTGCTGGAGAAATAGAACCGTTTTCACCAGCATTTGAGTTCACTGAAGCGGCAGTAAAAGTTACGTTAGTTTTTAAATAATGTTGAGTCCCGTCATTCTTCTTAAAGAAAGGTTCAACCTTGGACCTATATATTCCGTTTACATTATATGTAGTATCACCAGTTCCAAATGAATTTGCATTTGAAGAATACTGCCCCGTGCTTTGTGCAAAAGCAGAATTAGTTGTTCCTGCTGAATTTAAATATTTTCTAAATGTTCTGTAGGATGATCTGACAGAAGCCGTTTCTGCAACTAAGTTAAAAATAAAGTTGTCAAACCCTATGGCACACCAATCAACGCCCTCGTCATTATAAGCTACTTCTGGATCAGCTTCATTTGATGTTGTTAAAAATATTTCAACAAGACCCTCTTTTCTAAATGTAGATGGTTCTGATAGCGCCCTAGGTATTACAGTTGCACCACCGCCATTTGAAGCGGTCGCATAAGATCCAACGGTAGACATTACGCCTGGTTGAGTTACAGTAAAATATTCCTTGTATTGACTTATAGGTGTAGTAGGATCTACGGCACCGTTTATCACGTATTGTGAATACTGAGGAACTCCATCTGAGCTATAGCTTTCTGTTGGAGTAAAGAACGTAGCATTGGACTCCAAAGCAGTCTCTGTGCCTGGCTTGAATATAGGATCCCTTGCGTGGATGACACTAGCGGGTTGACCTACACTTGTAATAGTGTAGGAATCCACCTGAGTCAAAGGTGGATTAGATGCGGGACGAATGGATTGGATTCGACCGAGTTCATTGAACTTACCTGCTCTTTGTCCAAATCCCATAATTATTTAGTATTTACCCCTTCTAGATTTAGGAGAACTTTTAGTTCTTCCCCCCTTACCTGACCATAACTCAGTGCAAGCTAAGTGCTTTGCAGTTCCGGGCTTTGCAGTACTGCACTTATGCCTAGCTCTAAATGATTTACGAGCCGCATCTGAATAATTATGACCGTATCCTTTTGCTCCGGCGTGAACAAGTTTACGCTTTCCGCCTTCGCAGTAAAGCTTCATAATCTTTTTGCCCGGTCGAGAGCTTGCTCGAACCTCTCCACAGCGCATATTCTTTTTTGGATTCTTAGCCACGATTTGTTTTAACCTTTGCTCTAGGTGTGTTAGCTACAACTGTTTTTCCTCTGGCTCCTGCTGCTTTCTTTTTACGTGCAGTTGCTGCTCTCTCCGCTTTCGTGAGGCTGAGAGCCTTTCTTTTAGGGAGGCAACGGTCAGGGTTTTTCTTATCCTTCGACGTTCCGCAAGGGCCTTTGATTGATCCATCAGTACCTATCCTTACCCAGTTTTCCTTTAGCCATTGTTTTAGTTGAGCCATTATTTTAAAAGAAACCCTTGTGGATTTATATTGCCGTGTATTTTTTTGGAATAAGCATCAGCTTCTTGTCCTGTCTTAAATTTTGGATAATTTTTTAGACCCATTTGCCTAGCCTTTGCTACAGCCTCATCGTTTGTGAGTTGCTTGCCGTCTACCATCGTCGGAATAACAAAATGCCTTTGCTTATCTCCTTCACCAAAAGAAAATGTGGCAAGTTTAACATTACTACGAGTTCCATCCTTATTTGTAACAAATGGATGCTTAGTAGGAAAAATGCGAAAACTAGGTTGTTTATCCTCCACTACCTACCCTTTCGTTTGCCACCCTTAGCCTTTTTAGCGTAGTTAGGGTCCTTGCAATACTTTGATGCAGCTAGGTTCGCGTAAGCGGACGGATACGTGTCAAACGTCCGTCTCGCCCAAGCCTTACCTTCGGGGCATATTTTACCTCCGCTTTTTGCTTTTTTCTTTGCCATTTTTTACAATAGATTTAAGAAGCTTGGCTTGCCCAGCGTGAGCCTTAGAAGCCTTCTCAAGTTTTCTTGCGACGCTGAGTATTTTCCTGTGCATTTGATCTCCTTAATACTTTGAAGTCAGCCTCCGTAATTTTATTACGAGGGGGTGCAACCCTAGCTATCTTCTTTTGTTTTGGACTGTATTTGCTAAATGGCATTACTTCTTCTTCTTTTTCATAGCCATCTTTTTCATCCCCTTAGCTTTAGCAGCTTTTGATGGACGGCCTCTTTTACTTCCATATGTTCCTGGTCCCATTGGCATAATATTATCTTTCCTTTAGTTGTTATTTATTATACGTCACTTCTTATTTTGAAGTAACAAAATCCTACAAAAAATGCTATGATTAAAGCAATCCAAAATCCAGTATCTTTTAATTCTGGTATGGCTACTAGATCAGCACTTCTAATTTGTCCTGGTGCTGTAAGTCTTACTTGCATACTACCTGTGGTATCTGGAGAAAACGATGAAAATAATGCAGCATAGGTGGTGTCTGAAGATAGAGTAATAGTAGCATTAAATGGCTCGTCGTATCTTTCAAAACCCTGAAAGGTATCAAGTTGTCCTCCACCAAATCCTATATTTGGACCATCGTTAAATATCAAAGGTTCATCAATTATAAAATTAGCTTCTAGGTTGTCGTATATAAGCAGAGAGGTATCTTGAGTTCCTGCAGTTAGATCGCTAGAATAGTTCTCAAATACAAACTCGCCACCCACAGAAGTAGTAAATATCATTGGGTTGTAATACGTTGCTCCACCTGCTGGGTTAAAATCAGACACGCTGTAGCTTTCATCAATGCTTACATCCAAGTCATAAATTACACTGTTTAGCTGCACAGCACCCCAAGCTATAGAAGCAACAAGAAGTGGTGCTAACAGAAATTTTATTTTTTGAAGATAGACGTGCATATTGAAGCAAATTCTTTGAAGGCTCTAGATATTATATTATTCTTTGGGAGGAACATAACTACAATAGAAACTATTCCTATGTAAGCAAAGAGCATACCTAGTAAATTATCTTTGTAATTTTCTATTATGTATTGTATCATACTTGTTTTTGTTTTTCTGGTGATGATACGATAGCGTCATCTGGTGTTATTTCTGGTTCTGGCATTTGTTCTATCATACCAGAGTCATCGCTTTTTACATCTGAATGTGGCTTAATTTCATCTACTTCATCGGCACTTTCCTCACCTTCATTTTCTGGCACGGGTTCTGCTAAGTCCTCTCCTTGTGACTCCTCAGATTCTTGAGATTCCTGAGATTCCTGAGACTCTTCAGATTCTTCACCCTTTACTTCTTCACTCTTAACCTCTTCTGCATCTTGTTTGGTTTCTTCTGCATCTCCTCCGTTTTCCTTGCTGTCGTCAGCACTTTCTTCTTGGGTCTGTGGTTCTTGGCTGCTGGTTTCTTCGGTAGCCTCTGATTCAGTTTCAGATACTTCTTGCGATTCAACGGGTGCTACCTTGGACTCTACTTGAGCAACTTCGGCTTTTACCTCAGCAACCTTTTGTTGCATCACACCTGCACCCCAAGAGTTCAAGGCTCCAAAATCTACGTAGTCAGTTATTAGTGGAGGAAGGATTAGTCTTTCGTGGACTACATCATTGGCTACACTTGCTACAAATACCTCTGTCTCATCAACAGCTATATTTGTCTGGGTAACTGCTGCTGTGCCTACAGCTACCGTTCCTGCGGCTCCTAGTTGCGCTATTTTGTCTATTATAGGTAAATCCTTGATTCTACCTAGAAGCGTTTTCTTAGCCCGCCTAGCACCGTCTTTAGCCGCCTTGAGAGCGTCTTCAGCGTCCTTTCGACTAGGTCCTTCACTTTTACCCCCAAGGACTTTATCCAGGCTATCGCGGAGTTCAGAGAGTTTTTGTTGAGCGTTTTTGTAATCCATTGGATTGGCGAACACCAAGAACAAATGCTCTTGGGCTTGTTACATACGGTACATTTTTTCATTTTATTTAACTGATGACGAGCCAAAGTAGAAACCTACAATAGCAAGAACGGTTTGGCGTACCTCTGGTAGTATAACATACCCGTGTAGTGTTTCATAGGTTGTGCCTTTCATAAAGCCAAAGAATTTGCTATGCTCATTGGCTACTGTTACGCCTTCATTGCTGTGAGCTAAAATAAAGGGAGCAATAATTACGCCAAATAAAACTGTTACTACTATTACTCTTCGCACCCAAACGCCACCATCTCCAGTGCGTTTAGCCGCAGCATCAGCACTTTCGTCGAAAGCTTTTTGTTTCTTTATTAAACTTGAAACATTGTTTTGTTGAGCAGTAACCATTGTGCCGATCAACTTAAATAAAAAACCAGATGCACCTCCACCCAGCATAGCTATAAGTTCAGTAGTCATTTAAGTTCCCTTAGTAGTTTATAAATAGATAGACCTAAGAAAATAAAGGTCATTACACCAACAATCAAACTAACTACACCATTTACACTTTGTAATCCAATACAGGCAAAAAATCCAGTTGATCCTACAGTTCCTCTAAGCATAGTATCCATAGCAGTTAGTCTCCATCAGGGTCAGGTAAAGGTGTATAAGAATTAACAGTTGATGCNTTTTCTTCNTCNCTTAGATCGTAGTCCGTTACGTCCAAAGCCCAAGTGCCGTCAGCAGTCTCGGCAGGATAGGTCAGCCAACGTGTGCCTATACCGTTAACCCAATAACTGTAGCCAATCTCCTTGCCTTCTTCGTCGGCTCGCTCGATGGCGGCTTCCTTGCTTGCGTATATTAAATAGAGCATTATGATAGAGATATTCCGTATTTACTCGAAAGGTTAGCTTCAATAGCGTTACGATTTGATAACTGATCACTAGCGTAAACTATAACCTCAAAAAATTCTGAATCTGAAAAGTTGTCTGAAATGGTTCTCGATCCTAATATTGTAGTATTTCCGCTTTCGTAGGACTGATCTGTATTGCTTCCTGTTAGCGTTGAACCAACTTGTGCGCCTAAATTAAAGACTGAGTGCGTTGCAGTGCCATCACTAATTGAATTAAAATAAGTAATAATAGCATCAGTATCATTTAATGATACAATATCAGATTGAAGTGAAACAATAGTCCCTGACGCATCTCTAGTTTTAAGAATTGTTTTTCTAACAGTATTGCTTCCAGTTAAATATTTATTATTTCCTGGGCTATTGCCTCCACCGTTATGACCAAATAATCCAATTCTGTTTCCAGAAGAAGCATCTACGTGCATTGCATTAAAGACGGTCATTGCAATGTCTGTCCCAGTTGGAAGAATACTGCTAGCTCCTGTTAAATGAGTTTCGTTCGCTTGTATGAACTTTACAATTGGCTCACTATTTCTTGTATTTAAAGTCCCGCTGGTTACAATTGTAGGCTGCTTAGATGCAGTTGCTTGAGTCAAATCATTACTGTTACCTGACTGGTCATACCAAGTCTCTACAAAGCCATCATTGCCAGAACCTACGAAGTCAACTAACGCACCTGAACTTATTTCAGAAACAGTAAAGTCCTGCTCACTATCGTCACTTGATCTACGGACACGTACAGCCTTGGGATCACCGCCAGTAATACTGCGAAGACTGTATGCTGCCGTAGGAGCAGCTATCGAACTGATAGTCTCTCCTATTTGGTTCAGCCTTCTCTGCCGACCCAGGGCTGAATCAAGGCTAATGTGCATATTAGACCTTGTGTAGTGCTACGCAACCACTGCTAATTTGAACAGTAGTAAAGTTGCCATAAATAATTGTTCCAGCACCAAATGTGCCTACCGTCAAAAGATCAGCAGTGCCGTCAACATTTGTTGCGGTTAATGTTCCGCTTAGTGTTGAATCCGAAAGGAATTGTATAGCACCAAATGTACCGCTAGCGGTAGCTGCACCTCTTAATATTTTTGAACCTACAGAGCTAAACTCCAGTGCGTTATTTCTTGAACTTGCCATAATTGTGTATTATATCACAGGGTTATCGTGATTGACGATTGACGTAAGTAGAGAATCGTTTGTTCACAGTATTGTTATTATTTCTAATGTCTATCTTCTCTAACTCTTGGGCTAGATAAGTTTGTGCTACTTGCTCTTCGGCTATCGCCTCCTGTTGACGGTTTTGGACTCGCAGGAAATCAGCATACACAGCGTGAGCAATAAAGTTGAAGAACTCACCAGGAACCTCTACCGCCCCTTGGTTGTAGAAATCAGAGGTAACAGTAAATGGTGTGAACTCTCTCTTGTAAGTAACATACGCAGAACTGTCTTCTGTGTTAGGAATATTAAGAATGTTTGCACCATCTATATCTACAGAAAAATCATACTCAATGCTTGAGTTGTTTATAAATGGAGTTTTGCGATGTATTCTGTTGAAGTCCCCTATGTTATTTCTATTAGTTTCTGTGTAAGGTATTGCTTGCTTTTGAAGAACTGTAGGTCTTCCTGTTGCACCATTTGATGTATCCCAGACTGTAACTTCGTAAGGTGCTGATGTATGGGCTATTGTATTGTTCTCAGTATATCTGACAGTGCCAGCACCAGTAACATCAATGCTTCCACCCGAACCTCTTGCTATTACAGCACCTGTATTAATTGTCCATAGATTAGTTCCAGATTGTTGTTCAAAAATAGCTGTTGCTGAATCAAGGAGAGAACCATCGTCAGCGTTTGTTGTTTTAGAATAAACAGTTGACCCAACTTTAGCGTGGCTTGCACCTCCAGATTTTTGAGTGCCTAAGATATAGTAGTCCCCATTTATATCCGAAGCACCAGTCCCTGCTGCGTTTTCTATNGTCANTCCTATTATTCGTCTTTCCTCAGAAGTAACTAAGTATCTAGGCCATACAGGGCTAGTATCAAAGGCTTGTTGAAACCTGCGGTTAATAAAGTCCGCTACCTGTGTACCCTCCGTTCCACTAGCATCAAGTTGACCCCCAGTGCCTATCATCGAGGTAATTAGTCTAAATAAATCCTTGTAACTGCGGGTCTGCATTATGCTTTGTTAGGGCTTAGTTCTGGGAACTTCTTATTGTAATACTTTAAAAATTCTTTTGAATGCACGGTCTCGTGACCGTACTTCTTAACTAGTCGAAAGTATTCTCTTGGTGGAATACTAGCAACTGGCTTGCCAAGAACTGGGTGAGTAGTCCCCTTCAGTGCCTGGGCTTCTTTGGCTGCACCTGCAACCCTTTGTTTTTCCGTTTCTCGCTCTAACTTAAAGCCGTTCTTGATCTCCTTCATAAAGGCACGATCAATCTCGCCATCTGAGTAGCGTTTAAAATTAGGAATAATTATTTCCATATTAAAAAAGGCGGGGGGCTTTCGCCCCCCAACCAGTATTTAATTAGAAGCTTAAACGACGGATTTTAAGCAGAACAGTCATCTTTCCGCTTGTGCTTACGTCGAGTGCGCTTGCAGCGATAATAGTGATGTTGCCATCGCCAGTAGCGATAACCTTATTTGCAGCAGCATTACCATCATCATCAAGCGATGTTCCAGTATCAACCTTAATTTGTGCAGTATTTGCATTTGAGTTAAGGATGAATGCTTCTGTTACAGCAGCACCTGCTGTTACAGTTGCGTCGTAGCCGACCTTAACATTGGAAGAAACGCTGAACGCTTCAGTAATGTTAAGTGCAGCACCCTCAATAACATCACCCTGTTTTACAGGAATGTCTACTTGAGTAGTAGTGTTGCCAGCAGCAGTTGTGAAGTCACCAGGTGTAAGGATGATTTCGTCTGTGTAGCCAGATGTTCCAGCTTCATTTACGGTTAAACGTGACATATTATTATATCTCCTTTGTTAATGATTAAGAAGTTGAAACGATTTTACCGTGAGCACCAGGGTGGTATACACCAAGGGTCAAAGCACAATCAACGAAACCACGCTCACCACCACCAAGATTTGGCAGACGAGTGCTTCCCATTGGAATAAGCTCGTGAATACCGTAGTATTCTGGATTGACAAGATAACCTTGCATTCCCGCTGTACCAGCTTGTGTTGGAGCACAGTCAGGATTAGCATTAACAACAGAAACGACACCGTGGTCGGACTGATAGAGGTCAACAGATAGCTTGATGCTACCGCTGTTACCGTCGTAGTTAACCGTGCGAACCGAGTCACCACTTGCACCACCGATGCGAGCGAAGTCGCTGATGTCGGTGCGAAGAGCAGTGTCAGCAACAAGCATAAGATTGTCGCTTGTTCCAGTTACCTTGAAGATAGAGGAGATAAGGCCGTTAAGTTCTGATTCAGCAAAAGTGCCGTCAGTTACATCTACGACGCTTGCAGAAGGTGTGCGGAAGTCAGAAGGAACATTTGCAGAACCTGCAGCGTTTTGAATCCAGTCACCAAGACCACCAAGTTCATTAGCAACGCCAGCACCATTTTCTACCTTTTGAGTATTTGCAGAAGAAATAGTTGCTTCAACGTCGCGTTTTAGTTCACGGATAGCTTTGGCTTCAGCCTGAGCGATCTTAGCAGGACCAACGGAATCGACAGCTTCTTGCATATCGGAAACCATATAGTCACGACGGAACTTTTGAACACGATTGCCGAGGCGAGCACGGCCAGCGAATTGATCAGTGAATGCAGTAACATCAGCACCTTCAGCGACACCAGCAGTGCTAGGAGCAGAAAGGCTGTCAACGGTCCACTCAACATTAGTTGCAGTAGCACGTTCTTTGTTGGCAGACGAAAGGATAGGAGTTTCTTCTGGAGCGAGGATAGTCAAGACATCAGTCAAGTCTTCGCGATTAGAAACACCCGGACCTTGATTTGTAGTATCGAATGTATTTGAGAATGACATTGTAATTAATAATTATTTAATGAGTTATTGTTTATGAGCCAGCGCTCATTTTGAGTCGACGAAGATTAGCAAAATCTCTAGCATTACCCGTCTCTTTGAACCTAGCTTCTAATTCTTTTAGAGCCTTGGCAGTTCTTCCCATTCCTTTCTCGGATTGGGCAGCGGCTGGATTACCTGTTCTTGGAGGATTGAGCGTAGGAGCCTTCTTAGTTTCTACCACTGGCTTGCGTCCATATATGCTATTTGTAGCGTGAGCGAACCAATAATCTAACTGGGCAGCAATATCTGGTGCTTCTCGCTTCAAAACAGTTTTTAACTTTTTGAATCTATCATCACCTACAGTAGCTTCAAACTGTTTGCGTAAGTCGTTGTCCTCGCCATCCAACCAATCTAGTTCTTTTTTGGCTTGCTGATTGAACTGCTCCGTGAGCTTTTCACCCTGCTCTTGTGCCTGAACTTGTTTTAGTTGGGCAGGAAGAAAAGTTTTCTGTGCTTTTCGGGCTTTTAGTAAAGCCTGTCTAACATCCTTCTTTGTCCACTCCTTACCTTCAATTTCTGTTACTACATCATCTGCGCTGTAGCCATCACTTTCAAAGATTAAATCCTCAGCCCATTCAACAACTTGGTCAACCTCAGCGGCTTTCTGTTGTAATTTTTCGATAGTATCCAAATTTCCGTATGGGTTATTCTGAACCTTTTTCGATTCCAATGGATTCGGTTTTTCTTTGAGTTGTGCCTCTAACTGAGTAAGTCTTTCTTCAGCAGCTTTACGTTTTGCAGTCAATTCACCGAATCGAGCTACAGCACGGCTACCTAACTTGTCAGCTAGTTCGCGTAAATCCTCCTCGGACATATCGTCCAAGTCCAACTGTGAAAGAACATCTTCGGATTCTTGGGAGTCCTCAGCGGCTTCTTCAGTCTCTGTGGCTTCGGATTGCTCTTCAACCTCTGATACTTCTTCTACCTCCTCGTTCTCCTGCTCAGGGGCTTCTTGGGATTCTTCTTCCTTGGGCTGTTCAGTCCCAGGAGTCAATTCACCAATTCGCTGCTGTGCGAAATCCGTGACGGATATGTTTGATTTTTCCACTGATATTTTACCTGCCTCAGCGTCAGCAGTTGCTATTTCTTCTGTCATAATTAATCCACTCATTTACGCCGAGCGATGGCGATTTTTGAATTATAACACAGGTAGTTACATACGGTCAGTATGCTTTCTAGAAAGCTCCTGCCAATTAACTAGCTGCAATATTTGGTCATATGTAATTATACGACCAGAAACTTGTTGAATAGTATCGCTAGTTGCTTCGTGCAACTCGCTAATGGTTTCCTCCCGGAGTTCGTGAACCATCTTAATAAATCGAGCAAACGCCTCGTAGTTATGAAGCGTTTTTATATCATCCTGGATCTGCATTATTTATTCTTATACTTATCGGCAAAAGGGCTACCCGATAAATTAAAAACGTGGTTTCCAATAACAAATTTTTCTGTTTGTTGAGAGGCATCAAATTTTGCACCCTTGGCTCGAAAGTTTACAGCATCATAAGCTCTGGGGTCAAGACGTTTATCTTGTATGTATTGTTTTGCACGTTTATCATTAAGTGCTATTTGTATTGCCCTTATTCCCGTATCTACATCCTCCTGAGTAATCGGTGACTTTTGTCGTTTGAATACATTTTTATCCCCATCATACACAGCATATTGATCTTTATAAGTAATAATATCAGTATAAGTTGGCTTCTTATTTTTGCTATTAGGCATAAAGGTAGAAGGAAGAACTTGACCAGTTTCTATTAGATTTTTACGATTATGTATACTTCTAGCTACTGCAAACATTCCTTCTTCTCCTTCACCTCTAGCTTCGAGAAGAGTAGCCATTAATAAGTTTTGCAAATCGTTTTGTCGAGCTTTTTGCTTTCGCGCTGCAAATTGACTGGGTGTAAGATTATCGGCCATTACATTTGTTGAGTGCTGATATCACCCATTTGTGCAGGAGCCGTTCCAACTCTACCAATTTGGGCGTTTTGTGCTTGTTGTATTTGGAAGGTATATTGACCATTATACTTCTGAAGTCGGGCAGCAAATGCTTGATCGGACTGAATCCTTTGTGCAACGTCGGGCTGTTGAGTGTATTGCTGTATAACCTGTAGTGCAATTTGTGCTCCAGCAGGTCTAGCCGGCATCTCAATACCTGCAAAGATTTTAGCCAAATCACTTGTAACTTGTTCAACAATTTGTTGTTGTGCGGTTTCAACTGGCTGCAGAACAGCATCAGCCATAACAGGATCAATGCTTGCTGCTGCTACATCAAGTAAATTATCTACGTTTAGACGATTATTTGAGTTCAATGCATTTAAAGCAACGAACTGTTGTAGTTTCTTTTCAACTGTTTCTGGATCAGTATTTTGTACATCAAAGTTAATAAGTATGTCAAAGTTTTCATCAGGGTTGCCTTTGTCAAAAACTTGTGGGTCCGGTACTCCTGTAACACGGAAAAATACTTCATCGGGTCCAAAGCGTTGAAAGCACTTGTAAGCCATCTTAATTACCTCAGCAGTATGGCTAAGGAACTTGTCCACTAAGAACTGCTTACGTATTTGGCTTATTTGTGATTCTTCATCCAGCCCTACTAATCTATCAGATAATTTAAGAAGGGTATCCTCCATTTCAACTGAACCTGTAGGAGGTGGGGGCGTTGGAGCAAAGTCCAAATCGCCCTTACGACGATACGGAATTAATCTGCCTGGTCCCCAATCATTAGGAGCTTGACCTACTGGGTGTAGGATTGGAGGTAGTGTAGCTAGACTGTTGCGGTCAACTCTTGAGTCACGCTCAACTTTTACTTGGTTTTGAATACCTCGAAGTATAGAAGGGATAGTTGTTGTGTCATATAGTCGCTTGCTATCCTCAGACAGTTTAGTAACTACTACTGGATAGTCCTCGTATCCATTAAGAAGTTCAAACTTAGCATATCCTTGAACTTGTTCATTACCACTGAACTCCTTGTGAAATACTGTACAATAGATGCCCTCTGCACCATCTTCTTGATCAATTAGGCGTTGATAAGCATAGCAGATTTCTACTAACTCATCAGCCTCATAAGCATTATCCGTTAGACTTAGGCTGCGACGACCCTCTTGCTCACGCTCAATGCTGTCAATATTTACGCCCTTATACTTTGAAATAATATAATCAACGAAGTCCTCATCCCATCCATCTGTGACTACTTTGTTTTCTAGTTCTTGTGGGGTGTAGTAAGTTTTCCAGAAGCAGTAAGGTGCTCGCTGCGGGTCGGTAACATATGGGGGAAAAAAGAAATCACCATCAGGAGCTAGTGTTTTAACATCCGGAGCGTTGACTTGTCTACGAACAATAGGAAGTTCAGCTACTCCATTCTTTCTTAGTTCACGTAATGCTTTCTTGGCTCGTTTCTTGGTTGTCCCCTCAAAGGTTGCTTGAAGCAAGGCCGTTAGCTGTTCGTCATCTTTCCCGTCCTGTATAGCTACAGATACTTCTGGGCTAACTTGTGCAATCTGATTAATATCCAGTTGTTGCAGTATACGTCTATCTTCTCTCTGCCAACCAATATATGTAATCAATATACCTCGCTCAAGCAAATAATTAGCACCTAGCTCCATTTCACGATGAAATCTAGGTATATATCCAGAGGATACCATCCATTTTAAAAATCCAGAAACTATGCGACTACGAGCAATATCTCCGCTTTCTACAGGAAATGCTCTAACATTTGCTCGATTCAGGGATGCTATAAATAATGATACAAGTCTAGTAATACGCTCATCAATAAGATGGCACTCCATATCGGACGCACCTTCCCAAGGAAAAGCATCTGATCCGTGCTTTCGGTGATCACGGCTTTTGCCGGGCCAAAAGTTTCTGCGATCATCATAGGATGTGCGGCAGAGATCAAAATATGCTTCTAGTTCTACAACTGTTTGGTCATAGGCTAGACGGAGGGTCTTAATATCTGGCTCCTCCTGTAAATATGTTAGGGATTCTGAAACGTTATCAGTTATCATTATGGTTTTCTAATCTTTTGTGCACGGACTTTAACAACCTGATTGTATAAGTAGATGATACGCCTATTGTATCACATAGCTCTGCATTGGTCATCGGGACTCTTGTCTCGTGCAATACATAACGTCTAAGCATTTCCCAGGCTGCGAATCTATCAACCTGCTCCCTGCACCAATTGCGATCAAGAGTAATATCACTTTCCTTTTCGCACATAGCGATAACTTGTTCCTTTGTTGTCCGATATTGCTTCAAAGGTTACCATCTTTCCTACTAACTTGCCCTGCCATTTGCGTGGAACAAGCATTGGAACTTTTTTGCCAATTTCTTTATTATGCACGTAATTGTATCTAGGATTAGGGCATTCGCTTAATACCATACCAGTATGATGCTTTGGTATTATTTCTTCGATCATAAAGGAATCCTCAAGAATGGCTGCACCCTCTTCAGTTACCCAAGTATTTCGACCCTTTCCTGTTAATGAACCCTCTGGTAGTTTTTTTTGAGCTATTCGCATAGCTTCCTCGAACTCTACTTCTTGTTCACTGGCAAGTTGTATTAATCTTTTTTTAGGCATTAGTATCCTCCTTGTGCTCTAGTTGTTGTTTGCATTTCGTTGATTGTAAAATAATCCGGACCCATCCCAGCATTTGACATTCTTAAATATCTAAGAGCATCAAAAAAGTCCTTCAGGGCTTCGTCAGATTTACCCTGTGAATTGTAGTTAATAATACTTTCTATCAAATTACCGCAGTCCTTATGCACATAACATCTTGGTCTATTGGCTTCATCTATATCAAAATTCGGATTGTAGTTAAACCACTCATCCAAAGCTGTGCAACCAATCTGCTCAGTCTGTCCATCGGATGGCAAAAAGCTCATACCGTAGTCATAGAATCTAGTAAAGAGATCAACATTGCTTTCATTCTCCTTGGCAAAAAATCTGGAGTCTCCAATTCGCTCCATAACTTCTATGCCAAGATTGTCCTCAATCTCCTTGAATAACTCCACGTATCCTTCAACATCGTATCCAACCTTCTTAGCTGCGGGTCCGTATCTCCACTTAGGATCGCCGAACAATGCCCATTCTCCATAAGTATCTCTGTCTGGCCATTCCTTGCGGATAAATATTTCATCCTCTTCGGATACTCCAGCCCAGAGTGCAACGTAGTTTCGGGCAAAGGCAGGGTCAACTACCTGATACCAAGTCAAGGAATTCTTGTCCGGGAACTTAATTCCGTGCTTGTTGGGTTCGTCGGATATAACATTTAGCTCAGGGGTAAAGTTCGGGAGAAGTGAAGTCATTGACTTCGTAGGTAAGCCATAAGCACGAACCATTATCTGATCCTCGCTAGCATTCTTTAAGTCCTTTGCTATACGATCATAGCCACCAAATGGATTTTCGTCCGAGTGCAGGTATACTATTCCAGCATCTCGTTCAGGACTGTATTGCTGAACTGGGACATCTTTACCCAATAGCTCTGCTTTTCTAGTCTTTAGAGTCTCTGCTCCCTTCAAATACTCGGATACAAAGGGGGTGTATCCATCAATAGGAGTAAAACCTAGAATCATTTTGGAGTCCCGCGTAGCTAGTCGGAACCTTAGCGTATTTACTAGAGCGGCATCTCCTAGGTATTCATCCAGCCAGGCTCCTATGTTTAGGGCATTTGACTCCCTGAATCCAAACTCAAAACCTTCAAGGATAGTTTGGTTATTACTGAACTGCGTGTAAGTTTTAAAATCCACTCTAGTTCTAGTGTCTGGAAAAATAAATGAACTCCCAGTAAAACCATTTTGCATACTATAATTTATATATCCTTCAATGCCTTTTGTTTTCTTTCTAAACTCTTTGGGCATCATCGACCATACAGCAGCTTGTTGCACTTTAACCGAGGTGTCAGCGTTTTGACTGAAGCATACAACGTGACCATCGGTGTTCTCAACGACTGCTTGCATTAGCATCTTAGCACAGCCAGTAGTTTTTCCACTTCTATTACCCCCGAAGGTAATAACCTCGTCGTATTTTTCGATAGCATCTCGCATCCTGTCCCAGCCGGGCAAATCGAATCCGTGACGCAAGGGATCACTCTCAGCTGCCCGTATACGCCCTTCGTGAGCCTCGTGCAAGTCCGACAGGAGCTTGGGGTCAGCTTCACCCAGAAGGACTATCTCCTCGTCCGTAGGGGCTTCAAGGATGGGGTGTTTTGTGAAGTTAATGAGCATTAAGAGTAATCTTCTTCATCTTCGTCAAGGTCCTCGTATTCCCACTCAATCTCGTAATCAGGACCTTCTACACGCATTTCCTCGGCAGCTTCGCTTACGAGCATTTTACCCGCTGGCAAGTGATCGTAATCATAGAATACTTCTCCCATATCGTCCATTACTATGAAGCAGTAATGCTCGAAGTGCTCGCCTAGTATGCCTTTTACTTGCTCGTATATGGGATCATAACTATCATCTACTATTGACCTAGGCATCTTTTACCTCCGCATCTATTATTTTTGCTTGTTCTATTCGCTCTTTTGCAGCCTTGATTGTGGCTTCGTATTCATCCTGAGTATACACCTTGCGTTCCTCAGTAATCTGCGTAGCCTCGCCTCTAGCCGTAAGAGCCTCTCTCGCGGAGTTAGCCTTAGCTATTGATAGTTCCTTTAAGTCCCGGAAGGATACCTCCATTTCGGGATCATTTTCCATTCGGTCACGAACTTTTTCTATTAAGTCCTCCTCCAAGCTAGATAGGTTCAAGTAGTTTTTTGCCGCGATCCTACCGCTAAGTTCGCGGAACTTGCCCAGATGGTCGGCGTAATCCGCCAGGACTGAAATAACAGTTTCTCTGTCGTAGCCGTATTTACGCACAAGTCTAGTCTGGCTAGAACCTGTGCTGTATAGATACAGTAGCTTTGCTACCTTGTCGGGGTCATATACGCTGAGGCTTTTGATACTATGAATCTGTTTTTCGGTAGCAATTTCGTGAATGCTTTCCTTGATCTGTTGTATCAAATCCTCGCGCTCTTGTTTGGACTTATCCTGCATCTTTCTGGGATTAGTGTAACTTATATAATTACTGTCAATAAAAAAAGACTTGACATAGTTGTTAGCACGTATGGTATAATCCCTACCATAAGGAAGCCAAGCCATAAGGTAATTAAATAACTGTGAATGACGCGAACCCCAAGTGAGCGCGTCATAACGAATGAAGGCAATCAAAAGGAAGTCTACCATAGGGTAGGCACTCAAAGGGCTATGAGTAACATATTTTTTTAAGGCATTGTTTTTAATATATATATATATAACGCCGCCCTTTTTTTTATCCCCACCCCCGCATTAGCTGTGCTTATAGGTGTCGCTAGTATTAGCTATGCTAATAATCCAAAGAAGCCATTAGTTTTGCTAATCCTGTAGCAATAGTGAACACTTGTGCAGTAGTCCTGGTCCATAAGCTGTGCTAATAGTAGACCGATCCAGGATAAGCCGGGCTAATGGTCCAGGCTAGCAAGCGGGTAGTGAACATAAGTGCAGTATTTATTTTCTCAAAAGGGAATAAATTAATACTAAGATTGCCTAGAATTAGGTTAGCTTATACCTAACATTTCCTGCATTTTTTTCTTTCATTTTTCTTAAAAATCTATCTTGCCGTGTAATGCCTCTAATTTTCCGCATATGGGGTTGGGGATTGGGTTGGGGTTGTGGTATTAAAAAGTTGAGAAACGGACGATTTGACCCATTTCTGTCCATAAGTTTTACTTATAGTAAACCTGGATTTGCATTAGCTCAGCTAATTCCAGGGCCTTGGGATTGGCAAACTAGTGAACACCTGAGCACTAATTACCTGGAAAATAGGTAAAAAATAAAATGAAAAAAAACGAAAAAAAAGCACAAATTAGCTTGCAATGCGTCATTTTCTATGCACCTTCATATATAACGCTGACTTAGTAATTGATAAGCGGGGTCTGGAAAGGCTTATGGGAATTACTCGCTTTGCCAATTTTTAAGTTATCAAATTGGAAGTTGAGATCGCTTTGACCTAAGTCGCAACTTAGAGATGCCAGCCAGCGAAAATGGAATTGAATCCCAATAGGGAAGCCTTGGATGTGAGGCAGCTACTTTATTCTGATAAGCAAGACAACTGACAACTGCCTTGCTTTGAATTGCGGTTAGTAAGATGTAAAAAGACTACTGAAAACCGCAAAGCCACTCAACCGAATTACTTTCACGTAGTTGATGGCGTTAGCAATTCATTCTGAATTGTTACAAAGATTCGGACTGTTGAAAATGAAAACTAAAAATACTAGTTGCCAATGGCGGGATTCCGCCACGCTTCCCAGATCAAATGATTGGTCGTGGGATACAAAGAAAGCCAAGCGTTGCAGAATGAAATCGCTTGTGAAATCTACTAAGAAAGTAGAAAAGATACAAAAGCCAATCAAAGCGAAACCAGCCAAGATTGTTTCCACGATTACCCTAGAAAGTCTGGGACTATCATTCACGCCAACCACTCAACTGAAGGCGAACATTGTATGAAGACTGACTACCAACACTACTTGGAATGGTGCAAGAAAAGACACTTCAATCCAGTTTCTGAATCGGAAGAAAAGAAATATGGAATCTGGAACTCTATCGTGCATCTAGGACTTGCGGATGACATAATTGAGAATCCCAATTCTTTCAAGACATATTTGCACAGGGAAATCTTTGCCTCTAACTGATATGATAGATTCACCTTATAAAACACTTGAGGGCATTCAGACAATGAAAGTCCTGGCCAAGCATCTAAGAGGGTGCTGTAGAGATAAAAACTATGCGGGAAGCATAAACTTTAACAACATAATAAAATTCCTAGAAGAACAGGAAGAAATCGTAATGGATTCCATAGAAGAATGGGAAAAAATAATGAACGATGTATGAATACACTAGAAAAAATGAACGAACTAATCGGTGCTGAATGTTGGCACGGATCGCCTGGATATCCTATAAAGGAAAAAATACAGGCTATAAACGTAAACATAAAGGATGAAAATGTCCAAGTGGAATTTGAAAGCGGATGCTTTACCAGAATGAACATTGAAACAATGGATGAACTACTGGAACAATGGGAAGACGGATACGCCAAAGTGGATTACAACCCTTGGTCTTGTTCCGTCACCAGAAGGGAAGGTATGCTTGAACGACTAGAAATAATATGAAAAGACTAAGCGAAACGACTGATGTAAAAATCGCCAACAATATCAAACGTTGGCACAAGCGAGCATCACCAGAAAATATCGAAGCGGGTATGACTTGGTATGATGACGCAATGCGATTCTCTCGCAAGCTAGCAAGGCAATACAAGGTTACAAGGCGGACAGCTGCGGGGGTAATCTCAGCACTGTCACCCAACAACCAATGGAAACGTAACAAGTTCGATGCGGAGCAAATGATATCGCATTATAGAGATGGACACGACACGTGGAAAGGATTGAAGATATGCACTTACGATGACAACAAAGTCAGAGCCTGGAATATACTGACGGAGGGTGAACATATCACTGAAGATACTCCCAAGATTCACTCATTCGCAATGAATGTAGGCAACAAGTCACCAGATCACGTGACAATCGACAAGTGGCATATGCGAGCCAGCCTAGCACGACCAAGGGATGGCATCACACTGACGCAAGAAAGCCCTACCAAGCTACAATACAAGCGGGTAGAAGGCATCACTTTAGACATAGCACGGATGCACAAGCTGAAGGGCTACGAACTACAAGCCATAGTATGGGTAACAATAAAAGAGAAATGGAATAGACAATGACAACAGAACAAAAAGAATATCTTGATGATATGACTGCTGAGTTCCGACCTCTAATCGAAAGTATAGAGAACGGGATAAAGACTACTAAAAATCACTACGCCAGGTATGGGCAAGCACTGAGTTATTTTTCAGAAGGATGCCCAGACAAAGCGTTGACCCTAATGCTGATATTCAAAAGGGCGGGGGCAAATATGCAAGGACTTCAGGACGGATACAAAACGTTCATTAAACCACAGGAATAAAGTAAAACAATGAGTAAAAATAACAAACCAAAACACGACTACCTTATGAAGGTAGANAACAATGAGGATGGTTGGAAGACCATTAAACAAATGCGAGANAACGCAAAGAAATGCGGTAGCTCTTACAAGCTAGTCCTACGNGGATCAAAGCCCAAGACACCTTGGGGTAACCGACCAAGCATACCGCTTGATGATGCCCAAGAGATACGGATATATATCCGACCGAAGGACAACGTCAGATACGAGAACCCAAGGTCATACGAGGGCGTATATGAGGGAATGGTTCAACGTAATCGAAGCCTAATGGATGAGATTAACCAACTCAATGACAGGAACTACGAGCTAAGGCTTCGCATTGAGAAGCTGAACCAAACAAGTGACTATGAGAATCAGAACTACGAGATGCTTCAGGACCTGAAGAAAGTTAGGGGTGACTTAAACGAAACTCTCCTATACTTATTCACAAAAATGGAGAACTACGAATGAGTGACAAAGAAAAAAGGATGCAGGAAATAGTTGACAAGTTCAACAAGCGAGTGCTATTTCGGGCGGCAATGAAAGCTCGCAAGTTGGAATTTGTATTAATAAATGGAAAGGAAAAAGATGAGTGACGCTAAACATATATCAGAAATCATCGACAGTATCGGTGAGCAACAAGCCGAACTGAAGAAAATCTTCGGTGAAAAAACACCGATTACTAGCAGTAAAACGCTAAAAGAAAAGGAACACGCGGAGCAAAGTTACCTTAGAACAATCAGATACTGGATGGATAAGGTAAGCGAAGCACAGTATCACATAAAAAAAAACCAGAAAAAGATTGAAGAACTTTATGAATAAAAACAAAAAGGATACATATGGAAGAAATAGAAATAGAAGTAGAACTTAGGGACAACACGTTCCTAATTGATGCCGATGTTGATTGGCATCTAATGGAGTGCGAGTGCAGTTCCGAATGCGGTAACCAATGGGTTACTGAAACCTGGAATGAAGTTCGCATTGAGGAGATATACATTAGGCGAGTCCATTACCTGACGGACTCCCAAGAATACAAAGAAATACCAATCAATTCTTTATCAAAGGATGACATAATGGCTGTCCACGAAGCAATTGAGGAACACATAAACGAACATCAATGAAAAAATATACTACAATAATCAGAACAACCAAGGGCAGCCGTAACGGGAAGCCCTTTGACAAAGCCGAAGAGATCAAGGCTCGCAAGTATCGATTCAACAAGATGCACGGCCAGGATCCTAACGCCCAGATGAACATCTATGAGTTCATTGAGGGACAATACGAACTACTTGGGGTTCACAAGACTAAAGAACCATTTGAACTATTCATCCCTACTCTAGGGATAATGGTATAACAATAACAATAACAATAACAATAAAACAAGGACTACTAATGATTACGAAACACGTAAACAAAATCGACCGCGATGTCTGCAAGGATATCCGGTCAGAACTGGATACTGAGCTAGCCTCCATCGGAGAAAGGCTTGGGGTATCCCTGCGTGTCGGCGGATGCCGATACTCAAGCGACAGTGCTACCTTCAAACTGGAGGTTGAACTTCTGTCCGAAGCGGGCAGACCGATATCGAAGGAGGAGACTTACCTCAATCAGAACCACGAGTTCCTGGGCATACCTAAGGATTGGCTTGGGGCGAAGCTCAGAGACCCCGCAGATGGTAAACTATACTACCTCAGAGGATACAAGGCTCGCTCACCGAAGCGTCCCTTCATCATCGAGACAGTCGATGGTTTCAACAAATACGTAACCACTGAAAGTGGCATCAAGCGATTCTCGCTAGCATAACAATAGAAAGGAAAAGAAAATGGGAAGATACTACAACGGAGATATAGAAGGAAAGTTCTGGGTTGCCGTGCAACCATCCAATGCCGCCGACCAGTTCGGCGTTGAAGGAACTGCACCTGACTACTTGGACTACAACTTCTACGAAGACGATATACCTGCCGTTAAATACGGCATCAAGAAGATTGAGGATCGACTGGACTTCAAGAAGGTCAACGGCTTCTTCAATTCTATGGGTAATCAATGGTATAACCAAGAGGACTTAGACAAGGCGGGTATCACCGACGAAGAGATTCGTGACTACGCTGACCTAGCCCTAGGGAAAAAGATTCTCAAGCACCTTGTGGAAAACGGGGACTGCCACTTCACAGCGGAGTGCTAACCCTACCTTATGGTAGTCTACCCTATGGTAGCCAGTCCCTATGTCCAAATGTTTTTTATAAAAAAACTACTTACTTAGGGATTGACTACCCAAGGGAGACTTCCCTATGGTAGGCCTGACTTTGACACACCTGTCAAGCAAAAAAAATAACTACTAACAGAAAGATAAAATGTGGATACTACCAAAGCAATTACACACATCAGCCTTTGTTCAGGATACGAAGGCATTGGGCTTGGACTCCGAAGAGTTCTCCCAAACCTGCGAGAAATCGCTTTCGTGGAGAGGGAAGGATTCCCTGTCGCGAACCTGGTTGCAAAGATGGAAGCGGGAGAACTGGATTCAGCACCTGTCTTCACGGACGTTAAAACATTCCCATACGGAAAGTTTCGTGGACAAGTGGACATCCTATCTGGCGGATTCCCGTGCCAACCCTTCAGTTGTGCAGGACAGCGTAAAGCAACTGATGACCCCCGACACCTGTTCCCCTACATCAGGGATGGAATCAGGGACTGCCAACCTCGAATTGTTTTCCTTGAAAACGTTGGAGGAATCATCTCAGCCAAGACAGGGGACGGAGAATCAGTTCTCAAATATGTCCTCAGAGAATTGGAAGGACTGGGTTACAGAGCAACGGCAGGAATATTCTCAGCGGAAGAAGTCGGCGCACCTCACCAACGCAAGCGAGTCTTTATCCTTGGGATGGGCAACTCCGATAGCCAACGATGCGAAGGGGAGCGATTACGCAGGGACGAAGGAGAACCCGAAGGCTCTCTATCTAGGCGGTCAAGTCAAGAACTGGGCAACGCCTCAGACCTTCGATGCCAACAACCTAGTGCGGACTCCAGAGAAACTGGCACGGACCAGAGCGGAGAAGAACGCAGGATGTATGAATCTCAGGGAGCAAGTTCACTATCCAGATATGGATCACAGCAGGACTGCAGCCCAGAACTGGCCAACAGCATCGGCACGGGACTGGAAGGACACAGCGGGAATGAGCAAGGAGAGGGACGGCAAAGCGCTAGGCAGGGTAGACCAACTACCGCGAGCGGTTTATCACTACGATGGCCTGCAAGACCAGGCGAAACCCAATACGAATGGGAGGAGCCAAGAGTCACAGCAGTGGTCGACTCCAAGAGCCAACAAGGTTCATCCTCAGATAACGGAGGAGAACCGCGAGCATCTAGCCAATCGCAACAAGTCCAACCTGGAGGAGGACATAGCGGGTCATTGCGGGAAAGCAACGGGCAAGCTGAATCCAAACTGGGTCGAACATCTAATGGGTCTACCCGTGGGGTGGACGCAACTGCCAACCGAGTGGATCGACTAAGATTGCTCGGCAACGGCGTTGTAAATCAGACTGCCGCGAAAGCATTCGTAACTTTAATCCAAAGAGTAACCAATAAATAATATGAAGAAAGATGAATACGAAGAATTAGTCCAAGGCGGTAAGAATATTTTTTACTCCGCCGTAATAGTTTTGTGTTGCATCCTCGGAGTCGGGGGTTCACTACTACTAGCAACTCTAATCCATAAACTAACGCAATGATGAAAATAACCAAGGACAACGCATACGAAGTAGTGCAAGAACTTGAGCACCAAGCCAAGACTTCTCCTGCTTTAGCCGACGAGATTGCTTCCGCAATCCAAGTCGTTGAACACAATAAACTACCACCAAGAACGACCAAAGAAGTTTTTAATTACTTCGCTGACCAGGGTCTAACACACATCTGGCAATCGGACATTGATGGTAAAGTCAACACTTGTGAAATCCACAAGGAAGGATTCATTGACCCAATAGTATCAATGCCCTGCGATGGAATCAGCACCAAGGCTCTTCGTCACGCAATCGAATACGTGATGGATATGGAAGATTCTGATGGCACATTTCTATAATTGCACGGACGTATCTGATCCTGAGTTCGAGGGTGAAATAACTACTCCCGCTCAGGCTAAGAAGAAAAGAAAAGTTTACCCGTCCGTCACTACAGTTTTGGGTATAGTCAAGGACAGTTTTCTTGACAGTATTTATAAGCCAAGGATGATTACATCCCTAGCCCGTGACTTTCCGCATCTTGAATGGCAGGACATTGAGCGTCTTACATACGGGACAAGGGAGCACCCGATCACGGGAGATACAATTGAATCCTCGGAGTTCGGGACAACCGTTCACAAGGTCATAGAGGAACACGTTGATTACAACTATCTTTACTCCGACCAAAAGCCAGAGGCTAGTGTTTGGGACGAATGGGCTTTACCATTCATCGAATGGATTCACGGCGAAGGCGTTAAGCCAATCGCTTGTGAGAAGATTGTAGCAAGTAACCGAATCAAGATCGCTGGCAGCGTGGACTTCATTGGCCACGATTCCGATGGTCAGTTATTTCTAGCGGATTACAAGTGCAGGACTAACACAAAGGGAAAGGCTAAGACCTACCCCAAGGACTGCCAGCAGTTAGCTATTGAATCCTTTATGCTAATGAAAGAACACAAGCTGGATTACCTACCCGCTTGTCGCTCGGTAGTGATTGACTGCGATACCAAGAAGCATCATCACCGGGAATGGAGCGAAGAAGAAATGCAAGTGGGTATAAAGGTAGCAAAGAAGTGTGCAGAACTTTACTGGCTACTCCGTATGAAATGAATCACTACGAAATTAAATACAGTATGAACTGTATGCCTGATGGCTACGTAGGAAGGAGTTGCAAGTGGGCTAATGACGAGAAGTCAGCACTCAAACACTTGCTAAAAAAAACTCCAGACAAAAATGGGTTCTGCGTTTTCAAGCGAGGATCAACAGGAAAAATACTATCAATAAAACAATTAGAATTAGAATGAATGATACCAATCCAGCAAGAAGTATCCTGGATTTACTGGAAGCACATCATAGTGACAAGGAGTTCGATAGGATGATTGCTAAGAATAAGTTCCTAAGCGAATGCAAAGCCAAGGGCTTTGACAGAATGAAGCGTCTAGGTTTAATCAGTAACGACAGAGAAACCAATCGAGGCATACGATTTAATGATAATCAAAAGAAAGAGTTCGCTAGCAGGGCTTATCAGCTAAGACAAAAGGGCTTGTCATACCAACAAATCCGAGCAGAACTCGGCGGAATCGCTGAAAAAAGTATAAGAGATTGGATGAAAAAATATGACGTATCTTCCTCAAAATAAAATCAAAGAGTTCAGGGAGAGTAACAAACCGTTGTGCTGTCCTATCCTAGCATCTAAAAAAGATGACTGGGTTGTGGATCACGACCACCAGACTGGATTGGTTCGAGGCGTTATATCCAGACAAGCCAACAGCCTACTTGGTAAGGTAGAAAACTTTTACATACGAATGTGCAAGGGAGACAAGGAAGACTTGCCTGGTGTGCTCGATGCGATGGCCGCTTATCTCGAACAAGAAACCTTAGATGTCCTTCATCCGGTTGGACTTACGCAACTTACTAAAAAATTTAAAAATTCATTGACAGCTGCCGAACAGGTTGCTGAACTGAAACACATCGGTGCGACTAAGAAAGAACTTGAGTCCTGCCGTAACGAAAAAGATCGATGCAAATTGTATCGTGAAATAACCAAAAACTATTATGAAAGAAAATAATACAATAAAGATAATGCAGTCCATTCAGTCCGAGCTAAAAGCTCCGAAGGGACAGACTAACAAGTTCGGCGGATATTCTTACAGGTCCGCTGAAGATATACTAGAGGCAGTCAAGCCTCTATTGAATAAATACAATTGCTTTCTAACAGTCAGCGATGAGATCGTTGAGGTAGGTGGCAGGGTATATGTCAAAGCAACAGCTACCGTTCACGAGTCACACGCTGGCGAGGTTGCAACAACAACAGCCTTCGCTCGTGAAGCTGAAGTAAAGAAGGGTATGGACGAGGCTCAGATAACTGGCTCCGCTAGTTCTTATGCTCGTAAGTATGCTCTCAACGGACTCTTTGCTATCGATGATACCAAAGACCCAGACGCTACCAACAAGCACGGCAAGGACAAGCCTCGTGCCATTGTCACGCCTACTGAATTCTAACCAACCAATAATAATAATATGGCTGAATACGATAAAACAAATAGCGGTGTATTCTTCGTGAATGACCGAAAAGAAAAACCCAATCAACCTGATTACAATGGGAAGATTGATGTAGAGGGTAAGACCTACTACTTAAAAGGATGGAAAAAGGTAGCCAAGAGTGGTCAACCTTTTATGTCGCTTGCACTTAATCCAGCTGATGAGTCCGCTAAGACTCCTGCTCCAGCAATGGCGAGTGCTCCAACTAGTGACGATTCACCCTTTTAAGGATGGCTAACTTGGACACCTTCTTCGATAAAATCTGGTGGGATAAGTTTCGTCAGGAAGAAATTGATTCCATCCTGGAGATGACCGCCAACAAGAACACGGATTACACGGGTGGCAAGACTTGCCATAACCCATTTGCTAACTTCGATGCTTCTACTGAATTTGGTGTTCATCCCCTTACAGGTATCTGCATCCGTATGCAGGACAAATTCCAGAGAGCTAAGGCTTTCTGTTCCGATGGATCGCTCCAAGTTAATACCAAAGGCGATCAATCCAAGGATATTTTTCGTGACCTAATTGGCTACTCATTGATAGCCATAGGGATGCTCGAAAGAGAAGAGAAGAAGTAAATCCTTGTGCTAGAATGCTTGGCCCTCCGCAGATCGGCGGGGGGTTCAAGTGTTCTTAACTTCAAAAATATACTAATACAAAATGACAAAAATTAAAGAAGCCGCAGAGGTATCCCTTAACATTCACAACGAAATTGATGCCCTAAAATTACCCAAGGAAATAAGAATAAAGCACAATGCTTTGGGTCAATTGCTTCGCGCTCTTTTGTCCACAGTTGAGAATGAATCAAGACGAATTGGAACTACTGGTTCANCGNCAGCCACATAATGTCGAAGCGGAGGAGGGATTGATTGCTTCTTGTCTGATTGATGGGGATACATCAGTCTATGATTCCGTTACTCAGATCGTCCAGTCGGGCGATTTTTATTTGCAGAGATGCCAACTACTTTTTGAAACAATCGGAGCACTAGCACTTCAAGGAAAGCCCTTGAATGATGTGTCCGTTCTTGAGCATTTAAAGACCCTCAGAGGCGTTGATGAGGTCGGCGGGATAGCCGGGCTACTTGCCATCACGGAAAGGGCTTCTACGCCCTCTCAGGCTCATTACTTTGCCCATATAGTGGCAGAAAAATCAAAGCTCCGTGAGCTTATGCGTTCCTGTCGGCTCGCCGTCGAAGAGGTTGAGTCCGAGACAAAGGGCTACGACGAGATTCGTTCCGAGCTTGAGAACACCCTACTAGCTAGACCGCTGACCAGCCAATCCAAACTAAAGATAGGTGAGTCCGCAAAGGATTTACTCGATGACATTGTTAAAATGCAGTCCGGCGAATACGAACCCGATGTAGTCAAGACGCATACCAATAAACTTGATGAATATCTAGGTAATCGTGGTATCGCTGCTGGCGAGGTTATGACCATAGCCGCACCAACATCCTGCGGTAAGTCCGCCCTGGCTCTTTACATTGCATTACAGGCAGTCAAAAAGGACGGCCATCACTGCGGTATCTTCTCACTTGAGATGCCACAGAAGCAACTTACCAAGCGTTTGACCCAAGTAATATCTGGGGTAAATATTCGCAACGTGGAGGACAACGTAGCTACCGATAAGCAAATGGCTAGAGTTACTGAAACGATCAATGAGCTTTCGGAGTTACCAATTTATACATCTCACTCAGTTAAGAGTGCAGATGATCTATGTAGTCAAACCAGACAGTTCGTGAACAAATACGGAGTCAAGTTACTTGTGATTGATTACCTGCAACTCATACCTTTTTCTCCTAAAATGGGAAAGGCTGAGGGTATAGCCGACATCTCTCACAAGATAAAACAGATGGCAATTGATTTAAAAATCGCTGTTATACTACTCGCTCAGGTGAACCGAGAGGGAGCCAAGAACGGTAGGCTGAAGCTGTATGACCTCAAGGATTCCGGGGACATTGAGAACGATGCGGACATTGTGCTTCTAATGTATCCAACTGATGGGGACTTTGAGTCCTCCAAGGAATTAGATGACAAGGGACCTTATACAAAGATGTATTACGAAATAGCCAAGAACCGCGAAGGGCAGCGGGACATCGGCGGTCTACTTAAATTCTATCACTGCCTAGGGAGATTTGCATAATGCGAAAGAAAAAGAAACCATCCAAAAACTTCAGAGAAGTTATGAGCATAACTCCGAGGTCATTCATAGATTTTTTGAGTGATAAATACGATTGCTCAGTGTCAGTTCAGATAAGAGAAGTTTCAAGACTAGGCAAGACAATCCGAAAAGAACTCTGCAAATACCATAATATTAAAAACATATACGGTTGGGGTATAGATAAGAATGGATGGAAGCACTCTAAAAAAGCAAAAGGAATTGTATGACTGAAGCACAAGTAGCGGAGCAGATAATGAGATTCTATCCAGGAGTTAAACTAATCAAAGCTGAGGATGAGTTCAGTCCATTTGATTACGAGAGTGACCACTACTTGTTTGAAATTAAATCCAGACGCAAGGGATACAACCCTTGGATTATTGAACAGCTAAAGATGGACACTAACGTAGGAATCGCGGAGTCCGTCAAAAAAGATTTTATATACGTGAACGAGTTCGAGGGTTCGCTCTTTATTTGGAATGTTTCTAAATTGATAAGGGAGGACTACGACTTCGGATTTCACCACAGGCAGATGCCTTGGCACACTGACTTTGACAGAACCCAAACAGTCAACAAGATGACGGGCTATCTGTTCAACAAGGACGCAACAATCGTTGATACTACGTCCACAAATACTTGACAATTTTATGCCAGAAATATGTATTTGTTTTTTGAAATGAATACATTGACAATTTAATAATTAATTTATGCCAATACCAAAAGAAAACATCGAGCGAATTCAAACGCAAATAGAGATGATTCGTCACGAATCCAGAACACTGTCCTATAGGATAGAGAGAATGGAGAACCAGCGAAAGTCCTTGCAGGAAGAAAAGCGAAAGCTCAAAGAATTCCTTGAATGCAATGATGTATAATATTTGTTTGAGGTAAGCCCACGGAGTAATCCAGGCGGGTGGTTGTTAGTAGTCCCACCTTCTTTACGCCTCATTCATAGTTAGCCTCACCTCCGTTTTGTGATGATTTCTGGGGGTGGGGCTTTTTTATAGGGAGCTTCTTAGCTTGATCGCATTTACTATAGTATTTAACTGCGATCTATTTATTTTCTTTGTACTTACTTCTTGCTTGAGCATTTTATTAGCCAAGTCACGAGGCATCTTCTCAATAAGCTCTATGTATTGCTTTGTTTGTTCGAGCCTAGTTCCTTTGATTGAAACAGCAACTGGCATATCAAGAACGATACCCCTCATAGCAGCGATCTTAACATTTTTAGAAAGCGTTGCAGGTAGTGTCTTATATATGTCCTGATTACTTACTTCGAGAACCCTTAGATTATTTATGTGCTTAATTATTTCTTCAATATTGCTTCTGTAATCATTATTGGCTTCTTGATAAGCTGACGATATATCATCCTCATTACGAGCTTTTCCAGCATACTCATTCCGAATACCCCTAATGTTTTTAAGAGCATTATTAAACTTTCTACCAGCACCCTCAGTAAATGAGGTATTGAACTTTCTTTCACCTAATAAGTATCTAGCACCTTTTTCTCCTGCGGTTCTATCGTCCCATCTTTGAATCTCTCTAACGAACCCTGGCTTGAAACTTTCTGTTGCATAAAAAGTTGCTCGATCAATTACGTTGTCCAACTTATTTGCGGACTTACCTATTTTTTCGCCTGTATCTGGGTCAATGTTCTGGAGAGCATTAAAGAAGTTCTTCGCGTTAATTGTTCCTCTTCCAAAAAACTTATCACCGATTGCTTGAAAAATTTCAGAACCAGCTTCGGTATAACTTCCAGTGCCTAATCCTGCCTCAAAGATTGAGGTTAAATCAGCTATTGGCATCCTGTATCCCATATTAACTAGACCTACCTTTTGGTCACCTAAGTCCTGTATGACCAACGCACTTGTATCATCCCAGTCATAAGCAACTGTTTCTTTTATGGCCCTGACTTTCTCACTATCAAAACCATTTGACTTGTTCCAAGCGGCTATACCAAATGAAGCGGCTCCAAATGCTCCGGACAGAAAACCTATTCTCTTTGCACCCTCAGCAAAAGCTCTACTTGGGTTAACATTTACCCCGTATTCGCTCTTCATTTTTTTAGCAAAAGAACCATTAATAAGGTCCCTTCCCAGTCTAGCCTGGTTAAAGGTAGTCCTTGTAAGCTCCAGCAAAAATGATACGAACTCATTGAGTATAGCTATCCTTGATAAATACCTAAGCGAAGGGGATATGCGATCATAGTTCTGATAAGTTGAGTTAGTTAACTCAGCCGCAAGTCTATTGAAGGTTGCGGGATCAAGATAGTTCATACTCTTGGGGTCATTGACACCTTGTATTAACTTCGGAAGTATGACTTTTCTATAGTTTTCAAATACAGAGATACGATTAGCTGTATCTATTGCACTATATGTTTGACCTATTTTTTTTGCCGCAGTGCCAACGCCTCTACCTACTTTATTTTCTGGCAATAGTCTAAAACCTTTATCAAAAGCATTACGAATATCGCTGACAAAGACATTCTTGTCCACTAAGCCCAGGCTCTTGTATTCATTCATTTGTTTAAGGGTCAAACCCTTGCCAAAAATTTCACTTCCAGCAACCCTAAGACCTCTTCCAAAGCCACGAAATGGATTCATTCCCTGTCCTATAAGACCAAAAGCATTTGCAAATAACTGTGGAGAATAGGCCGCTGGTGCTAACGGAACTGCCGCAAACTTAGTCAGACCAGTAGTCGTGCTGATTAACCTCGTTATAGCATTCTCTACTAGCACGTTAGTATTCTGTGGGATACGGCTACCGTATAGCTGGTCAACAGAA
>FUFK010040622.1_pt2 | contig 31769 bp, 51 predicted proteins | sample 1021851 | NCBI WGS metagenome assembly FUFK01 (sample SAMEA51879418, study PRJEB19060) | metagenome | reverse complement strand
ATCAGAACACAAACAGATAGAGACATTCTTGCTCTTGAGGAAGCAATGGCAGTGGATCTCCACTACATCTATCACCCTGTTGGTTTGAAGTATGCAGTATCAACTGTTAACCCATCAAGATCAGTTCTTGAAACAGTAGGCTCTTGGTCGAAAGTCTATGAAACAAAAAATATCGGTATCGTTAGAGCTACTGTAGTTTCTAATAACGACTAGAGGTAACTAATCATGGCTACAATTTTTGAGCTACAAAACCCACCTTTCGGACAGCTAACCAAAACTAAGGTTATTAAAACTGAAAATGGTGCGCATACTCTTACTACTGCTGAGATCATTGAGGGAATTGTTGATGGTACTCCAACTGGGAACAGAGCTATCACAACTCCAACAGCGGCAGAGATTATTTCTGCTTTAGGAACTCAGAGTGGTGTTGGTCAGTGTTTTGAACTTACAATCGTAAACAAAGCAGCTTCCACACATAAATTTACTTTGACTGCTGGATCTGGTGTCACTATTGTTGGTGAACCTGATGTTACTGCGGACAGTTCTGGAACTTTTATTTTTAGAGTTTCCAGCTCAACTGCTGTCAGTGCTTTCAGAAAGTAAATGGGAATCGCAACTTTTAGGCGATTGAGAGAAAGGGAGGCTGCCAAAGAAAAGGCAGCTTCTCTAGCTCTTACAAAAAAACCAAAGCCGAAAACAAAGAAAAATGGCAATCTCAATAACAGCGACAGTCGGTAGTGCAAACGCCAACAGCTATGTCACTTTGCCCGAAGCTCAAGGCTTTATTGATGGCCTGACTGAATCTGATGATGTAGTTGCATGGGGTAACAGCACTGACGATCAAAAAAACAGGGCTTTGTTTACTGCAACCCAGAGAATAGATCGTGAAAAATTTTTAGGAGCAAAAGTATCTGACACACAGGCAAGGCAGTGGCCACGCAGCGGGGTTCGTGTTCCTGACCAATACACAAACCTTTACGGCCTATCATTCCCTAACAGGATTCTTGCTGACTATTACACAGATACAGAAATTCCTGATCTTGTTCAACACGCACANATAATCCTTGCTGTTTANTTNAANAACAACAAAGATGGTATNGGCNTNAGTGGNCTTGAAGATTTCAATGCTGTNAGTATTGGAAATATNAATGTCACTCCTAACTTTTACGGAAGAACAGGTGTTGATCGAATACCACCTATCGTTGACCACTATTTGAAAGGTATTAGAATAGGGGGAAGTGCTAATCTATCAATCAAGAGGTCTTAAAAATGCCATACGACTACCCAGCCGCAATAATAATTACAGATCATACACAGGCTTACACTGGTAGATTTGGCAAAGTTGTTGCATTGAAAAACTCAACTGTTGATCTTGTTGCTGAGAACATAACAGAGAATACATCTACAACTATCGCTGGAATACCTATACATCATTCAGCTGAGGTATGTGGTGTAATTACAAGCGTTCAGATTTCAAGTGGTGACGCTGTTATTGCTTACTACTTATGAGTATTGCTAAGGCTTTAAAAAAGGCAGCTTCCAAAACTATTAAGGTTCTTGGTGGCGACATTACTTATAGAAGAGTGACAACTGGAATATATAACCCTACTAGCGGCTCAATGAGTGAAGTTAAAACAGATGTCAACATAAAGGGTGTGGTGAGCAATGTAACAAGGTCTGAGGTTAGTGACCTAGTTTCTAGTCAGGACAAACGACTTACCATATCTGCTGGTGATATAACTTTTACTCCAACAACATTTGATCGTGTACTTATAAGTGGAACACAGTATAAGGTGGTTCAAATCAATACAAATGAACAGGACAATATAGCAATCAGCTTTGATATTTTCTTGAGGTAGCTATGGCAAGACAGATTAAAATTTCTGAGATTGATGATTTTTTTGAGGAACTTGTTGTTGATCTAGTTCAAGCAACTACTCTTGAATGGACAAGAAGAGTAAAGAAAGCAACACCAGTNAGNATAGTTTATAANGGAGAACCNAAAGGNGGTGGCCAGNTAAGGGCTGCATGGCAAACAAAAATTGAAAGATTTAAAGGGGAAGTGACCAACAATCTCGTATATGCAGAGCCTGTTTGCTTTGGTGTAAACCTACCACCATCATGGGGTAGTGTTTATAGAACAAGACAAGGGACTGTTGCTGGCTTTCCAGAACTTATAGGTAAAGAGCTAGAACAATATGTCATGAAACAAATCAGGAGGGCTATTTAATGGCAGCTACAAACTTAAATACAGTAAGAGCAACTATTGAAAAAAGACTTAGTGATGAATTTAGGTCTGGTCAAAAAATCCCTTTAGTTTTCAATAATGTTCCTTTTGATGCCTCTACAGTCGACCGCTACATTCAATGTATTACAAGTTTTGGATCAAGTGAATACCTTACACAGCAAGCACCAAATTCTGCCACTACTGCAACAAACCTTGTTGTGGGTCTTACTACTTTTAATATATATACGGCTCAAGGATTAGGAGCAGGGGCAAATTTTACTATTGGTAAAAAGGTGCGAGATTTATATAATAGAATTACTGTTTCAGGTGTGCGATTTGATCCACCAATAGGCCCTGAAGTATTACAGGCAACACCAGAAGGCAAGTTTCAAACACAGGTTAGAATAACATTTGAATTATATGAGGCACTTACACCATGATTGAAATTACAGAAGAAATGCTTGACGCTATTGAAGCAGTCAAGGGCAGAAGGGAACCACAATACTGGGATCATCAATGCAGACGATATTTAGAAAAACAAAAAAATTTAAAAAATCTTACAAAAGATGAGTTAGAAAAAAAAGGAAGACAGTTAGGTGTTGAATTAGATAAAAGAAGGTCTAAAGACAAACTTATTCAAGAAATAGAAAATTTACTGAAAAAAGGTTAATATAATTATAAATCTTTCTTTTTATTGTTATGGCTGCTGTAAAAGGTGATGTCGGGCAAGTCAAATTTGATGATGGCGGCTCCTCAGTAAACCCTGTATTAGGCACTAGATCATGGTCTATGTCTATCACCAAAGATACCCAAGAAACAACTGTTCAAGGTGACACTTTTAAAAAATTTATTGGTGGACTTATCGAAGGTGAAGGTACTGCTGAATTAGTTTATGATAACGCTGCTTCTGGTGAAACTGCAACCTTTGTTGATGGTGTTTTAACTACAGGTGATGCTGGAACAGCAGCTTTTGAGCTTTTCCCTGATAGTGCTAGTGGATCTGCAAAAATCAGCTTTAGTGGTCTTATAACAAGCTTTGAGCAAAGCTCATCTATAGGTGATGTAAATACAATAAGCATTACATTTAAGCCATCTGGCACAATTACATCAGCAATTTAAAAGTAAAATTCTTCGCATTTATTTATGGCAACTAAAAGAACCGCAGAGGTATTGCTTGGGGCGTTTCAAGATGAAATGGTCACAAGACGTAAGTTTGACGTTAAAAACTCCAAAGATGAAGTCATAATGACTTTATATTTTAAGCCTATAACAAGATATGCAAGAGTTAAAGCACAACAATTAGCTGGTGCTAATGCTGATGCTTTAGTTGTATCAACTCAGCTTCTTTGTCAAATGGCTGAAAAAGAAGATGGAACTCTAGCTTTTGATATGTCAGATGCACCGATACTGCAAAGACAACTTCCAGAAAGAGTTTTAAATGAACTTGAACTTTTCTTGAATGAAATAAAGCTTGATATTGATACAGCAAAAAAAGAATAAAAGGGGATAGCTGGTTTAGATTTGAGTTTTTCCTAGCAACAGAACTTGGTAAAACGGTGCAAGAACTCAGAATGAATATGACTGAGGCAGAGCTTATATATTGGGCTGCCTATTATGAAGTTAAAACTGACGAAGAAAAGAAAGCGTTGCAACGACAAAAACGCAATTCAAGGTAATATAGAGTAAAGGTTTTTTTTATTTGTGGCAGAGGCAGTTGTTAGATTAAGAGTTGATGCCAGTGGTGCTAGTAGGGCTTTAGATAATATTGGAAAAAAAACAAACTCATTACAAGGTTCATTTAATACTTTAAGAAATGCTATTGCTGCAACTGGTATTGTCCTTCTTGGCAGACAAGCGGTAAACACTTCGGCAAACTTTGAAAAATTAAATGTAAGATTAGGATTGCTTACAAAAGCAAGCGGCACTTTTGCAAAGTCCCAGCAAATCGCTGCTGATGCACAAAAGGCATTTGGTTTAAGTGCAACTGAAGCATTAGAAGGAATAACAGATATAACAGCTAGATTAGCTCCTTTGGGTGTAGGTGTTGAAGATATTAAATCAACATTTTTCGGTTTTAATACAGCCGCAAAATTAGCTGGTGCTTCAGCTATAGAATCATCAAACGCATTTAGGCAGTTAGCACAGGCTCTCGGCTCAGGAAGGTTGGCTGGTGATGAATTTAGAAGTATCTCTGAACAAATCCCGACACTGTTGCAGCCTATAGCAGATGAACTTAATGTACCTATTGGCAAACTTAAAGAATTAGCTGCTGAAGGTAAATTAACAAGTGATGTTGTTCTGAGGGCTTTAAAAACAATTGAAACAGATGGAGCCGCTTCATTAAAAGAATTAGTTGCAAATGATCCTACACAAGTATTTAAGGATTTTAGTAATGCGACTGAGGACTTATCTAAGGCATTTGGCGATCAATTAAAACCTATTGTTATTGAAGTTACAAAGGCTTTGACAGGATTTATTACAACAATAACAGAATTTGTAAATACAGATGCTGGTAAAGCAAGTCTTTTAATAGCTGCAATAGCTGGAGGGATTCAGGCTATTGCCATTGCTGCTCCTGTGGCTAAAGCGGCTGTTGCTGCATTTACGGTAAAAGTTGCGGCTTTAAAAATTGCAGTTCTTGGCTTATCTGGTGCTTTGGCTGCTAGTGGAATTGGGGCTTTTGCATTAGCTCTTGGATTTGTGGCTACAAAGATAATAGAAACTAAAAGAAAACAAAAAGAGTTAAACGATACCATCACAAAAGGTGCTGGAGAAGAAGTTAAAAAAGCATTAGAAAAACAAAAAGATGTTTTAACAGAAATTAATAAAAGATTAGTTAATGCAAATGGCAGAACTAAAAAGAATCTTGAAAACAAAAGAGCAGAAGTTTTAGAGGATATAAAATTACTACATGAAAGAAATCGAACTTTAGAAAAAGAAAAAGAAATAACAGAAGAAAAGAAAAAACAAAACGAAGAACATAAAAAGTCAGAAGAATTAATAAACAAACAAAAAGATGCAACAGAAAAACTAAAAGAAAAAATGACTGCTGTAGGTGAAGAGATCGAAGGCAGTATTAAAAATAATTTAAGAGATACTATAACTGGAGCAAAATCATTTGGTGAAGCAATGGCAGGGGTTCTTAATAAGATAAGAGACAAAATTATAGATGCTCAACTAGATAAGTTATTAGGTGGCTTTGGTGAAAACTTTGGCAAAGGGGCAAGCGGTGGTAAAGGTAAAGGATTAGGAGGATTTCTTGGTGGTATTCTTGGAGGACTGTTTGCAAATGGTGGCCAACCACCTGTTAACAAAATTTCAGTCGTGGGCGAGCGAGGTCCAGAACTTTTTGTTCCACGTTCTGCTGGCACTGTTATACCAAATCAAGAAATTGGTGGTTCTTCTATTACAAATAATATTAGTATTAGTGTAGATGCTACAAATTCAAATGTACAAAGTGATGGTGATGGTCAGCAGTTTGGTCAAGCTCTTGCAACTGCAATACAGTTAGAAATAGTAAAACAAAAACGTAGCGGAGGTTTATTGAGGTAATGGCTACATTTGATGATTCAACACTTGGTACTACTACAGGTGCAACTACACCCGCTTACAGTTCTGTTGAAACAGCATCACCGAAAAATCTTACAGTTCAGTTTGGCGATGGATACAAGTCTCGTAATGTCTTTGGATTAAATCAAAACCCAAAATCTTACAGCTTGACTTTCAATGTTTCTCTTGCAGATGGTGATAAAATTTTAGCTTTTTTAGATGCCAGAGCTAAAGATAGTGCTAGTTTTACTTTCACTCCCCCTCATACAAGTACCGCAAGACAATTTATTTGTGAAAATTACCCGAGAACAAACACTTATTTAAATAGAGTTACAATACAAGCAACATTCGAGGAGGTATTTCAACCTTGACAATACCAGTAGAAGAGCTACAAAAATTAGATAATATAACAATAATTGAATTGTTTGAACTACAGCTTTTTGCTCCTATTCATTATGCCGCTAACGATACGTCAGCAACATCTATATATAGATTTCATAATGGTACAAATGAAATAAACACAGATATTATTTGGAAAGGTAATTCATATACTGGTATTGCTTGTGAAGCCGAAGGATTTGAAACAGGTGACAATACAGTAATGGCAAGACCAGTTATGACTTTTGCTAATACGGTTGGAAATTTTTCAGCAATTTTGCAAATAGTTAATAGTGTTACTCAATTCAATGATTTACAAGAAGCGAAAATTATAAGAATTAGGACGATGGCACAATTTTTAGATAATGCAAACTTTTCAGGTAATTCTAACCCTTTCGGAAGTCCTGACCCGACAAAAGAATTAGAGCAACAAGAATTTTTAATTAATAAAAAAATAGTTGAAAATAATCAAATATGTAGCTTCGAGCTTGTAAATACTATAGATTTTGAAAATATTAATATTCCACGATTACAAATAACAAAAGATAGATTTCCAGCAGTAGGGAGTTATGTATTCGTATGAATTGGAAAAAAGACGCAATTAAACATTTTTTAAACTGCCAACCAGCAGAGGGTTGCGGTTTTTTAGCTGAAAGAGGTGGAAATGAATTTTTTTATCCCTGTAAAAATATAGCTTCCCATGTTGATGAAGAAATAACTTTTGCTATAGACCCTCTAGATTTTGCTGCTTGTGAAGATAGCGGTGCTGATATTTTAGCCATAATTCATTCTCATGTAGAAGGCAGTGCAGAACCTTCTGAAGCTGATATAAATAACTGTAAGTTGTACATGATTGATTGGTATATTTATTCAATAAAAGATAATAATTGGTATTTTATGGAGACAGATTAATGAAAAGAAAAATAAAATTATATGGACCTTTAAGAAAATTATCTGGTATTAAAGAATTTGAGGCAGAAGTTTTTAATGTAGATCAGGTATTTAGTTCTATAAAAGTTAATTATCCAAATTGTAAGCAGCATATAACTGAAGCATCTTACAGTGTAATTATGAATGAAAGAGATATAACTTTCGGCAATATACTTATACAAGGCGAAGGTGATATAAAAGTAATACCTCTAATTTCTGGAAATTTTGTAACCGCTTTTTTTGGTTTATTAGGTGGTTTTTTCACGTCTTCAATTGTTACAAGTACTTTAACTATGTTAGCTGTAAACATAGGCTTAAGTTTTTTATCTGATTTATTAACCCCTACTCCAGAAGAACCTCAAGCAGATCCTCAAGTTACATCTTTTTTAAGTAATCAAACAGCAAATACTACAAAAGCAGGAGGGGCTGCACCTTTAGTGTTTGGCGAATGTTTAGTCGGATCTGTGGTTATAAGTGCTGGGGCTGATACAGTAGAAGTAGCTGATAGCACATAAATTATGGCAAGAGAAATTAGTAATCTTAATTTTCAGCTACAAGAGGATTTACCCGATAATTTTATAAAAGCTGTACAATTTTTTACTTTTTTAGACTTAGTTTCAGACGGTGCTGAAATTGAGGGTTTTTCTACGCCATCAAAAAATAATTTGGCAATACCTTCCTCTCTTTTAAGTCCAAGTACTGCAAATAGTCCTGAATTAGTTTCTGATGATGAAAGAAGATATATTCAATTAGCACAACAGGATATTTTTTTAGATGGTAGGGCTATAAGAGACTCCGGAGGAAATGAAAATATACCAAATACTTCTTTAGCAATAAGAACAGGTAGTGATAATCAACAAATGATGATGGGAGTTAACGAGTTTAGAGTAGCTGGTAATTTAACCGCTGGTAAAGTTTTAAATAATAACAATGCTGAACTTAATAAAGTCACCGGTACTATAGACGCCGGTCTTGGTATAAATAGCACACCGAGAGCAGTAATAATAACTTTACAGTGGCCTAGTTTAAGACAACTTAGTGCAGATGATGGTAGTTCTCATGGTTTAGGAATTAATACCGGCCCTTTTAAAGGGGAATCGGGAAGAGTCGAAATTTTATTGAGAATGAGAGATAAAAATGGAAATGAAGTTGCTAGGCAAAATCATCACTTAAATGCTGTTTCGATTGGACAATATAGTAGAGATTATAGAATGAATATTCCCTTTAGTGTTTATCAAGATCAAACAGCAATAAGCAATAATTTTCCTTTGAGTATAGATGTTTTAAGATTAGACTTAGAATTTAGAGCCTCAGGTGGAAGACACCCATTTGATGACAAAGGAAATAATGTTTATGAAGAGGGACAAAGAAGATTTACTGAATTTTTCTTTGCGGGGCTTCAAGGTGTTCTTCCTCAAATAACTACAATTACAGAATTTCCTAAATCTGCTTATATAGGTTTAAGGTACTCAGCAGAGCAATTCCCAAATATTCCTCAAAGGCGGTATTTTATAAGGGGAATAAAAGTAAAGATTCCAACAGGTGTAACTGTAGATACTGCTAATACTGGTCGAATAATTTATCCGTCTAACTATAATTTTGGAGCCTTAACCACCGATAAACATTGGACGACTGACCCAGCTTGGATTTTATATGCGCTTTTAACTCAAGACTATGGTCTTAACATATCTGAATCTAAAATTGATAAGTTTTCTTTTTACGAAGTCAGTGCGTATTGTTCAAATTTTAAAGATTTAGGTTTACCCAGATTTTCTTTTAATGGTGTTTTTAGTCAAAGAAAAAAAGCATTAGATGTTATTAAAGAAGTTGCTGGTTTAATGAGAGCCACATTGTATTACAAAAGTGGTTCTATAAAAATTGCTATTGATAAAAAAGAAGATACTACTTCTTACTTATTTACTAATGCTAATGTCGTTGATGGTGTATTTAATTATTCCGGTAATGATAAAGATAAAAAATATACTCAAATAAATGTTTCTTATTTTAATAATGAAATACAAGAACTTGATTTAGTTTCTGTAGAAGAACCTTCTATGAAAGCAAAATTAGGAACTATTCAGAATAATATAAGAGCTTTATATACAACAGATAGACAGCAAGCAAAAAGACTTGGTAGGTCAATAATTTATACATCTCTGTTTGAATCTGAAATTATTACCTTTGATTGTGCTATTGAAGCGGCGGCAGTTTTAGAACCTTTTATGATAATCAAAGTTGCAGATAGGTTAAAAGAAACATTTAGATCGAGTGGAAGGATTAAATCTGTAACAAGCTCCACTATAGTTGTTGTCGATGATAGTATTAATACTACGGTTGGTATAGCTGGTGATTCTTTTTTAATTATTGATAAAAATGGAGGTGTTCAAGAAAAAATTATTCAATCTGTTTCAGGAAGCACCGTTACGTTGACAACAGCTATCAGTCCATTGCCTCAAGCTGGTACTATTTGGGCTACAAAAACTGGAAATGTACAACATAGAAAATTTAGAATAACAAATATTAAGCAGAAAAATAATTTTGTTTTTACTATTACAGCCATAACTTATGACGAAAATAAATATTCATATATTGACGACCAATCGAGTGACTTTGGCGAAGGAGACGATACCTCAACTTTATTAGATACATTAGAATCACCGGAAATACAAGAACTTAAAGAAGAACTTATTGTTGTAAATAACAGAGCAACAAGTAGAATTGTTTTAAATTTTTCAGTGGTTCCCGCTGCTAGAAACTATCAGGTCAGTTATAGATTAGACGGAGCCGAACCGGTAGTTCAAAATGTTTTTACTACACAATTCACCATATTAAATAATCCTGAAGGTAGTTATGAATTTAACGTAAAGTCTGTAAATATTGCTCATCAAGTAAGTAAAACCGCTTCGACCAGAACAATCTTAGCTGAAGGATTGTCAGCTAAACCTAGTCCTGTAACTAATTTAAGAGCAGAAGAAAGTGGTGATAATTTAATTTTAAAATTTAATAGATCTATAGATAAAGATGTTTTGTTTGGTGGATTTGTTGATGTAAAACTTTCACTTATTTCTGATGGGACAGCAACCTTACAAAACGCAAATCCAGAAAAACGTGTAGACGGTAATATAAATGAAATTGTATTTAATGATTTTCAAAGTGGAGAGTATTTTTTAAAATTTATTGATGTAAATGGAAATGAATCAGAAACTGCAACCTCTGTAGTTGTTAATAGAACAATTACCTCTGGTAATTTAGTTGCTGCACAAATTAGAGAAAACCCAAATTTCAATGGAGGAAAAGTTAATTTAAAGGTTGATAATACTTTAAATGGATTGGTTTTAGATAGTGCAATAACATTTGACATGATTACAGATTTCGATACTCTTGCATATTCCGGCGGTAATTTTGCATCATTAGATTTAGTAACTGGAGGTGGAGGTAGTGGTATTCCAAGTCAAGGTAGCTATACGTTCGCTGCAAATGATATTGATTTAGGTGATACTTTTAGATTACATATAGAACCACATTTTAAAAAATCTGGTTTTGATACTGCTAATTTATGGGATTCATATTTAGACGATATGGACGACTGGCCTGATATTTTTACTAGCAGTGCGACAGTTGTTGATAGAAGTGCAGATCTTATATTTCAAGTAGCAAAAAGCACTACAGGAACTGCAAGTACAAGTTTTGAAACTTTTGAAAATACCGATATTATTGCACGAACTTTGTCTTTTAAAGTTTTAGTAGTGAACTCAAGTGCTTATGAAAATGTAGATATAGAAGAATTAGGGGTAAATATTATATTCAGACCAAGAACAGAAAGAAGTATTGACAATCAAAATACTGTTGGGAATGGTACAAATCTCGGCGGTGGTATTTTACAAAGTAATACATCTGGAGCAACAACTATTACTTTTAATAAAAAATTCTTTATTGGAACTTCTGCGGTGGGGGGAAGTACTATAGCTTTTAAACCAGTTATTTCAGTAAATATAAATAATATGCAATCAGGTGATTTCTTTACTATTGACAGTGTTACATCAACTCAATTTGTAGTAAGTATTAAAAACGGCTCTAGCTTTGTTCAAAGAGACTTCACATATAGTGCTTTCGGATATGGTGAAGGGTAGTATAATAGGAAAAACAAAAAGTAAATGACACTTAGTAAACCTAGCGATTTTTTTGTTGATAATGCTTCAGGTTCAGATGTTAGATCTGATTTAAATAATATTTTTGGAGCATTAAGATCAAATAATGGGGAATATTCTGGCGCACCAACTACGAAATATAAATATATGTGGTATGCAGATGAGGGAGGCACCGGAAAAATGTCGTTTTATAAAGCTAACGCAACCGCCAAAATAGATTTTATAAGTCTTACAGATGGTAGTTTTTTTGGACCTAACGGTTCATCTTCCAATCCGTCTTTTACTTTTTCAAACAGTACGAGTACAGGTTTTTATAGAAGCGCAAGTAATGAAATAGGAGTCTCTAACAATGGTACAAATACAAGTTTATTTAAAACTACAGGAACGGAAATTAAAGGAAAACTTGAAGTTATACCAACTTCTGGTGGTGCATCATTTGACATAAAAACTAATGGAGTAAATAACCAAGATACCTCTATTAATTTAGTTGCTGATACTACATATACCTCTTTTGGTTGTTCTTTAAAAAGATTGCAAACTGCAAATGGTGAATCACAATTAGTTCATAGAGGAACAGGTAGACTCCACATATATTGTCAAGATGCTGGCGAAATAGCTTTTACGACTCAGAGTGTTGTAAGGTGGGAAATAAATGATAGTGGGGGCTTATACTGGCAAGAACACACAGGAGGAGGAAATGCGCCTATAAGTGGAGATATACTACCAAGAGGTATTATTAGTCGTAGAGGAACCGCTGCTAATGCGAATGTAGCAAATCCATATAATTTCTATTGGGATACTAACCATTTAGAATGTTGGGTTGACGGAGCATTTACTGGAGATGTAAGCGGACCTACTTCTGACTACAGAATTAAAAAAAATGTAGCCTTACAAACTGAATCTGGAATTGACAAAATTAAAAATTTAAAACCAATTACATATCAATATAAAGATTATGGAGTAATTAAAGGAAGTGATGTAGTTAGAGAAGGTTTTTTAGCACATGANNTACAAGAGATTATTCCCAGTGCTGTTAATCGTGAAAAAGATGTAGAAAATTCATTGCAAACTTTAAATTTAGATGCAATAACTGCTGTTTTAACTAAAGCATTACAGGAAGCAATTGCTAAAATAGAAACATTAGAAACTAAAGTTGCTGCATTGGAGGCTGGTTAATGGCTATTATCGCCGCTGTAAAAGATTTTGACGTTGCAAGACGAAGTGACTTTCCTCTAACTCTTACTTTTAAAGATGGAAACAGCAATTCAATAAATTTAACAGGTTATACAGTTGACGCAGAGGTTTATAGCGAAACTTCAGACGGTTTTAGAGACACAAAATACGCTGATTGGGCTATTACTTATACTAATAGAACTGGTGGTGTTATAGATATTGCTTTAACAGATACACAAACAGCAACTTTTAATAAACATGAATTAAAGTATGATGTTCAACTAACACAACCTAATGGACAGAAATTTCAATATTTACGAGGTACACTATTTATAAATGAGGGCTATTCAGAATGAGTACACCTAACAAAGTTGAAGTTAGTCAAGTAAATGAAGTAACTATTGTTGAAATTTCGACGGTTGGGCCTCAAGGACCATCTGGCTCAGGTTCTGGTGGATTGCAAGTTGATGAAACTAATAAAGTTGATGGATCTGTTGTTTATTATGATGCTAGTAGTGCTACATTTAAAGCAGATTCAACAACAACAAAACTTACATTAGTCTTTGGGGGNAGTTTTTAAATGGCTAACACGATCAGAATTAAAAAAAGGGCNGCTAGTGGTAGTGCNGGCGCACCTTCAACTCTTGCTCCTTCAGAGTTAGCTTTTAATGAAAATNCNNGNGANTTAAAACTATATTATGGATATGGNGATAATGGTTCTGGAGAGGCATCTTCGATTATCACTATTGGTGGTTCTGGTGCATTTTTTAGTAAAACTGATACAAGAACTGCAAATACAATTTTAGCCGGCCCTACCAGTGGAAGTGCTGCCGCTCCTACATTCAGATCTCTTGTAGCTGGAGATATACCCTCGATAACTGCGTCAAAAGTCAGCGATTTTGATACACAAGTAAGAACAAACAGATTAGACCAACTTGCATCTGCAACAAGTACAGTTTCAGGAGTTACCCCAACTGCTGATGCACACTTTGCGACAAAAGGATATGTAGATTCTGTTAGTGAGGGTTTAGATGTAAAAGGAAGTTGTGTTGTTGCGACAACTGCAAATATCACAATTTCTACTGCCCTTAATGATAGCGATAGTTTAGATGGTGTTACTCTTTCAACAGGTGATCGTGTTCTTGTTAAAAATCAAAATACTGCTTCAGAAAATGGTATTTATATAGTAGGAGCTTCACCAGCAAGGGCTGATGATTTAGCTACAGGTGCTGATGCTGCTGGTGCTTTCACCTTTGTAGAACAAGGAACTAATGCTGATATTGGTTTTGTTTGTACAAGCAATAAAGGAAGTGCAGTAGTAGGAACAAATAATTTGGCTTTTAGCACGTTTTCATCAAGTGGTAATGTTACCGCTGGTGATGGTTTAGATAAATCTGGTAATGAATTAAGTCTTGACTTAAAAGCTAATGGTGGCCTTGTTATTGAATCTACTGAAATTGCTGTTGATCTTAGTGCTAGTTCTATCACAGGAACTCTAGCCATATCAGACGGAGGTACAGGAGCAACTACAGCCTCTGCCAGTCGCAGTGCGCTCGGTTTAGCCATTGGCTCAAATATTCAAGCCTATGATGCTGATTTAGATGCCTTATCTAGCTGTCAATCGGGTGCTGCTGCTGCTTTAGCATTACTAACATCTACAGAGGTTGGGATACTTGACGGAGCAACTTTAACAACAACAGAATTAAATTTACTAGATGGTGTAACCGCCACAACTTCTGAACTAAATATTTTAGATGGAGTTACATCTACAGCATCAGAATTAAATATTTTAGACGGAGTAACTGCAACAACCACAGAAATAAATACAGCTTGTGATGGTGATACTTCAGCAACGTCAACAACCCTTGCCACAGCAGACCGCTTTGTTTGCAATGATGCAGGGACTATTAAACAGGTTGCATTGAGTGACCTTGTTAGCTTCCTTGAAGATGGGTCAACTTCTGGTTTTGATATAGACGGAGGAACCTACTAAAATTTATTTCGTGGAGGTTAATTCATGGCTAATACCATAAGAAACAAAAGAGGCACAACAAAACCAGCAGCCTCAGATTTAGTTACAGGAGAAATCGCTGTAAAAACAGATGATGCTAAATTATTTATAGAAAATGATTCTGGATATGTTTTCGAGGTAGGTGAAACTCTTGGTACATTTAGTAGTTCTACGATAACTTACACGGTAACAGTAGCCTCTAAAACTTCTGCTCATAGATATAACGGCACTGGATCAGGTTCAGGTTACAAAATCAATGGTATTTTTTCACCTTTTTTATCTTTAACCGCTGGTAATACCTATAAATTTGATCAGTCTGATAGTTCAAATAGTGGACACCCTTTACGTTTTTATTTAGANGCAGATAAAACNACAGCNTATACNACNAATGTNACTACAANTGGAACNGCNGGCAGTAGNGGNGCNTATACACAAATAGTNATAACAGATGCAACACCTATANTTNTNCATTATCAATGNTCTGCNCANGNTTATATGGGCAATAGTGTCACTTCNAATGGTACTTCNATNNATGGCAGTANTATAACAAGCGGTACGATTCCAGATGCGAGACTTCCCGATCCATTACCAGCAATATCAGGGGCAAATTTAACAAGTTTACCTAGTTCTTTAATTATACAAGAAGAAGGTAGTTCATTGTCTACGGCTGCCTCAACCTTAAATTTTGTTGGTTCCAGTGTAACTGCTACAGGTAGTGGTGCTACAAAAACAATTACGATCTCTGGTGGTGGTCTAACATCAGACGCACAGATGAACACAGTAGGTGGTACAAATGCAGGGGATTCATTCACTGGAACAGATGCAAATGCTAATACCTTAATTGGATATGATGCTGGCACAGCAATAACTTCTGGAGATTACAATACTGCCTTCGGTCAAAAGGCTTTATATTCAACGACTACAGCCTCATACAATGTTGCCATCGGACCAAGTGCGTTATATGAAAACGAAACTGGTACGCAGAATATGGCTATGGGAGATCAGGCTGGATATAACGTAACAGGTAGTAGAAATGTATTGATAGGGCATCAGGCTAGTACTGGTGGATCTGCTGGAGCTACTGCAATAAGTGATGTTATAGCTATTGGATATAGAGCGGGATATGTTAATCAGTCTGGTTCCAATTCTGTTTTTATAGGTAGGTCTGCTGGTGAATCTATTACTTCAGCAACACATAATGTTCTTATAGGTAAAGACGCTGGTAAGTCGATGACTACGGCTCGAGAATCAGTAATAATTGGAAGTACTTGCGGTGATTCTATAACTACTGGTGGTTTTAATACTTTAGGAGGATATTATTGTGGCCAAGCATTAACAACAGGTCAAAGTAATAGTTTCTGGGGTTATTCTGTTGGCTCGGCTGCAACTACGGCTGGATATAACGTAGGTATGGGAAGAAGTGCCTTTGAATCATTAACATCTGGAGAATTTAATGTAGGTATTGGGTATCAAGCTGCTGATAATATCACTTCGGGAAGTTCAAATACCTGTGTAGGACAGTATGCTGGGAATACACTAACTATTGGTTCAAACAATACTTGTTTAGGAAATAACGCTGTACCTAGTGCAGTAGACGTATCTAACGAGATAACTTTAGGAAATAGTTCGGTTACAAAATTCCGAATACCAGCACTTGATTTTTCTATTGATTCGAATGGGAGTATAAATGTAGCTGGAGCAATAAATGAAAATGTTTATACTGTTCCAGATGGCACAAGCAGCGATTTAGACCCTGACAACGGAATGATTCAAATATGGACATTAGGAGCTAATAGAACAGCAACAGAAAGTTTTACAAATGGACAATCAATGATGTTAATGGTCGGCATTTTAAGTAATACTTTAACTTGGCCTTCAATAACTTGGGTTGGAGGTTCAGCACCCACTTTATCGACAAGTTCTTATACAGTTATAGAATTTTGGAAAGCATCTAACACTTTATGGGGTGCAGCAATTGGAGATGTTTGATAATGAGATCACATCATTTGCGTGCTGCTGCTGGCAATGTTTCTGCTGCTCCAATCGTTACCAGTAACTTAGCTCTTCATTATGATTTTGGTGATACTAATTGTTGGAATCAAAGTGGAACCGCTGTAACCGATTTAACAGGTAACGGTAATAATTCGACACTTCCTAGCTCAAATGTTTCATATGGAAGTGGTCAAGGTGGTCATTTAAGCAAAGCTAATGCTGGAGCCGTAACCTTATCGACTGATGTTTTTCCAATTAATGGTGCAAATCCTTTTGCACTGGAATATTGGGTTAACAATGATCCTCTTGCGTCTAACCAACACGCTCTTTTTCAAGATTGGTATTATCATTATCCTTTGTATTCTGGAGTGCCTGCCTATCAATACAACGCTGGCATTGGTTTTTGGCAACAGACTACCTATGGAGTAGCAGGGGAAGGCATGAATGGTAGTGGAACGACTGGTGGCAGCCCCGGCCCTTTATCTGGTCGACCAGATTCTACAATTACTTTCTTTGAATCTAATTACTACACAGGGTCTTCTACTGGTTGGGAGCAATTAGTTTTTTCAAGAGAAAGTACAAGCACAAATGGATTTAAAGTTTATAGAAATGGTTCAAATATTTACACTGGTACAAATAGCATAAACTATGATTGTAGAACTACACCAAGTAATTATGTAATTCTTATAAGACAAAGAAACTTATTTAAGTTTCAAGGTGGGGTTGCAATATTTAGAATGTATACCGGTGCTGGTTTAACTGCAACAGAAGTAACACAAAATTATAATGCACAAAAAGCTCGTTTTGGGCTTTCATAGCTAAACTATTATTATGAACTATGCAATTATTGATGGTACTACTGTAAAAAGCACTGGTACTCTTAGAGAATTATTCCCCAACACAAGCTTTTCTTCTGCTGGCCCTAACGCAGATTTTTTAACAGAAAATAATGTAGTGGAACTTATTGAAACATTAAGTTATACAACGCCAACTCAAAAGCTTACTTCAGTCGACCCATATGTACAAAGTGGTAAAGCTTACAATGTAAAAGTAGAATCTACAACAACAGAAGAACAAACTAATCTTATTAATGCTGAATGGGTATTTGTAAGAATGAAAAGAGATAATTTATTAAAAGAAACCGATTGGAGAGCTAGTAGTGATCTTACTTTATCTGATGCTTGGAAAACTTATAGAAACGATCTCAGACAAATTCCACAAACACAAACAGATCCTTTTAATATTGTATGGCCTACAATACCAAGTTAAACTATAAATAAAAAATTATTATGGCCGAACGCTCCGTAGAAGAAATTGCAAAAATCTTTACAAATGCTGGAGATAGCGTAACTCTAATTAATAAACTTGCTGCTTTATCATCATTAACTGATGAACAAAAAGACACAATTAAAAGAAACGTTGAGCATTTGGAAATTATTAAAGCTTATAAAAAGGAGGATAATACTACTTCTATATGGACAACAGAAGACTTTACGGCTCAAGATGCCGCTGTTACATTAGGAAAAACTAAAATTTAATTTATGACTCGTAAAACAACTGAAGAACTAAAACAAGAACTTCAAGAAATTGAAAAAAATTATAGTCAAGCTGTGCAAGTACAAAAAAACTGCGAAAATAGAGCTATTGCTATTAACGCAATTTTAGAAGATAGACAACAGGCAGATTTAGAAAAAAAGCAATTAGAAAAGATAGCCGCAAAGGGATAGAAAAAAATTGTCGGCATTGCAATAAAATTTTCTACACAATGGAACAAAGAAAAAAATATTGCTCATTAGCTTGTAAGGCTAGGTTTCACAGAAAAAGAATTTTTAGTTAGTTTCGGTTGTCATCTGCCTAGTCATTAAGCTCATAGTGACATATAAGGGTGACAGGGTTAGGATAAGAAATAATACAAGCACTGAAGTCATTGAAAGTGCTTTAATTAGGGCAAATTTAATCATGTTTCAAAAGATCGCTAATGTTTTAAGTATTGTTTCTTTTCTTATGGTAGCTTCCATGAGTGCAGGGGCATTTGTTACTTACAGATTTGTTACGTCAGAGCAATTTAAAAGCCAAGTTATGAATCAGATACTTTCTGAAGTCAGTGGGTCTATGGGCAAAGTTTTAGATAAACAACTTCCAAAATCAACAGGTATATCTATTCCTTTTAATGGAAATTAAGGAGATACAAATAAATGAATTAAATGTTCCTAAAATTCATGTTTATGAACCATTAATTCCAAAAATAAAAAAAGTTCCAAAATTAATTGTTGATTATCCAGCTTGTATAAAAGTTCATAGAAATAATTTAGCAACACAGATTGATATTGATGAAAATGGCACAGTTATTGAGTGCGGTTTACAAGTGCCGAGCTTTGAGCCACTAGATTACACTCCTATGTACTTCAACCCAACATATTCATCTTTAACTAACAGAGCAGAACAAGAACCAGAAATAAAATCGGAAGAACAAAAATTTGCAAGAAAGAAAAAAGAAGAAGACCTTTATGAACCTTGCCCACCTTTGAATCCTCAATTTATGAAAGGTGATTACAGAAATGATAAAAGAATACAAAGATTTGATTCATACGAAAGAATAGAAATAGATGGAGTTATTAAGTGTGTCGAAAATTGGAAAGAAGTACCATTCAGAGAAACTTTTATTGGTACGCCTCAAACTCTTATTTCAACTTCTTTGCTTGGTGTGGTCGCTGGTGGCTCTGCGATTTTGGCTCCTGTAATAAAAAAGCTAATTTCTACAATATTTAAACAACTAAAGAAAAAGATCTCAAAAGAAGAAAAAGACAAGGTATAAACATAAGCAGACATTTTTACAAGCCCCTTACAGTCGATTCTTAAGGGGCTATTTTTTTGTTTTTACGTCAATTTTATGAGAATGTGGTATAACTTGACTCATTTTTGGCTTAACTAAAACATCTGCACATATAGAATGGTATGGACTTTCTGGGTGATAGACAATATTTTGTAACTTTAATTCTCCGCAATTTTTCAACCTTGCGAGTTCATAGTCAAGTTTCTTGTTGTTAAGTATTTGATTCTGTATTTTTTCTTGTGTTGTGGCAGATCTTAAACAAGCATCTTGATATGCAGAGCCTAAAGGTATAGAGAAGGTTGCAGCAATACCAAAATTTATGCCCAAGTTATCTTTATTAGCTGAATAATTTTCTTGATGATATAAAATCTCACCAGCATTTGTAAGGTTACCAGATTCGTCTGTCGCCATATTGTAGACAGGAGTTGTGTAGCGTAAATCTTGTGGCCTTTTTTGATTATAAGTTGTAGTAACAAACGGACTTATTGTCAGCATTGAATTTTGGCAAACAACACCACCACCGAACTGTGATTCAATAAGATTTCCTTGTAATACTTGAACAGCCTGATTAGAGACTGACGAGCTTGATTGTGCTACAGGGGCAGCTGTACTTGATGAGTTAGCTAAAACTGGCTGACCAAAAAGACTTGCTATTGCGAGAATACTGTAGTAGTTTCTGTGACGCTTTCTGATGTTATTTGCCTTGTTACGTCTGTAATTCGACTTACTGAGGGCTGTTTGTAAACCTCGGTAAATTGAAAGGCCGCCCCATTTGTTGTTAGTGAAAAGTTTGCTTTGTTGTCTAGATCTACTTGTTTCCATGTATAGGCTTCACCATTTAAAGTGGTCTGTAAGTCAGTGTATGTTGGGCTGATAGGTTTATCAGCACTGACCCCAGTTCCTGTAACGCTGTAAGTCGATCCTGAAAACTCAACGGTTTTGATCTGTTCGTTAATATTAGTGGTTGTTCTAGTAGTTGAAAAAGATGACCCTTGAGAAAAATTAGGCACAACTGGGATTGCATACAGTGGGTTAGATACAAATAAAACAAGTAATCCAAACCATTTCATTAATCTAATACACTTAGTTCCGTAACAAATTGCGCAATCCCTGTAGTACCAGCGCCACCAGCTGTTACCGTGGTTAGTCCCGCACTTGTTATAGTACCAGCTAAGTTACCAGCAACCCCTCCAGAGTAACTTGTTGTTTTGCTGAAAACAGGCAAGTCCGCTAGATTTCCCGAAGCGACATCTACACCAGAACCAACAGCATAAGCGGCGTCACCACCTATAAATGACTCTTGGAAACTGAAGGCTGACCCTGCGGTGTTTACGTCATAAGTACCAGCGTCTAATGTGGCTGCCGCTGTAGCACTTGCTGGTGCAACTAATTTCCCAAAATGATCATCAGCAGATGCAACCTTGATATTGCTTCCAGAAACGCTGTAAGTACTAGCACCACGTTCAGCAATGGTGTATGCCCCATCAACTGTAAGTTGGGTTGAACTGGTCATTTTGTGAATCATGTCAGCTTGTGCTACGGAAGGCAAGAAAAATGCTGCAAGAATTAAAAACTTTTTCATTTGATTCCAGATTTAGTATTCTTATTATCTACTATACCGTTTTTATTGTTGTTGCCTTTTTTACCAATACTTAAGCCCAAACTGGCAGTTGAAGCAGAAAAAATCGAAGCTATGAAAGTCGGGTCAAAATCTACAATTTTTTTGCCATCTGGAGGCTCGTAGTATGAGAGAGATAACAGCGTTGCGCTCCAAATCAAAATGGAAATTTTAACAATAGTTTCAACTCTACTGTCTTTTTCTTCTTCCATAAAATTAAGGTTTCTTGTTTAATACTGGCATTTTAGCTATGTTTGGAAAAACAAACAATTTAATGATTAGAATTATCAAGCCCATTTTAAAATTTTTCGTAAAGAGTAATGCAGTTAAATCTTTGGTGATTTCACTTTTGGAGGACTACAGCGCATCTACAGAAACAGAAATTGATGATGAGATTGTGAAACTGGTGAAAGAAAAATTATGGCCTACTTTATGAAAAATATTATTGATACATTAACCAGCAGCTACAGCCTTGAGGGTGAGTTCGAGGTGCAAAAGTCCATTCAGTTCATACAGAACATGGAAGATATTGAACTGCTTAAGCCCTATGCCATAAAGCTTTTACAGACAAATGCAAAACAAGCCCATTTTGTAAGTAGTGCCATAGAATTTATTGCTCATCAACAAGCTTATGTTGTAAGGCTGGAAAGCAAAGTACGCAAGAAAAAAGCGACCTTCTGGGATCGCTTTAGATATATAATGTTTGGGAAGAAGTAGAGGTCTTACATAAATATTTGCGGCTATCCATGCCCTCTGTGTTTGAAACGTGTTCCGACTACGCCCACAGACTTACAAATTAAATACAGTTCATTCGGTGATCAAGTCGAAGCTGTAACTTTAATGCCTCTAAATTAAGGAACTAAATCCTTTTCTGTAATATCGAACCACATAGCAGATTCAACAACCTTGCCAGTAATGACATCTGTTTTTGTTATCTCGCAGAACTCGTAAAGATTCTTTGTTTCTGGTTCGTAAAAGATTTGACCCACATAAGGGTTAACAGGAAAAGAAATAAGTTTCATAGTTAGAAAGGAAGATCATCTGGTAGCTCAGGCTGGTTCGCTTGTACATCTACAGTCCTCTCAGAGGCACTTTTATGGGGCATAGGTTGTATTCTGCCAGAGTTGCCCCACATACCGCCCCAAAGCGAAAATCCTTCTACCTCATCATAATCTGATTTGCTTTTATAGACACGAATCTTTGTTCCGTCCATTTTGGCATTATCTACAGCTTGCAAAATCCAATTTGCAGCTTTTAGTCCCTCTTCACAGGTGAAGTCAAGAACTATGTTTTGATCTGGTGCGTTTTCTTTGGTGCTGTTATTGCGGGTAAATCTTACTTTTGCGAAGAAAGCAGGGGTGTTGGCCATAATTAAAAAGGATTAATAGGGGTGATTGTGTTTGCCTCTTCCCATTCGAGGACTTTGTGTAGCTGGTATCTGATGCGGGCAGTTCCGTAAGGAACTAAGGGAAGCTCATAGAACTCAGGGCCATAACCTCTGGATCTCCAGCGTTTGATGGTAATGGGACTAAGCCCATACCTATCTGCTAACTGCTCTGTAGTTAGAAATTGTGTTTCGGTGACTGTCATGCGGTTAGTTCAGTTTTTTTGTCTTTGAGTAAAGAACTCAAGTGGTTGTATTCCTCTTGGGTGATCTTCCCTTGAGTATAACGCACCTCTAAATTTGATTCATGAGATAACAACCTTTCATAATCTGTTTCTTTCTCAATAGCTGCTTTTGCAGCAATAAAGACATTTTGAACAGGTGCGGCCTGTCTTGCTTTGTGTGGTCTTTCTGTTTCGTTTGCACTAGCAACTTCATTGAAAGCCCAAAGCTCATANCCCAGAGAAAAGGTAAAAGCGGCACAGGCAGCCAAAGCTCTGCGGTGTGAATCTGAAACGTCCCTTGCAGAAATCCTGTCAATTTTGATCGGATTGTTGCGATTGTCCATGATGGCATAGGGAAACAAACCAGTTTCACCACCTTGAGGGTCTGTGAAATAGCACATCAAATAGCCAGATCCGTCAGGTGCTTTCCATACCGCATCAAAAAAGGAGGGGCTTGTAGGCGATTCTGAGTTGAGTTTTAGCTGAAAATTCCAGCCTTTTGCATGATTATTGAGATAATATGCAATTCTTGACCATTTACAGTATTTGCGGCCAGCTTTCTCATAAACGTCTGACGGCTGAATAATGCTTTCAAGGTTTGGNCTTTCCATTGTTGAAATAGTCATTTCTTAATTACCTCTANAATTNNTGATTGTTTTTTNGCTGGTTTNTGAATCTTGTACATTTTGGTGTNNNGTCTTGGNGCAACAAANTTANTNATNGATTCANTTGTGATNTAAGANTTGAAACACTTNATAAAAGCNTTGAGCATATANCTNTGNGTTCCATANTGNCTNTTTCTNAAANNTGGATCTGATANTTGATTTCTNAAAGANAGNANAACNCTGTCTGNAGGTAANTTTGCNCCNANNGTCACAGCAGTCCCANAACTCCCAGATNTGAACATCTGACCANCCAGNATCTAAAAGNAAAAGAGATAAAGCTAGTCCAAGACTCATAGAAAAACATTTGAAGTTTTTATGCTTTTTCTTAATTACTGAAAGCAAAGCCTCAATCTCATCTTTTCTATCTTTATAAATAGATGTGATGTCACTGGTAGAGGGTTGTTGAATTGCCGCACCACTCCAAGTCTTTTCTGGAAACTTTTGGTAACAAATACAAATTTTTAAAGCTCCAGAAACACAGCGACCATGCTCACTGCCAAGAATATCTAAAGCATCACCTGTAGATCTTTTTGAACCAGTATCGACAACTTCAAAGATGCTTGAATCCATATTAGTGGCAACAGTCATTCTCACAGTTTGTCGTGTCTGCAATACTGCGGCCAGTCTATGTTGGCCATCAATCAAGTTGCCATCTTTGTCAAAGGCAAGACCTTGATGAGTTACTTTCCACTCACCTTTTTCAATAGCGTCTGATAGCTTTTCAAGATGTGTGTATCTGATGGGCCTGTTGTTTTTGTTTCTATGAGCAAGAATTTTTTTTGCCATGTCTGGTGTAATATCCATGACTTCAAACTTTGGCTTGGTGTCCTTTTCAAATGTGACATTAAATCCATTTGGGTGGGGTGAGTGTTTGGATTCCGTCTGGACAGGCGTTTGTGTATCCACGCCATTGTTTTGTTGAAGTTGCTTCAAGTATTTCTTGAAGTGTCTGCTCTTGGAGTTCATAGCCTTTGTTAATGAAAGATTGTGAAAGTTGATAAATGCCTACTGAGTAAGGCCATACTTTTTCTACTGCAATGAACACGAAGCGTTTAGCTCCAGTTGCTTGCAAATAGTGGGCTGCTTGTAGATGGTACAAAAAGTTGCAAATTGTTTTAGTAAATTTGTCAGGGCTTGCACCACCCTCAGCAGTGGTTTTGAGGTCAATCACCATGTCGTCAACCACATAGTCACAGCGGGCCTTACATGGCAAGCCTGTTCCACTGTGAGTCCACCAGTAAGATTGTTCTGCCTTACCAGAAGTGTCATCAATGACATATTTTTTTGCAAAATCATTTCTGCTCAGGGCATTGTATATACCCATAAATTGTGTCATTTCCGCTGATGTAAAAGTTTCTATCCCTTTCTCTTGCATGACAAGAGCTTTTGCTTTTCCATATTTTGATCTTTTATCGTCTAAAAGACCATAACACTTATCAAAGTCAGAATGTTCAAGGATAAATTTATGAACCATTGAACCAAACTTCATGGCGGGTGTAGTAGTTTTAGGTGGATTGTCTTTACCAAATTTTCTCTGGTATAAGGCTTCCAAACCGTTTGTAATCCCATATTTCAAATCACTAGCTGCCCATTCTGGACTAGCTCTGTAAATTGACTCAGGAACCTGATGTCCCTCAATATGGTCTGATGTTAATGATTCCATCACTTGATTACTTTAAGGTGATTAGGTTTGCCATAAGAAGATTCCCAAAATATACTTTTGGGGCCAAAGCTTTCAGTAAGTTCTGGAAAAGCTCTAAAGATTTTTGCTTTATTTATTGGATCAGCAGCAAGGGCCGCTTCAGCTAGTTTTCTATAAAAATGGCTGCCATGTAAGATGGCCATTTCAAGAGTTTTTGTAAAATCGTCTGGTTTCATAGGCTATAGTAAGAGTGCCTCTTGGTGTTGAGGCTTTAGGTGAAAGTTGAATACTCCCAAAGGTCAGGGGTGGTCTTTGGGGGTATTTTTTAGGTTAAACATATGCTCAAGACTGAGTATATGAAAAGCTTTTTCAAAAGATGTTTGAACCATATCTTGTGTCACTGTTGGGTCAGCAAGAATAAGAGTGATAAGTCCTAATACCTTTTGAGCATGAGCTTTTGATGGGGCAGTAAAGAAAAGGCAGAAACCTTGAACAAGGGCCTCTTCTTGTGTTTTTGGTGGGTGGTCAAATCCAAAGTCTTTCATTTCTGTTGCTCCACTCTTTCAAGCTGCTCCTCTAAATAGTGAAGTTGCTCTCTGTACTTATCAAAAGATTTTTTAGCCTCTCTTGATGCAATAGGGTCATCTTGTTGTGTCCATGTTTCCATTGCAGCTTGCATTAATTTGTGTGTGTCTGTGTAGTCTTTTTGTAGTTTTGCAAGTGCATCATTGTCCTTGAAATAATACTTGAGATTTATTGGACATATTTCAACAGGAATTTTGATACTAATATCAACTGCCTTATAAACTCTGGCAGTGCCTTTTAGACCCATTGGATCCTCTTTGGTGTATTCTTTCTTGTCCCAGTTCTGGCGAAAATGCCAGATAGGAAAAGGGCAATCATTAAGCCATTTGGTCAAAGCTTCGTTAGTGAAGTCGAGGCGGTTTAGGTGTTCTTGGTTCATTTGGATAATTCCTCACAGGCGAGTTGAATGTTGTTAACATGACAGTCGTGATAGGTCATGTCTGTCAATGTTGATGTCAATGCAAGGGTCATGATAGACCCTGCACTGATAAATAGGAAAAGTTGATTAAGCATTAGTCAAGCTCCGTTTGATCGAATGTTTCTAGTTTTTTAAGATTGAAAGAATCATGGTTTAGCCATTTCTCCTCTGCGTCTGCAAGTAAAGCTCTGTAAAGCTCAACTATTGGTTCTGCTTCACCCTCAGTAAATTTGTAATTACTGCGGTTTGCCAAATTTGCAAGTTGTTTGTGCTTTTGGACTAAAGCATTAACTCTTGGCATTTTGAGAGCTTTGAATCTGTCTCTCTTGTGCTGATCTTTCTCAGCTTGTGTCTTAGATGTAGAGGTCATTGTGCGACCTCTTGCAAAGTGTAAGTTACTATTTGTGTTTGCAAAAATCCCTGCCATCTATCCTCTATAACATTTGTGATTTTGTAGCCACGAATTTCCATTGCGTGACGATCATGTATTTCAAAAATTGCACCATCAGTAGTTGTATGGTCGTAAGTTTTGATAATAGTTTTTGTTTTGGTCATTTTAAATACCTTGCGAAAGAACGGCTATCTCTAGCCATATAAATATATTAAAGGTTCCTAATGTATACTGTCAAGAACCTATGTGATATTGTTACAGATCCATAACATTAATATATAAATATAGGTTCCATAGGTTGACATATGTGGAAAAGTCATGTTATTATATATAGTATGAGGTCGAGAGATTGGCCCCATGTTCAAACTTCGCAAAGGATTCAAAAATGGCTAAGACAAGAAAACTAACTGCAACATTCGCAGATGGCACACAAACAACAAGGACAACTGCAAGAACTTACACTCATGTAGTTGAAGTGATTACAAAGTTTCAATTTACAAATTGCAATGGAGTTACTACTAATCACACAAGAACAGAGCAAAAATGGTGCGGCAGACCTGACTTGATGCAAAAAGTTTTGAACAAGTTTCAAGGTCAAAAAGGTGTAACAACTCAAGTTGGTGAAGTAACCAACGATCCATGGGCTAACTAATTAGCCCTTTTTTTTTATTCACTTCGCAAATTATTCCAATGAGAAACCCAATTCAAGGCAACCCAAAATACTTACAATACAGGGTTGAAACACCATACAAAAATGGTCACTTAGATCATTTATTTGTTAACTGGCAAGATGCAATTAAGTTTTGCGATCAATCAGCAGCAGAGTTTGGTGTAGCTCAATTATTCAACCATCTTACAAACAAGGTTATACACTTCAGCATACATGAAACAAATTATGAGGCCAATAAAGCCAACGCTGATTTTCGTGACCTTGAATATGAGCCAAACTGGACTTACAACATATTAAACAGAATACAAAAAGAGGTTACAAATGAGGTTAGAAATGAAATCTATGTATAAATAACAAAACCTATCAGCCCCACCTTAACTGGTGGGGTTTTTATTTATTTGTACAATGTAGCTATGACACTTGAACATCAATTCAAAAAAGCTTTTCTTGAACAGGAGGAAGAAAAGTTTATTAAGTACCTTTGTGACAAAAGGACTAGAGCAGAAGTTATTGCAGCAATAGAAAAAATTGCTCTGATTAACTTAGAAATAAAAAATTGTGATGATGTTATTTACACAGCTAATATCCCAGAATTTGATGATCCACTGAATTAAGGGTTAATATCTAAATGTAAGAGATTACAACTTCGTGTACTTGAAAAACTACATGAACATCTTTCTCAACATCAAAGCTGAAGATGCCCATAGGCTGAGGCAGTTTTTGAAGAAGAACCCATCAACACCATCTGGATCTGGTATTGCAAGAGAACATCTTGACGCTGGTATCATTTCCAGAGTTGTTTATTCCCTCGAACACGCATTGAATGAATTATGAGTCGGGTAGCCTGATGATCTATGCAAAGCAGATCTGAAAGCCATACAACACCTATTGTGAGACTTAGGAAAGGCAGGGCGGTTATGCGAAGAGCCGATCTATCACCCGACTACTCAACCAATGTATATTTAGCTTTTATATCAGGAACAATCATTTCTGGATATTGAATTGTGTGCCATATATGATTGCACTTGTAGCACTCTCTACGTCTGACAATAACGTGCTTTGAGTTGCGGTCTGATCTTCTTACTTTTTGATCTGTGTATTCTTGGCACTTAGGACAGGCCACCCATGAGATTCGCTTCATTTATAGTTTTTATTTTTATGGTCGCACCAGTTTCAGATTCTGTGTCGCAATACTTTTTGACAGCGTGTAAACTTACAACTTGGCTATCGTCAGCAAATGCGGATTTAGTGAGAGAATCCAGTAAGGCTCTGCAATGTTTATCCAGATCACCCTTGTTTTTGTTGGTAATATACACAGGGGCTGATTGACGAATCATGCCGTTGGGGAGATAGTGAAGCTTCGGGCGTTTGAACCAGAACACCACCTCTATTTCAACTGGTTCTTTGATTATATCGTCCACTATCAACTTTGCTCTCAAATTCACCTGATTTCGCCATGATTTTAGACGTTTACTTGTCTCAACCATTATTCCATTACCAACGTGTTTTTTGCTTCCCTGTGGAGCAGACTCCATGCCTTTAACGTGAATTATATATTCCATAAAAATGAGCTTTATTCCAGAGAATACTCCATTTATAGCTTTGCCGACAGCTTTAAAAGGCAAAGTCACACCAAACCAACTTGCAGTGATTTGGGTATTGCAGTCCTATTATCCAAATATTTGGCCTAGTTATCAGACCATTGCAAAGGACGCAATGATGTCCTCACGCACAGTAATCAGAACTGTCAACCAGTTAGTAGAACTTGGGCTGTTGCAAAAGCAAATTAGAATTGATGAAAATAACCAGATGACAAATTGCTATAGGGTCACTGTCTGGCAACATTTTAAGCCAGCACCTGTTATTAGCCCATCAGTAACCAGAGGGGGTGTCTTAGAGTCACAGGGGGGTGACAGAGAGTCAGAGGGGTCATGTCAGAAAGTCATAGCCCCTATGTCACAGAGTCACCCTAAGAAAAACAAACTAACTAAATCAAATAACTATAAAAATAAAAGCTTTGAACCTTTTTGGAAAACTTATTTGGCAATACCAAAAGACATGAGGTCTATATCTCAATCGAAAAGCGACACATATAAGCAGTTTATGAAATTAGATGCCAATACAAGGGACAAACTAAAACAATGCCTTGAGGCCGATTTAAGAGCCAGAACAAGATCATTAAAACAGGATAAGTTCACTCCAATGTTTCCTGATGCCCACCGTTGGATCAGCAAAGGCCAATATGAGCAATACTTGTTGACACTGGATAAAAAGCCGATTACATTTAGAAAACCCAAAAACACCCCTTTTTAACACCCCATGAAAAGCTACAAAAGAAGGCCCATTGATCGGGAAGTTACATTTAAAGCACCATACTACGAATGTCACGCTTGTAANGATTCTGGAATAATNCATAATTCTGATGGNCTAATTAACCAACACTTNCCTGATTATGATATAGATGACTCAGGAAAACGCTGTGGTGGACATGATTTAGCTCTTATTTGCTANTGCTCCGCAGCTAACGCAAAATATGATGATGATAACCAATTAGTCTGTAAAGNTTACAGGGAACTAGATAACACTATTAGAAACAATGTTGGGGTAAATCTTGATATTGAAGTAGTAAGAGAGATCCATAACATCAGAAAAGAAAACTGGATTAAAACTACAAAGCTGATGAATAAAGTAATCGCTGATAATTTGAAAAAAAAGAAAACTAAATTACCACTAGAAGTTCAAAAGGTTAAAGATCAACTAGCAAACTTTACTATCAAATCATTATGAGAACTTACAAATCTGCTCTTGATGCAAAACTTGAAGAAGAATACAAGTTTGACCAGAAATACCCTAATGGCTGCACTTATCAAGAATTAAGAGATTACAAATGGCCTGTTAGAAAACAATGGGGCAACTGGGTATTCAGATCTACTAATTTAGTACTACAACTACTGGCAAAGCATGGTGGTTGTGTTTATGAGATTGATTTAGAAAAAATAAATTCTACTGCTGAAATGCTTGATGTTATCTTTCAGCTGAATCATAAGCAAAGAGATCCTAATGGTATTTATGGAAGTCAATGCCTTATTGAAGATTTGATTCAAGCTTTTGATGATATATTTCAACCTCAAAGTAATTGCTGCTCTTGGGGTAATGAAAAAAAGTTCTCTGGATCTATACTTGCAAAAGCATATAGAAAAAAGCTAAAAAATGAAAAATAAAGACTTTGACAGCTTTAACAATGACCGCATCAATGCACTAAGAAAAAGAATTGATGAACTTATATTTCTTAAAACAACTTTTGAAAATCAAAGAAAATCGACAAAAACCAACGATTGACGCTACATTTAAAAAAAATACTTACTTTTGTGGCTTCTATAAACGATTTGCAAAACGACCCAAAAAATGCTCGTAAGCGTACAGACCGATCTGCAAAACTAATAAAACAAAGTCTAGAAGAATATGGGGCGGCAAGATCAATAGTAATAGATGAAAATAATAGAATACTTGCAGGGAATGGAACAATCGCAGGGGCGAAAGCCGCAGGGATAAAAAATTTAAGAATAATAGAAGCAAATGGTGATGAAATAATTGCAGTAAAAAGATCTAATCTTACGGAAGATCAAAAAGTTGGTTTAGCAATAGCAGACAACAGAACAGGAGATCTTTCTGAATGGGATACAGATATGCTTGAACAACTATCAAAAGAGCATGACTTAAATGATTTCTTTGATAAAAAAGAGCTTGATGTCATACTTTCTAAAAAAGAAGTATTACCAGCTGAAGGTTTAACAGATCCTGATGATGTTCCAGAAGTTTCAGAAAAACCTACTACAAAAGAAGGTGATTTATATATTCTTGGTAATCACAGGCTTTTATGCGGTGATTCCACAAATATCCAGCACGTTGAAAAACTAATGGATGGCAACAAGGCTGATATGGTTTTTACTGATCCGCCTTACGGTATGGGGCTAGATACAGATTATACAAAAATGCCAGTATCACCAAATGGTGCAACGCCCTTAAAACACAATAAGGGTCTAGTAGATGATTTCAACCCAGAAATGATAAATGTAATTATGTCTCTTGAATGTGATGAAACTTTTATTTTTGGAGCAGATTATTTTGCTGAATATTTACCAGAAAAAAATAAAGGGTCTTGGATTGTTTGGGATAAAAGAGTTACAGAAAATTTCGATAGAATGATAGGATCATCATTTGAATTATGTTGGAGCAAATCTAAGCATAAAAGAGAGATCGCAAGATTTAATAATACATTATTCAGCGGAGAGCCAGATGCTAAAAATAAAGTTCACCCTACTCAAAAACCAATAAAACTAATAGAATGGTTTATTAATAAATATTCTGATTTAAATTATANNATTNTNGATTTNTNTGGNGGTTCTGGNTCAACNCTNATCGCTGCTGANCGTNNNNANAGACANNCNTNTNTNATGGANTTAGANCCAAAATANTGNGATGTNATNGTNNAAAGGTGGGAGGATTTTACAGGCAACACTGCAAAACGTGTATCATCTANNTAATGGGTAAAAAAGGAACTCAAGCTGAAACAATAGTAAGGTCACANAAGTTTGCTCGTATNATTGCAAATGGTGGCCGTAGATCAGANTGCGTTCGTTATGCTTCNGAAAACTGGGGGGTNGGAGAAAGNANNGTAGATAAGTATTTAGAGATAGCTAGNGNNGAGNTNAAGAAGGANTGGGANATGGAANGACCNCANATGATAGCTGATCTTTTGGCTCAATGNAGCACCTTACANATGGAAGCTAGNAGGTCTGGTCAATATCANATTGCTTTAGGTGCAATTAANACCGCAGCAAAATTAGCTCATCTTTGNTCNTGAGTTATTTAGANNCAGTTANNAGTGGTAATGTNTTNGATCATGGNNTNANNANNTCTGANATNNATAC
>FUFK010075625.1_pt1 | contig 31787 bp, 26 predicted proteins | sample 1021851 | NCBI WGS metagenome assembly FUFK01 (sample SAMEA51879418, study PRJEB19060) | metagenome | reverse complement strand
GTTTTTTAACTATAAACCAAATACTTTTTGTGTAATTGAAAACTGGACACAAATTGGAAAAGAGATTGGAAATACCAGTTGCTTTAGATTTCCAACTCAAAAATATACATATATTTTTGATGAATTTGAAAAAAATTCCTATTCAATATGGAAAAAATTCCACATTGAACAGGTTTATATTAGTAAAACAATTGAAAAACAAAATTTTTGGCCAAAAAATTGGTGTCAAAGTTTTAAACATAATTTGCTTCCGATTTGGCCACTAAGAATTTGGAAGCCAGCAAATTTGCCAATAGATACTAGTATAGTAGCTTTTACAGGTAAGCCAGACCCTGAAGATGTGTTAAATGAGAAATGGCCAGTACCTAGGAACAAGTTTTATAAAAAAATTTATAAACAAGTGAAATGTCCAGAATGGTTAAAAGATAATTGGAAAATTAATTTAGAAGATTTATAGGATTACCGTCAAGATAAGCTGAAACTGCATCAACATATCCCTGGTGAAATTTCTCATAAGTCTCTGAAGAGACATAACCAAGGTGAGGAGTTAAAACAACGTTATAATTATTCGTTAGTTCTCGAAACTCATGTTTTTCTGGCAGAGGTTCAACATCGTAAACATCTAAGCCCACTCCTGAAATAGAGTGATTTTTTATAGAATTTATTAAATCCTCTTCGTTAATGATAGGTCCTCTACTTGTATTGATAATTATTGATGTTTTCTTCATCATGTTAATTTTCGAAAAATCTATATATCCTTTAGTTCTTTCTGATAATTTAGTATGAATTGATAATACATCAGAAAATTTAAACATTTCATCTGAAGATACTAAAGTTACGTTTTCTAANTCACAAATCTCTTTAGTTAGATTATGACTCCAAGCAATTACATTCATTCCAAAAGCTTTCCCAAATCTAGCCACTTGCTTACCTTGTTTTCCTAAACCAAAAATTCCTAATGTNTTTCCNNANANTGTTCTTCCNATNGATGTTTGCCANTCNCCATTTTTCATATTTNCAAACTCTTGANAAATNTTNCTCCAAACTACTTGTGTTAATAACCAAGANAGTTCAGCNGTNGATTCTATTCTNTTNTCAGTTCCACAAAAAACAATTTTTCTTTTATTTAGAGAATTTATATCCACAGAAGGATTCCACATCCCAGTTGTTATAACTAATTTTAGCTTGGGTAATTGATTAATTATACTTGGACTTAATAATGTTCTTTCTCTCATTAAACATAAAACATCAAAATCTGATAAATGCTTCACTAATTCATTTGTATCATCAAAGTATTTATTAAAAATTTTTAAGTTAATTTTACCGTCTAATTCAGACCAATTACCAAATTTTTTTGTTACATTCTGATAATCATCTAAAACTGCCACNTTTANCATTTTACAAACCTANAGCTGCAGCNCTTCCAGCTTTNCTNCCAAANACTGCACCNGAAGTTAAGCCAGANCCACCNGGATAACCATTNAANAANACGCCACCAACTAATTCNCCACAGGCATANAGTCCTTNAATATNTTGNTCATTTTGATCTAAAACATTTCCATTTTTAGAAATTTTTAATCCACCATATGTGAATGTTATACCTCCAGTTACAGGATATGCTCGATAAGGTGGTTTATCTAAGGCAAGCGCCCAATTTGATTTTGGTATATCAAGGTCTATTGTTTTTCTTCCATCAAGAATAGTGGGATCAAAATTTCTGTTGGATTTACAAGACTTGTTAAACTCTTTCACTGTNGACAAACATTGTTTAAAATTAACNCCATCCATTTTCTCTATTAATTCTTCTAGAGTGTTTGCTTCTACATAATGTGCATCTTCAAAAAAATACTCGTCATAAAGTAAATGTTTAACTTTTTCATCAAAAATCTGCCATGCAAAATGTCCAGGTTGTTCTANAACCCGAGCTCCATATTGAGCATAAGTATAATTTCTAAAATTTTTTCCTTCATCCAAAAACCTTTTTCCATCTGCATTAATCATAATCCCAAGAAAATAACATATNTTNCTATATTTTTTTCTTTCGCCTGGTTCTAAATCTAAATTACCAAAATCTTTCATATGAAGATCCATTGGTGTTGCATGGCAAGAACCAAATTGTCCATTGAGAGCAGCTCCTAAATCCATAGCCATTTTCAATCCATCACCTGTATTGTTTGGNGTNCCTCTTACNTTAGCAACACCCCAATGATCNCCTAANTACTTTGATCTCATTTCTTTATCAGCCTCAAATCCACCTGATGCTAAGATAACTGCATCAGCAATAAAATTATTATCCTTCGTTTTTACACCTATTATTTTTTCTTCTTCTTTAATAAGCTCAGTAACTGGGGTTTCATATTCTATCTCACCACCAAGTTTTTTAAAGGCTTCTAATTCTTGATCAAATAATCCTACACCTTCATTTTTTGATGCTAANGTTAATCCNCCCCAAAAAATAAACTTCCCATCTTTTTCAAAACTTTGCCTTTGATATATTGGNTCAAATTTTACATCATGAGATGCTAACCATTTCATAGTTTCATAGGATTCATTAATCAAAGTTTTTTGTTCAATGGTGAGAGGTTTTCCATCATTAAAATTTAGNAGATCTTCAGAAAACTTCTCTTTTGAATATTTACCAAAATTAGTTTTTTCTAATTTTGGGTCATTTGGATCTTTTAACAATGGTTTTAATTCATCGCCGTTATTGTATACNAACCTCATTGCACCTGCAGTATACTTTGTATTTCCACCAGCCAAGTACTCATTAGCTTTTTCTAAAATTTTTACAGTTGCTCCTTTTTCTAGTGCAGAAATTCCTGCACACAAAGCAGCATTGCCTGACCCTACAATAATAAGTTTTTTGGACATAATTTTTATTTTGAATTACTTTGAATAAATAATAATAAAATTAAATTTATATTCAAATAATTTATGACAAATAATCTCCTTGGTTCTTTAATTGGTTTAGTTGGAATAGTATTAGCTCTTATCACACACATGATGGTTAAAGATTTGACTTATGATGTAGATTTTTTAATGATTTTGTTTGGTCGTTTTGTTTTTTCTTTACCTCTCTTATTTATCTTTGCAATTATTGCTAGAAAAAATAACTTTTTACAAATTAACAATTGGTTTTACGTTTTATTAAGATCTNTTTTTGGATTAACCACTATGCTTTTAGTGTTCTTATCTCTTCAGCTTATACCAATAGGCTTAGTAACAGCACTTGCTCAAAGTTCTGCAATTTTTGTAACAATTTTAGCTCCTATTATTTTAGGAGAAAAAATTGGTATTAAAAGATGGATAGCTGTTTTAGTTGGTTTATTGGGAGTTTACTTGATGACTAATCCCATTGGAATTATTAATGGAACAAGTGACTTATCTCCCATAGGTTTAACTATGGCAACTATAAGTGCATTAACTCACGCGGGTCTTGCTTTAATTTTAAGAAAATTAGGTAAAACTGAACATCCTACTACTACCGCATTAATTCATAACTGTATTACTTCTTTTTTTGTTGTTTCTGGAATAATCATATTTGGTTCAAGTATAATTGGTCAAAAAGGTATTTTTGGAACAGAAATATTGTTTGAACCAAATTATTTATTGTATACTTTATTTTTATTAGGNTTNATTGGGTCATTTGTGCAATATTTTATGACAACNAGTTANAAATATGCAGATGCGACAATTCTCGTAACACTTNGATATATTGCTATTCCTTTAGCAGGTNTNTTTGGTTATATNATTTGGNATGAAGTTCCTANTCAGAGNCAAATAATTGGAGGNATCTTTATTCTTGCATCTTGCTTATTCATTACATTAAGAGAAATGAAAATAAATAAAAATAGTTAATTATTTTCCACCATTTTCTTTAGACCAATCTTTAGGATTGTTTAAAAAGTTTTCTACAGCTTGTAATGTTTTCTGATCAAATTTATTTAATTCTTTTGCACANTTTAAAACATCCCACCAAGTTGCAAGATAATGTAAATTTAATGAATTCTTTTGAAGTGAAGATATAGTATCTTTAAAAATATCATAATAAAATATAACAAATGTATGATTTACAATTGCACCTGCTTTTCTGATTGCATTTGCAAAATTAAGCTTACTTCCCCCATCAGTTGTAAGATCTTCTACTAGAAGAATTCTTTGTCCTTCTTTTATATCTCCCTCAATTAATGCATCTCTTCCAAAACCTTTTGGTTTTTTTCTGACATATTGCATTGGTAAACTAAGTCTCTCCGCTATAAATGCAGCAAAAGGTATTCCAGCAGTTTCACCTCCTGCAACAGCATCAAATTGTTCAAAGCCGACATTCTTTGCAAGTACAGAAGCGCCAAAATCCATTAAAGTACTCCTTACTCTTGGGTATGAAATTATCTTTCTGCAGTCAATGTAGACGGGACTAGCAGTTCCAGAAGTAAATATAAATGGCTTGTCACTTCTAAAGTGAACTGCATCAATTTCAAAGAGCATNTTAGCGGTCAATTCCGATATTGTTTTTTTATCAGTGAAATTTAATGTTTGCATACATTANCTTTATATTTTTTAGACACCTAATGCAATACCATCTTTTCTCCAATCGCTAGCGCCTAAAGATATGCCTTTATCAATATCATTGACAATTATTTGACCACCTCCAATTGGAAGTGCAGGATAATTAATTTTATGACCTTTATTTTTAAGTTCTGCAATCAAATCTAAGTTAAAGTTTTCTTCGATATCAAGTATTCCATTATTTGGAAAAACTCGTGGCAAATCTAGAGCGCATTGTGGGCTCAAATGAAAATCTAAAATTTGAGACAAAATAAACGCATGTCCTGCTGCTTGATAATGTCCTCCCATGATACCAAATGAACCTACAACGTCATCATTTCTTCCAATCATTCCAGGNATAATTGTATGCAAGGGCCTTTTTCTTCCAGATATTTGATTTGGATGATTATCCTTTAAAGAAAAACTCTTTCCTCTACAATGTAATAAGATCCCAGTTTGTGGAACTGTAATTCCACTTCCAAATTGATCAAACAAAGAATTGATAAATGAAATTATCATTCCATTTTTATCTTTTACCGTTAAATAAATTGTATCTTTATGGTCTGGAAAGTCAGAAATTTCTATATCACTAGCATTATCTAAATTAATTTTTTTAGCATAATTTTTAATAATATTTTCTTGTATTAAATTCATCAAATCTAATTTTTGGTACTTTGGATCACCAAGAAACTTATCTCTTAAGGAATAGGCTATTTTAACTGCTTCAACATAAATATGATAATAATCTGATTTTGATAAGTTTTTCATATCAAATTGTTTTAATAATTCTAAAATAAAAAAAACTACAATTCCTTGACCATTTGGTGGGGCCTCATAAATTGTAAAACCATTATAATCAAATTTAATAGGATCTTCCCAAATTGGCTCATATTTTAAAAAATCTTCAGATGTATGAAGGCCTCCTAAATCATTTAATGTGCTTACAATATTATCTGCAATTGATCCTTGATAAAACCCATTTTTACCTTCCTCAGCAATGAATTTAATTGTGTTTAGCAAATCATTATTTTTGAAATTGTCTAAGTGTTGGTAAGCTAAATGATCTTTAGTAAAGATTTTTTTTGTCTCATTATTTTCTAAAAGTTTTTTTTCATTTCTTTTCCAGTCTTGAGANACTCTTTCGTTAACTAAAACACCGTCTTTNACAACATCAATTGCAATATTAAATATATCCTTCCATTTTAAAAACCCATATTTNTCATGTAGTTCTTTCCATCCAGCAATAGCACCTGGNATNGTTACTGCNTGCGANGAAAATGGNNCAATAGTTGTTATGTTTTTGTCTAAAAAATACTTTAGATNATAATTTNTACCAGCATAACCTGATGCGTTTAAAACTTTAATATCTTTNGTCTTTCCNGATTTNGANATTAATGCAAAACAATCTCCACCTATGCCTGTCATGTGTGGTTCTGCAAAACATAAAACAATTGACATAGCAATTGCAACATCCACAGCATTTGCTCCATCTTTTAACAAATCTAATCCTAATTGACTTGATAACGGATGTGAGCTAGCAACAATTCCTTCTTTTGAAATCGCATGTGATTTACTAGGAGAGGTGAAATTTCGAAATTTAAATTTTGGAAATGCTTTCATTTTTAAATTGTAACAGTTACTTGATTATTATATCAAATCAAATTAATTTCTAATAGTTAATGGATACNAAAGTTTTAATTATTGGAGCAGGGCACGCAGGAATAGAAACTGCAGCAAGCTTAAGAAATTTAGGTTTTTCTGGTAAAATTGAAATATTTGATCAAGAGAATACATTACCGTATCAAAAACCGCCCCTCTCCAAATCATACATCAAATCATTTGATACAAAAGAAGCTCTTCTTAGAAGTAAGGAATGGTATGTTAATAATAAAATTGATTTAAAACTAAACACAAATATCAAATTCATAAATCATAAAAATAAATCATTAAGTGATGAAAAAGATAATTTATATTATTATGACAAANTAGTAATTGCTACTGGATCTAAAAATAATCTTTTAGGAATAGATACTAAAGAGTATCAAAAAGGCAANTTTTTTTCTTTGAGAAATTTAGAGGACTCNAAGAGNATAAGAAAAAAAATTTCTGAANTTNAAACTATTACTATNATTGGTGCAGGTTTTATTGGATTAGAAATTGCCACAACAGCACTTCAATTAAACAAAGATGTTACAATAATTGAAAATAGTGAAAATGTAATGGGACGATCTATATCTAAAGATCTATCTAAATGGCTAATAAATTATTATACAAAATCAGGAATAAAGTTCATATTCAATAAATCTTTTAAATCTTTTAAATCTGATGAAAACTCTAAAATTAATGTTATTTTATCTGATGGCACAAAAATAAATTCTGAGATGGTGCTTATATCTGCTGGTTCTCAACCAAATGATTTATTATTTAAAAGTATTAAAGTAAATGAATTTAATAAAATTAAAGTTAACTCATTTTTAGAAACTAATATTGATGATATTTATGCAATTGGAGATTGTTGTTTTTTTGATTACTATTCAAAAGAAGTTAGATTAGAATCTATACAAAATGCAACAGATCAAGCAAAGACAGTTGCAAAAAATATTCTTGGCATGAAAGAACAATATAATTTTGTGCCATGGTTTTGGTCTGATCAGCTTAATATAAAACTGCAAATAGTCGGGCTATTAGATTTAAATTCAAATATTGAAACCAAAATAATAGGCTCTCAAGAAAGCTCTAAATTTTCTAATTTTATATTTGCAGATAATCAACTGCAAGCAGTTGAAAGCATCAATAGTCCTGGACACCACTTAATTATGAAAAATAATTGGGGGAAAAGGCACCTTCTTAAAAAAGATCATTTAACAAGTGATTTTAATTTAAAAAACTTTTTTAATTCTTTAGCCTAAAAGTTTTTTTATATTTTTGGCTGCTTGTCTTATTCTATGTTCATTTTCTACAAGACCAATTCTTACAAATCCTTCTCCATATTCTCCAAAGGCTATACCTGGAGCAACAGCCACACTTGCCTTTAGCATTAAATCTTTTGAAAAGGCCAGAGATCCTTTTTTCTCATACTTTTTTGGAATTGGCGCCCAAGCAAACATACTTGCTTCTGGTTTAGGAATTTCCCATCCGCTTCTAGACATAGATTTTATCAAAGTGTCTCTTCTAGACTTGTAGATGTTTCTAATATTTTCAACACAATCTTGTGGACCATTTAAAGCTGATGCNGCTGCAACCTGTACTGGAGTAAAAGCACCNTAATCNANATAAGATTTAATTTTNGTNANNGCNGCAATAAGNTTTTTATTTCCTACNGCAAATCCAATTCTCCAACCTGCCATAGCATATGTTTTAGACATGGATGTAAACTCCACACAAATTTTCTTAGAATTTTTAACTTGTAAAATAGATGGTGGAGGATTGTCACCAAAATAGATTTCTGCATAAGCCAAGTCAGATAAAATAAATGTATTATATTTCAATCCTATTTTTACAACTTCTTCATAAAAACCCAAATCAACAATCTGGGCGGTTGGATTGGAAGGAAAAGATACAATCACTGCTTTTGGAGAGGGTACTGAATGTCGAATAGCTCTATCTAATTTTTCTAAAAATAATTCTTGATTAAATTGTCCGTCTTCCATTGCTGGTAAATGCCTTAATGAAGCTCCAGCGATAATAAATCCATATGGGTGAATTGGATATGATGGGTTTGGTGATAAAATTATATCACCTGGAGATGTAATTGCTTGAGCAAGATTAGCTAATCCTTCTTTTGAACCAAGTGTAACAACAACTTCTTTATCTGGATCTAATTTAACACCAAATCTTCGTTCGTAATAAGAAACTTGTGCTTTCCTTAACCCCGGTATTCCTCTACTTGTAGAATATCTTCCTGTACCAGGTTTGTTTACTGTTTCTTGAAGTTTTTCACGGATATGATTTGGTGTAGGCATGTCAGGGTTACCCATGCCAAAATCAATAATATCTTTTCCTTTATGCCTCAACTTTGCTTTTAAGTCGTTAACTTCTTGAAAAACGTAAGTTGGTAATCTATTTATCCGTTCAAATTCTGACATANTGTATTAATTCAAATATATATTAATTTATTTTATTATCACGGTTTATTAATTTTTTTTGCGTATTTATGTGTATAATAAATTATAATGAAAATGATAGCAAAAATTCTAATCGGTATTTTAGGAGTATTATTTATTTTTGCAATAATATGGTTTGGAATGCCAAATGTACGAAATGTTTTTAAAGAAGTTAAAATGATGTCTGTTACTGTTAAATTAGATAACAAATGTTCACTGGACGATGACTCATTTGTTGTAGCTGTGCCAGGTACTGACATAATAGTCCCTTTTAGAAATAAAATTGCAAGATTAAGATTAAAGTCAGACAGAAAACTTCAACTAAGAGCAAACCCAAAATATCCAGCCATTAGATATGATGGAATGTTTGTTGATGTGAAAGAAAATGTTATTCTTGAGGCAGATTGCACAACTTCACCAAGACTTAAAGGAATATTTAAATCAATGAAAGATCAATTTAAAAATTAAAAGGAGATATAATTGTCTAACCTACCTAATGACCCACTATTAAATATGAGTATAAATTCTTTTGCTAAAAAATTAAGACAAGGTGAGATTAATTGTGAGCAAATTGTTACGTCTTACTTAAATAGAATAAAATCCGTAAATGATAAATTGAATGCTTTCATTTTTATTGATGAAAAAAAGGCTATTAATAACGCAATCGCTATTGATAAATTATTAAAATCAGGTGTTGACCTAGGCCCTTTAATGGGTTTGCCAGTAGCGATTAAGGACATTTGTTCTGTTAATAACATGCCGACAACAAACGGATCTATAGTTAATTCCGACGATATCACTGGTGAAGAAGGAAGTCTTGTAAAAAGACTTAAAGAATTAGGATGCGTTGTTATAGGAAAAACGCATACAGTCGAATTTGCACTGGGAGCAACTGGCCTAAATAAACATAGAGGAACACCATGGAACCCTTGGGATTTAGAAACTCATAGAATTCCAGGTGGATCAAGTAGTGGCTCTGCAGTCGCAGTTGCATCTGGTTTAGTACCATTTGCAATTGGAACCGATACCGGGGGATCCGTAAGAATACCAGCATCTTTAACGGGCGTTGCTGGTTTAAAAACTACAAAGGATGTTTGGCCTACTGATGGTATTTTTCCACTTTCACCTACACTTGACACTCCAGGACCATTAGCAAGGTCATTCGAAGATATTAAAACTATATTTGAAACTTATGGATCTGGTGTAAAAAAAGATTTAGGACCCATTCATCTTAGTAATCTAAAGTTAGCTAAATTAGGTAAACCTTTCACAGATGATCTGGATGAAGAAGTTCAAAATGCCTATGAAAAAATTTGTGAAAAATTAAAAGAAAAAGGGGCTACCTTAATTGAACTAGATATTCCTGAAGCTTTGGAAAGAGTTAATCTTTTTCCGCCAATAGTAGGATCAGAAATTATCTATGCTTTTGGAGAAAAAAGGTTTTTAGATAATTGCGATAATATGGATCCTGTTACAGCTAAAAGAGCTAAGGTTGGATTAGATGTTAAATCGGCAGACTATTTGAAATTCAAAAATAGATTAAAAGAATTAGAAATAATGGCTTCAGACTTCTTTAAGGATTATGATGCTTTAATTTCTCCAACTACAGTAATGAGAGCAATGAAGGTTGAAGATTGTGAAATAAACGGAAAACTTCATGACAGAAGTTTACTTTCTTCTGCCAACACTCAACCAGGCAACTTATTTAACTTATGTGGAATAAGCTACCCTATTCAAAAATATTGTAATGACTATAAAAGTGATACTTGCTTACCAGTAGGTCTACAAGTTTTATGTGCTAATGGAAATGATAGCAAGGCAATAGAGATAGGAATAGCACTTGAAAAAGAATTTGGTCAGCCAGAGTTTCCAAATTTAGATAATTTTTAATTTATTTAACTTGAAAAAAAATTAAATTTTATTAAATATTGCATAAATCTGAACTTCCATTGAGGATATATTGAACTTATTAGAAGCAAAAAACTTATACAAGTCATTTGGTAATATTAATGCTGTTTCAGATATTAGCATTTCACTAAATGTTGGAGAGGTTATCGGTTTTCTAGGACCAAACGGCGCCGGTAAATCGACAACAATGAAAATGCTTACTGGATTTCTTGAAGCTGATTCTGGATCAATTGAAATTAAAAAAATTGATCTTTCAAAAGATCCAATAAATGCAAAATCTATTATCGGCTATCTACCAGAAGGTGCTCCATCCTACTCAGATATGACTGTTAAATCATTTTTATATTTTGTTGGTAAAATGAGAGGTTTAAAAGATGAACTTCTTGAAAAAAGATTAGAAATAATGCTTAAAGATATAAATCTTTCAGAAGTTCAAAATCAAATAATTGAAACATTATCAAAAGGGTACAAAAGAAGAGTTGGAATTGCACAAGCTTTAATCCATGATCCTGATATCTTGATATTAGATGAGCCGACGGATGGATTAGACCCAAATCAAAAATTTGAAATGAGAAAACTAATTAAATCAATCTCTAAAAATAAAGGAATTATTATTTCAACTCATATTCTAGAAGAAGTTGAAGCTGTATGTTCTAGGACTATCATAATTTCTTCGGGGAAAGTGCTCTTAAATAAAGAGACAAAAGACATCTTAAAGAATAAAAAAGAAAATTTAGATTCAATATTCAGAAAAATCACAAAATAGGAAAATCATGAAACTTTATATTGAAAAATTAATGATCATTTTTAATAGAGAATTTACTGGTTATTTTAGAACACCTTTAGCTTCAATCTTTCTTCTTGTATTTTTAGCATTATCAGCAGGAATGACTTTTTTTATGGGACAATTTTTTCAGAGAGGCCAAGCTGATTTAAATTCTTTTTTTGTATGGCATCCATGGCTTTTTTTAATTCTTATGCCTGCAATTGGAATGAGACTTTGGGCAGAAGAAAGAAAGTCTGGTACTATTGAATTATTAATGACATTACCTGTTACAAACTCTCAATTAGTACTCGGTAAATTTTTAGCTAGTTGGTTTTTTACACTATTAGCTATCATAATGACGATTCCAATATGGATAACTGTAAATTATTTAGGTGAACCTGATAACGGTGTTATTTTTATTTCTTACTTAGGGAGCTGGTTAATGGCGGGATGTTTTTTATCCTTAACATCTTGTCTTTCAATGTTAACAAAAAATCAAGTAATAGCCTTTATTGTTTCAACAATCAGCTGTTTCATTATGGTTATGGCTGGATTTGGACTTGTTTTGGCTAGTGTAAGATCATGGGCGCCTTTATGGTTTACTGAGGTTATCCAGTCTTTTTCTTTTTTATCTCATTTTAAGAGAATTCAATATGGTGTTCTAGACTTAACGACTTTTATCTTTTTTATTTCTATGATTATGATTTGTATATCTATCAATATCTTTTTAGTTCAATTAAAAAAAGCTGATTAACATGAAAATTTCAAAAAATAATATCTTAAAACTATCTATACTTTTATCTATTATTTGTTTCTTTAGTTTAAATATTTTTTCTAATAATACTTTTAACAGAATTAGTTTAGACACTACACAAAATAATCTTTATACAATAAGCTCAGGTACAGAAAAATTTCTGAAGAATATTGATGAACCAATACATTTAAGGCTATTCATGTCTAGTACACTTGTAGAAATTGCTCCTCAATTATCTACTTACGCCAACAGAGTAGAATCTTTACTTTATTCATACGCAAACATGTCTGAAGGTAAAATTACTCTAGAAATTATCGACCCTAAACCATTTTCTGATCAAGAAGATAGAGCAGTAGGTATGGGTATTAGTCCTTTTGGAGGATCGAATAATAATGATCCACTATATTTTGGACTGGCTGCTACAAATTCGACGACTGGCCAAAAAAATATTAATGTTTTCTCTCCTGAAAGAGAACCATTTTTAGAATATGATTTAACAAGATTAATCGCTGAATTGGCACAAACAAAAAAACCAAAAATCAGTATTATTGATAACCTTGGTTTAGAAGCTAATTCGAGAATAGGAAAACCTGAACAGCAAGTTTTAACACAAATGAAATCACTATTTGATGTGGAATTTGTTAAAGACAATGCCTCAGAACTCCCAGAAAATACAAAAGTTTTAATGCTCATTAACCCAAAATATTACCCTGATGAAACTCTTTTTATGATAGAACAGTGGGTATTAAAAGGTGGTTCAACATTAATATTTTTAGATCCTTATGCTGAAACAGAAGTGAGTATTAATCCTGGAATGCCTGCTTTAAATCCTCGTTCTGATTTAAAAAAATTATTAGATACTTGGGGAATTAATTTTAATAACAAAAAATCTATCGCTGATAAAAAATATGCCCTGAGAACTGTTAGAAATATTAAAGGTCGAGAAGTTGAAGTTTCAAACTATCCTTGGATACAAGTAACTGATGAGGGTCTTAATCAGAATGACGGTGTACTAGCCCAACTATCTAATATAATATTTACAAACGCTGGTGGTTTAAACCCTAAAGATGGAATTAAATTTGATCCACTTATTACGTCTAGTGAATTATCTGGTTTAGTTGATTCAGACAAAGCAGGTGATTCAAAATCTGATCCTAGAGATTTAATAAAGGATTTAAAAATTGATAACAAGAAAATTATAATATCTGGTTGGTTAAGAGATAACCTAAATTCAGCTTTCCCAAAAGGCGTTAAAAAGAAAACNGGACTCAAAAAATCATCAGAAATGTCTAATATTCTAATAGTAAGTGATGCAGACATGTTAATGGATAGAAATTGGCTGACAAAACAAAATTTACTTGGACAGGAAATTGTTTCTGCTTTCGCAAATAATGGTGATTTTGTTTTAAATGTAGTTGAAAACATGATTGGTGGGTCATTTTTATCTGAGATAAGAGGTAAGGGAATTTCTTGGAAACCATTTACTAAAATAGTTGAACTAGAAAAATCTGCTGAAGAAAAATTCTTAAGTAAGGAAAGAGAATTAGTATCCAAACTTGAAAAAATGGAAAATAAGATTCAAAGTCTTACTAAGAAAAATAATAATGAAAGTGATGTAATTTCTCCTGAAACAATTAAAGCAATTGATGGATTTAAATCAGAAATGATGACTACGAGAGCTGAACTTAGAAATGTTAAATTTCAATTGAGAAGTGATGTTGATAATTTAAAAACAAAAATTATGTTCATCAATATAGGCTTGATACCAATTTTAATTGCTGGATTAGCACTTATTATTGCCATTAGAAGACCTAAACCAAAGAAGATAATACATTAAAATTTAAGGAATTATATTTTATGACAAGCAATTTTACTAAGCTATCAATTGTAACTGCAATTTTTTTGGGATTGGCATCCTATTCTGTATTAAAAAACAAAGACTCAAATCTTTTTTCAGAGCGAGGTAATACTTTTATTGAAAATCTTCCGTCTAAATTAAATGACATACAAAAAATAAAGATTACGGGAAGAGATCTTGATATGGAATTAATTAATAAAAATAATTCATTTATTGAAACTTCTGGCTATCCTTTTAAAGCAAATGTGTGGGAAAGTTTCATAACAAGTTTATCTTTACTAAGAATAGAAGAAAAGAAAACAAACAATCCTGAAAGACATAATGAATTAAATTTGGTTGCTATTGATAAATTCAAAGAAAATAATGATGATAACGAGCCTGCAACAAAAATAACTTTTTTTACAAAAGATCAGAAGATATTNAAATCTATTTTATTAGGTAAAATCGATAATACTGTAGGAGGGATAAGCGGCGGTCAATTTGCTCGTTATAATAAAGATAATCAAGCATATCTATTAAAAGGGGCATTGAGAATGCCCTCTGGAAAATCAGATTGGTTTAACAGTTTATTACTTAAATTAGATCAAGAAAAACTTTCTTCCATCTCTGTTAAAAGAAAAAAAATTATTTTTGAAATTGAATCAAAAGATAGAAAACTATCTTTAAAAAATAATCCAGATTTAAAAATTGACGAAGAAAAACTAAAGCAAGTAGCTGAAGTAATTGACGCCTTTTATTTTTACGATGTTAGAAAAGTAAATAAAATTAAAAAAAATAATAATAATATTATTTCTTATGAGTTTAAAGATGGTCTTATTTTAGAATTAAAATTTATAGAAAAATCAAAAGACTCAAAAGAATCTTGGATTGAGATATCTGCTAAATCTAATAATCCTAAAACTATAAATGAGGCAAATGATTTAAATAAAAAAACCAAGGGTTATCAATTTTTAGCAAACATAAATACTTCTGTAATCTTCAATTGGAATATTAAAGATTTAATTAAAAAATAATTAGTATGATCTTTGCATCCCTAAAACATGTTCTGAAAGATATGATAGTATTAAGTTAGTTGATATTGGTGCAACTTGATATAGTCTAGCTTCTCTAAATTTTCTTTCTACATCATACTCTTCTGCAAAACCAAAACCACCATGAGTTTGAACGCAAGCTTCCGCAGCTGCCCAAGATGCATCAGCAGCTAAAAGTTTTGCTGTGTTAGCCTCTTCTCCTATAGGTTTACCATCATCGTATAATTTTGCAGCATGATATACCATTAATTCTGCAGCTCTCATTTGAGCATAAGCTCTAGCTATTGGGAATTGAATCCCTTGATTTTGACCTATTGATCTTCCAAATATTTGTCTATCATTTGCGTATTGTGTTGATTTTTTAGTAAACCACTTAGCATCGCCGATACACTCGGCTGCAATAAGTATTCTTTCCGCATTCATGCCAGACAAAATATATCTAAAACCTTTGTTTTCTTCTCCAATCAAATTATCGGCAGGTATTCTTAAATTATCAAAAAAAACTTCAGTTGTTGAATGGTTCATCATTGTTCTTATTGGTTTAATTGTTAACCCGTTATTTTTTGCTTTTTGCATATCTAATAAGAATACAGACAGACCATCAGTTTTTTTAGAAACTTCACTTAGTGGTTTAGTTCTTGCTAAAAGCAACATTAAATCTGAATGTTCAGCTCTACTTGTCCATATTTTTTGTCCATTAATGATATAATCATCACCATCTTTTGTTGCAGTAGTTCTTAAACTGGTTGTATCAGTTCCACTAGTAGGCTCTGTTACACCAAATGCTTGTAATCTTAATTTTCCACTCGCTATTTCAGGTAAATAACTTTTCTTCTGTTCATCAGAACCGTGCCTTAAAACAGTTCCCATAGTATACATCTGGGCATGACATGCTGCTGCATTACAACCTTGATGATGTATTTCTTCAAGAATGACCGATGCTGATGTTATTCCTAGACCAGAACCACCGTACTGCTCAGGTATTAAGACACTTAAAAAGCCTGAATCCGTTAGCGATTGAACGAATTCTGTAGGATAAGCTTGTTCTCTATCTAAGTTTCTCCAATATTCTCCTTGAAAATCTTGACATAATTTAGCTACAGAAGATCTTATTTCCGAATTTGTATCATCTTGAACTAAGCTTGAAGTCTCTATTGATTTATTTTCATCTGGCATATCAATTATTCCTTTTTTTATATATATTAAATTAAACATTTTTTTTTAAATTAAAAGTATTCAACTAAATTAATTGGAGGTTCTTTTGAAAATTTCTTTTCATCACATCAATCTGGTATCCAAAAATCTTGAAGAGTTAAATAATTTTTATAAAAATATTTTAAAATTGGATTCCATACCTGAACAACAATTTCCAAGAACTGAAGCAAACCAAAATAAGGGGTATGACGGAAAAATTAAATTTGTCACAGATGGAAATATACAATTACATTTAGCAGAAAAAGATCTTACCGTTGCTGAGAAAAATAAAAAGCATATTAATCCCGTCGAAAAAGGACATATAGCTTTTAGAACTGATGACATTGAAGAGTTTAAAACAATTTTAAATAAAAATAATATTAAATTTGCTGATTATGGGACAACTTTTGCTAAAGAATGGTATCAAATTTTCTTTTATGATCCAGAAGGTAATATTGTTGAGGTTCATCAATTTATCGATAAAAATTAATGCTCCTCTCGTGTTTTAAAAATCAATCTTTTAGGTATTTATGGACAGCTGGATGCTTTACTGGGATTGCAAGAGCTATGGAGTTTCTAACTCTTAGTTTATATATTTTGAATGACTTTGGATTAGCTTACCTAATTACTGTGATTTTTGCATTTAGAATGCTTCCTATGAGCATGCTGGGCTTAATTATTGGTTCTATCTCTGAAAAAATTTCTCCTATCTTGATTGTAAGGTTTTTATATTCCTTATCTTTTTCTTTTACATTAATATGTGTATTTCTTAAAAATTTTGATTACTTTAACTTATTTTTTGCTCTTTTATTAGCTTTTATAAATGGAACCACATGGGTTATTGATTTAGCTGTTAGACGCAGAATTATAACAGAGAACATTACTGAAAAACTTTTAAGTACTTCATTAGCAATGGAAACTTTATCTAATAATTCAACACGATTAATTGGCCCTCTATTGGCTGGCTTTTTATATGTTGCAATTGATTTAGAAGGTTTATTATTAATAATATCAAGTTTATATTTTTTAGCTTTAAGCTTAATAATATGTTTTGAAAAGATTAGTAAAAATTCAAATGCTTCATCAACATTACAAAAAAATATTGTTTATGAATTTATCTCAGTTTTCAAAAGTCTAAAAACCATAATCTTTAATGCCTTCAAAGATATTAATCTTAAATTATTATTAATTGTAACCTTAGTATTTAATCTTTTTGGGTTCCCTCTTATTTCATTAATACCTGTGTATGGAAAAAATATTTTAAATTTAAATGAGGCAGAGATTGGATTTTTAGCTTCATCAGAAGGTGTTGGCGCATTAATTGGTGCTTTAATTATTGCTAAGATTTCACCTCAAAAAAGATTATCAATTTTTTTTCTAATTGGTTGTATAGGTTTTTTTGTAGGAATGCTTTTATTTTCTGTAAGTAGTTCATTAATTATTGGTTTTCTATTTTTATGTTTAGGTGGAATGTGCTTATCTGGTTTTAGTACTATGCAAGGAGCTTTAACTTACAGATCTGCAGAAAAAGGTAAAAGGGGTTATAATTTTGGAGTTTTAGTAACATGTATAGGTTTAGCACCAATAGGCATGATAATCATATCTCTTATAATTAATTTAATCGGCGTTGAACAAGTTATTAGGCTTAATGCAATAATTGCATTAACTTCACTTATATTTATTGCTTATTTGATAACTCAGAAAAAATTTAAAGTTTTTTAAGATTTAACTCACACCTTTAACTAGAAAATTATTCATGATTTTAGCAAATTTGGTAGGGTCACTAGGCAGTTTTCCTTCCATCATTCGTGCTTGTTCAAATAAAAGGGTTCCAGCATCATCCACGAGATTATTATGTTTTTTATCACTTAGTAGCTTATTCATTTTTTCAACTAATGCATGTTCAGGATTAATTTCTAGAATTCTAGGTGCTCCTTGATAATTAGGATCTCTTTGTTTCATTAGATTTTCCATTGCAACATCCATATCACCTTTATCTGCAACTAAACAAGCAGGACTATCTGTAAGTTTAGAAGTTAATCTAATATCTTTAACATTTTGCCCTAATGAAGCTTTTAAATGTGCAATTAAATTTGTAAATCTTTTATCTACATCGTCTTTTTTTGTATCTTTATTTTTTGGATCTTTTTTATCAGATTTAATATTGTCCAGATCAATCTCTCCCTGAGTGATTGAAACAAAATTCTTTTCTTTAAATTGTCCTGCCATAGACAACCAAAACTGATCGATAGGATCAGCCATTACCAACACCTTAATTCCTTTAGATTTAAAACCTTCAAGATGTGGACTTGATAACGCTTGGGATTTTGTGTCAGCCGCAATGTAGTATATATCTTTTTGATTTTTGTCCATTGCATTCACATAATCTTCTAGAGAAATAAGATCATCATTTTCATTATTTGAGAATCTTGCCAATTCTAGTAAAGTATCTTTTCTTTCAAGATCTTCATAGAGACCTTCTTTTAACACTTGACCAAATTCATTCCAAAACTGAATATATTTAGCTTTATCTTTGTCGGCTATTTTTTTTAATTCTCTTAAAATTTTTCCAACAAGTGACTTACTAATTTTTGCAACTGCTGGATTATTTTGTAACATCTCTCTACTAACGTTTAGATCTATATCTTGTGTATCAACAATACCTTTAACAAATCTTAAATATGCTGGTATTAAATTGTCACATTTGTCAGTAATAAATACTCTATTAATATATAATTTTAAACTTGATTTTCTATCAGGATTAAACAGATCAAATGGTTTTGATGAAGGAATACAAAGTAAGTTTGTGTAACTTACGGTACCTTCCGTATTATTATGCATTGTTAATAATGGCTTACCAAAACCAGCACCTATATGAGAGAAAAAATCTTCATATTGTTTTTCTTTAATGTCTTTTGGGGCTCTCGTCCATAAAGCTGATGCTTCATTGATAGTTTCTTCCTTGGCATCTTTTTTTGAAACTTCTAACATTTTAACTGGATAAGAAATATGATCTGAGTATTTTCTAACTACAAATTGAATTCTAGTGCCTTCAAGAAACTCCTTAGCATCTTTTTTAAGGTGTAAAATTAACTCAGTTCCAGAGTTTGTTTTCTCNCCTTTTTCTATGTTATAACCACTTTTCCCATCAGAAATCCATTTCCAACTTTTATCAGTCCCAGCTTTTTTTGATAGAACTTCAACTTTATCTGCAACCATAAAAGAAGCATAAAACCCTACACCAAATTGACCAATTAAGTTTACGTCTTCTTTTTTGTCATCTTTTGATTTATTAAATTGTTCAAGAAATGCCTTTGTTCCTGATCTGGCAATGGTGCCAAGGGAATTTATAAGATCTTCTTCATCCATCCCAATGCCATTATCACTTATTTTTATAGTATTTTCCTTACTATTAACTTCTATCTTAATTTCGAAAGGATCTGATGTGTCATTAATAGATTTATTTGTTAAAGCTAAATATTTTTTCTTGTCAATCGCATCTGACGCATTTGAAATTAATTCTCTTACAAAAATTTCTCTTTCCGAGTAAAGAGAATTAATTACAATATCAAGAATTTTGCCGGTATCAGCCTCAAATTTTTTTTCCATATTTGACATTATTCTATCCTTTCGCATTGTAATTACATGATTAAATTGGTTATTATTATTTCAATTTCAAGATATAAAAATAACTTTCTGAAAAGGATTAAGAATGAAAAAAATTGGACTTTGTGGAACTGGGAAAATGGGAAAAGCTATAGGCGCAAGATTAATAGAAAAGGAATATAATCTTTCAATTTGGAATAGAACAAAATCTAATTCAGATGACCTTATAAAGTCAGGTGGAAAATTTTTTAAAAAAGTTAGTGAGTTAGTCGATGAGGTTGACATTATAATAGTTATATTAGGTAATGATGACGCGTTAAAAAATGTTTATGAAACAGAGACTGGATTTAAAAATTGTAATTTGAAAAATAAAACTATTATTGAGATGAGTACAACAAGTGTAAATTACATGAAAGAGCTCTCCAATTTAGTCTTAAATCAAAATGGTTCTTTTATTGAGTGCCCAGTCGGTGGATCAACTAAACCAGCAAGAGATGGACAACTTCTTGGTTTAATGGGAGGCAAGAAAAGTGAAATCGATTCTTTAGATTTCCTCTTCAGTCATTTATTTAGACGTTATGAATATTTAGGCGAAATAGGGAAGGGAAGTGCCATGAAACTCGCTATAAATCTTCCTTTATTAGTTTATTGGCAATCGTTGGGAGAAGCATTAAAATTAACTTGCCAAAATGGGATTCAATTTGAAAAAGCTCTTGATATCATGATGGATACATCAGGCGCTTGTAAAGTTGCTCATCTAAAAATTGAAACCATATTAAAAGCGTACAATAATAACTTAGATGGATCTTCAACTTTTGGTCTTGAATCATCGTTAAAAGATATGAAATTAATGCAAGATGACGCACTTAAACATAATAACCATTTTAGTATTGTTTCTGAGGCTATTAAGTATGTAGAAAAAGGATTAGAACAAAATCTTCATTATGAAGATGCAGCCTGCACAAGTGGTTTAATACCAAAGAATTTTAATTAAAAAAGTTACTGATCAAAATCAGAGTTTTCATTAGATAAAATTGTTTTTATTTCTTTTAGAAATGCTGTGCCTGCTGGATTAGGGTATTCTTCATTATTCAGTTCTTCAGCAGTTTTTTTTGCAACAACTTCATCTAATATTTTTAGAGGTTTTCTAGTTTGCAAGGCTTTAACATAGACTTCTGCTGCCCTTTCAAAGTAAAATAATCTATTGAAGGCTTCTGCAACATTACTACCAATTACCAATAGTCCATGATTGCCCATAATCATGGTTGTAAAACTTTCATCTTTCAAAAGATTTGAACATCTTTGACCTTCTTCTTCAAACGCTAAGCCACCATATTGCGTGTCGATAATTTGTTTTCCAAAAAAAAGACAGGAAATTTGATTTATAGGGGGGATGATAATATCTTCTTCTAAAGAAGCCAAAACTGTTGCATATATAGAATGAACATGCATAACACATCTTGCGTGTTTACAATTTTTATGGATAGCTCCATGCAAACCCCAAGCAGTCGCATCTGGAGGATTTTCCTTCTGCAAAACTGACTTATCGTTTGCATTTAAAAGTAATAAATCTGAAGCCTTAATACGAGAAAAATGCCACATATTAGGGTTCATAAGAAATTCAGTTCCATCTTCATTTACTGCAAGGCTAAAATGGTTTGCCACTCCTTCATGTAAATTAATTCTTTCAGCCCACCTGAATGATGCCGCAAGATCTTTTCTTTCTTCATAGAAATTAATATTGGGTTTCATAATTTTTATTTAATATAATTTTGATATATACTCACATAATAATCACTCAAGTGTCAATATTATCAGAGAGGAAAATATGGGATATTTTTATCTTATTATAGCCATCATAGGGGAGGTTGTTGGAACATTATCACTTAAAAGCAGTAATGGATTCACGGCAATAACCCCATCTATTTTAGTCATAGTTGGTTACGGAGTTGCTTTTTACTTCATGATACTGTCTATGAAAACCATACCTGTGGCAATAACTTATTCTATATGGTCAGGAGTTGGCATTGCAGCTGTAACGTTCATTGCTTCCATGAAATTTAATGAAAAACCTGATATTTTTGCTTTTATAGGACTTAGTTTTATAATTATTGGAATTATAATACTAGTTTCACTTAGTAAAATGGGAGCAAAAATATCTTAATGTTTTAAGAATGTATTGCTTTTGAAAAAGTTGCTAAAGCTGCTTCTTTTATTGCCTCATTAACTGTAGGATGACCATGGCATATTCGTGCAACATCTTCTGAAGAAGCTCCAAAGCCCATTGCAACACTTAATTCGTGTATAATTGTTCCAGCTTCATGCCCTATTATATGTGCACCTAAAATTTTATCCGTTTCTTTATCTGATAAAATTTTTACAAATCCCTCAGTATGACCAATCGCTTTTGCTCTGCTGTTGGCAGTAAATGGAAAAACACCTTTTTTATACGAAATCTCTTCTTGTTTTAAATCATCTTCTGTTTTACCTATTGATGCTACTTCAGGAGCTGTATAAATAATATTTGGAACAAGATTGTAATCGACATGACCTGCCTCTTTATTAATTAATTCAACTAGTGCAACACCATCTTCTTCTGCTTTGTGAGCTAACATCGGACCTTTAATAACATCTCCAATAGCGTAAATATTATCTACAGATGTTTTAAATTTATCGTCTGTTTCAACAAATCCTCTTTTATCAACTTTTACACCAATTTTTTCTAAACCTAAATTATCTGTATTAGGTCTTCTTCCAACTGCAACTAATACTATATCTGCTTCTAATATATCTGTTTTTGAAGTTTTAATGTCTTTAATTTCAACATGAACTTTATCTTTAATTAAAGATGTCTTTTCTACAGAATGTTCCAATTTAAATTTTAAGCCTTGTTGCAGAAGAATTTTGTGAAATTTTTCTGATACCTCAGAATCCATACCGTTTAAAACTCTTGGTAAAAATTCAATAACCTCAACTTCTGAACCTAATCTTCTCCAAACAGTGCCTAATTCTAATCCTATTACGCCAGCTCCAATCACAATTACTTTTTTTGGAACGGACTTTAAGTCCAAAGCACCTGTGGAAGTAACAATTTTTTGCTCATCAATTTTAATATTATTTAAATTTGAAGGCTCAGAACCAGTAGCAATAATAATCTTCTCAGCAAATATTTTTTCAGTCTTACCTTTTCCATTAATCTGAATTTCATTTTTGTTAACTAAAGTTGCTTCACCTACATATTTATCAATTTTATTTTTATTAAATAGAAAATTAATACCTTTTGTTAATTCATCAACAATGGTTGATTTTTTTTTCATTAATTGTTGAACATCAATGCTTACGTCAGATGTTTTTATTCCCCACGATAAATTAGCATTATTTTTTACATTATTTTCGTATTGTTCTGATGCATGAAGTAAAGCTTTAGAAGGAATACATCCTACGTTTAAGCATGTGCCCCCTAAAGTTTCTCTCTTTTCAATATTTGCAACTTTCATTCCTTTTTGTGCTGCAACAATAGAAGCAACATATCCACCAGGACCAGCTCCAATAACAACTAAATCATATTTTTTTTCTGACATGATTTTTATACTCCAATAAGCATTCGTTGAGGATCTTCAAGATTCTCCTTAACATTTACTAAGAAAGAAACCGCCTCTCTTCCATCAATTATCCTATGGTCATAAGATAAAGCCAAATACATCATAGATCTAATTTCAACTTTATCATCTATGACAACTGCTCTTTTTTGAATATTATGCATTCCAAGAATTCCAGATTGTGGTGGGTTAAGAATCGGTGATGATAACATCGAACCGTAAACACCTCCGTTAGAGATAGTAAATGTACCATTTGACATGTCTTGAATGGTTAAATTACCTTCTCTTGCTTGTTTTCCAAAATTTACAATTGTTTTTTCAATNTCNGGAAAATCCATATTCTCTGCATTTTTTAAAACTGGAACNACTAATCCTTCAGGAGTTCCAACTGCAACACCTATATTATAATAATTTTTATATACAATATTATTATCTCTTATTTCTGCATTAACAGCTGGATAAACTTTTAATGCATTAATACATGCCTTTACAAAGAAGCTCATATATCCAAGTTTTATNCCAAATTTTTTCTCAAAATTAGGCTGNTATGTTGATCTTATTTTCATTAATGCTGTCATATCAACTTCATTATAAGTCGTTAAAATTGCTGCTGTATTTTGTGCTGATTTTAATCTATTTGCAATCGCTTGCCTTAATCTAGACATTGGAACAATTTCTTCTTGGTTACTTGGTAACTTTACAGCATCATCTTTTTTAANATCTGTTTCTGGAGANGAAGTTTTTGTATCTTTAGTTTCTAATTGTTTTTCTTCTTTATCATTATTGTCTTTAGCCTTCGGTTTATCATCTGATGATTTTTTTCCATTTGGATCAAGAGCTCCTATATTCTGCCCAACTTCAACCGTTTCACCTTCTGCAGCAATTATAGATCCAATTAATCCTGAGATTGGCGCAGGAACTTCAAGTGTTACTTTATCAGTTTCTAATTCAACTACAGGTTCATCAACTTCAACATATTCCCCTTCATTTTTTAGCCATTTTGATACTGTGGCTTCTACTATTGACTCGCCAAGTGTAGGAACAATAATATCCATTGTAGATCCCTTTCTATTTTCATTAATTTTAAGATTTTCTTCTTGATATTTGTTATCTGTTGTTTTTTGTGATGAACCATTTGATTTTAAGAATAACAAAACATCACCTTTAGTTATTCTGCCGTCTTTTCCAGTACCTTGCATGATATTTGCATCTATATCATTTTCTAAGATTAACTTTTTAGCTGCAGGCATAACCAAATCAAAATTTTTATCATTCATATTGTTCATAAAAATTAAACTCTATTCAGCAGCACGTATCTCTTTTTTATTTGGTTTAATCAAATTTAATGATTCTTTAACAATATCATCTTGCTCTCTTAGATGTCTTGAGAGTGAACCTGTTGCAGGTGATGCTGCTTCTGCTCTACCCACATAAATAGGCCTAGAAAACTTTGACTTTATCTTAATTAAAACATCTTCGATATTTCTATCTACAAAAAACCAGGAGCCCATGTTTTTTGGCTCTTCTTGACACCAAATTATCTTTGCATTTGGTGTTTTTTCTAATTCCTTTTCTAGTGTTTTACTTGGAAAAGGGTAAATTTGTTCTAACCTTAATAACTTAACATCAGTAATATTGTTTTTTTCTCTTTCCTCATAAAGATGATAGAATATTTTACCAGAGCAAATAACTACACGATTGATNTTTTTATCTTTAAGTTTTTTGTTAGGGTCTAATATAATTCTGTGGAATGATGTGTTTTCTGCCATATCTGATAAATTAGAAACACACAATTTATGTCTAAGTAAACTTTTAGGTGTCATTATAATTAATGGTTTTCTAAAGTCTCTTTTTAACTGTCTTCTAAGAGCATGGAAATAGTTTGCTGGTGTACTACAATTTAACACTTGCATATTATCTTCACCACAAAGCTGTAAATATCTTTCTAATCTAGCTGAAGAGTGCTCAGGACCTTGACCCTCATAACCATGAGGCAGCAACATAACTAAACCTGACATTCTTAACCATTTTGCTTCTCCACTAGATATAAACTGATCAACGATTACTTGAGCACCATTTGCAAAATCACCAAATTGTGCTTCCCACATAACTAATGCTGAAGGTTCTGTCAGAGAATATCCATATTCAAAGCCTAACACCGAAGCTTCTGACAAAGGTGAGTCAATAACTTCAAATTGAGGTTGATTCTCTTTTAAATTGTTTAGCGGTATATATCTATTTTCATTATTTTGATCTACAAACACAGCATGTCTTTGAGAAAAGGTACCTCTACAACTATCTTGCCCTGACAATCTTACTGGATGGCCCTCATCTAAAAGTGTACCAAAAGCTAAATGTTCAGCAGTTGACCAATCAATGTTTTTTTCTTCATTTATTGATTTTCTTCTATTTTCAACAATTCTAACTAACTTTTTATTTAGTTCATATCCTTTAGGAAGTTCTGTCATTGATAAACCAATTTGTTTTAATTTATCTAGTTTAACAGATGTGTCTCCTCTTCTTTGTTCACGATCCGGAGCTGCTTTCAACCCTGACCATTGTCCATCTAACCAGTCAGCTTTATTTGGTTTGTAACTACTTCCAGCTTCAAACTCTTTTTCTAGGAAATCATTATGTTTTTTTAATTCTTGATCTGCATCTTGTTTAGTTATTGTGCCTTCATTGATCAATTTTTTGCTATATATTTTACTAATACTTTCATGCTGAGCTATTTTTTTATACATTGAAGGTTGAGTGAACGCAGGTTCATCACCCTCATTATGACCAAATCTTCTGTANCAAATTACATCTAAAACTACATCACAAGAGAACTTTTGTCTAAATTCAGTTGCAATTCTTGCCACGTGAACTACTGCTTCAGGATCATCTCCGTTTACATGAAAAATTGGTGCCATCACCATCTTGGCAACATCCGTACAGTATGGACTTGACCTTGAATAATTTGGACTTGTTGTAAACCCAATTTGGTTATTGATGATAACGTGAATAGTTCCGCCTGTTTCATAACCTCTTAAACCTGAAAAATCAAACGTTTCAGCAACTATGCCTTGCCCTGCAAATGCAGCATCACCATGTAAAACTATCCCCAATACAGAATCCCTTTCTTCTGTATCATTATGCTGAAGTTGTTTTGCACGAACTCTTCCAATAACAACAGGAGCAACAACTTCTAAGTGAGATGGGTTTGCTTGAAGAGACAAATGAACATTCTCATTATCAAACTCTCTATCTGCAGAAGCACCCATATGATACTTTACATCTCCAGACCCGCCAGCTTCTTCGGGATTGGCAAGATTACCTAAAAATTCTGAAATAATTGCTCTAAATGGTTTATTTAATACATTATATAAAACATTTAGTCTTCCTCTGTGAGCCATGCCAATTACAACTTCTTTTAAACCTAATTGACTTCCTCTTTTTAAAATTTGCTCAATAGCTGGCACAACTGATTCTGAGCCATCTAATCCAAATCTTTTTGTACCTGCATATTTTTTATGAAGAAATTGTTCAAATGTTTCAGCACCTACTAAACGTTCGAAAATTGCTTTTTTACCATTATCTGTGAACTGCGTAGTATTTCTAATAGATTCAATTCTTTCTTGAATCCATGCTTTTTGCGCTGGATCTTGAACATGCATAAATTCGACACCAATTGAGCCACAATACGTTTCCTTAAGAATATCCATTATTTGTTTTAAAGAAGCAGTCTCCATGCCTAACACATTGTCAATAAAAATTGGTCGGTCCCAATCTTCTTCTTTAAAACCATAAGTCTTAGGATCAAGCTCAGGGTGAATATCAGGCTCAAGCAATTTTAGAGGATCTAAGTTAGCTAGCAGATGACCTCTAATTCTATAGGCTCTAATTAACATTATCGCTCTTAAAGAGTCAGTTGTTGCTGATCTTAAATCAGATGCAGAAATTTTTCCTTTTCCAGCCACTCCTTGAGCAACTGCTTTCACAGATTCCTCTATATCAACAGCACCTATAACTCTATTATTCTCTTTTGCCCAACTTGGCCCTTTGTCTGCAATTTCAGATCCAATTTCTTTAAACCAATTAGACCACTCCTCAGGAACAGACTTAGGGTCATTTTCCCACTTATTAAGTAAATCATTTATGAAAACAGAATTAGAACCTGAAAGGAATGTTTGATCTAAATTATTATCTGACATAGAATTAACCTATTAATTGAGTTATATCTTACACCTTATTATACACATCAAATTTAACTCATAATCAAGTTAATTTACTATGTTTTATCAATAGCTCTTAAAACAGCTTTACCAAGATCCGATGGTGAGTTAGCTACTTCAATGTTACATTCTTTAAATTTAGATATTTTAGAATCTGCATCTCCACTACCACCACTTACTATAGCACCTGCATGACCCATCGTACGACCAGGAGGTGCCGTTCTTCCAGCAATAAATCCTGCAACAGGTTTTTTAATTTTATGATTTTTTAAAAATTCAGCAGCTTCTTCTTCTGCAGAACCTCCAATTTCACCTATCATTAAAATTGCTTCAGTTTGTTCATCTGACAAAAATAAATCTAAACAGTCGATAAAGTTTGTTCCATTTAATGGGTCACCACCTATGCCAACACAAGTCGACTGTCCTAAATTCACAGCAGTTGTTTGATCAACAGCTTCATAAGTCAATGTCCCTGATCTAGATACAATTCCTATTTTTCCTGGTTTATGAATTGACCCAGGCATAATACCAATTTTACATTCTCCAGGNGTAATTATACCAGGACAATTTGGGCCTATAAGTCTTGAAGTAGAATCCTTCAGAAAATTCTTTACTCTTATCATATCCTGAACTGGTATACCCTCTGTAATACAAATAATTAATGGTATTTTTGCATCAATTGCCTCAATTATAGAGTCTGCAGCAAATGGTGGAGGAACATAAATAACTGAAGCATCTATTTCTAAATTCTCATTAGCTTCTTTAACTGTATTAAATACTGGTAAATCTAAATGCCTCGTACCACCTTTACCTGGTGTCACGCCCCCAACCATATTAGTACCATAAGCAATAGCTTGTTCAGAGTGAAATGTACCTTGGCCACCGGTAAAACCTTGACAAATAACTTTTGTATTTTTGTTGACTAAAATTGACATCTATTATCCTTTTACAGCTTTAACTATTTTTTCAGCTGCATCATCAAGATCATCTGCTGAAATAATTTGTAGATCAGATTTAGATAAAATCTCTTTTCCCTTCTCTACGTTTGTTCCTGAAAGTCTTACTACAAGGGGTTTATCAAGGGCCAAATCACTAGCCGCTGCCACAACACCTTCTGCAATAATATCACATCTCATTATCCCACCGAATATATTTACTAATATACCTTTAACAGCATCATCAGACAAAATTATCTTGAATGCTTCTTTAACTTTTTCTTTAGTAGCACTTCCACCTACATCTAAAAAATTTGCTGGTGATGAACCCTTAAGATTGATGATATCCATAGTTGCCATGGCTAATCCAGCACCATTTACTAAACAACCAATTTCACCATCTAACTTTATGTATGCTAAATCAAATTTTTTAGCTAATGTTTCAGAAGGCTCTTCTTCTGTTTCATCTTTAAGTTCCAAAACTTCTGATTGTCTAAATAAACTATTATTGTCAAAAGACATTTTTGCATCAAGTGCAATTAATTTATTTTCTTTTGAAAGCACAAGTGGATTTATCTCTACCAAGCTAGCATCTAAATCAACAAAAGTTTTATAAATTTTAGAAAAAAAACTATAACTTTGTTTAAAAGCATCACCTGAGAGTTTAAGTCCGTTAGCAATAATTCTTGCATGAAATGGCATAAATCCGCCTTTAGGATCAACCCTAACTTTAATAATTTTCTCAGGAGTTTTTTCTGCTACTTCTTCAATATTAACTCCACCTTCAGTAGATGAAATTATAGAAATACACCCAGCGTTTCTATCAACTAAAATTGAAAAGTAAAATTCTTTATCAATTTGACATCCATCTTCAATGTATAATCTTTGAACTTTTTTTCCTTTAGAACCAGTTTGAGGTGTAACTAACACTTTTCCTAAAATTTCTTCAGAGGCTTTTTCAACTTCTTCTATATTTTTTACAACTTTAACACCACCAGCTTTGCCTCTACCTCCTGCGTGAATTTGTGCTTTAACAACATATACGGGACCAGGAAGTTTTTTTGCATTGGTAACTGCCTCTTCAACTGTGAAAGCTGGGTATCCATCTGGTACTGAAACACCAAATTTTCTCAGTAATCCTTTAGCTTGATGCTCGTGAATATTCATAATTTATATTACCTATTTTTCAAAATTTTGTGCAAGTTGATTTAATTTTTGTACAGATTCAACTGAATGATTAAACATTTGTTTTTCCTCTTCACTTAAATTGATTTCAACAATTCTCTCTACACCTTCTTTCCCAATAACTACAGGAACTCCAACATATATTCCATCTAAGTTATAAGGGCCATCAACAAAAGCTGCACAAGGTAAAAGTTTTTTCTTATCTTTTAAAAAAGCGTCTGCCATTTGAACAGCTGATTCTGCAGGGGCATAAAAAGCTGAACCTGTTTTTAATAAGCCAACAATCTCAGCACCGCCATCTCTCGTTCTCTGAACAATATCCTCTATTTTTTTCTGAGTACTCCATCCCATTTCCACAAGATCTGGAATTGGAATGCCAGCTACAGTAGAATATCTAACCAGAGGGACCATTGTATCACCGTGCCCACCTAAAACAAAAGCTGACACATCCGTCATCGAGATATTAAATTCTTCTGCTAAAAAATATCTAAATCTTGCAGAGTCTAAAACTCCAGCCATTCCAACTATCATATTTGTAGGCAGACCAGATGCTCTTTGAAGCACACCTACCATAGCATCAAGTGGGTTAGTTATACATATTACAAAGGCACCCGGACAATTATTTTTTATACCTTCTCCAACCTGTTTCATAACTTTTGTATTTATCTCAACTAAATCATCTCTACTCATTCCAGGCTTCCTAGGAACACCAGCAGTAACTACAACCACATCACTATCTTTAAGATCTGAATAATCGTTGGTTCCTTCAACTTTTACATCAAATGACTCAACTGGCCCTGATTGTTGTAAGTCTAATGCTTTACCTTGAGGAATGCCTTCTGCAATGTCAAATANCATTACATCACCCANTTCTTTCATGGCAAATAAATGTGCTAGAGTGCCTCCTATATTACCTGATCCAATTAGTGATATTTTTTTTCTTCTCATAACCATCTCTTTAAAACTTTATCAGATACAATACTTCGTTTTGAATTATAATCAAGCTATCTAAGTTAATTTTCTACAACCTGAGACATTTCAAGTAATCTTGAAATCGTTCGACTAAACTCAAACTTCCATTCCGTTCCAGTATATAATTTTTTTATATCAACTTCTGATGTAGCGATTANAAAGCATTTTCGGTCATAGAGTGCATCTATAAGCCAAATAAACCTTCTTGATTCGTTATTTTGATTTTTTCCTAAACTAGGAATATTATTAATTAAAAATCCCTTAAATTTATCAGCTAATTCTACATAATCTGATGCAGCTAAGGGTTTTTCACATAAATCTTTAAAATCAAACGCTGCGATGCCACCTGCAGAATTAGGAATTCTAATTTTTCTACCTGATACTATTATTTCTTCTTCCTTAACATTAAAACCTTGAGTTAATTGGCTAAATATTTTGTTAGCAATATTTTCATTTGATAAATTTATTGGATTTAACCAAGTTTTTTTACCTATAAGTAAAGATTTTCTCCAATCCTTTCCTTCCTTGATTTGAGATACTTCCATATTAAAATTAATTAAATCTATAAATGGTAAAAATCTGTCTCTGTGAAGTCCATTTTTATATAAATTTTCTGGAGGTTGATTAGAAGTTGTTACTAGAGTTAACCCCAATGAGAATAAGCTTTTAAATAATCTATAGATAATCATTGCATCAGCAATGTCCCGGATTTCCATTTCGTCAAAACACAACAATTTTGTTTTTTCTATAAATTTTTTTGCAAAAACCTGGACTGGATCAATATTTTTATTTTTTTGACCTATAGAATATATTTTAGCATGAACTTCTTTCATAAAGTCATGGAAATGCATTCTTCTCTTATTCTCTAATCTAATATTTTCAAAAAAAATATCCATTATCATCGATTTTCCTCTTCCAACTCCTCCATAAATATAAAGACCTTTAAAATCATGTGATTTGTTGAAAAATGGAAAAAAAAAATTTTTGGACTTTTGTTCTAAATCTATTGCAAGTTCATCTAAATTTTCACTAATAAATTTTTGACCTTCATCAAGGTCTATTTTCATACTCTTAGCTATTTCAAAGATTGTATCTCTTTGACCATTCACAAATA
>FUFK010041674.1_pt1 | contig 31806 bp, 23 predicted proteins | sample 1021851 | NCBI WGS metagenome assembly FUFK01 (sample SAMEA51879418, study PRJEB19060) | metagenome | reverse complement strand
GGCAAAGCGCTTGGGAACATCGACGGTACGCTCGGTGTAGATACGTGGCACTTCTTCATCGGGTACGTTGTACAATGGCAAGTCCTCCGGGAGCTCTTCACCGCGGGCTGAGGCCGCTTCTCGTGCTTCTGCATAGACCGCCTTTGGCCAGCGATACCACGGCAACTCGCTTGGTTTTGGCGTGAAGCGAATGACCCAACGCTCAGCGAGAACCTCGAGCAGGGCTTCAGTATCGGGGCGTTCCCATCCCTCAAACTGCGGTGCTGCGGCGATGAGGGCCGTGGCTTCATCGATGCTGACGGCTTTGAAACAGTGGGCCATGAGCACCAACTGGTTGGCCGCGATCACGCCAGGACGCTTTCGCCACACCACCGGCTCAATCTCGCCTTTCATGGCGCGCTGTGCGACCACCGCTGATTCGAGCAAGTGGTCGACATCCCACGAGATGACGTGACCGCGCCCCACACCACCGAGCCGGTGGTCGGCACGACCCACGCGCTGCAACATGCGGTCCACCGATTTGGGCGAATGGACCTGTACAATTCGCCGCACGCTACCGACATCGATGCCGAGTTCTAGACTGGACGTGCAGACCAAACCTGCAAGAGTTCCGTCTCGCAGTTCGTCCTCCATCTGCTGGCGCGTTTCGGCGGCGAGGGAACCGTGATGAACACCGATGTTGAGGTCGGGTGCCATCGCTTGCAGGCGCGTAGAAAGCGTCTCAGCATCGCTGCGGCTGTTCACGAATACCAAACACGGCGCTTGCGTTCGCAAAATGTCGCAGAGATGGCGATAGGACGCTTGTTGCTTCGGGCTCAACGCACTTTCCACGCTATCGATTTCATCCTCCGGTGTTGGGTGGGGAGACTCCACCGTCAATTCGGTGGCGCGTTGGCCCGTGGTGATGAGCGGTTGAGCCTTGCCGGGTGAAAGCCAATGGGCGACGGCTTCGGGGTTGCCGACCGTCGCCGATAGACCGAGACGCTGGACAGCATGACCTGCCAACGCTTCGAGGCGGCTAAGCCCGACCCCGAGTTGCCAACCTCGTTCGGAGGCGGCGAGGTCGTGAACCTCGTCAACGACCACCGCTTGCACCGTGCTGAGCATGGCTCTGAGGTTCTTGCCGCTGAACATGAGTTGGAACGTTTCAGGCGTGGTCACCAAAAGGTGAGGTGGNTTTCGAGTTTGCTTGGCTCGTTGAGCTTGGGTGGTGTCACCGTGGCGAACATCGACGCGCAAGCCCACAGCAGAGGCCAATTCCCTCAATCTTCGGTCAACGTCCCTGTTGAGGGCTCGCAAAGGGGTGATGTACACTATCGAAAGCGAAGACCAATCCTCAGAGAGGCATCGATGGAACAGCGGAAGAATCCCCGCCATGGTCTTTCCCGAACCGGTGGGTGCGATGACCAAGCGGTCTTTGCCCTCCATGATATCGGGGATGACGTGTTCTTGCACCGGTGTGGCGCTCCAGCCTTTTTCATCAAGCGCTTGGGCCAGTGATGGATGAAGTCGGGAGAAAACGCGTGACATACTCTCCCCACCCTCGTGGAGAGAGGCTTAGCCCACTGCATTTGAGGATTTGGCTGGAATCAGGACGCTGTCAACGAGGGTCAATCCTCGTCTTCGTCAAACTCCTCTTCCTCGTCCTCATCTTCCCAATCAGCNTCGTCTTCGTCAAAAGCACCCTCGCCATAATCGATGGACGTCTTGGTGGCGACGGTGAAGACGATCGCCAAGGTCATGATGCTGAGAATCGCAAACATCCACGCCAGTGGCTGTTCCCGAACAGAGTCAAACCAACCGAGGTATTGCCCGTACGCAATGGTCACGGCGTGTTCAGCAGAGTTGTCGTCATCGTTGGCTTCAGGCACTTCGTTTTCGGCATCGACAACCACACGGATACGGTCGACGTCTTCGGATTCCCAAACGATGCTTACGGAGTAGAGTTCTCCAGCATCAATGCCGTTCACACGAACCACATCAAAGGGCTCATCGCTTGAACCGGCATAGAAGGCGACCTTGAACTGCGAGGTGGTGTTACCTCCAGCGTTGTAAATCGTTGCCGTGATATCGATGTTCGCACCGGGTGCGATGTGGTCGTCGCTCATCACGATGTTCTTCACGCGCAACTCGGGACCAACAGCACCCAAACGGACCCATTGTCGTTCGAAGTCCGTATCGTCCGAGGCAAGCTCAGGAATAGGACTGGCTTCGGAGTTGGAAACAACCGGGAATTGGTTGCCTGCAGCATCGTACCCGGTCACGTAGAAACCAACGAAGTCGCCCGCCTTCGGAATCACCGTTCCGCCTGCCGTGATGTCAACAACGCCAGTCCACATCACGTTCTGTCCGTCTTGTTGCATACCAAGCAGGGTTGAGCCTGCACCGATGGTCATGGTTCGGGTGGCGTCGCGCATCACCCAGTGAACGATTTGCTTTGAGCCGGTCAAGTCGGCGTCTTCGGTGCCCTGGAATTCAACTTCAATTTGGGTCAAATCGTTGTTGGCAGAAATATCGATGACATTGAGCGGAGCGATGCGGCGGGTGACGCGTGGGGCTGCGTCATCGACGACGACTTGAAGCGTGGTCGAGACCAAGGTGCCCGTCATGTCTTCCCCTCGTCCGGGAATGTTCGTGATGGAAATCAAGCAGGTGCGAGAAGGCGAAGACTGCAGCGTGAGGGCCGAGGAAAGCGGCACTTCAACGGCGTAATCGCCTTCAGAGGTCAGCGAGCCATCGGACCACAATTTCTCGCCGTCAAAGACCTCCACGAGAATACCGACGTCTCGGGGTGCTGGCACTTGGCTTCCTTCGTAGACNACACGACCCGTGAAGGCCAAGCGGTCGTCCTTGCGCACACGGCTGCCGTCAGCGACGGGGCCGGTTCGAGGTTCACTGATGTCCTCCACCTTGAAGTCCGTCGGGGAGAGCATGAGGTCATTCTCGACGCGGAAGGTGTGTTCGAGCAAGAGGATGCGTGAAGGGTCTGAACTGCCCAATTCCTTGTACAGCAAGGCCACATCGCCCATCTCTTCGTCAGGCCAATCCCAACTGAACTTGAAGTGGAAATCAAGCATGATCCACGGCAGACCCGATTCATTGGTGGTCTGGGTCATCTTGCTTGTTGGCAAGAGATGGATGTAGGGGGAATCCGACCAGAAGGTGTTGTTGGTCCCTGAATAGGAGATGGCCTGGGCATCTCGAGCAGGGTTGGGCCCCTCAAAGTCAAACACCAACGAGATGAATTCGAAGTCAATGGCCGTGTTCGCATCGATGAAGCCCAAGGAAATCGTCTGTTCCATACCGGCGTAGACCGCTTCGTTATCCTCGTGGCCAAACCATTCCAGACCGGTGAAGATAGCAGAGGAATCCTTGCGTGTTCGGAAGGTGGCGTCGTCGTAGAGGAAGCCTTCAGCGGATTCGAAGGAGATGAGTTCATCATCGTCGTTCATGACCTTGAAATGAAGTGGGTTTCCTGCTTGGTCACCACCGTCCCAGAAGTACGAAACTCGGCCCATGTTGGGGTTTCGGGAGGTGTCGATGGTGGTGATGAACCACTTCGCACGGGCCTCCGTGGTGTTGGTGACCGCCTTGGTCACGTATTCCTCAGGGTCGGCCTCACCGTTGCGGTTGGCGTCGTGGTCTGCCTCCACCCAGTAGTTGAGTTCCAACTCCATGGGATGACCGACCTTGTCTTCGACNAGGACCTGAACCATTTGCTCGTTGTCCGCTGCTTCGTAGGCGTCTTCGAGCGGTGCGACTTGAAGGCGTTCAGGATGCGTGGCGTCCACGAGGTAGGTGCGACGCCATTCGGTGTTGGGCTGCTGAACGTGGTCGGGATTTCGCTCGTTGTAGGTCTGCACCTCGTAGGTCAAACCGTCGGGCACATCGATGTTGGGCAGGTCAATGGAGACAAAGAACGAACCGTTGTTGTTGGTCGTGTCCCTCGCCGAGGATTCAACGTAGCCGTTTCGAGAAATGCGAACGTCAAAGGCGCTGTCTTTGGGAGCGTCGTCGGTGTCCTGGAACCACATGGCGCCCACGAAGTGGAGTTGTTCGCCTGCAGCGACCCAAGCGCCGTCTCCAACGTCCATGGAGGTCAATTCACCATCGTTGTCCCGAACGTTCAGCCAACCAAGGCCGAAGGAACGGTTCACTCGAAGCCCGTCTTCGGAGACGAGGGGTTCAGGTGCGAAACCGGCCGTGCCGCTGTCGTCCAGACAGCCGACGCGGAAGCGAACATTGTCTTGGTCGGGCATCTCGCTGGTGACGAAGAACTTCCAGTGAATCTCGAGCATACCGTTGCTCTCAACCGAGTAGGAAGAGGGGTCGACTTCGATGTATTGCGCAGGGTCGTTCGGGTCGGGGAAGATATCGCCGTACTGCCACGTAATGATGGGCCAGTTGGCCGCACTTCCCGCCGTCATGAGCGTGAGTTCTGCGCTGGCCATCGAGGTGGCGGACTCGCCGATGACGTGGCGAGATACGACTTCGTAGGGCGTGATGCGCTCGTGAAGGATTTCGTCCTCTGGGATGCTCAAATCAAGGTTGACCGTCTGCATGATGTAGGTGATTTCAAACGAGGTGATGGACAATTTTCCTGCGGATTCGGAAGTCAATTCAATCGGAATATCGACCGTACCCGAGCCGGTGTCGGGGATGGCTCCGTTGAGCGCATTCACGATGTTGCTACCGGAGACGGAAAGCGGCCCGATGAGGGCGCCGTCTTGAGCGGAGCGCTTGTAGGCGGATTGCCCGTCAATGGTCAATCCAGGTTGATTGGGTGCGTTGGAGTGCAGAGCAATGGACAAGTCGGTGATGCTCGGGGTGGCCCCGGTTGAGGAGGTCGAGAGCATGATCCGCATGCAAAAGTAATACGAGGAACCGGTCATGGATTTCGTAGTGTTGGGGGAAGTGTAGGTTTGCACGCCTGAGATTCCGGTGCTGCAGGTGGATGAACTGGCCTTGTAGCCGACGTTCACGGAAATACTGGTGCCCGCTGGTCGTGTTTCGTTCCAGTCCACGGTGGCGGCGATCACGTTGCTTGAACCCGAGCCGGTGTACTGGTAGGCATAATACCAACCACTGGTCTGGTAATTGGTGGTGTAGGTCAAGACCACATCACCGAGGACGGGTGTTTTGGAAGCGCTGCCGTTGAGCGTGGCTCGCCATTTGATGGAAGTTCCGGCATTGGCAAAGTTGACTTTTTGTCCAACACTTCCGGATTTCCAGGTCACGCCGCCGTCATTCGAGACATCGACGCGGATGCTGGTGCCGGTTGGCGTGGACCCAAAGATTCCCTCGACGTTGATGCTGTTGATGGCTCGTGAGATGGAGGTCGTTTGGCCCACGATGAGTTGCGAAGTTTGGCTCGTGGAGCGAACATCGTAGTGAGCGCCATCGCCGTAGGTGTGAATCTTGCGAATACCTTGGTTGCAGTAGTTGGTTCCCGACCAGTGGCAGGAGAACATGACCTTGTGGTCGTCGGTGTCGACCATGCCGTAGTGGCCACCGCCAGGCATCAAGCGCTCGCCTTGACTGGAGAGCAGGCCGCTGGCCATGGTGAAGTGGTGATGGACGCTCTTGTAGTCGGTTTGCATGTAGTAGATATTGTACATGACGTTGGGCATGCTGACGGAGAGACCTGCGCCGTGGTCGTAGTAATACGACGTTGAGGTCATGAGCCAGGTGCCGGTGATCACCGTGGGTGAAGCGGGGTTGACTTCCTTGAGGTAGTGGTTTTGGGCCGAGTTGTCGTAGGTGCTGATGTACATTTTGCCGGTATTGTCGTCAAAGTCAACGCCCGTGATGTAGTTGGGGTAGTTGTAGTTGTACGTGTTCTTGCAGCTCCACTGCACTTGCGTACCCGCCGTGTTCCATCCGACTTCCCACTTGTGAACCTTGTAATACGAATAGTGAGCGGTGTAGACATCACCGTTGTACACGTCCGCATCGTGAATGCTGCGCGTCGCCGAAGTACCGCAGGTGCCGGTGGTGTAGGACGCTGTACCGAGGTATTGACCGGTGCTGGCATCGATGCGCATGATGCTCGTGGGTGAGTTGGAGATGTACTGGCTTGAATATCGGATGACGTGAACTTCTGAGCTGTTGATGGGAACCGCCACCCCGGTGTAGCCCCAAGGGGTGTTGCTGGCGGCGGTCAAATCGGTGAATTTCTTGGTCGGACTGGTGTAGCCTTGGTCACTCAGTGCGACGAATTGACCGGTGGTGTTGAGGTGAGCGTTTCCTAGCGTGGCTACAGAGGTCGAGGAGGAGAAACGTGGTGTGTATTCGGTGGGGTTTCCTTTCAGCGAGACCGTTTGGCTATCCACCTCAAAGTTGTCTCGACGGGCGTAGTTAAACGGCGAAGGATAGGTGGTTGATGAGCTGGTGTAATCAGTATCACCGGAGCCGCCGTAATGGCTGTCGGTGGTGAAGTTGGTGTAGGTGGTGGTGCTTGCATCACCGTAGAGGTTGAAGGTTGCCGATTGAACATCAGCACCGATGGGCAGTGTCACGACACCTGCGGGCCCGTTACCTTTCTGAGAAAAGGTGTGCTCATAGGACGTGGTGCCGTCTTTGAACTGAGTTTCCGTCGTCGCGGCAGCGGCCAGCGGCGACATGACGGAGAGAACGAAAATGAGCGTGAGGAATAGTGCACGATGCATGGTGGTCACCCGGGCTATCTCAAGGATGGTTCACATCGCATTTGAATGATGCCCCTTCGGGGCAATTCTATCTCGCCCCGATTTGAACCAGCACAGGGGAGGATTGAAGGCCTCAGACGCCTTCGTGTTCAACGGTGAAGGCATGAGCGAAGAGGGGACCTTCTTTGGACGACTTTGGGGCAAGCAACATGGGAAGCAATTCGGCATCACCGCCGTCGTTGCAGGCTCAAGCGCTGTTTTGCTCATCGCTTGCATGTACCAAATCCTCTTCCTGCAAGACCACGCCAACTGGAACGATTACACCGGTGGCGCCATCATCGGTGCTGTTCTTTCGCTCATCGTTTTGTTGATTTCATTCCCTGAATATCTCCGCTTCAAAGGCTACTTCGTGACGCTTGAAGAATTGAAAGAGATTCAGTCAACCTCAGAGCTTCGACGCCGAAAAGCCGAGGGGGATGAAGCCGCAGAAGCCTTGGGTGCCGGACATCTTGAGCAGTGGAAAACCTTCCTTGATAGCCGCGGCGTCAAGCGATAAGTCCGAGGCCGCCACATGTCGGAACACGACCCCCTGCGGACGCTGCTCCTTGAGTTGGCGCTCGCCGTGGGCATGATCGCCTGTTTGGTTGGTGCAATGTTCATTCACACCGGTTCCATGCCGCCGTTGGTCGTGGTTGAGTCCAAATCCATGATTCACGATGAAGGCGGCGAGTTCGGTAGCATCGATGCGGGCGACCTTATTCTCGTTCACGACCAACCGGGTGATACCATCGTCACGTACGCCGAAGCCACCGACCCAACGAACATCGCCTATGGATATGCACAACACGGACTTGAGGGTGACGTCATCATCTATGCAAAGAACGGTGAAGATGGCACGCCCATCATCCATCGCGCCATCATGCGGGTGGTCGCTGAAGAAACTGTTCTGCCCGACCGAGAGGCGGCTTCGCCGTGTCCAGAAGAGGCGACATATGACGAGGAACGGATGGCCGACGACGGTTTGCCAGGCTCATGCATCCTCACATGGTCGGTCCCGGGAACCACGGTCAACAACGTGAGCAACATCACTGTGCGTTTTGACGGAAGCGACGCAGCGTATTACGACTGCAAACGTCCAGCCCATGCCGGTATCGAATCCTATTTGGTCGTGGAGCAATGGACGCCAAGACACGAAGGCATGCTGACGCTGGGCGACAATAACAAATGTTCAGTTGACCAAGGCGCACAGGCGGTTCGTGGCTCGGCAGGTGTGCACAGTGCCTCAGGCGTCGTAGGGCCAGTGCGAGACACATGGGTCTTGGGCGTTGCCGGAGGAGAAATTCCGTGGCTCGGGACGGTCAAACTCATGGTGGGCGGACCGGATTCCTACGGTACGAGGGATGTGCCGTCGTCTTCCTTCGTCGCCCTTTTTGCTGTGTTCGGAGTCGTTTTGCTGGCGCCTCAGGCATCCGAAAAGGTGTTCCGCTGGTGGTTGAACCGTTCACCGGAAATGACCGAACTCGCCAAGCGTGAACAAGATCAAGAAGCGTCATAACCCGATTCTTTGAGCGCCTCGTCCATCGTCAATTGACCTTCACTAACTCGCATCGCCATTTCCAACGATATGGTCAGTTGGCCTCTCGAGCGTTGGCGGCTGATGCGTTGGAGGTTGCGCAATTCCCCCGGGGAAGCACGAACATGGCGTTGTTCGTGAACCTGTGTGCCTGGCAGCATGGCGATTTTGAGGGCAGCGGAGCCGTGTGCATGTCGAGGTTGGCCTGCGCTGGTTCGGTGTTCATTGACGATTTCAACATGATAACCAAGCGACAGCGCGCGATTGACCAGTCGATCTCGGTGAACCGGAGAACCATGCCCAATCCGAACCAGAACCTGAGCAGGGTTGGTGTGTTTCACCAAGTTCACGATGCTCTCGAGCGATTCGTCAATGGAATCCATTTCGCGCTTACCCAGCAAGACCCCGTCAGCGAAAAATGCACAACCGGGCCGAGGGCCCGGGTCGAGGCCCACCACCAATTGTGCAGGCGGCCCGGTCAACTGACGAGACAACAACCAAGTTGACACGGTCTCAGCAACCTCGTCAAGTTCAACAGCCACGCCTCGGCCACCCAAGGCATGAACTTCGTCTGGCGTGCCAAACCAATACGCCTCAGGTTCAATCGCATCGCTGGTTGAACGTTGTTGGGCCGGCAAGTTTCGTCGCTTCAGTTCGCTCAATAGCCGATGGGCCAGACGGAAATCATCCGTTCGCACATAAAGCGGCTTCACATCTTGTCCATCCATTGGCCCTGTTCTAACCTATCGGTTGGCCAAATGAACGGCCCATCAAACTCGGTTCATGTGACGGATTTGTTCCGAAGTTATCAAGAACGATAGACGCGGATGTTGTCCCATGACAGGTGCCTACGAGCGCGAACTCCGAGATGTTCTATCGGGCACAGAAAAGGGAGTGCATGCGGTGACGCGCAGTTGCACGCCAGAAGAAAAGGCTCGAACCATGCGCGTTCTTGAGCGACCCTTCCTCGTCGTCCGAGCCGCCGGCTCAGGCATGGAGGGCAGCGGTGATTTGGTAGCGCTTCGCGGAGATTGCTCCTTTCCCATTGAAGTAAAGTCGACACGTGCTGAAAAATTGTATTTTTCAGGACGCACAAAAGACCAACTCAACGCCATGATTCGAGAGGGCGAGCGATCGGGATTGATGCCACTCTACGCCCATCGTCGAAAGGGTGTTCGGGGCGACTCTTGGCGTCTATTTCGTGTCGAGACCGAGGGATTGACTGGCACCCTCGCTCGTTTGGCCAAGATGATTCCGCCACTCCCGTTGAATCGAAACGGTTCACCGTTCATCGATTGGGAGCAAGGGATGCCGCTCAACCAATTTCTCGCCATGATGTGTTCGCCACTTGGAGGTGAAGACACTCAGGTCACGGCCCTCCAAGAACGAGCGCAACGAGCCGCTCCACCAACCATGGCGGAAAATCGACAACAAAGTGCGGTGGATATTCTCGCCGAATTGGAGCGACGGCGTTCGGCTGTTCTTCCGGTGTTCAGAGGTAAGGAATGAACATCGTGAAGAGCAACATGACCAGCAATACGAGGGAGGAATAACTCGATGCTCGCGTTGAGATGTGGTCCACCCACATCGGATGCAGGTCCCACAACTTGAGTTTCCGACCCACGCGTTTCACCCCACTCAAGAAGGCGTGGAGCATGTCTCGCAGCATGTGGCCGCCATCAAAGGGCACCATCGGAACCAAGTTGGTAAATCCAAGAAGGATGTTGACCCACATCAACCAAAACATCAGGTGGCAGAAAAAAATCAGAACATCGGTACCCAAGATGCTGCCAACGGCCCCATCACCAGCGACCATCAACGCCTCTTCAAAGGGGTGAATCGCTACGCCTCCGAGTTCAAACGGAATCAACAAAATCGTCAGGATGTGGAAGGGAATTGAAAGGGCACGTTGGGCAATATCTCCCTCCCAACGCGGAGAGAAAGGTCCTGCTAATCGGTCGACGCCTGCCGTGCCTTCGGAAAGGCCTTCAACACCTAAAAACGCATCACCGGGTTGCACATCAAGGTTAGCGAGGACCTCCTCGCTCCAACCTAAATCCAAGTAATACTGGTATTTGTCGCCAAAAGTGGCTTGCAGCGTTTCACGCGCTCCATCCTGGTGAATGACCACCAAATCAACGGTGTCGTTGCTCTGGTAGCCGAGAAGAATATACCTGAAATCGTCCGTTGTGTGAACCGGTTGACCATCGATGGAAACCAACGTGTCCCACGGCTGCATACCAGCTTGCTCAGCACCGCCGTCCACCACGATGCCTCGGACATGAATGTAATCATCCTCGGCAACGATTTGCGAAGCGAGGCCGCCCAGTAACAGCATCATGATGAAGGCGGCGAAGAGGTTGGTCGCAGGACCTGCGGCAAACATTCGCAAACGCTCCCTACGGGGCGCTCGCATCAACTCGTCGGATTGTGGTTCAGCGAATGCGCCCAAAGGAAGCGGTCCAAGTTGGAGAAGACCAAACGACCGGATGCGCATGCCGTGGCCCCGGGCCAGCAAGCCATGACCGAATTCGTGAATCACGAGTGAAACGACGAAGGCCAAGACCCCCCAGCCGAGAGGAATGACGGGATTAATCCCTGGCACGGCGACCAATTCACTGGCCGATGGTGGCGAAGCCGTCGGTGGTGAGAGCAGGGAGGTGATGAAAGCGAGCACCACCACCAAAGCGACCACGAGCATGGAGACCGAGCAAACCCAAAGCGAGACTTCGCCGTAGGCTCGCCAAAACCGCCGAGGGCGTGCCAACCAATCCAGAAGTCGTTGGCCGCGCTGGGTACGAACCATCAGCACAATGCCGAGGGCACGGGTAGCATTCCAGCGGTCGAGGGTGCCGTTTCGCTCCCAAGTTTTGATGAGCACGTACCAACCGATGAGCAGCGCGACCAACAAAGTCCAGTCAGCCTGAACTGAGCCCCACGACCCCACCATGTTGCACCGAAGCCCCGTTCCGTCTTGAACATTGATACGCGCCCTCACCTCGTCAACAGGACAAACCTTGATGATGGGTTGGCATGTGTTAGGGTGCATGCACCCCCATAACATGGCCATAGAGGTATGGTGTGAGGAAACTTGGGGGGAACGTCCAGATCGCATTTCAGACTGGGCCAATCACGACGATATCGTACAGGTGCTGATTCGCCTTTCCTCCAGCGTTCTCATCGCTGATTTTTTGATGGATAGCAACGGGAAACTCAACATCCAACAACACCTCCACATCCCTTTGGAAACTTGGAACCCCGGCTCCGTACTTGGAATGCGAACCAGCGAAGGAAAAACGCGATTCCAACATCGACGGCAGAGTATCTACCTCTCGAGTGAACTTCGTGTGCCTGAATGGGGTGCCGCCCTCTTGGAAGAATGGCTCCTCAGCATGCGCAGTGCCGTGAACCGTCCCAAGGACCGCACGCAACGCATCAACGAAATCAAGCGCCTCAAACTTTCCATTGAACGTAATCTTGAGAGTGCTTCGCTGGCGAAGGCCGCGGAAGAACAGGTTGTGCTTGAAGGTCAACTCGACCGCATCAACAACCGCTTAGCGAACTGAATCTTGCATCGTGGTGTCGAGGCCGGGGAACTGGTCTTCTCCCTCTCGGTAAACGGTTCGCATGTTGCTGATGAAGTTCTTTTCTTTGACCACAATGGTGTAATTCCTGATGCCAAAGTCCTTCTCGCCGTCCAACATTTCCAGCAAAACCTGCAGCGTCAAACGAGCACCTTCTCGGTGCGGGTAAGAAAATACACCCATTGACAGCGGGGGAGAAACGACCGAGGTTACATCGCCCATTTCTTCGATGGTGGTAAAGAGGTTGGCGTAAGTTTCCGCCAAGAGTTCCCGGCGAGCCTCATCCTGATTTGGTCGACGACAATCGGGTCCAACGGCGTGGATGACGTGTTTGAAATTCTCACCGAGCGCGAATGGTTCCGTGACGACGTTCTTTGTGACGGCACAGGGCGGCGCGTTGATTTTTCGCATGTCCAAGCAAATATTGCGGGTAACTTGGGTCAGCTCTTTCCCGGCTTTCTGATGAATCATGCCATCGAGGCCTTCCCTTCCGGACAAGCGATTGTTGGCAGGTGTGATGAGCACATCTCCGCTGTGATTCCAAACATCGCCGCCCATCACGCGAAGGATACCGTGTTTGCAGGTCCGTGCCATGTATAGTTCGGCCATCGGTTCTAAGAGAAGGCGACCCTACATATTATCTGCCCCGTAAATTGATGAAAATCGCAGAATTCGGTGCCTTGTCCCGCCCTCGTCACTTCCTTCCGCAAGGCGATACCGCTAAATCGGCTGCGACGGTGCCTTGACCATGTCCACGAAGGCGTCCAGCATCGCTTTCGTGGCCTTGTTGTTGCTCTCGCTTCTTCCTTTTTCTCCCGAGGCTCATCTCGAGGAAAAACCGGTGGCAATGGAACTTGAAGATGAACTCTTTTCGGGCTTTTTCGTTGGGGGTGCAGACGATGTCTGGAACCAAACGCCTTGGCAGAACATCGCTGTTCCTCAAGGCTTCACGTACGATAGCGTCATCGATTACAGCGACGTCGGTGTGCTCATCAACAACCTCTCCGAGGAGAGCCGCACCATCGGCTGGGCCTTCGTTGCGGCCCGAAACATCTCCTTGGATCGGGTGTTCCTGTTCAACGCCTCGGGAACCCCTACTGGTGAGACCATCAACCGGAACCAATTCAACACCTATTTTGCCGACCCATTCCTCGAAATGCTGCAAAACCGTAGCACATTGAGCGGACTCAACTACCTCGTGACGACCAAGGGCATCCCCCTTCGTGTCTCGGGCGGGAACGACAAAGCGAGCTTTGACCAAGAATTGGCCTTATTGGGTGGTGCTTACAACAGTTCGATCGGCACCAATTACTGGGACACCCATGGCTACGGCCCCCTGGCTGGGAAGGCCATGGAACCGTTCACACGGAACAAGTATGGCTTTTTTCTTGTAACTCGGTTGACCGGATACACGGTGGACACGGCCCTCGAACTCATCGAGCGAGCCAACCAAAGTTTGGGCCAACGAGGTACCTTCGTGCTCGACTTGGCCACCAACCGGAACAATTCGGGCTACAAATTTTGGAACGATGACCTGTACACGGCCAACACAACGCTCAACCAGAGCATGGGCCTGCCGGTTCATTTCGATGAAGAGACGGAATTTTTGACCAATATCTCCAACGTGATGGGGTATGCGTCGTGGGGTAGCAACGATGGGAATTGGAACAAAAATTACCTTCCAAACAGCGGTTTTGATACCCTTGACACCTCATGGCAAAGTGGTTCTCGCTACTGGACNCACACCTCCCCAACCGTNGCANCGGAAGACGACTTCAATTGGTCCTACCAAACCGAGGAAAAACAAGGCGGTAACGGCGCCTTTGAAGTGAGTATCCGCACCGATTGCGACCAAGACGGAGGCAAGGGCTTGCAAGGCATTTACGGTGAATATTTTGACAACGCTGGTATCAGTTTCAGTTCCTCGAGCATGCCTTCCCTCATCGACCGAAGTCCCGACCGAGTTCAAATTGAGCCTCACCTCAACCGAGGTTCGTCCTACAACGCCTATCCAGGCCTCGACAACCGTTTCAAGAGCGATTGGGGCGCACGGTTCAGTGGATTGATCGACGTTCCTGAAACCGGAAACTGGACCTTCTTCATCAACTCGGACGATGGTTCGGAACTTTGGGTCAACGGCCAGTCTCTTGCGACCAACTACGGCATGCACGGCATGCGTGAACGCTCGGGCTCTGTCAATTTGACCGAAGGGCTGCATGGATTCCGAATTGAATTCTTCCAAGGCGGAGGGCCCCACGGCCTCATTTTCTCGTGGCAGGGACCCAACACCAGCAAGGCTCCTGTACCATCCTCGGCCTTCGTTGTCGCCAACGAGGTTGCTCCGAAAGCCTCGCACCTCGTCCACCATTGGGCCTTTGAGAACGGGTCTGGAAGCACCGCTGTTGACAACGGTTCGGATGCTGCTAACATGACGCTCACCGGCATGGACAACAGCAATTGGAGGTCGTGCCCCGATGGTTCGTGTTTGTGGTACGATGGCACTGACGACATGGCCAAAGTGAACGTTGACGACTGGTATGGAAACATGACGGTCAGCCAGTGGGTTTGGGCCAACACCACCGCGCAAGCAACCTACGCCTCGACATTCGCCGTGGACGACCAAGCCGGCTCCAATCTATCATTCCAACACATGGTTTCAAACAATAAATGGAGATTGCATAATAACCAAACGCAAGCCTTTGGCGACGTGGTGGCCCAGCGATGGACCCATCTTGTCACCGTGTTTGACGACGGCGACCTTCGCCAATACATGGACGGTGTGCTCGTCAACAGCGGTGTCTACCCTAACGGGTCGTTCAACAACATCGACCTGTTCAAATTAGGCGTGAACCGAGCCGGAAACGCCTACTTTGAAGGCATGATCGACGAAGTGATGGTGTGGGATGTCGCCCTTGAGGACGAGGACATCACGGCTTTGCGCCGGACCATCATCGATAACTGTACCAGCTATTCGGGTGCTGGAACCGATGTCGCCACGCTTGAGACCACCTTCGCCGTGCCCAACCACCTCATGGACCATGCATGGAACATCTATGTCTACGGCAAGCGAGACGGTGAAGTCAACGGCGCCTTCAGATTGACCGTCGAGGGAAATGACGCCGCAGGAACGGTGCTCTCCACCAACACCTCGGATAGCAAGACCTTCACGACCTCATGGGCATCGCAGACGATGCGGATGCGACCTCACACCAATGCCACTGAACTTACAATTCGCATTGGGATTGACATCGATTCCATCTCAACCGTGGGTTCCCTCTACGTCGACTCCGTGGTGTTGAGGGCCATTCGCCCACAGATGGATTGGGTCAACGGTTCCATCGCTGACACGGCCGTTTCCACCGGTGGCCGTTCCTTCAACTGGGGGACAAGTTACGGTCAATCGCTCATCGCTGATTTGCTCGAGGACGGTGTATCGGGTGTGAAAGGTTACGTGTACGAACCTTACTTGACGGCCGTTGGTCTTCCCAGTACCTTCCTTCCAACCTATGCAGCGGGTTACAATCTTGCAGAAAGCCACGCTGCGGCCAACCTCTACACGGGATGGATGGCTGTGGTGGTCGGCGACCCCAAGATGGCGCCCTACACCGATATTCTGCACGATGTGAACCTCGTGGCCGTGCAGACTGTCGGGGATGTGAACCAGGGTGAGAACACCACGGTTCAAGTGGTGGTGGAAAACCTGGGCATGGCGGCCTCCAACGGCACGCTCGAGATTCGGACCGTTTTAGGCGATAACCTGCTCACTCAAACGCCGCTCATGTTGCCGGCCGGTGATGAAGTTGGCAGCAGAACCATCGTGAATTTGACCATGGTGCCGCCCTCCAACGGGGTGCTCGACCTCCGCCTACGGTACATCAACGGCAGTCCAGAACGAATGTTTAGCAATAACCTCCTGTCGTTCTCAGCGGACGTGAACGCCCCTCCTGAAATTCTGGACATTTACTGCAATGCACCTGCACTTTCGCGCGGTGAATACACCATCTGTTCGGTTGAAGTGACCGACGACGAAGGGGTCACCAACGTCAGTCTTGATTGGCAAATCGTTCAGGAAAACGAACAGGTCAACGACAGTCGCTGGACGACGCTCTTCATGGGTTCAGCCAACGCTGTGTTGTGGAAAACTTCCCTTGTCATTCCAACCGATACGGCGCTCGGTTTTGTTACCTTGCAGGCTACAGCGCGTGATGGTGGTAACATGACTGTTAGCAGCGTGGAGGAAAACGTAACGCGCGTCGTCGATGCACCACGAACGTGGTTTGGACCGCACGTCTCAGGAGTTGATCCACCCAATTGGAACAACGCGTCAATGCTCCCCAATCGACCTCCAATCGGCCTTTATCGGCATCAAATGAGCCTCCTAACTGTATGTGTTATGGACGCCGATTACGACCTCAACACCCCCACACCGGTGTTCTTGACGTCAAGGGGAACCCTTGGAAACACAACCTTCGTTCCACAGGCTGCGACCAATCTCTATTGCTACACCTCGCCGTTCAATCTCGAAATCGGGAGTGGTTTGGAGGATGTGGACATCGAACTTCGAACCAACGAGGGCTCCTTGCTCCTTCAGCGAACCATCAGGGTGGCGGACAAAGCTCCTGAGGTGACCGTTCGCGTTGAAGCACCGTCAGGAGAAGTCCTCGACCGCGTGGTAGGAGACGGCAATGAACTGGTTCGGGTGCTCGTGGACGACGTGGACGACCCACAGACTTCCTTTGTCGGCGACTTGACCCTCCAGTGGCCCGGTGGCGAACCTGTTCAATTACCCCTGGACATTTCAGGTACGGAGGGCAGCACTGTCATACCGCTCGAGCAGGTGCTGATACCGCTTGAAGGGGGGGAATTGATGTTGAGTGCCACGGGACGGGGGCAACATGGAGCCACGGCGAGTGCGGCGCTCAACGTTCCATTCCTTCTCACCCCGCCAGACATCGTTTTGTTTGAGGCTTGCGACCAAAACGGTGTTGTTCGAAACATGACCTTCGGTCAAATCGCCACGTTGGCGGTGGGCCTCTCCAGCGACCGCCCGCTGCAATCGACAACAGCGCAATTGACACAGTCAGGTTGGGCCATCAACGCCCCGAACATGGATGCACCCGTTTGGTCGCTTGAAGAAGCCCCCGTACCTTGCCGCCTGAACAGTTCCCTGTCGGAGGAAACCAAACTCCTGTACTTTAGATTAAAACTTGACAACTCCCTTGTGGACGGGCCCGGAAAAGTCGTCTTTTCAACCGTTGACCTGGACGGACTTGTGAAATCTCAATCCCTTGATTTATTCTTCCAACACGCACCGACCACCTTTGGGGCAATTTCATTCTCAGATGCCACACCAGGTTTGGATTTGTACACCAACATCACCGTGGCCGATTTGGACGGTCTTGACCGCGTCGTATGCGCATTCAATCTCTACGGCCAGGACGATGCTTTGCTCACCCAATCGGTTGTTCCAGCCGGACCAGAGGGTGTGTTTTCCAACGAACTCAGTTATCGCTACCCCTTGACGGTGGCGTTGGCCAACACGAGTTTGGCAGTGAACATCACCTGTTTGGACAACCTCCAGCAATCCTACTTCGTCAACGCCACCGTTGAGGTTGGCGGGGCAGATGATTGTGTTACATGTAACACCTCCGAACAAAATATCCAACGTCCGTCCACTGGAAATGAGGCAGCGAACCTCAGCATTCTCCTGCCGCTCGCTCTGCTGGCCTCGATTCTCGTCATGACCGGGTGGTTGGTGAGGAAACGAGGTGGGGTTGACCAAGAAGAAAAATGGGACACGGAAGAGACCGAACCTTACATCAGCACTGAGGACCTGTTTGAGCAAGAAGAAACCGTTGGTCTCCTTGAAGAGCCCTCTGCCCCCGAGCTTCCTGACATCGTTCCCGAAGGATGGACGCTCGAGGAATACAACCGATGGCTCGACGGGCCACTGCCAGAAGGCTGGGCCTCCGAACAATGGACACAGTATGTGGAAGAAGCGAAACGGACACTCGATGACCACGAACCCCAAGCGGAAGGGTGATGTGCTAGCGCCACCCGTGGCCAACAGAGCATCATGGCAATAGGTTACGTCCTCATCAATGTCCAACCTGGATTGGAGCAGCAGGTCTACGAAGGTGTCAAAACCCTTCCACATGTTACCGATGCGACGGTCCTCTTTGGCGATCACGACCTTATTGTGAAGCTGGAAGCTGACGACCTTGCAACCATCGCCAAAGCCGTGGTTGAACACATTCGATGCGTCGATGGCGTCGTGAACACGAAAACCCTCGCCGGTGCAGACCTCGATTGAAGGTTTCAAAACCGGGAGACTGAGCGGAAATCCGGCAAAAAGGGGCGCTCGGAACGAGGTACTGAGCGGCATATGTGGCGCAGTATGCCCTTTTTTCGGGAAAAACATTATATGCTCAACGGTACAAGGGCGATTTGGAGGTAATCCAATGTCAGACGGAAAGAAATACTTCGTTCTCATGGAGAACGGAAAAGACACGAGCCAGGTATTTGCGAGCAAGCAACCCCGCGGTGCAGCCTTGAAGGCCGCTACCCGCGGACACACGACCATCCGCCTACGAGAGCGTGGAACCAAGAGGGTCCACGTTTTCAACGGCAGCATCACGATGGTTCCCAAGCCTGCTGGCGGTCCTGACTGGCTGCCAGATATGATCAAGAAGGCCAACGTCAAGAAGCAAGGCATCGAGCACCTTTGAGTGCAGCCTGCTGCTGACCCTTCTTCCAGCTCACTGAGTTGTACAACGACCTTTCTTGTGCCAAGGCACAGAAAAGGTCCCTTCCCTTTCACCACCTTCTTGTTTAACGATGAGTTGATAAACACGGCCACTATTTTCGATATGTCCTCCGGGACATGGGATGCACACCCGCTTCGGCGGGAGGCGGTGACGCCGAATGAACAGACGAGAGATGCGAACGCCACAACCAAAGGCGCGAAAGCCAAGCCAGTTACGCTTGGCGGAAGAGCAACTCTCGCTCCCTGCTCGTTTGACCCATCTTCGCCACCTTCCATGGCTGGGATGTTATCAGCGTCAACTGCAGACCGAAAATAAATCTGAAAACACCCAAAAATCATACTTCTATGGCCTGCGACCATTGATCGAAACCGTACTCCCTGGTGAAGATGTCCTCTCCGAAGAGGAATACGAAAACCTCACCATCGAAACCTTGGCTAAACGCATGGAGCCAATGACAGGACGTTTAGATCTCTGGGCCCACAGCATCGCCAGCCTTCGGCCCACCACCTACAACGCCCGACTTGCAGCTGCTCGTCACCTCATTCGGTGGCTTGGTTTGCTATGGCCTGACCATTTGCAGCGCGCCCGTACCGGAAAACGCCTCCCTCGCACACTAACACGAAGGGAATTGACGACTGTGCTGGAGACCGCGGACGTGAGCGAAAACCCTGCTGTTTCGTTGGTCGTCACGATGATGCTCGATACGGGCTTGCGCGTGAGTGAAGTCTGCGAGTTAAACTTGGAGGACATCGACTTTGATGATGGCTCAGCCCGTGTGCTGGGTGGAAAGGGTGACAAGGACCGACTTGTGCTTTTCACGGCTCGAACCGTTGAACGTTTGCGAGCATGGATCCCGATTCGTACACGTCTAGCACCCGATGGGGAACAGGCGTGTTTTGTCAATCGCCACGGACGTCGGCTTCAGCCCCGAGGTGTACAACGCATGATGGACGCACTTGGCCAAGAAGCGGGCCTGCCCAAAGGGAAATTGACACCGCACGTGCTTCGCCACAATTTTGCCACGGGCTTGTTGGAACGCGGTGCCGACTTGGTGACCATTCAACGCTTGATGGGGCACGCCACCATCGCCACGACGCGCGTCTATCTCGAAATTTCAGACCAAACGCTGCGAGAAGTCTACCACCGCGCCCAGTCCATGCGTGAGAACATGGATGAGACGCCGGTTGAAACCGAACCGGTGGAAGAGACCACGCCGTCGACGAGCAGCCGCGGCGTGGTGTAATCACGACGTGGATTTCTTGCGTTTCGCCACCTGTTCCGGCCCCGTCCATGCGCGATGAGGCTGCACCGAGTTTCCTTGGTGACCTTCAATCGGGCAGTATTTGCCTGAACGGCAACGGGAACAGTTTCCTTTCGCTGGTTGTTCAACCGTTTTGCGAAGACGACCATATTTGCGCCTTGGCATGCACCGTGTTTGAAACGACGGTCTTCAAAGATAGCGCTGGTTTCATCCTTTTTTGAACCAAGGCATGTCCCTTACAGACTTGGGGACCTTGATGGTGGCGCCTTTTCGGTCTTTGTCCTTGGTCGTTTTGAGACTGGTCCTTGCAGACTTGGTTTTCTCGACGACTTTTTCAGCCACCTTCTGACCCTTTCCAACGGCCTTTTTGGTGGCTTCTTTGGATGCTTTGCTGGCCTTGCTCGAGGCTTTTGAAACCTTCTCGCTCGCCTTTTTCGAAGCGGCTTTGGCTTTTGAGGTGGCTTTTTTGGCTGATTCGGAGGCCTTCTTTGTTGCCTTCTTTGCCGTCGTTTTCGTGGCGCTTGCCGCCTTGGCAGCCGCGTGAACTTTCTTGGCGATCGCAACCGATAAGCCGGCCTTCTTCAGGTCGCCAACGCTGGCTTTCGCAATCTTTGCTATGGTCCCCAATTTTGCCGCTTGCAACTTTTTTGCCGTTGCCGCACCGACACCGGGGAGCGATGTGAGGCCCGAACCTTTCTCTTTACCTGCCATGGTTTCACCAATGAGAGGATGAAGGTGACCTAACTTGAACCTTCCCTTCGCACGGCGATGATGTCTTGAGGCGGTTGCTTCTTGAGCGTCGGCGCCATAGGGTTCACGATGGAGGAAGTTCTTGACGCCGCCGTTTCGGTGCTGGTCGCCCAAGTGCGCCAAGCCGACGGTTCGCACAAGATTGACACGACCCATCAACTGCTTCGTGGACGCCACTTTAACGGCCCCAGCAACGTGGTTTACCTCGGCGATGTCGCCAAAGCCCTTCTCTCTCAATTGCCCCACCCTGAAACGCCAGAGTTTACCGAAGCGCCAGGATACAACGAGCAGCGATGGATGTTACAGACGACCAGTGGCGACCTCAAGGTCAGCATTGTCTCCCGCCCCTACTGGGCATGGGGCTTATTCACGACTGGGTATCTCAACATCATCAGACTGGAAGGTCCGGTCTCAAGCCGCGCCCGACTCGTCCTCGACCTGGTCAGTTCACTGGGGCAATCCCCCTGGGAGATGGCTCATCAGCGGTCGGCCCAACGATGGCTGCATCGCCACCATAACCGGACCAGTCTGAAAGAAAATGAGCGAGAATGGCGTAATCTCTTCGAGGCCGGGCGTCAAACGCTCAACGAAGCGATTGAAGCCATGAAAACCCGATGCACTGCCGTTCTAGAACAGCGTGGTGAAGACATCGACCACGCCACGTGGCAGGGTCTTCTGGATGAAGATTTGCACATGGCACACCGAGCCCTAGCAGAAGACAACGCACCGGGTGTTGAACGGGCACTCGCTCGCCTTGAGGCCAGTTTGATTCAACTCAACGGCGAAGATGGAGACATCGTCATGGCTCCAAAGACGATCGTTTCGGATGGCACGGATATCATGGATGTGTCTGCGCTTTCACCATCGATTATCGCCACTGAACTGAACAAGGAAAGCGTGGATGATGTTCCCTTTGTTGACTTGACGGGGAATTCCTTGGATGAGGAAGAATGAACCGCGCGTCGCGTTCATAAGGGGGAGGGCGCTGGCCAAGACCGGTCCACATGGCAACGAAGAAGAAAAACGACGGCAGCGGCATTCAGCAAGCTGCAGGTTTGATTCGCTATTTCGATGAGGAATCCGAGGAATCTTGGAAGATCACCCCTGCGCAAGTATACCTTGCCTGCATCCTTTTGGGTGGTTTCTTTTACCTCGTGAACCAAGGCGTGGTCCAAGCGATTTGGAACCTCTTCTGAACTCAAAGAGCCTGAATCAACACGACCCGTTGGTCGTTTTCAGCCATGCAGCGAGCCACTTCCAACGCCGTCGAGAAATCTTCGGTGACGCCAAGTACTTCTTCGCCATCGTCCGTTTGGAGCACCAAGCGATGGGTCAATTGGTAAAGCGTTGAGGCTTCGATACGCTCAAAAATCCAATGTTCATTCTCAATACGGACTAAGGCAGGGACTTCGGTTAAGGGGCCCATTTGCTGGCCCACACGCTCGGCTCGCGACGTGAGTGATGCGAGGTCTCGTACAGGTCGCCACAAGCGTTGTCGCAACGGCATTCTCAGTTTTCGATTTGGTTCAACGCCTGCGCGGAAAGCTCGTGCCATAAGGGTCCCATCCCTGAAATCCGAAGATTTCAGTTGCCGCTCCTTCGATTCACACTTAAAGGACGCGACGCCAAGGAGGCCTCATCGGCCTATTTTTGTGCCATGGTGAGGTTTTGGCGGCGCAACCACACGGCCCCACAAACGCTCACCGACACGACGGCGAGAAGTGCGAATTGCAGCATGTGGCGTGGATTGTCGGACGTGAGAAGAAGAGAACAGCACACCAGCCAAGCCGCCATTCCAAGGAGGAGGAACCGTCGTTCACGCAGGGAGGTCCGGTCCTGCAAGTTTATGGATACAAGGATGACACTCCCCCCCGCCAACAGAACCGCGGGATAGAGGAGCCATGCAGCATCCGACATCAAGACCCCGAGCGGGAGACCCAGTAACAATGTGGCCCGAAACCACCAGGCTTCTGGATGATGGGCTGCATCAAAACCAACGGTCGGAAGCAGCATGGAAAGCGCACCAAAGAACAGCAACAGGGCCACGCCCTTCCAAGCCGCAATGAACGCTTCCGATCCTTCTCCATAGACGTGAAGGGCGTCGGCCATCATCCCAGCGACGACCAGCAACACCATCGCAACGAAAGAGAAACACCAGCCCAAATCCTCCGCTTGAGACGACCCCGGCGTTTTGAGGCTCTCTGCCACGGTGGAAAAGGCGTGCGGGAGGGCGACCCATGTGCCATAGGTTGCGATCATGAGGCCAACGGCAAGTCGCTCATCGCGCAATGGACGGTCCCACCAGGTGGAGGTGAACACCTCCGTTTGAAACAAGCACGCCCAAGCCACAACGCCTGCAACCAGCATCTTGAGAATGGCCCGTTGAAACAAAAGCGATGTCTCGCCGCTCGAGGCCAGGTGAGCCGTTGCGGTGAGAATCTCACCCGACATCATCAAGAGAAGCGTGAAGAGAACGACGAGGAAAAAGGCCGACCAGTTCGCAATATCAACCGTTGGTCGTTGAGGAACGGTCTCCGGCGAGGCATACATGTCCTGTTGAAACAACAACATGAGCAGCATGACGGCCCAAATACCGGCGTGTGTCATCATGCGAGAGCGCACAAAGTCCGAGGTCTCAGGCGAACAGCCGCGCAGACTCGGGAGATTGGGTGCGAACAGCGCAAACCCAAGGAATGCGAACAACGCCCCTTCCAATGCACCTTGACCGGTCAACAACAGACGTATTTTCTCTGATATGGAGGCGCTTTGGTCAAGCATGAGCGCCACCTCGGGGTTGAGCGACGAGAGGCTGAGGATGTCAAACGCCCTCGAAACCACCAAACCTGCGACCATGAGCGGTGGCGTCCATCGGTAGAAACGCAGAACGAAGCGGCGCTCTCGGAGGGCGCCTTCGAGGGAGAAGGCAAAGGCCCAAGCAAGACACGACAAGAAGAGAACTGGCAGATACCACGACACCGAGGAGGCCAGCATGGAGCGTATCACAGCAAGCCACCTTTTGATGATGGCGGAAGACCCAAAGACAAGACGCCCGAGCACAAAGCGTGCGAGGCCCGACCGACGCCGAAGAAGAACGGCGCGCCTACGCCGAACAATCGTCGCTCACGGCGTTGGTTCGACACCTCGGCCGAGACGTGGATGCGTGGCTCGAAAAAGCCCTGGAACCGCTCCCTGAAACCTTTCGAATTTCCCTCCACCGAAACGATCGCCAGTGGACGGTTGCCCAAGTAAAGGCCCTCGGTGCAGAGCCGATTCCTTGGATGCCCGATGAAACCGCGTTCACCATGCCGTTTGCACGTGGGAGAGCACCCGAGGGTTTGGCCAAACGACTGATGGCGTTGTTGCACGAAACGGGCCGCATCACCCGTCAGGAGGCTGCAAGCATGCTCCCTGTTCGTTTGTTGAAGCANGAAAAGGGCACNTTAGCGCTGGACATGTGCGCCGCTCCGGGGTCAAAGACGACACAACTCGGTGAAGTACTCCATCCCAACGGCGTGGTGGTGGCCAACGAACCGGTCTCAGGGCGCCTCAACATGCTGGTGAGCAACCGAAGCCGTTTGGGCCTGACCAACATTGTGGTCACCCAACACGACGGTCGACATTTCGCCCGATTACCGCCTCCAGGCTTTGATGCCGTCATCGCTGATGTCCCCTGCACCGGAACAGCCACGAGTCGGAAAAACAGAGACGTGTGGTGGGATTGGACACCAAAGGAAAGCCGGAGGATGTTCAAGATGCAAGTTGAAATCACCATGCGAGGGGCCTCCCTCTTGGTGCCAGGCGGACACTTGGTGTACTCCACCTGCAGCATTGACCCGGTGGAAAACGAAGCCGTGGTCGCCGAAATCTTGCGCCGTTGCCCTCATCTCGAACTCGTCCCGATGACGATTGACGGCGTGGTTTTGCATCCCGGCTTGACCCGCTGGCCTCTTCTCGACGAGAACGGGGTTCCCGTGGACGCCGACAACGCCGCATCCTTGCCGTTCTTTGATACCAGCCATCTTGACCCTTCATCCCGGCTCACACAGGAGGCATGCGACGAGTCATTGGAAAACGCCATCCTCGAACAACTCCCAAGATGCTTGAGACTGTGGCATGACGATAACGACACGGGTGGATTTTTTGTCGCACAATTTCGACACAAAACCGAGTCATCTCCCGAAGGTGTGGCTCAAGCCTACCGCTCCCGCAGAGCCAAGCGAAAGGTCGACGGGTGGACCCCTACCGTGAAAACNCCTCCTAAACCCACCTCGAATTCGGTGGTCGTCGCCGATGATGAGGTGGTGGGTCATCTGGAGCACCTGTACGGTATGGCATTGAACGGTTATTCACTTTGGCAGCGAGGGAAACGGTTCAACCTCGCTCCGCCCTTGGTGCACGAACGCCTGTACAAACCCCCTTCACCAACCAACAAAGGCGATGTATGGGGCGGTGATTCCTTCCACCCCATGCGCGTGGTTCACGCCGGGCTACCAGCCTTCACGCTGAAGAAGAATTCATGGCGCAGTCGACAAGAAGCCCTGTATGCCTTTGGCGAACGGTTTGAACGCAACGTCTTGGTCGTTGAGCCTTCGCTCTTCGTTCGCTTGTTGCGCGGTTGGGCGCCGCTGCTTGAGGAATTCTACAACGAGGTTGAAACCGAAACGTTGCCGAAGGGAGCCTTCCTTTTGCGAAGCGATTTACCGTGGGGGCAAGAGACCATTTCGGTATGGGTTGGAGCGCGCATCACGTTGATGATCGATACCAACGAACAGAACATTTTGCGCCACAAGTTGAATTTGCCATGGCGTGATGAGGAGGAGTGACATGCGACATCTCTTGCTCTGCATCATCGTTGGGTTGCTGCTCGTTCCCTCACTCTCGGCCGAAGAAGAGGCGTGGGCCGTTCACGCCGAAGACGATGTTTCAACTCTCGCATCGGGTGGGCTTTCCGAAGTGTATCTGCCTTCGGGGCTTGATGATGCACCAACCGCGCCCGAAGGCTATGTCCAGTGGAATTGGTGGGCGTGGAGTGACGAAGTTGGGTCTGATTGGCCGGACGATGATGCTCTTTACAGAGCCTCAAATCGCAACATCTCACTGAATCAAACGGACGCAGTAGCTGTTGTTGAGAACCACCCTCTCGCCGAAAACAAAATGCTGGAATTAGCTGGCAAAGTGAAGGTGGTTTCCGCAGAAGACCGTGTGCGAATGGTGGCGTTTGACCTCTCGCTCACGCCACTACAAAACCTCAGCAACCACACCATCCTCTATGTGGTGCTGACCGAAAACATCGCCGAAGACCAGCATCGGCGTCAGGCCGAGCGACTCGTTCGAGAAATGCGGCCCGAAGTGGCCTTTTCTGTCAANGCCAACACCACGACCGAAGTTGTATCCATGCTGCCTGCCGACCACCTCGCGGCAGCAGGCGTTGATCTCGGGGAAGAGCCGACCGGTTGGTCCTACTCCGTAGCCGTGTTTGGAAGCGAGGCGGAGGAAAATGGCACACCGCGATTGTTAGCGTTGGCTCACGGTGATTTGCCAGCACCTTCACGACACACAGGGATGGGGGAGGCGTGGCCGCCGTTATTGCTCTCAGCCATCACGGCCGTCATTGCGGTGTTCATCGTTCTCGCCGTGCGTCAGCGTGAACAAGCGATTCCTAAACTCCAAGCCAGGTGGCACAGCGAACAACCGACCTCGATCGTCATCAGCATCCAAGCTGGCCATTACAACTTCCGCATAACAAACTGGCAAGTGACGCCGCCTTGGCGTTTCAGAGGCCGGCCTCCCAAATTGAGTCTTGATGCCGGTGAATCAAGAAGCATCGTGGTCGATTTCCGAGAACCGCATCCAGAGGACTGCCATCTTGAAGTGGCCATTGACATCGAGGAATACGGCGCGTGGCGACAACATCTTTGGTTGAAGGCGGGAGAGGGTCATGGCCAGTCCCATCCTGAAGAAGAGTAAGGGTTGAAGAGAAGTAGCCACTACCGCAGGTGACCGCCATGAACCTTGACCAGACGGACCGTGCCTTGCTCCAACTGCTCGGCGACGATGCACGCGTCAGCCACCGACAACTTGCAAGGGAACTTGGGCTCGCCCAAGGAACGGTGACCAACCGAATTCGACGCCTTGAGCAAGAGGGTGTGATTGAGGGTTACCGTGTGGCGCTCAACGCCGGTCAACTCGGATGGACGATGACCATCATGGCTGGACTGCGTATCCAAAAAGGACGGATGATCGACGTGCAGCAAAAAATCGCTGCGGACCCGAGAGTGTTCGCCGTCTACGACGTTACCGGTGACTGGGATTCCATCGTCTTNGCGAGGGTCAAGGACCGNGCAGATTTGGACAATTTGACCAAAACCGTGTTCACGCTCGATGGCGTTTCTCGCTCCTACACCCACGTGGTGCTCAACACGGTGAAAGAAGAGGCATTTCCTTCCCTCTCAAAGGACGAATGAGGCGTCGTCGTACATATCGACGAGCGGACCCAAGGCGTCGATAAGACCGGACAAACCCTCAACCACCCGAGTTTCAGGCTTGAGGCAACGCATGAGCGTCGAGCGAAGGTCTTCCCCGAATCGTACATCAAGGGATTCCAAATTACGACGAATGGTGGTTTGTAATCGCCCTCCCGTACGGTCCCAATCCATTAACACGATGATGCTTGGACCACCATCTACGGTGCTCTTTCGGCCGTATGTTTCGAGGAGATAAACGAGCACGTCATCCACCGGCCAGCCGCGATTCAACACTTCGATGGGCCCACTGAACCCAAGCTGCTCAAGAGCGACACGGTCGCGTCGACCTTCCACCAACACGACCGCACCCGCGTCCCGATTTCGTTGGCGTTCATGCGCCAGAGCCTGAGCTGCCTTGTGCCATCGTTCCTCAGCGTTTGAAGGACCTCGGCCAACACCGTGAAAGGAGTCATTTGACACAACACGCCCTCCGCGATTGAGAACTTTCAACACTCACAAATAACCTGTGCCGCGGGGGGTTCAAGTAGCATCGCACCCGTTGTTTTGATGAGGCAGGAAATGGCGTCCGAACCGTTCAATTTCAAATCAGAAAAATCGCGAAAAAAACGCATACAGGCCCGCCATGAGGTCTTGGAAATGAATGAGGGTTCTAACCCCCATCAAGCAACGCTTAAGGAGGGGCTACACGGGCGGTTAAACAGGGTGGTTGCATGGTAGCAGAAGATACGGTGTTCGCTGTACTTTATGATAAGTTCATGTTTTGGTCCATTTTGGTCGGAATCTTCACGTTCGGCTGGATGTTTTTGGCCATGCTCCGCTACCGCGACGGCGTTGAGCCGGACACCACGCACAAGGACCATATCGAAGTGGGGTCCTTTCCCGTTGACCGCCACCACACCACGCTTGAGATCTTCTTTTACGTCCTGCCAACGGTCATCGTGGCATGGCTGGTCGTCCTTGCCCTNGCCTCCAACACGGCNGTTTGGGTCATCCCTGACGAAGCCGAAGCCCACGACATGGAAATTGTCGGCAAGCAATGGTTCTGGGAGTACAAATACCTCGACAGCCTCACCTGGGAAGACGACCCATCGTTGACCGGTATCGATGTTGACTGGACCGGAACCGCACTTACGGTTTCCAGCACACCCGGTTTGGCAGCCAACGTCTCCATCCTCAAAGGAACCGATACCCTTGACCCCGTCNCGGTTGACCAGTTGACCGGAGATGCAAACGCGGCCATCACCTTTGACCCGTACAAGCACGCCATGGTCGAAGTCACCGATGCCGATGGCGCTGTCCTCCATACCTGGATGCACATCCCACGTGAACACGTGTTCTCCTCTGCCCTTGGCGAAGACATGATTCTGCCCTGCGACGAAGCCGTCGTGTTTGAGATGCACTCTCAGCCATCCGACGATTCCAACCCCAATTACATCGGTGTTCAGCACTCCTTCTGGCTCCCTGAATGGGGCGTCAAGGAAGACTTGGTCCCCGGTATTGAGGGCGGCACCTACATGACCATCACCGCCGATGACCCCGGAACCTTCCCCATTCGCTGCGCAGAATACTGCGGAAACCAGCACTCCATGATGATTGGTCAAGTCAAGATCGTCGCCGCTGAAGGTACCGATTGTTCGGTTGACACCGGTGTCAAGAAGAGTGGCGAATCGCCACCTGCTGGAGGTGCGTACTGATGCGGGGCCGTGTTGCTCTTCTCTTGGGCGTCCTCTTGGTCGCTTTGATGGCCGCACCCCAATTCACGGCCGCCCCTGGCGGTATTGGCTCGGCTGGCGACCAAGGTTGTACCTGTCACGGTGGAGCCTCTCCCGACACCACCGTGTTGGTCGATGGCCTTCCTGAAACGTACAATGCCAGTGAAACTTACACCTTCACCGTCACCGTTCAGAACGACGTGATGGATATCAACGATGTTGACTGGAACGGTCGCGCCGGTGGATTCCGTATCCTCGNCTCACACGGCGAAATCACCGCCGTCCCTGAATCCCACAGCCAAATGATGGACGGTGGACTCACGCACACCGATGAGGCCAACACTCTCCGTTCATGGACCTTTGAGTGGACCGCCCCTGCGGCTGACGACCTCAACGTTGAGATGACCATTTACGGAAACGCCGTCAACGGCGGAAACGGTGCTGGTGGCGACCATTGGAACGTGGCTACCGCCTCCATTGCTGGCATCAACGCCGGCGCCGTCGCTCCAAGCGCCAGTGCTCTGATCATCTTCCTCACATCGATTGGACTCGCTGCAGGTCTCATCTTCATGGGCACGCTTTGGGTGTTCTACCGACGCTCGCCCGATACCTTCACCATGGAGCGTTTCTGGGGCTTCCTGAAGCCTTGGTTGACCACCACCGACCACAAAGAAGTCGGCATCATGTACTTCCTGTTCGGTTTCTTCTTCTTCCTTGTCGGTGGACTTCTGGCTCTGCTCTTCCGTATCCAACTGGCCCTGCCCGAGAACGATTTCCTCACCTATGACGAGTACAACTCCTTCTTCACGCTGCACGGAACGACCATGATTTTCTTGGCCGCCATGCCGATGATCGCCGGTTTCATGAATTATGTTTTGCCGCTCCAAATCGGTGCAAAGGACCTGGCTTTCCCACGCATCAACGCCATGGGGCTCTGGCTTCTTGTGTTCTCCGCACCGCTCATCTTCACCGGTATTTGGTCCGGCGAAGGTGCTGACATCACTTGGGTCATGTACCCGCCTTATTCCTCGCTGAACGAGGCCAACCTTGGCTCAACCTTGGCCGATTACGGTTCAAACCCAGGAACCACAGCGTTCATTTCGGGTATGCTCATGTTGGGTGCTTCCTCGACGCTTGGTGGTGTGAACTTCATCACCACGGTGTTCACCATGCGCGCTCCGGGCGTGGGGTGGATGAAGATGCCCTTGTTCACCTGGTCGGTCTTCATCAGCGTGTTCATGCTCTTCATGTCCCTGCCTGCCCTCATCATCGGCGTGGCCTTCCTCTTGTTTGACCACACCATCGGTACGCAATTCTTCGTGGCCGGTGGCGACCCGTTGCTCTTCCAGCACCTGTTCTGGTTCTTCGGCCACCCTGAAGTGTACGTGGTTATCGTGCCCGCTTTCGGTATCGTTTCCGAAGTTCTAGCGACCTCGGCTCGTCGTTCCATCTTCGGCTACAAGTCGATGGTCTTCGCCATGGCCGGCATCGGTATCGTCGGTTTCATCGTTTGGGGCCACCACATGCTCACGTCGGGCATGGACCCGTTCTGGCGTGCTGCGTTCATGATCACCACCATGCTCGTCGCCATCCCGACCGGTGCGAAAATCTTCAACTGGCTGGCCACCCTTTGGGGTGGTTCATTGGTCATGAAGACCCACACGCTGTGGTCCCTTGGCTTCCTGGTGACCTTTACGCTGGGCGGTATTTCAGGCATGTTCTTCCCCGTTGCTGGTCTTGATATCCACTTCCACGATTCTTACTTCGTCGTCGCTCACTTCCACTATGTGTTCATCGGCGGTACGGTCTTCGCCCTGTTCTCTGCGGTGTATTACTGGTACCCGAAGGCGACCGGACGTAAGCTCAACGAAACGTTGGGATTGTGGCACTTCCTCATCGGCTTTGCCTCCTACAACGCTGCCTTCTGGCCCATGCACGCCTTGGGCATCATGGGCATGCCTCGACGCACCCACACCTATACCATTGAATCTGGCTTTGCTGAATACAATATGGCGGTCTCAACTTTCGCCTTCATCTTCGGCATCAGCCAACTCTTGTTGGTGTGGAACATCATCTACTCCGCACGTCGCGGAGAACCCGTGGGCAAGGACCCGTGGGGCGGTTGGTCTCTGGAGTGGTCCACGACTTCGCCTCCACCAACGCCTTCCTTCCATGACATCCCCACACAAGGCGACATGAACATCGAACACGGCCATCACAAGGAGGAACCTTCACTGATGGACCGATTGGTCAAAGCCGAGCCGAAAGGAATAGTCGTCGGCCATCTGGAGGGAGAAGAATGAGCGGTGGAGAAGCCCACGTTGAGAACAGCATCTGGATGCGCGCCGTGTTGATCGGTGGCGTGTTCCTCGCCATCGGTGTGCTCGCCTTCGCCACCATGGGCGTTGGTGTCGCCAACGTCAAGCACCACGCTTACGAAGATGCCATTCACGAGTATGAAGATGCAAAGTACGCCTACGAGGATGCGAAAGCAGCCAACGCCAGCGAATCCGAAATCAAGGCCCTCAAAGAAGCCAAGGAAGAGGCACACCACCATGAAATCGAGGCCCACCTTTCCTACCTCACTTGGCGAACAGCGGGCATCACCATCTTGCTGATGTGCCTCACGTACGCCGCATTCATCGGCTTGGGTGGCTTCTTGAATTCCATTTATCCGGATGACGCAGGCCTCGATGACCATGGTTATGGCGGTGATGACCACGAACACCACGGCTCGGGCTCACCCATCATCTTCTCGTTGGGTATCATGCTCTTCTTGATGGGTTTCCCTTCCTTCCAAGGTGCACTGGGCAACATGCTCTCCGGCGTTGAGGCCAACCTCGGCGACCTCGGTTTGAGCATGCTCGGCCTGGTCATCGTGACCGCAGGTGTTGCCAACTGGTGGCGAGAAGACCTGCCCTTCATCGGCAACCACGAGCAAATCGCTACGTCCGACCCCTTCGAAGGCCAACACATCCGCAAGGCGGGTCTCTGGGTCTTCATCATGTCCGAAGTGATGGTCTTCGC
>FUFK010044530.1_pt1 | contig 31827 bp, 24 predicted proteins | sample 1021851 | NCBI WGS metagenome assembly FUFK01 (sample SAMEA51879418, study PRJEB19060) | metagenome | reverse complement strand
AAAAATAAGAGTGAGTTTAAAAATAATGAGATCTAATGCTGCCTAACACATACTGACGATCTCGCCTTGCTACTAACGAAGCGCCTGCTGCGCCTCACGAATCACGCGAGTATTATTCTGTGCTTGTCCAGATCTAAGGATAAGCTGCCATAAAGCGCGGCGACGATTAGCATCTTGCGAGACAGTCAGGCCGCGGCGAGCCATCGCTTCGGCTTTACGGGGCTGATTCTTTTTTAGTGCGACTTGCGATAAATAAAAGTATACCGCGGACGATCTAGGCGCCAAACGCTGCGCACGGGTAAAGCTGTTCTCTGCTGCGGTCAGATTACCAGATTGCAGCTGTGAGGTACCGACTCGCATCAGGTTCTGAAAAGCAGGTAAATCGCTTTTATTATTAGAAGCTTGCCGGCTGGACTGTGAGGACTGCTGCGAGTTTTTACGGGCACGTTCTAATAAATCGCTATGTGAGGGTAAGCTCGGCGATTGAGAAGGCGTATTAGCGTCATAAACAGGTGGCTCTTCAATCATCGCATCCGGTAGCGGTATGACTAAAACACTATCATCAGGACGTGTAGGTATGGGCTGATTCGGGGCTGAGCCAGACTGAGTTAAGGGGTTTTGACGATTGTTGCTATTTTCATAAGTCGTAGGGGCTTGGGCAGGCGGGTGATAAGGCTCAATAGGGTAGCCATCATTGGTGTAGCTAGGTGCTGGCTGGCTAGAGTCAGCAACCGCAGTCGTTTGAGTAGTAGAAGTTACGGGTCCTTGATTAGCCATTGTAGACGGCGCGGTTTGACAAGCGCTCAGGGTTAAGGCGCTCATTATTATAGTAGGAAGAAGTACGCGCTTCGACGGTAATGAGCGTGCTGCTCCGCTTGCCAAAAGTTGTGAGTTTTGCTGCTTTATTGTCGCCATATCCTGCTACCTCTACTTAATATTACATCATCTATAAACAGCAAAAGATTTACTGAATAATAGGGTGATCTGTTTTTGATAATAAGTTATGTGTCGTTATCATGTCACAATGCCACAATGTCACAATGCCACAATGCCACTATGCACGTATCAGTATACAGCCCCTAACTATAAATAATGGGCTTTAGATAACTCTAAAGCCCTTATTATAACTCGATTGTCCTGCTTTTAGCAGCTATTGAATCAACCTTTAGAACCACTCAAGCGCGCGGTCGTACCAAGTATCAGCGTCTCGTTGTGGTTCATTATTCTCCATATCTTCAGTAGTAGGCTGTTGCGTATTGTCCAGACCTTCTGATTGTGGCTGCCCGAAAGTAAATCCGCGTTCACGCGCTTGTTCTTGCTGATAAAGCTGCAAAGCGCACTCACTAGCCTCTTCAGGTAGGTAGGCGGACATCACAGGTAAGTAGCGTGCATTGGCGCAGCGCTCATTAGAGAGCTTGCCTGAGTTGTTCTCAAGCCATAACCATTCGATCCCTTCCGGCTCTGCCATGGCTACAGGAGTTAGCTTTAGGCGGCGCATATAATCAACCCAAATCGGTAGCGCTCCAGTACCACCGCCAAGACCGATAGGCTTATTATCATCGCGGCCTACCCAAACCACACTGACATAGTTACCACTATAGCCTGCAAACCAAGCATCTCGGTAGTCATTAGTGGTTCCAGTCTTACCCGCTAAATTCAGCTCACTACCCAAAGACTGCGCTCGGCGAGCCGTACCTTCTTTGACCACTTGCTGCAAAGCGTAGTTGGTCAAAAAGTTAGCTTCAGGCGGCACACTGCGCTGTGTATTAAGCCCAGTACGCTGCAAAATACGACCACGATCATCGATAACAGTACGAATACTATGGATAGGCGTACGAAAGCCGCCTGTAGCAAAGACCTGATACACGCCAAGCATATCCATCGGACTGAGATTAACGGCGCCTAATAGCGCAGAAGGGTAAGGGGAGATTTTTTCTTCGATACCCATACGGCGTAGTTGTCTGGCAAAAGTATCTAAACCAAACTCCATCCCTAAACGTACAGTGCTTTGGTTATAGGACTTAGCTAGGGCAGTGGTGAAAGGAATAAACCCATGATCGCGGCCATCGTAGTTTTTGGGGTTCCAGTCGTTACCGTTTGAGGTGACTGTGATAGGTGAGTCATCCACTGAGCTGGCTAAATTGTAGCGTCCACTCTCAAGCGCGGTCATATAGATGATAGGTTTTAGCAGCGAGCCGACGGGACGTTTAGCATCTACCGCTCGGTTAAAGCCGGTGAACTCGCTACCGCTACCGACGACAGAGACAAGCTCACCGGTCTCAGGATTGGCACTGACCAAAGCGCTTTGTAAATCTTTGGTCTTACTACTATTACGGCGCAGCTCACCGAGCTTACGATCAATCGCTTTGTCTGCTGCTAGCTGTGCAATAGGGTCGAGGGTACTGATAATAGTCAGACCTTCGTTTTTGAGATCGTCAGCATAGTAGACATCATTGAGCTCGCGTTTAACGATGTCCAAAAAGTCAGGAAACTGGCTCTTACCTTCAACGGGCTTATCGACGACGCCTAAAGAGTTGTCAGAGGCAGCTGCATAGTCTTCTGCTGTCAGCTTGCCTATCGCTTGCATATTACTCAGCACTACATCGCGGCGCGTTTTGGCCGCTTCTGGATGACGGCGCGGGTTATAGATGCTAGGCCCTTTTGCCATACCCACTAACATCGCTTGCTGATCTAGACGCAGCTCATTTAAAGGTTTATTAAAATAAAACTGTGATGCGAGGCCAAAACCATTAATAGAGCGATTGCCGTTTTGACCTAAGTAAATCTCATTTAGATAAGTTTGTAGTATCTCATCCTTGCTATAATGCAGCTCTAGCAGTATCGCCATCAACGCCTCGTTGGCTTTACGCTTAAGAGTACGATCTGAGTTGAGATAAAAGTTCTTAATCAGCTGCTGGGTGATAGTCGAGCCGCCTTGCATAGAGCCGCCTGAGAAGTTATTGATGACCGCGCGCGCTATGCCGCGTATCGATACGCCTTTATGCTCATAAAACGCGCGATCTTCAGTAGCAATTAGCGCATCTATGAGCGGCTGAGGCACCTCATCTAAAGAGACGACTAAGCGATCTTCGTTACTATCTGGATAGATGCCGCCGATACTGACAGGCTCTAGGCGTATGATACCTGTATCGTTTTGCTCAGTGCTCTGGATGCTTTGGATCTTATTATTAGCAAGCGTCATTTTGATGACTTGTTCTTTATCGACATCGTTAGCGCTATAGCTAAAGCCCCGAGTATGAATAAAGTAGGTATTGCCGGAGCGGTGGAAGCTACCAGTACGATCATAAGCGGTGTTGCTTTGATAGTTCAGTAGATCAAGCCAAGTCTTTATCGTGTCTTTATCGACATTAGCGCCTTGATACAACTCAAGTGGCTGCGAATAAACTTTAGCTGGAATATCCCAGCGCTTACCCTCAAACTTACTAGTGATAGTACGATCAAGCTTGATTAGGTATAGAGCCAATAACACCATAGCTACGATGACAATGATGAGTAAGATACTGCTAAACACAATCCCGCCTTGTTTGGAGGGTAGGGAGCTCATTGCAGCTCTAGGCGACTGCGGCGGGGTAAGATTAGGTTTTTGCACTGATAACACACCGTTTTAACATAAAAAAACTGCCTCATAATGACGCAAATTGACTAAATTTTCAATCTATCATCTCAGTCCCGGCATTCATTACGCCATTCATCATACCATGGCATTAAACCGTTATAATAAGTAGAGCTTATCGCGCTGTAATCGCAGCTTAATGAATAAATACCGATACCTACTTTTAATCTAGAATATCACTGCCATATAAGATAACGACTTATAGTGAGTCTCACTATGTTTTTTATATGAATTAAGCACCGTTTTGAGCAAGGTATAAGCAACATTAGATAGTAATTCCCAAATAACAGCGTACGGCTATGATTAGATTGACGATCAGATAGTTTTACCAAAAGCTGATTTTTCTAAAGTAACGTCCTCTAACAATAAGCCGGTCATTAATAAGAGCAATCATGTCCCCTTCTTTTTCATCCTCGTCTGTGTCCCATTCTCAGTATGACGATAGTTCCATCACCCAAGGGTTAGTGCTGCCGCAGGTTGGGCACTGTTTTCATTGCGGCGATCCAGTACCTAAGCCGCCATTTCACGCACAGATATTAGGCGAGGCGCGTGAGATGTGTTGTATGGGTTGTCAGTTGGCAGCTGAGAGTATCGTAGAAGCAGGGCTTGAGCAGTATTATCTTGATCGCTCAGAGATTAACCGTACCGCAAGCCTGCCCACTCAGTTAACGCAGCTTGAAGCTTATGATCATGATGAGATCAAGTCGCAGTTTGTCTATGCGCAAGAAGGTCTATCAGTCGCTGAGCTGTCAGTCAATAATCTGCGCTGCGCGGCTTGTACTTGGCTGATTGAGTCAAGGCTTTATGAGATTGATGGCGTGGATAAATGCCAAGTCAACTTGACCAATCAGCGCATGCGTATTATCTGGGATGAAAACAAGCTGCCCATTAGCCGTATCTTAGCGGTGATCAATGAAATCGGTTACGACGCCAAACCTTATCGCCAAGATACCCATGAGGCGATGCTAGCCCGGCACAATAATAAGATGCTGCTCAGGCTCGGTATCGCGGCTCTCGGTGCTATGCAAGCGATGATGTATGCAGTAGCGCTATACTTTGGTGAATATAGCGATATGCTGGTCTTTCAGCGCGACTTTTTGCGCTGGGTGTCGTTATTTGTCAGCACGCCTGTTTTCTTTTATGCTGGCGTGCCGTTTTTTACCTCAGCATGGTCGGCGATTCGTGCGCGTCAAGTCAATATGGATGTGCCGGTCAGTGTCGCTTTAATCGTCACGTTTTTCGCTAGCATGTATGCCACCGTGACCGGACAAGGCGAGACTTACTATGATTCAGTAAGTATGTTCATTTTCTTTTTATTAGCTGGGCGCTACATTGAGCATAATGCACGGCTAAAAGCGGCGACTATGGCCAATGATCTGGTCGTGGTTGAGCCAATTTTAGTCCAAAAAATCGCTGAAGATAAGGCGTCGGCTGCGCTAATTTTAGAGCGTTTAAACCAGCAAAGCCAAGCTGACGTCGCACCGTTAGTAGCCAGCGATATGAATAATGCGGTTGATACTAATGATGATATCAGTACCAATCTAAAAGCCAGTCCGTTACCTAACTTTATGCAAGATATGGACGCTAATGTCCACACACTGACGCAAAAGGTTGCTGCCGCATGGCAACAGACAGCTGCCTCGGTAACCGAACTACATGCCGCTGATAAGTCCATGGTCACCGCTCAAAGTCTGCAAGTGGGCGATATTATCATGATCGAGGCAGGGGCGGAGATCATCAGCGATGGTATCTTGCTGAGTCCAACTGCGACCGTCTCACAAAGCCTGCTGACCGGCGAGGGCGACCTGATTATCAAGCGTCAAGGCGACTACATCGTTGGCGGCGCGCAAAATGACAGTCAGCCGTTTGAGATGCTAGTGACGGCCTTACCAGAAGACAGTCAAATGGGACTGATCGACCGGCTGATGAACCGTGCTATGAGCGAGAAGCCTAAGCTTGCGCAGCAAGCCGATAAGCTGGCACGTTGGTTTGTCGCGCGTATTTTGGTGCTCTCGGTCTTAGTGTTCATTGGTTGGTATATCGTAGATCCTAGTCTAGCCATTTGGGCCACTGTCGCAGTGTTAGTCGCCACTTGTCCTTGTGCATTATCCTTGGCAACGCCTATTGCGCTGACGGTAGCGACCAATAGGCTAGCAAGCTATGGATTTTTGACCACCCGTGGTCATACGCTGCAAACTTTAGCTGAGATTACCCACGTGGCCTTTGATAAGACAGGTACGCTGACTTACGGTAAGCCCAATTTATTAAATATTGAGCTATTAAACGCTCAAGCATCAGCTCATGCCGACTCGCAGGATCAGCTATTAGCGATAGCGGCTGCGCTAGAGGTGGGCAGTCGTCATCCTATTGCCCATGCGCTGCTGACGGCGGCCTATCAGTTACACCTGCCAGCTACCCAAAACCTTCAACATTACCCGGCAGGCGGCGTTGAAGCGATAGTCGATGGGGTATTGTACCGGATCGGTCATGCTGATTTCGCTATGGACGCTGCCCATGACGATACGAGCAGCAGTGCTCAGTCGCTCAATATCGATTTGATTGCCCATCGAGCCAGCTCAGCGGTGGTTTTATCTTGTCAGTCTCTCACTAAAAGCTCCGAAGATACTGCGCCTAGCTGGCAAGCACTCGCCTGCTTTTATTTCAATGATAAGGTTCGTGATAGCGCCAAAGCGACTTTGGACTCTCTAAAGCAGCTAGGAATAGAGTCAGTGATGCTAACAGGCGACCCTAGTCCGCAAGCTTTAGTTATAGCGGACACCTTAGGGATGAGCGCCGCTTATAATGGCCTATCGCCTACGGATAAAGTCAATCACATCCAGCAGCTACAAAGTAAAGGCGCAGTGGTACTGATGGTCGGTGATGGTATCAATGATGCGCCCGTGCTAGCTGCCGCTGATGTGTCTACGTCTATCGCTGGCGCCGCTGATCTGGCGCAAGTGTCTAGTGATAGTATTATTTTAAATGGTCAAGTCGAAGGTATTAATGCGGCTAAGCGCATCGCTGATAAGACCGAGCGCATTATCAAACAAAACTTTCGCTGGGCATTAGGCTATAACGGCATTGTCCTGCTGCCAGCTATCTTTGGTTATGTGCCGCCTTGGCTTGCTGCAATCGGTATGTCGCTAAGCTCCTTGATAGTGGTACTTAACGCTCTACGTCTGAAACGGGCTTAAAGGCTAGGCTACAAGCAAAACAATAGCATGAACATTGAGCAAAAAAACCGCCTGCTAAATATAACAGGCGGTTTTTTATTTTTAAAAGATGAGTAGCAAATAGCCTTAACACTAGTCTTGTAAGTAGCTTAGCAGACGCATAAATTCGATATACATCCACACAAGCGTTGCGAGGATACCGATGCTAAATAACCACTCGTAGTCTTCAGAGATACCCGCTGCTACGCCGCGATCGATATTATCAAAGTCAAGGAGGAGGGTAAAAGAAGCAATAACAATGACAAACAAGCTAAAGCCGATTGCAATAGCGCCGCCTTCAAACAAGAAAGGTAGGCTTGAGCCAAAGGCTAGAGATAGTATCCACTGCGCCACGTAAACGAGCATAATAGCAATAAGTGCTGAGGTGACAATCGAGCGGAACTTTTGTGTGACTTTCACCAGACCAGAGCGATAAAGTCCTAGCATCACTGCCGCGGTGACGAAGGTTGCGCACATAGCAGTGACAGGTACGCTTGGGTACATACGCATGAAGAATAGCGAGATACCGCCCAAAAATATACCTTCGAGTAGGGCATAAGGGACAGCTAAGGTTTTGGCTTTTTTGGGCTTAAAAGTCATAAAAACAGCTAAGCCAAAGGCGGCAAACATGCTACCAAAAGCGGCCATAGTGATAAAACCTTGTGACAGTCCTGCCATAAGAGCATAAAAGAAAAAGCCTACGCCCGTGATAGCCGCCAGCCCAAGTAACATACTGGTCTTTTGGATGACACCTTTGACGGTCATAGGCTCGCCGCCGACCGCAAATTCTGCGCGGCTGATAATAGGATTAGCCATACATATATCCTTAATATAAAATAGTATAAATCAACGTTACTTTAGCAAAACCGGGATTATTGTCAACTGTCTTTGCGTGACTCATATCAAGGCTTAGTCTTGATATCCTCTACTTATTGCTAATGGTTAGCGAGCAGTCACAAGAAGGCACTACTAAGCGCTAAAACAGCGCTACTAACTATAAGTAAAAATCAATCACAGCAAATCAGCGAATGGTTAAGTCGGTCAATAAAAGCCCTTTTAAAAAGGTCATTTAAGACAAATCATTCNGCTAAAGTNAGCGTCTAACCTTTTATANATGGGGTCGATTACGACAGTTAACAACGATGATTGGTAAAACATGCTAGTTTAACGCTTTATTTATCGCTATCATTAGCTTGATAGTTTATGACTAAATCAGCATTAGACTTTTTAATTAAGTTTGTAGGTTGTCATCTAAAAACCCTCTTTNGATGCTGTTAATTATAAAAAGTCGATGTCANTGCATCACTTACCTTTGCACTTNTTTAAGTTTGTCGAGTCGCTTTATGGAAAACTCAGCGCAGTCAGCCCGATTGCCACACTTGCACGAATCAGAACTGTTTCACGCCATCAAAAACCCAGCCTTTCGCCGCATTGGTCTGATGGGCCGTGCCGGCAAGCGCAGCGTTATTGAGAGTCTCATTCAAGTGGCAAGCACAGTCAACGAGATGAATCTAACGCTGATTATGGATGTGCAAACCGCCAATCTACCGACTTTAAATTTAGTAGATATCGAAAAGGTAAAAATCGTCAAGCGCAGTTTGATCGGTGAGATTTGTGACTTAGTGATTGTTGTCGGCGGCGATGGCTCTATTTTACATGCCGCTGAGGCATTGGCGCGGTACCGGGTTCCTGTGCTTGGGGTCAATCGCGGTCGCCTTGGGTTTTTGGCAGATGTGAAGCCCAATGAGGTTGCCTTTAAATTAAAGCAAGTATTAATGGGGGATTATCAGCTCGATCATAGGTTTTTGCTGACGATGGAGATACGCGAAGGCGACAATATCTTGCATGAAGATATGGCGCTCAACGACATTGTATTACATGCGGGCAAGTCGGTACACATGATTGACTTTCAAATGAAAATTGACGGTCAAGACGTCTATCGTCAGCACAGTGATGGACTCATTGCCGCGACTCCGACGGGCTCGACAGCCTATGCACTCTCGGGTGGCGGGCCTATTATCCATCCTAGCATGGATGCGATTTGTCTGGTACCGATGCATCCACATACGCTCTCAAGCAGGCCTATCGTGGTCAGTGGTAGTAGTGAGGTCTGTATTCGCATTCATGAGGACAATCGCACTCAGCCAATGGTCAGCGCTGACGGTAAACCTAGCGTACCTATTGAGCANGATCAACGCTTATATATCCGTAAACATCCTGATAAGCTAACTTTGCTGCATCCACCAGGGTTTGAGTTTTATGAAGCTTGCCGTACTAAGCTGCATTGGAACGTACATGCCGAAGAGTTCAGTCTCGATAGCGATGACGATGATGACATTGAGATAGAAGGCATAGAGATAGAAAGCGTAGAGATACAAAGTACTGACCACCATATTATTGAGGCTGATGCTCAAAGTACTACCCCTGAGCAGATAGATACAAACACCGATCGNGTCACTAAATTTTAGACAGGTTACAGATAGCTAGAGAAGAGGAGTGAAGATGAATAAAGAGACAGTACTAGCCAGTTTGACCCCGGAGATAGTAGATAAATTCCGAGTAGCCATTGAGATTGGTAAATGGCCAGATGGCCGTAAGCTAAGCGCTGAGCAGCGCGAAACGTGTATGCAAGCGGTGATGATGTGGGAGCACGAGCATCTAGAGCCCTCCGAGCGTGTCGGCTTTATTCATAAGCCTATCAAAGACGACGGCAGTATCGTGGGCGCNGAATGCGATGTCGANCACGAACATCATTATCCTAATATGCCCAATCCTAAAGGCGCGATTCAACCGGTAAAATTCCGCGATAAATAATGAGTAATATTAGGGCGTGTCCCTAATTCAAGCGTTTATGACTAAATGGGCTAAAAATGGCTAAATCTTTGGCAAACGGTGTCAAATAGCTGGTCAATATCTTGATATTACCTGCGCTATTTTCCTTGTTTGCCTGCGATTTATCTCATTTTTATCACCATTTTTAAAATAGGGACACGCCCTAAAAGCAAAAATCCACACTATGATCATAGCGTGGATTTTTTGGTCTATGCTGTTATTTTATAAAACTAAACTTTTATAGAACTAAGCTTTTATAGAGCTAAGCTTACAAAGCAGTGGTATCGACAGTCGGACGTAGCGTTAAAGGATTTTTTTGCATCAAAAATCCTTGCCAACCCCAATGCAAGAAATTGCGGATATTGGCGTGATCCGTACCCTTAGGTGTGGCTAGCACTTTTTCATAATGCTCACCAAATAGTTTAAGGGTATCTAGCTGGTTTAGNCCATGATGCTTAGCAAAGCCAAAGACTTTGGCACTACCTTCGTTTTCGCCAGCGGCATTGTGCTGCATACCATTGACAAACGGCGCTGGGGAATAACGATAAAAATCGTCAATAAAGCTGATAACATCGTTAAAACCTATGGCTTTTTTATTCAAACCATTCAATAAAGCCGAGACGTCGGATTGGCGGATGCTCATAGTAAATGACCTCAAAAAGATTAAAATTACAAAGAGTAAGCGCTTATAGGCAGAGCAGCCGTAACGGGTCTGCTATAAACGATAAAGCTCTATTTTAACGATTAAAATAGTCTTCGTCATCAAAAGAGGGCGCAAAGTTGCCTTGCTCGAGATGTTGCATCTGTGATTGTACCGTGCGCTCTTGCTGGATACGCTGGTAAATCTCTTCGCGATGTACCGCGATATCTTTTGGCGCGTTAACCCCTATGCGTACTTGGTTACCCTTGACGCCTAGCACAGTAACACTGACCTCATCACCAATCATTAAAGTTTCGCCAACGCGGCGAGTTAAAATTAACATGCGTCACACTCCTTATGTCGCAGTAAAGAACGATTACTTATCATATGACTTCTCAATTACTCAATATCACTGAATGAACCAGTATCGAGCTGTTTAAGGTTTTAATTCACAAGTAATTATACCGTCTAAAACAAGATAAACAGCTTCCATAACTATAGGTATCATTTTGCCCAAATGAACGCCCCATTATAAGTCCCATAGACCGTACTGTCACGGATTTTAACAATACTACTGGATAAAGCCGAAGTCTTGTGACTATTTAGCGCCAATAAAAGAGTAAGCAAGCCGCGCTATTATGGAAATTATGAGCATAATAGTCATAAAAAACAGAACCTTGATAGGTTCTGTCATTTTGTATATTAAAACTTATTTTAGCCGTTTAGCAAAATATCAGCGGTTAAGCGCAGATAAATAAAAAACAGCTAGAATTTATGCTAGAACCTATTGTCCAGCAACTTTGCTCTCACCGTCTTCACGATCTAAGCCAAATGCTGTGTGCAAGGATTTAACTGCTTTTTCTAAGTGCTGCTCTTGGATAAGGACGGAGACCTTGATTTCGCTAGTAGAGATCATTTGTATATTGATGTTGTTCTCCGCTAAGGTCTGGAACATCAAGCTTGCAACCCCTGCGTGTGAGCGCATACCCACACCGACCAAAGATACTTTGACCACTTCGCTGTTACCTAATATCTCTTTGGCACCGATGTCGTCTTTGATTTCATCGTTTAGCACTGCCATGGCTTTGTCTAAGTCAGTACGGTTGACAGTAAAGGTGAAGTCAGTGGTACCTTGGTCCGATAGGTTTTGCACAATCATATCGATTTCGATATTGGCATTTCCAATCGGACTTAAAATAGCTGAGGCAATACCGGGGTGGTCAGGGACGCCGCGTACCACAATCTTTGCTTCATCACGGTTAAAGGCGATACCTGAGATAATTGCCTGTTCCATACTGTCTCCTTCGTCTATCGTAATTAGGGTGCCCACGTTATCTCTAAAATCATCGTCAAAGCTGCCATCGTTATTGTCATCGAAGCTCGATAGCACTCGTAAGGGCACACCGTATTTACCGGCGAACTCTACTGAGCGAATCTGTAAAATCTTGGAGCCAAGGCTTGCCATCTCGAGCATCTCTTCGAAAGTTATTTTTTCAAGTTTTTTAGCTTTTGAAGTGACGCGTGGATCGGTAGTGTAGACGCCGTCAACATCAGTATATATCTGACATTCATCAGCACCTAGGGCAGCTGCGATAGCGACGCCTGTGGTGTCTGAGCCGCCGCGTCCGAGAGTGGTAATATTATCGTGCTCATCGATACCCTGGAAACCTGCCACAATGACGACATTACCGGCATCTAGCTGCTGGCGGATGTTTTCATCATCGATGCTCTCGATACGGGCTTTATTATATGAGGTGTCGGTCTTGATAGCGACTTGACGACCGGTCATTGAGCGCGCGCCAATACCTAGATCCTGAATGGCCATAGCAAGTAATGAGATCGACACTTGCTCGCCAGTGGAGACCATTTGATCATATTCACGAGGGTCAGGTTGAGCGCTGATTTGACGTGCCAAATCGATGAGGCGGTTGGTTTCTCCGCTCATCGCTGAGACCACGACGACGACTTGGTGACCGTTATCATGCCAGCGTTTGACGCGTTTGGCGACGTTCTTAATGCGGTCAATACTGCCCATTGAGGTGCCGCCGTATTTTTGTACTATTAACGCCATAAGATTTTACCTATTCTGCATCCTCTATCACCTATAAGTGTCCATTAAATCCAATCGTATTTTAATGACCGTGCATAGTGATAGAGTCAATTAATATTTGAACGCTGACCTTTATACCATAATCAAAGCACAAATTTAAGTCGCCATGCCGCTTTGATATATGGTAATTAATTATCAATGCTATAACCAACTGCCATCTGTCAAATACAAATCAGATGTAAGTTAAGCGTTTTACTATAGAAACGAGCTAACTTAGCTTAATTGAGCTTAACTTAATTTAGCTTCGATCCAAGCGGGTAGTGCCTCTAACACAGCGCGAGTATTGCCAGATTTTGGCGCGCCGCCTTGCGCGTAGTCAGGCTTACCGCCGCCTTTGCCACCAAGCTCACCTGCCAAGTGACGAATGATATCACCGGCTTTAATCTGCGCAGTCATCGACTTCGCTACGCTCGCAGCGAGTGCTAATTGCTCGTCTTTATCACCGACTAATACGATGATAGCATCAGGAAGCTTGGACTTGATATCGTCCATTAAGGGGCGGATAGATTTACCGTCAATACCGCTCAAAGTGCTGACCAGTACAGGCGTATCTTTGATGGTTTGCACCTCATTCAATAAATCTGCCGCTTGACTGCTGGCGAGCTTTTGTTGCAAGCGCTCGAGCTGCTTTTCTAAATCGCGCTGCTTATCTGCCATGGTCTGTACGCGCGCGGCAACCTGTGGACGCTTAACTTTGAGTTGTCCGGCAAGAGTCGCTAGCTGCTGATCATTTTGTTGAACATACTTGACAGCGCCCATACCAGTGAGCGCCTCAATACGGCGAATACCAGCGGCGATACCAGATTCACCAGTGATCTTAAATAGGCCGATATCACCGGTACGCTGCACGTGTAGCCCGCCGCATAACTCAATAGAGAAGGGTTGGTTATTCCCATCGATAGTCATCTCGGTGCCCATGGTGAGTACGCGCACCTCGCTACCGTATTTTTCACCAAATAACGCCACCGCGCCTTTTTCCATGGCTTCATCAATAGCCATGTTCTCTATACAAGCTGGCGTATTGGCTTGGATTTGCTCATTAACCAAACGCTCAATTTGCGCAATCTCAGCTTGGCTTACCGGCTTATCATAAGCAAAGTCAAACCTTAGCACTTCACTTGAGACGAGCGAGCCTTTTTGGCTGATTTTATCGCCGAGTATATGACGTAGAGCCGCGTGTAACAGATGGGTAGCAGAATGGTTTTTAGCGCTCGCAGCACGGATGCTTGAGAGCACTTGTGCCTCTGCGCTTTGACCTGCGCTAACAGTACCCATGCTGACGACGCCATAATGGATAATGGCTTGCCCTGATTTTTTGGTGTCTTGTACGCTAAAGACGCCAGACTCGCTACGTATCTCGCCAAGCTCACCGACTTGTCCGCCGCCTTCGGCGTAAAAAGGCGTACGATCCAAGACGATAACGCCCTCGCTGCCTTCTGCTAGAGACTCGATCGCATTACCGTCTTGATAGAGCGCAGTAATATTGACATTATCATCGCTGAGCTGCTCGTAGCCAATGAACTCAGTTGGCGTCTCCACTTGGATGACGCTACTGTAGTCGACATCGAATTTGCCAGCATCACGAGCGCGATCGCGCTGCGCTTGCATCTGTTCGTCAAACTCTTCTTCATCGATGCTGATACCGCGCTCACGGGTAATATCTGCAGTGAGGTCAAGCGGGAAGCCGTAAGTATCATAGAGCTTGAAAGCGGCAGTACCAGAGAGGATATCGCCATCTTCTAAGCTCTCAAGCTCGCTGGCGAGCAGACGTAAGCCTTGGGCTAAGGTCTTGGCAAACTGTGCTTCTTCTTTTTGAATAGCGGCTTCAATGAGGCTTTGCTTGTCTTTTAGCTCAGGATAAGCATCGCCCATTTCACGGACTAAAGGCGCTACCATCTTATAAAAGAACTCGCTCTCAGCGCCAAGCTTATTGCCATGACGTACCGCTCGGCGAATAACTCGGCGCAGCACGTAACCGCGGCCTTCATTACTTGGCATCACGCCATCAGCGATCAAAAAGGATACGGCACGGATATGATCAGCAATCACCTTTAGTGAGGATTGCTGCTCGTTGTCAATCTCTAAAATCTCTGCAGCAGCGTCCATCAAGTGGCTGAATAAATCGATTTCATAATTGCCATGCACGCCTTGCATAATAGCGCTAATGCGCTCAAGTCCCATACCAGTATCGACACTAGGGGCGGGTAGTGGCAGCATGGTGCCGTCTTTTTGGCGATTAAACTGCATAAACACGCAGTTCCAAATCTCGATATAGCGGTCGCCATCTTCCTCAGGCGTACCAGGCAAGCCGCCCTCAATCTCAGGGCCATGGTCATAAAAGACTTCGGTACAAGGGCCGCAAGGACCGGTATCACCCATTGTCCAAAAGTTATCAGAGGCGTAAGGGGCGCCCTTATTATCGCCGATACGGATAATACGCTCCGCTGGCAGGCCAATCTGTTCATGCCAGATATCAAAGGCTTCGTCGTCAGTCTCATAAATAGTGACGTAGAGACGGTCTTTGTCGATAGCTAGCCATTCAGTCGATGTCAAAAACTCCCAAATATAAGCAATACCGGCTTCTTTAAAATAATCACCAAAAGAGAAGTTACCGAGCATCTCAAAGAAAGTATGATGACGCGCGGTGTAGCCGACGTTATCTAAATCATTGTGCTTACCGCCTGCCCGCACACATTTTTGTGAAGTGACCGCGCGCGTATAATCACGCGATTCCATCCCCAAAAAAGTCTCTTTAAACTGATTCATACCGGCGTTGGTAAACAGTAAAGTAGGATCATTATGCGGAATAAGGCTCGATGAGGAGACAGGGGTGTGCTGCTTGCTTATAAAAAAATCGATAAAAGCTTGACGAATCTCGGCTGTTTGAGATGGCTGGCTCACAGCGGCTCCTTACAAAAAATGGTTTTAAGATAGTTGTAGAATATTAAATTTGCCCGCGATTTTAGCACATACCGCCCTCGTTGAACATTCGCAAATAGTCACTGTGAGGGCTAATACACTAGCAGTCATAAAACAGTCGTTAATTGGTCAAGATGGCCGCGTCTGTCTTATCTAGTTTATCGGTAACTAATGGATTGGCTTCAATGACTTGTACAGGTAGGTAGCGCAGTTGTAGCTTAATGGGTAGATACTCCGGAAAGTTCTCTACCATATCAGCGGTGATGAGCGCCTCAATTTGCTGGACATCGTAAGAGCTAGGAGTCGTCTCGCCGCGAATAATAGCGCGCACGATTTGGTTCTCATTCGAGGTCTCAAATTGGGTGTTGGTCAGTACATTGCCTTTGTCGATAAAATAGCTGTTTATCGCCTCTTTAGTGCTGCTCTCAAAGACTTGCTGCTTAGCATTGGTTTGTAGATTGATAGTCAAATAAGTACCGAGTCCGGCAAGTAGTAATAAGGTCACTGCATTGCGGCGTAAAAAAGTCAGATAAGTGTTTGATTGATAATCATCATCGACTAGGCGGCGAAAGCCAAGTAGCCAGAGCACTAAAGCGTTGGTAAATTGAATAGCGATAATATTAGTAATAGCTAACAATAGCGCCCCAAGACCTAATTGCATCTCGCTATGAGCGAATAAAATACCGCTTGCCGCTAGAGGAGGCACCAAAGCGGTGGCTACCGCGACGCCTACGACCGCGACCGATAGATGTGGTGATACCATCGCATACGCGCCAGCTGTGCCGCCAGCTAGCGCAATCATTAAGTCCATAGAAGTGGGCTGAGTACGCGATAAAATCTCAGCGGTCAGCGGTTGATCGTTATGCAGCAGCCCGATCAAAAAGCCTACGAGCACCACTAAAGAGACGCCCGCGATGACCGTAAATAGCGACTTCCACAGTAGCGGCATACGGTGGTCAATAATCGCGAGCGCCACGCCAGTGATAGGTCCTAACATCATCGCCACTAGCATCGCGCCGATGACAACCGCTGCAGAATTAGTCACTAAGCCATAGCTTGCGATAATGGCCGAGAGGATGTTCATAATAAAATACATCTTACTCGGTAGGGCATTGGCCTCGATTTTGACGCGTACTTCTGGATAATCGACTTTTTGGTTACTAAACTGTTCAGCGACAAACTGCTTATAAGACTCAAGCTTGGCTTCTTTTTTCTCTTGTACTTCCTCTTTTGCGTTTTCTTCCTCTGCAGTACTCTTAGAGTCGTTCTCGCTTTGCTTAGAATCTATATTGCTAGCGTCTGTGTTGCCGGATACCTTTGCTGTCTCACTGTTTTCTATATACGCTTCATCAACACACATCGCTTGNTCATCNGANTGGTTACTATCGACATCAGCAGTGTCGCNNTGGNNGCTAGTTCCTGAGTCATCGGTAAGGGCGTTTTTATCAGCTGCTTGGGTATTAGCAGTGACAGTGGCACTGTTGGCTTTAGTAAATACTAAGTCAGCCATTGCCAAGTCAGCAAAGTCGATGTTAGAAAAACTGACGTTAGAAATGCTAAAGTCCGCAGCTTCTAAGTTGACAGCTTGAGCTTGCGCCATCTCAGGTGTGATATCTTCAACCGTCGCGACAACCACTTCTTCGCTAATAGCCGTCATCGTCACTTTCGCGTCAGAATGATGATGTCCTGATTCTGCGGTATTTATCTCTTCACTTTCAGACTCTAAGGACTCGTTGTTATCAGCATGCTCGCCAGCGTCGTCGACGTCGACACTATTATCAAAATTACTATCATTACTATTAGGGGTAGATGCAGGCTCTTGAGCGTTCTTGTTGTCAGATTTATTAGAGCTATCAGAGTCATTAGAGCGGCTAGCAGGGTTAGCGGTCATAGTATTGGACTTTCTCAAAGGNAAGAAGAAAATCACTATTGTAAAGACAAATAGGGGAGNAAGTATAGNTTTTTGCGACAAGCGAGCTTTGAGTAGCAGAGTAAGCGGTAAAGTAAGTGTTTTTAATACGCTAGATAACTCCCTAATATTAGCATGGTTTTAGCGATTAGTCGCCTAGTTTTGGTGGCTTTGCTGGTTATAATAAAGACTTACTTTTTATGTGGGTTTAAGGTATAAAGTAATTATACCCACACAAAAGATAAGGATTAGACTATGAACTGGCCACTACTTTCTGTTGTTTACTCTATGGCAGCTACTGTCATCGTCGGCTTACTGATGATCGCCGCTTTAGTAACCGGCTTTAACGAGATACGGCATATNCANATAGCNATAGTCATAGGACTACTAGTCGCTATTCCAGTCGGTTTATTTTTTACCAAAAAAATAGGCAGCATTACCGGTAATGAAGAAGGCTATAAGGCTTAGCAACTATCAGGCTTAAATGCTATAAAGCTTAGAAGTGTTTGAAGGGCAGTCTAGCTTGTAGACTTAGCAAGGGCTTTGGGTCTAAACGTTATGATTTAAATAAAAAAACAGCCTATGTGGAGGCTGCTTTTTTATTTTTGTTAAGACTGTTTTTGACGTCAGATATACGCTCGTAGCTCAGCCGTTATTGTAGCTCAACTGTCGCGCCTTTTTCGATATTGGCGTAGACTTCTAGCACATCCCAGTTGGTCAAACGCACGCAGCCTGCTGAGGCTTGGCGACTGATGCCCTCAGGCTTCGGTGAGCCATGAATACCATAAGAAGGTTTTGATAGTCCCATCCATACCACGCCTACAGGACTATTAGGTCCTGGCGGCAGCATATGTACTTTCTTATCGTCACCTTTGCCAACGGTCGCTTTATACCATGGCATCTTGACTTTATTGATAATCTTAAAGCTGCCTTGCGGGGAAGGGGTGCTCGCACTACCGATGGTCGTCGGATAAGTGGCAACTAATTTATCACCGTTATAAGCGTATAATGTTTTATCCGCTTTATTGGCGACCATATGGTTGATACGTTGATTGAGAGGCTCACGATTGTTTAATACGGTGATGGTCTCGCCCGCCTTGTACGTTTTGTTTTTGTTTAACTTATCGAGATAGCGTACATCCATATGGAAGCGCTCGCCTAACATCTCTTTGATGTCTTGATAGTAAAGGCCTTTGACTTTTGACTTTGCCTCAGAGCCAGATGGCAATCTAGCAAAATTAGTATTTACATCATCTTCAGTAATGGTATAAGTGACTAGTACTGGCTTATTGGCAGGAATGTTTTTGTTAAGAGCATCCCAAGTTTTTTGATCCATTTTACCAGTAGCAGGCAGACCTTTCATGTTTTGAAAGTTGACGAGCGCCTTTTTACTATTCATACCCCAACCACCATCGATAGGGCCTGGTGAAGCATGGTTCCAGTCGAGAAGCGCTTGCAATTTAATCGTCATCGCTGAGTTGACGTTCATGTTGGGCGACCAAGTCGAGCCATTGACTTGCTTGGCATAATTGGATAAATCTAGCGTGGTATATCTCTTACCATTCTTATCCTCGATGCTCTTGATAGCAGACTCATCGCCGATGTTTTGGAGCTGTGCGCTATTAGTGACTTCAAAATTTGAGGTGTCCGCTGCCGCACTACTAGGGCCTGCTAGAGCCTGACCGTCACTGATATCATCAGTCGTATCAGACTGCTGGTCTTTACGGGTGAGCTCTTCTACGCTCATATTATCAGCGGCAACAGCGTTAGATGCTGTGTTGTTAGCAGCGATGTCTGTAGAAGCTATATCGTTAGAAGCTATGTCGTTAGAAGCTATGCCAGTCCCGATATTAGGCTGAGCGGCGCGTTTACTGTCAATCAGTTGTCCCATTCTATCAGAGGCTGCCGGCGTACTCACTTGCGGCTGAGCATTGGTTGCTGAGTCGTTATTCGGCAAAGTGATACGCGNATCACTANCAACTGAGCTGCTACGACTCTCTTCTAGATTGATACCAGATAAGCTTTCGATATCTGGCANATTGTCTACACTGTCTACAGGCAAAGTACGAGTATTGTCTGTCGGTGCAGCAAAGACAGTGGCACTAAGACTCAGCGTGGCAATAGAGAGTGCAGTTACAATAGGTTTTATTTTCATCATAAAGGGTCACAATGTGGTGGTTATTATGGAAGTATTATGCGCATTATCTGGACGCTTCGCAAACTTTTAACCCCTCTTTTTGTAGTAATGAGCAGACAGACGTCAGGCGTTGACGCTTTAATGACTAGGGAGAGAGGATTGAGTCATAATATAAAGGGTATATTGCGCAAAACAGACGCTTAGCAAGAAGCGAGTAAGGTGCTTTCGAGTCAGGTACTATTAATGCAACTTATACTAAGCATGCTTCTATCATAACATGGTTGCTCTAGAAGCGCAGTTCGTCTGAGTAGAGTGCAACCGGGGATTTGCTATTATCAGTTGTAGGATTGATTGGCGTCATATTCGCTTTAAGTTTATAATGCTTTAAATCGAAACCAATAATTTTATGCTATCAACAAACCTTAATGCTATCAAACAAACCATAAAAGAGGCCGTATGTCAGACGAGCAGATAATGAGCGCAGAAGACTTTCAGCAGCAAAATCCAAATCAGTACGACTATGATGGTCATGATCTAGATGGACATGAGCTAAATGCTGAAGACACCGATCATAGCGAATTTGCTAATTTTCATAGTGAGCTTGAAGAGGCGCGTCAGCAATTAGTGACGATTCGCGATTTCATTCGTTTTTGTGTGACGCAATTGCGGAACTATGATGTGGTAGTAGCGCAAGGTACGACCGACGAATTCGCTGAGGCTTCTGCTATTGTTTTGCACTCTTTGTCGCTTGACTGGTCAGCAAATGAGCAAATATTAGACTGCCGTCTGACTGCCTCAGAGAAGCAAGCAGTGCTAGAGCTATTAGAAGCGCGTATCATTCAACGTAAGCCGCTTAGTTATTTGATCAATTTAGCGTATTTTTGTGATTTACCTTTTTATGTGGATGAGCGTGTGCTTATTCCGCGCTCGCCGATAGCTGAGTTGATCCGTCAGCAGTTCTATCCATATTTCGATGTCAATGAGCTTGCCAAGCCGATTGGTATCAGCAGCATAAACGCTATGGATGCAGGCAAGTCAGCCACTAAGTTCTTCGAGCACGGCCTTGACATGAAGCAGTTGACGCAGCCTGAGCGTATCTTAGACTTGTGCACAGGTTCTGGCTGTATTGCTATTGCGCTTGCGACACGTTTTGTCGATGCTTTGGTGGACGCCGCTGATATCGATAAAGGCGCGCTTGAGGTGGCGATGGTCAATGTCGATCATCATGATCTGGGGCATCAAATCAATGTGATTGAATCTGATTTGTTTGCTAAGCTCCCAAGCGACAATCAGTACGAGCTTATTGTCACTAACCCGCCTTATGTTGATGCGGCAATCATGGCTGACTTGCCGCCTGAGTTTCTATATGAGCCTGATCATGCGTTAGCCGCCGGTCAAGACGGCTTAGATCTAGTACACAAGATTTTGTATGACGCCGCTGATTACTTGACGCCAGAAGGTCTACTCGTCTGTGAGGTTGGCGATAGTGAATGGGCACTGATGCAAGCTTATCCTGATATTCAGTTTAATTGGTTAAAGTTCGCTCATGGCGGTCACGGTATCTTTGCGATCACTTATGATGACCTGTTAGAGCACCGTGAGTCATTTGCCCATTATGTACAGCTTTTAGAGAGTCATCAGGTGCAATAATCAGTACCTTCTACCAGTAAAGANGTAAGTGAAGCCAAAAGCGTAAGATGGACAGTAGCCCAATATTAATAGCATTGAGTATTGAAGGATAGACATGGCAGGTAATAGTATAGGAAAACTCTTTAGTGTCACAACTTGCGGAGAGTCGCATGGGTCTGGCCTGATGGCTATCGTCGATGGCGTGCCGCCAGGTATGGCGTTATCTAGCGAGGACTTGCAAGTTGATCTAGATCGCCGTAAACCTGGGACTTCTAAGTACGCAACCCAGCGCCGCGAGCCCGATGAAGTCGAGATCATCTCTGGCGTCTTTGAAGGTAAAACGACAGGTACTTCTATTGGCTTACTGATCCGTAATACCAATCAAAAATCTAAAGACTATAGCGACATTAAAGATACCTTCCGCCCCGGTCATGCCGATTATACTTATAGTATGAAGTACGGCTTTCGTGATTATCGCGGCGGCGGGCGCTCTTCAGCTCGCGAGACTGCCATGCGTGTGGCCGCAGGCGCTATCGCTAAGAAGTATCTGTCTGAGCGCTTAGGTATACAGATTCATGGGCATGTGACCCAGATTGGTAATGAGTACAGCCAAGTCACTGATCCAAGCCAAATCGACTGGGAATTCGTCAATAGCAATCCATTCTTTTGCGCGGATAGCGAAGCAGTATCGCGCTTTGAAACCTTAATCGATAGTCTGCGACGCGCGGGCACCAGCTGCGGTGCTAAGCTTGAGGTTGTCGCAAGCGGCGTACCGGTCGGGCTTGGTGAGCCGGTATTTGATCGCCTAGATGCTGAGATTGCCCATGCGATGATGAGCATCAATGCGGTCAAAGGTGTGGAGATCGGTGATGGTATGGCGGTCGCCGGTCAATTCGGTCATAAANCTCGCGATGAGATGACTCCGGATGGCTTTACTGCCAATCATGCTGGCGGTATCTTGGGCGGTATCTCCTCTGGGCAAGATATTAGCGTCAGTATCGCGCTCAAGCCTACTTCTAGTATTACCACCCCTGGCAAAAGTATAAACACCGATGGCGAAGCGATCGATATGCTCACTAAAGGCCGTCATGACCCTTGCGTTGGAGTAAGAGCGACGCCTATCGCTGAGGCGATGCTCGCGATTGTATTACTCGATCATTACTTGCGTCACCGCGGTCAAAATGCAGACGTAGTCGCGCCAGTAGCTGCGATTACTAAATAGCGTAAAGCCGTTTAGGTAGTAGCAAGCCTTTTACTTTTAATGAAAGTCATCTAACAAGGCTGATTAAGAGTAAAAGGTTTTTTTGTGCTTGTAAGTAAAAGGGATAAGAAGTGCTTAGCTTTACTGTTTATTAAGCGACATTCGAATAGTAATCAACGGCTACGCAGCGCTGGTGCTTAAAAACCAATAAGAGCTGCTGACTGGGAATAGCAAGCCAGTATGCAAAGGTAATACTGTCAATATTAGNGTTAGCCAATAATTGGCGACACTCCTGACGGCTATACCCTAAGTAAGTGCTTGTTAAATGAGTGGCTGTAGTATGAGTTGGAATGAGTTTTTTCATAGCATTTATCACCAGCGCCGTAAAACCACATCCTTCTAGGGCATGGATGTAAGGCGTCAACCGTTGTCACCTAAGATGACATCTACCTTGTCAACTCTGCTTATTGAGATCATAATCATTCTATGAAAACGCTCAAACTACGCACCAAAGACAAACATGCCAAGCAGCTCAATATCTTAGCTGGTGCGGTCAACTTTGTCTGGAATTACGTCAATGAGCTTAGTTTTAAACATCTTAAGCGCACAGGCAAATTCTTTTCAGCCTATGACTTGGCCACNTANACCAAAGGGGCTAGTGAATACCTAAATCTGCACAGTCAAACCTTGCAAGCGATCAGTGAGGTTCACGCTAAATCCCGTAAACAGTTTAAAAAAGCCAAACTCAACTGGCGNACNAANAANCCAAANGCCAAGAGAAGAAGCTTGGGCTGGATTCCGTTTAAAAAGACTGCCATTAAGCACTTAGCAACCCGTCAATCAGGCAAGAAAAGCCTTAAGTCCACTATCCAACTAAGCCTCGCTAAGGGTAAAAAACTCACAATAGATCTATGGGACAGCTATAATCTAGCCCTGTACAGCATCAATACTCTGGAGCTAGTGCAAGACAATCGCGGCCACTGGTATGCCTGTATCACCGTTAAAGACTTTCCTAAGGTTAAAGGTGGTGATGGTAAGGTTGGTGTTGATTTAGGGTGTAAGGATGCTGCTACCAGCAGCCAAGGCGACAAGCTAACCATTAAGCAAACCCAGAAATGGGCTAAAAAACTTACCATTGCTCAAAGAGCAAACCATAAAAAGCGCGTAAAAGCCATTCACGCCAAGATAAAAAACACTCGTCAAGACTTAATTCACAAGTTTACCACCAGTCTGATTAAGGACAACGCCTTGATAGTGGTCGGTAAACTTCAATCAAGCTCATTTACTTCAAGCAAACTAGCTAAGTCTGTCTATGACGCAGGATGGTTTGAGATGAAGCGACAACTGGACTATAAATGCAAGTATGCAGGTTGTCACTATATCGAAGTTAATGAAAGTTACACCACCCAGACTTGTTCGTGTTGCGGCTCACGCCAAAACAGTCCGAAAGGTAGAGCAGATCTTGGAATAAGAGAATGGATATGCGAGTGCGGTGTCACTCATGACCGCGATATTAACGCGGCCAAAAACATTCTTGCGGTCGGGCTTGACCGTCTTGTAGAAGGAATCCCCTCCGTTTAGGGAGGGGAGGAAGTCAACTGTTGCAATCAAGCACTTTTCTTTAGTTTGCTATCGGTTACAATATGAGCTAGAGATAATAATAACTAGGGTAACGACTTTATGGATAATCTATTAACTGCGCGGTCGCATATTGAGCTTAAAAGCGGCAATAACCACATCATTAATATCGGTAACGATCAGCCGTTTGTACTATTTGGCGGCATGAATGTCTTGGAGTCTAAGGAGCTAGCGTTTGAGATCGCTGAGCAGTATATCGAGATTTGCGAGCGCTTAGGAATTGGTTATGTGTTTAAAGCCAGCTTCGATAAGGCCAATCGCTCAAGNCTGCACTCGTTTCGTGGCCCAGGTCTNGAGCAAGGCGTAGATTGGCTCGGNCAAATCAAAGANAAGNTCCAAGTACCCATCATCACTGACGTGCACGAGCCGTATCAAGCGCAGCCTGTCGCTGAGGTGGCCGATATCATTCAGCTGCCGGCTTTTTTGTCGCGTCAGACCGATCTGGTCGAAGCGATGGCTAAGACCGACGCTATTATTAATATCAAAAAAGCCCAGTTCCTAGCGCCGCATGAGATGCGTCATATTGTGAATAAATGCTTAGAAGCTGGCAATGACAAGCTCATCCTATGCGAGCGTGGCAGCGCCTTTGGTTATAACAACTTAGTCGTTGATATGCTCGGCTTTGATACCATGAAGCAAATGGATGTGCCGGTGTTTTTTGATGTGACCCATAGTTTGCAGCAGCCGGGCGCGCGTAGTGATAGTGCTGGTGGTCGCCGTGAGCAAATAACCACGCTGGCGCGGGCTGGNATGGCGACAGGGCTTGCAGGGCTGTTTTTAGAAGCGCATCCCAACCCTGAAGCNGCTAAATGTGATGGCCCCTGTGCGCTACGTACCAGTCAGCTTGAGCCCTTCTTGCGTCAGCTAAAGCAGATTGATGAGCTAGTCAAAGGATTTGCGGTGTTAGATACTCAGTAAGGTATCTGTCAATTTTTAACGGTTGTAGAAGGATAAAGCGATGGCTATTCAAACGGCAAAGGTTAGTATTGAAAATATCGATGACCAAGAGGGCATTGATGGGGTGATGACAGCGCTCAAAAATATCGATGGGGTTACTGCGGTTGAGCTTGACGCTGCTACGAATATCGCGCTAATTCGCTATGATGATACCGATACGAGTATTCATGCCTTTACTGCTGCTATCAGCATGGTGGATTATGTCACCCAGCCTTTTCCTATTGATGCGCCGCAGAACCCGCGTAACATGGAATAATGGTTTATAAATCCATAGAGCGGACTTTATTTATCGTAAGTGACAACTTAACAGACACTAATAAAGTGTTAACCAAATACCCTTGTTGTTAGTACTAATATATCTTACCGTATAGAGCAGCTACTCATTATTTATAATCACTAATAGTGAGCAGTTAACTCATGAACAATAACTCATAGATAATAATAAGGAGCCGAATATGGCAAATCAAACGAGAATTATAAAAGTCGACGGTATGACTTGTGAGAAGTGTGTAGATAGTGTGCATGGCGCTACCGTTGGTATGGATGGCGTTATCAGTATCGCGGTTGATTTAGCAGATAATCAGGCTACGGTTACTTTTGATGACGCAAAAACTAGTGCAGAAAAAATCGCCACTGCCATCGACGATGCAGGGTTTGATGCCAGCGTCGCTAATTCATAAGTATCCCTTTAATTGCTAGCAGAACCAGTTATTTTAAATGACTGGTTTTTTTTGTAGCTCACTGTTTTATAGCTCGAATCAAATCGCTGTAAGCGCTTGGTTTAAACGACTGACAGTACTCAACCGGTCAATGTCACTTGAAAACCGTCTGTAAAGCCTAATCTTATAACTACTATAATATACTTATTCTTTAATTATCGCTAAATGAGTGCTCCCATGACTGATTATTCCCGCACCGCTACTGACGAATCTTACGAAGTAGATACTGATATTCAGGCCAATACGGCCTTGCAGCCAGAGCGCGCTCATCTACAGCTAGCGATTGACGGCATGTCGTGTCAGGCCTGTGCTTCTAGGATCGAGAAGGTGCTGAATAAAAAGGATGAGGTTTATAAGGTCAATGTCAACTTTGCCGGCGAGACGGCGAACGTTGATTATAATCCTGAACAAACTACGCCTGAGCAAATCGCAGAATGGGTCAATAAGACTGGCTTTGTCGCCAATTTGCAGGCAGGCGATAGCTTATTTGCCAAAACTGATGAAGATACCGCGACTAAATGGCCTTGGCGCTTAATTGCCCTTTGGGTGTGCTTGGTGCCTTTTTTGGTGGGTATGGCAGGTATGCTAACCGGCCAAGGTATGGCGTGGATGCCGCCGGTTTGGATACAGTTCATACTCGCAACTATCGTCCAGTTTGGTTTAGCGCTGCCGTTTTATAGTAGCGCTTGGGCCTCGATCAAAGGCGGTTTGGCTAATATGGATGTACTTGTGGTCATCGGCACCTTGGCCATTTGGGGCTACTCCACTTATCTATGGCTGACGCACGGCGATGGTACGTTAAATAGTTTACTACAAAGCGGACATGCTAGCGGTCATGGCGCGGAGAGTCTAGGCGTTTATTTTGAAGCGGGGGTGATGGTCATCGCCTTTGTGCGCACCGGCAAATATCTAGAAGAGCGTACCAAAAAGCACAGCTTGAATAGCATTGATTTACTGCTATCTTTGACACCAGATGAGGTCGAGCTACAGCAGGCGGATGGCAGTTTTCAAGCGCTGCCGCTAGCTGAGGTGAAGATGGGCGATATCTTACGCGCCAAACAAGGCAGCCGCGTTGCTACCGATGGCACAGTGATTGAGGGCAGCGGCTGGTGTGAGGAGAGTCATCTAACAGGCGAGTCGGTACCAATAAAAAAAGAAGTGGGTGATGAGCTGTTAGCAGGGGCCTTGGTCGAGAACGGCAGTTTATTATACCGAGTTGGTGCTAAAGGCCGTGATACCAAGCTTGGCGACATGGTACAAGCGCTGAGCGATGCGCAGGGCTCCAAAGCAGATTTGGCTCGCCTTGCTGATAGAGTGACCGCTATCTTTGTGCCGGTGGTGATAGCTATAGCTATTATTACCTTTGCCATCACTTGGTGGCTGACAGGGATGGTCGATACGGCGCTTATGCATGCGGTGTCGGTATTAGTAATTGCTTGCCCTTGTGCGCTAGGGCTGGCAACGCCTGCCGCGATTATGGCGGGCATGGGAGTAGCAGCAAGGCATGGCGTCTGGTTCAAAGATGCGCAAAGCCTTGAGGCGGCAGGTCATATTGATACGGTCGTACTTGATAAGACAGGGACGTTAACCCTTGGAAAACCGGCTATTGTTGATCAGATGATGGTCGATAAATCGATAGCTGCCGACGATGTATTACAGCTTGCCGCTAGCGTTGAGGCACATGCTAGCCATCCGCTAGCGACGGCGCTCATCAATGAGGCGAGCGCACGCCAATTACAGCTCATGCCCGTAACAGATATAAATGTAGTCAAAGGCGCAGGTATTCAGGCGACTATCGAAGGTTTAGGGATAGTCAAAGTCGGTANCGCTGAGTTTGCGAGTTTAAAGCTGCCTAGACTGATGCCAAAAGTTTGGCAAATTGCNAGTACNGTNGCCGTGAGTATCAATGATGAGCCGCTCGGCGCTTTTGCCTTAGCAGATGATCTAAAAGCAGATACCCCGCAAGCGATTAGTGCCCTACAAGAGNCCGGACTCAAAGTCATCTTAATGAGTGGCGACAAGCAATCTGTGGTCGATCATGTGGCTTGGCANCTGGGTATTGATGAGGCTTATGGTCGCATGAGCCCGCGAGATAAGGCCAGTCAAATTGCTAAATTACAAACCGCAGGCCACAAGGTTGCGATGGCAGGCGATGGGGTGAATGACGCTCCTGCTATGGCAACCGCTGATGCAAGCTTCGCCATGTTTGAGGGTACAGATGTCGCGCAGCACAGTGCTTCCGCGCGCTTGATGGGTGAGTCCTTGATGCACATCGATGCGGCGCAAAAAATCGCCAGCGCCACACTGCGTAACATCAANCAAAATCTATTCTTTGCTTTTATCTATAACTGCCTAGGTATTCCGCTTGCAGCTTTCGGTTTTTTAAATCCTATGATTGCAGCGGCAGCGATGGCGCTAAGCTCTATCTCTGTATTAATGAACGCGCTACGCCTAACGCGGTTTAAAACCCAAGTCGAGCTGGATGACACAACACGNGTTTCAAGTCCTAAAAAACTAGCTGAAGCTAAATAAAGTGCCAGAAAATTTAATCGAATTTATGCTATGATGCCAACTATCAAAGCTCATTATACTTTCCCTTTTTTATCCCACACACTTGGCATGACCAAAGGAATTCACAGACATTATGTACGCTGAAGAAATCACTAACGTTACGGCAATTAAAGACATTCGCGCTCGTGAGATTTTAGACTCACGGGGTAATCCAACGATTGAGGCGGATGTTATCTTAGCTGATGGCACTATAGGCCGCGCCGCCGCGCCAAGTGGTGCCTCAACAGGCTCTCGCGAAGCGCTTGAGCTACGAGATGGTGATAAGGATCGCTACTTAGGTAAAGGCGTCAAAAAAGCCGTCGCTAACGTCAACAGCCAAATCCGCAGCGCGCTGATGGATAAAGACGTCACAGAGCAGCAAAAAATCGATGATGCGATGATTGCGCTTGACGGTACTGAAAATAAAGAAAGCCTAGGCGCTAATGCTATGCTAGCGGTGTCTTTAGCAACTGCTAAAGCTGCGGCAAAATCNCAGAGCCTACCGCTACATCAATACATCGCCAATCTGCGTAATCAGACTTCTTTGACGATGCCAGTACCGATGATGAATATCCTAAATGGTGGTGAGCATGCCGATAATACCGTCGATATTCAAGAGTTTATGATTGAGCCGGTAGGTTTTTCAAGCTTCTCAGAAGCACTGCGCGCGGGTACAGAGATCTTCCATAGCCTAAAATCAGTATTAAAATCACAAGGTTTAAATACTGCCGTTGGTGACGAAGGCGGCTTTGCTCCTAATTTGCGTAGCAACGAAGAAGCCATTACCGTTATTATGCAAGCGATTGAGCAAGTCGGCTATAAGGCNGGCGATGATATTCACTTAGCGCTTGATTGCGCTGCTAGTGAGTTCTATAAAGACGGTAAATATATCTTGGCAGGCGAGGGTAATAAGACTTTTGATAGCCAAGGCTTCTCTGATTATCTGGTCAATCTAGCGCGTCAATACCCGATTATCTCTATCGAAGATGGCCTTGATGAGTCAGACTGGGATGGCTGGAAATACCTAACTGAACAAATCGGTGACAAAGTACAATTGGTGGGTGATGACTTGTTTGTCACCAACCCTGCCATCTTGCAAGAAGGTATCGATAAACATATCGCCAATGCTATCTTGATTAAGTTCAATCAAATCGGTACGTTATCTGAGACGTTAGATGCTATCTATATGGCTAAAAACAACGGCTACGCGACCATTATCTCGCATCGTTCAGGTGAGACCGAAGACAGCACTATTGCTGATCTAGCGGTCGGTACAGCTGCTGGCCAAATCAAAACCGGCTCATTATGCCGCTCAGATCGCGTTGCGAAATATAACCAACTCTTGCGTATTGAGCAGCAGGTTCGAGCCAGCTATCGCGGCGCTGATGAGTTCATAGGCCTGCGCGGTTAACACTGCTTGGTCGCTAAACGGTCTTTTTCTACTGGGTTAGAAAGAGACCTTTTATTATCATAATGTGAAGCTCTTTTATGAAGTATTTTAGTCAATTCATGCTCTTAGCTTTAGCCATTGCTGTACTCTTAGGGCTACAGTATCAGTATTGGCTAGGTGAAAATGGCCGCGTTGCTAGCAAGCAGCTGTTGGCGCAGATCGAAGAGCAGCAGCAATCTAATGACAATCAGATAGCGGCTAATGAGCTGCTGCGCACTGATGTCCATGATTTGAAGACAGGTCTAGAAGCCGTAGAAGAGCACGCGCGCTTAGACTTAGGACTAATTAAGCCTAATGAAACCTTCGTTCAGATATCTACCGCTCCTACGACCCATACTCGCTATAATCCATAATTATCAGAAAACAAAGCTACTTTCAGCTGATATTTGCATCTCCACCTTCTCACCCTTTTAAATATCGATGATAGCCCTATCATGAATACTACTCCGAACATACACGCTATGATTGTCGCGGCCGGTCGCGGCAACCGTTTTGGCGCAGCNATTGCCAAGCAGTACACGAAAATCAACGGGCAAACGTTATTACAGCATAGCGTGACTCGACTAGCCTCTAGTGGTTATATAGACCACTGTTATCTTGTCATCGCAGCCGACGATGAAGTGGCCTCTACCTTGACATATACGCTACCGATGAATTATGTCGTAGGCGGAGCAGAGCGTTGGCAATCNGTGCGNGCTGGCGTCAGCGCTATTCTGGGTAGTGGCGCTGATAAAAGCGATCTCGTCTTAATCCACGATGCCGCCCGTCCAGCTGTGCCTACTGAAGACATTGATAGCGTTATTANAGCCGCCATGTCTGAACCTTATGGCGCGATCTTAGCGGCTCCCGTCGCTGATACCTTGAAGCTATCTACAGCGCTACCTGCAAAGCAGCTCGATGATCATAATGACGATTGTACTAATGATAACGATTATATAAAAACTACTGTTAACCGTCAGTACATGTGGCAAGCACAGACGCCGCAGGTCTTTCGCGTCGGGGAGCTGAGCCGCCTACTAGACTATATTAACGAACATCAGTTACATATCACTGATGAAGCGAGCGCCTTTGAGTATTTAGAGTTACCTATTCGCTTAGTAACGGGTAGTCGCCAAAATATAAAATTAACCTTTCCTGATGACGCAATAGTGCTAGCTGCTATTCTAACCGCCCAAGCACCTTGAAGATAAAACAAACAAAAGTTCTCAAANATAGTAAAAGACANTNATTTTNNATAGNAATAANATNNNNTTATATTNCAGAAAATAATANGTNTAAAGCAGCTAAGTTAGACAATAACCTTTTTCCTCTCAGAGCCAGTAGTCCGCTCCTCTCTGTTTTTATCTTCAAAAACTATCAAAATCCTCTCAATTACAATTATATAGCGCTTACAGCAGAGTTTGTTTGCTTTGTTGACCATAAGAGCCTATGATGTAACTAAGTTTATACAATTACACTAAAAAACTTATAATATATATAATAGTGCATTACAGTCCTAATTAATCTTGCTAGGATTTTATAATCATAAATACAAGCATTTGTTTATTAATAGACTGGCCACTCAATTATAGGTTTATACCATAATAAGGAGAATCTAATTGTCAAAGCTCAATGCAGTAAGACGCTCAGACACAACTGATCTCTACCAATTCATCTATATTAGTCGTATTACTTCTATAGGGCTATCTGGCGCGAGTACCCTCAACGATATTGCTGAAGTCTCAATTGCACATAATAAAGCTGAAAATATCTCGGGTATTCTTTGCTATGGCAATGGCTATTTTTTTCAGTATATCGAAGGCTCAGAGCAGGCTTTAACGAATCTCAAAAACCGTATCTTAAAAGACAATAGACACAAGGATATACAGACTTTAGCGTTTTCGGCCATTACTGAGCGCCGTTTTACTGGCTGGTCGTTACGCTCAATCATCCTTGAGCGCTGGATGCTTAAAGATCCTAAAGTAAAAGAATTTCTACCGTTCAAACCTTATGAATGGACTTCTAATGATTGGGCGAAGTTGTTAGAAATCCTACAAGGCTACTACGAATATCAAGAAATAGAGGACAAAATCGACACTCAGCCTATTAAGTATAGTGCACTAGGTGTCACTTTAAATAAGGTTGTCGGCCAGCATCAAGCCTTTTTCCTTATTCAAAGCGTATTAGGGATACTGATTGTTTTGGCTTTATTATGGTTTATGTTGTCAGATAAGCTATAGTCGAACCACTATTAAAGTGTTACAGCGTTAGACTCGTTTAGCCTACTACTGTAGTACTTGCACTCGTCTGC
>FUFK010042473.1_pt1 | contig 31839 bp, 48 predicted proteins | sample 1021851 | NCBI WGS metagenome assembly FUFK01 (sample SAMEA51879418, study PRJEB19060) | metagenome | reverse complement strand
GTGCCGAACATAAATTTTCTTTAGTTAGACAAAAAAAAACTAACATTATTTATTGGGGTTTTTTAAAACCACTAACAACTCCAAGAAGATACTCAGTTATAGATTGTTCAATGGTTACTGGTACTAAGGTTTCTGATATTGCCACAAATATTGAAATAGTTGCTGCAACACCTTTTATACATGCTTTTAAACCAGATAATACTGATTGGGTACAACCAAAATAATTAGTTAATAATCATTACAACCAGTTGACATTAGATATTAACAATGTTACTAAAATGTTGTTATGGCAAATCACACAAAAATAATAAGTGAAGCGTACAAAAAATTTAACGACACAAATACATCTGTATCAGCAAACAAAGAACCTCATGCTGTTAGAACTTTAAAAAGATATTTTCTTACAAAAGAACAGGCAAGTAAATGTGGTAACGCATCTTTAAAAGCTGGAACTATTGGCCATGATGTAGTTGAGATTTGCTTAAACAAAAATTTATCTGTTGAAGAAGTTATCGCAAGTAAAGAAATTCAAGATAAAATTGACAGTTATATTTCTTTTGACGAAGCAGATAAAATGAAATTTAAATTTGCTATTAAATTTTTAAAAAATACTGCTGAAAATCATTTATTAAATTTTAAAGAATTACCCAAACAGAAATGGAAAACAGAAATAGAATTTACTACCTGGCTTCCTAAAGTAAATATTTTTTGGAAAATGTTTTGTGATGCTATTGGTGAAAAATCAGTTGTAGATATAAAATATAAATTGCCAACAGTTAAATTTGCACCACTTAAAACAAAACAAACAAAAGAAAATCCTAATAGAATAGGTGATTGGGCTTGTTCTCATCCTAAATTAGATTCAAGAGTTTTTACATCTGATCTTATGCAGATGGCTCTTTATTCACACACAACAGGATTAAAACCAGCCCTAAGTTATGCAAGTGCTACTGATAGAATTTTATTTACTGAAGATAATTGTGATGAATTAAAACAAGAAAATTTAAAAAGACATTTAAATGAATTGATTGCATATGAAATATCTTGGGAAAAAAAATTAAAAGCTGCGGATGGATCTTTAGATGAGTTGATGTGGTTAAATATTCCTGACTTTTCAGATATACGAAAGAAAAGTTTCTGGTGGAATGGAATACCAAAAGAATACATGGAGGATTATTTAAATTTTTATGTCTGACATGGGTATCATAAAGCCTTTAAGGCAAAGGGTAGCTGACTTAGAAGAAATAAATAAAGAACATCAAAAAATAAATGGAAAATTACAACAAGAAGTTAATGACAAAAACAAAAAGATAGAGGAGTTAATGGAAAGAATTAATAACCCATTAAAAAAAATGAGAGGTGATGGCGATTTATGATTGAAAAAAATATTTATCAAAAATTAAAAACAGCTTGTGAAGAAGCTGGATATGTAAAGAAGGGAGAAAAGAAAGCTGGTATGCCATTTAATCCTTTACTTGCAGATGAGGTAAAAAAAGTTGCTATGGAATCTTTACTTAAAAATGGTTTGTATCCTGTTTGTAATTATACAACAGATGTTAGGGAAAGTTTTTTAATAATCCATTGTGATATGAAAATTTTTAATGTTGATAATCCTAGTGAGTATATAGAAATAAATGGATCATCAGGTTTTGGAAAATTAGACCGATATGGTTCTGGTCATGGTATGACCTATTCTCAAAAATATGCTTTTCNTTCTGCATTAAATTTAATTACAGGAATAAACGATGAAGATGGTTATGAAGCAGAACCTTTTAAAAAAAGTGAACCGCAAAAACCAAAACTTAGTCTAGTTAATGTAGATAAGTCTTTTGCTGACGAATGGATAGATAAGATGCAGCAACAAGGCAAAAACTCTACATCACCAAGTCAATTTGAAAAAGATATGCAACCTTTAAGATCAAGTTACGAACAAGAATTACAACAAATAGGTAAAGACCTTGCTCTGCAAAAAAAAATTGATGATGCAGAGATCAAGATAAAACAACAAATAACCTTTAGGAGTGAATAATGGAAGATAAATATAACAATACTGGCGGACTTTGGAAAAGAAAGCCAAGAGATACAGATGAGCCTGGCAAACAGTATCCTGATTATGATGGAAGTATTAATGTTGATGGCAAAATGAAAAAAGTTGGAGCATGGATCAATAGTACAAAAGAGGGCGGTCAACCAGATATTAATTTAAGAATAAGCGAACCACAACCAAAACAATGACAGAGCAAATAAACCCAGATTATTATAAAAATAAATCTATAGAAACTAATGAGGCGATTGTATCACAACAGTCGCCTATGGCGGTTATTGGAGGATATCAAAGAGAAATTTTAAAATATTTTATGAGATTTGGCGACAAGCATGGTGGATCTTTAGATGCAACATTAATGGATGTATCTAAGGGTCATTGGTTTGTTGAAAAATTATTAGAATATTTAAATGATTTAAAAAAGAATGATGGTGCAATTGAGTCGGTAACTAATGTTTCTGAATTATTTAAGGATAAAAAATGAAGAATGGAAATGGACATAATCAAATATATTTTTCAGAAGTAAAATTTAAAGTTTTAAAATATATAAAAAATTTTATTAAACAGTATGGATATTCCCCTACTTGTAAAGAAATTGCAAAAGCTCATGGTTATTCAAGAAGTAGAGCTGGAGCAATATGTACTGACTTATATAAAATGGGATTAATTTATAAAGGAGATTCTAGTCATAGAAAAATAAGAATGACACAAGCACAAATAGATTCAGTAAGTAATTTAAAAATAAATAGAGAATATCAAGCTCATGGATAAAGTTACAAAGGAAAGTTTTTATGAAGCAACTTTTAAAGTTGAAGAAGAATTTGAGTCGGCAGAACTAGCTGCTAACACAAATACCCCTAGTGATAATAGCAAAATATTAATTCAAAATATTAAGCTAGAAAAAACTAGGATTAAACTAAACAATGATAAGGAGTCTATGGAGAATGGCTTTAAGTAAAAGTAATAGTCTTACTAGAAGATATGCAAAGCTTGAAAAATACCATGATGAGATTATGAAGCCTAGCAAAGGTAAAAAACTCAGACAATGTATTCATTCAAGTGGTGCTTTTAAAAAATATGTTAAGACTTACAGACAGATATGCTTAGTAGAAAATGCTGATGCTAAGTTTATGTACGAAGGTTAGTTATTAATTATTTAAAGTTGTAAAAAACTCTAGGCTACTTGTCGCTTAAAAATAAGGAGAAAAGATGGAATCAAAACAATTTGAAGATTTTACAGTTGATTTGGATGTGCCTTTGCTCAACCCAAGAACAACACAAGTTGATAAAAAATTATTAGAAAGAATAAAACAAATACCAATCAAAGGTTCAGTAGGTTTTTCTGAAAGACAACAGATGAAAAATTTTAGAAAAATTATGACTAAAACTTTTGGCAAAGGTTCTGTTGCTCAAAGAACAATACCAGCAGAAAATGGAGTTCAATATCGTCTATGGAGGTTAAGATAGAATTTAAGAATTAATGAGGCAAGATAATCCTCTCATTAATAACTAAGTAAGTTCCTTTAATAGTTAGTTAGTTAAATAAGTGATTATCATTATAGTAATAACTATACTGTTGTAATGGGAGGCGGTTGTTTTGCTTAGGCAATCGCCTCTTTTTTTATTTCCAGATAATATTTTCTTTGAATTCTTTGTTTTCAATCTTACCTTTATAAGGTGCTACATAGGTTCTATCCACAAAATCTATGCTTTCATCACCAATATAGTGAGCAAGTTCTAAAGCGTTCTTAAATTTACCTTTGGCCGCAAAATATGTTGTCCGATAGTGCCTAAAACAGTACGCTTTTCTCTTTATTGGGTTGTTTTGATACCCATGCTCCATTTTTTTAAAAGCCTTGTCTACGGCTCTCCCTATCTGTTCTACGCATATATATTTACCCTTGCTATTTAAAAATAGCTTTTCTTGCAAAGGATCTATGGTATTTAGATAATCCACAATTTTATCTCTTAAAGATGGTGATATTTCAACAATTCTATTACCTCTTTTAGTCTTGGTTTTACCAATTTCTTTATGCCTTTTTACTGCTTTTTTTAGTGATATTTCTAGTGCATTAGATTTTAAAAATAATAAATCTTCTTTTTCTAAAGCTCTTATTTCACTAGGTCTAGCAGCAGTTTCAAGAAGTATCATACAAATAAGTTTTATTAATGGATTGTGCATTTTATAGACCAGGCTTTGCATAACCTCAAATGTCCATTTATCTAAGTCTAATTCAGTATGATCTTTTTCTTCTTCTACAATCCATTTTAAATAATTTTTTTCATTTATTATATTTGGATAGTTTTTTTCGTCTGCAAGATAGGTAATAATATTTTTAAAATGATTAAATATTTTTTTTATAGTTTTTGTTTTGTAACCTTTAGATTTTAATTGTTTGACAAAAGCAGCAACATCCTCAGATTGTAACATTCTTAAATCTTTATTTTCGAAAAAAGGCTTTATATGATTTTTATAAAAACTATCATAATCTTCAATACAGCTTTGTGAAGTTTTGCCTAACCCTCTTTTATAAATAAGATGGCCTTTAAATAATATTTCAGCATCATCAATTGTATATTGGTTGGGGTTAAATTTAACTAAAGGTCTGTTCTTAAATTTTTCTTCTAGCTTTTGTTTCAGAGCTGTAGCAGTTTTAGCTTGTATATATTTCTTTGTACCATCAGCAGCATAGTATTGTTGCCTAGCAATTCTCTTACCATTTTTATCTTTAGTATAATGTATGTTATATTCAATCATCTTTTCTCCTTAACTTAGTTGCATTTAATATACACAATGTTGACATTAGTTGCAATAAATCAATTGACATAACTATGTAGAAAATATGTAAAAAAAACTATGCAAAAACTATGTAAAAATATAAAAACTTTATTTTTATGCGGAAATTTTGGCACAAAAAAAGTGGCTCTTATACTTAAATTAGTATAAAAGCCTATATATTTTAGTACGCCCTTGTAGCTCAGATGGTAGAGCAATTGATTTGTAATCAAAAGTTTAGATACATCTGAACAAGTTTTACTATGTTTTTCGTCAATGACTATGTATTTACTATGTAACATTGTTCAACAAATGTATAACATAATGTCCACAACATAGCCAACAATTAATCGCCCACCCATCCCCAAAAGCAAGATGCTTTTACTTGGCCATCCAAGAGTTAGACCAAACCTAATCGGTTAAGATTTTGCAGTTTTAGCAGATCGTCTTAATGCTGCATCAGATACAGTACCTTTGCCTTTTCGGCTAGTGCCTTTTTTTTTGCGTAAATTCATATAGTAATACAAACCCTTTTTCGCTACTCTACCTGACTTAGTTTTGTGATAACCTTTTTTCATGTGTTTCCATTGTTTGATTAATATTTTGTTCTATTTTTTTTAATACTTGTTGTCGTAATTCATCATCCTTCTTCATGCAGTCGTAATGGGAGTGATCTCCAGAATAAAAACTAACAAATGAGTCTGTTGAGATAATATTTAATCCGCAATATCTACAATCCCCAACATCAGCTACAATGTTAGTTTTTTTCCATAATTTTTTTTTCATAAAATTTTTGTAAAAAATCCAAAAAGGATTTTATTGTCGCATCAACCAGCTACCACCCTAAAATTTCAATCGTCTAGTTTTTAATAAAAATATTTTTTTTGCAAAAAGTGAAAAACCCAATGTGGTATAATGGGTAAATATAAAAGAAAGGAGGTAATTTATGAAAAAGCAAAAAACATTTTTATGTGAAGCTATTGGTAATAGAGGTCTTGTTCATGCTTGGGGTAGAGGTAATAATAAAACTGAAGCTAGAATACAATGTAGATTAGCGGTTGAAGAATCTCTAAAAGAAACACCAAGCAAGATAAGACACTTTCCTATAAGATACGAAATTAAAGGAGAATAGTTCTAAATAAGGCGACCTGAAATATGGTCGCCTTAACAATCCCATTTCCTTAATGCTTTATTAATTCTACTATTAGGATCTCTAGCAGTTTTCTTAGATGTCAGCTTCTTTTTCATGCCTAACATTCTGGCACAAAAAGATTTTCTTCTTTTGCTAGTCTTTGATTTAGTAGGTGCTTTTAAATTACCGCCAGTTGCCCTATTATAACTAGCTCTACCTTTAGCATTAAGGCCACCGCTTTTAGACTTTCCTTCTTTTCTTTGCCAAGCTGGACTAGCCATTATGTACCAAGCCCTACTCTAGGTTCTTCAGTACAAATAAATTTTATGTAAAATTTATTTTCATTTACTTTATCTTTTCCAATATCCTCTAATTTAATAATAGATTGATTGTTGCCACCTAACATACAAGAATAACTATCAGCAAAATTGTTGGGGTATTTGTAAGGTTCTAGGCAAGAGTTTGTAACACCTGAACATAAAATTAAATAAAGTACATAGTTCATTATTTTTTCTTACCTATCTTATTCATTGTAGTTACACCAAAAGACGCACCGACAATTGTTAATATGATGTACCAAAACATCGGATCTGCTAATTCTAAAATCTCCCAGCCTCTTTGCATAGCGTCTTGAGTAAACGGAATGAAATGACAAGCCATTAAAATTGTAAAAAAAACTACCAGCCACTCATCTTTAAAAGAATTGTTTTGTTGTCTAACTTGCTCTAATTGTACTCCAACTTTTGCAATATCTAATTTTGATGTAGCCTCTATTTCTTTAGCTTTTATAATTTTATCTTTTTCTAGTTTGTGAGAAATTGCACCGATAGTCTTATCTGCAATTATTTTTACAAACGGATTCTTTAATAATCCTAAAAGGTGTATCATTCTTGTACCTTGCCATCTTTCCACTTCATTTCTGGTAAATCGTTTGCAAATTTTTTACCATCATAAGTTAAAACTTGTTTTCTATTTGATCCTTTTTCATTATAGCTAACATGAACCCACCCTGCGCTAGGATCATCTTTACTATAAAATTCTAAAATTAACTGATCAAAATCCACATTATTTTTGAGCCAATAAGCAATTTGAATATTTGGTATTGATGCAATTTCTAAATCTGCGGCTTGACCTTTACTATGCTGCGAAGTTTTTTTTGAACCTATGGCCTCACATAATTCCTCTGATCTATAACCGCTAGTAATAATAATTGGTTTACCAAATTTTGCTCTTAGAGGTTCTAAAATTTCATAACATAAATTTTCTAAATTTTTNATATCACCTGACCCTGGCTCATTATTTATNCCTTTTCTTGTTGCGGTCATTGATTTAGTAAATTCTTCAAGTTTAAAATNTTTTGATAATTGCATAAATTATTTTTTATATTTAATTTTNATTTTTCTTTTTTTTAAATTACCTGTAAGCGTAATTCTGTAATACCAAACCTTTGAATAAATNTTTCTGCAAAGATGNTCTATTGCNAAGACTAATTTTTCTAATACTCTCATAATCTTCTCCTANCATTGACAACCCTCACAAACACAAATGTCTTTATCGTACCAATGNTTATGCAAGTCATCCTCACAATGACAATTACAATGACAAGATTTGCATTTTTTCTTTTTATTTTTCTTTGGTTTTTGCGTAACTAGATTAGCTGTATTTTCACAGACATTATCCATATAACTAAAAAACCTTATAAAAAGTTTATCAATAAACACCATTAAGTTTTTTCCGATCATAAATTTTCTTACTTTTAATAACTTGTTTTTTGTAATGTCTTAATTGTTTAGCAACAGGGTTGCGTTTTTTGTTTGGTTTTTTCATTAATCCAAACTTGAAATACTTGTTATTTTTTTATCACCTGAATATTCATCTATGATTACAGTTGCCTTAACTCTAGCACATTGATATTTTGCGTTACTGCTTCTTTCAGCTATTCTTTTCATCTTTAAACAAGTGTGCATTTTTTGATCTTGTATATAAAGATGTTCTTTCAAAGTTGGTGGCTCACCAAGAAAGAGTAATAAACTAATGACTATTTCCATTGTCATTTTCCCTTACTTTATCTTTTAATTTTTCTATATCTGCTAAAGCTTTGTCTAATTGTTTTTCTAAATGTTTAAGCATCACTTGGTTATGTATATTTTCATCAAGCAATTCTTGATGTTTAGAAGTAGACTTAAAAAGTTCTTCTAACAAAATGTACTGTTCTTTATCTACAGTAGTCTGTTCACTTGCTTTTAATAAATCAGAGTTCATTAATTCTCTTGATGTTTCAAGAGATGTAATTTTTTGTGTGATTGAACTATACATTAACACAACAGTTCCAACCATCCCTATAATTCCTAAAAGATTAAAAATAGGCATAGAAATTTTACTGTTACTGCTTACATCTATTCTATCTTTCATTATCAACCATCATTAATTCTATGTTTAATTTTTTTTGTTTTGCAGTTGGACTTCTATAAATTTTATAGGATTTTTTATTCCAATTCTTGTTTCTAAATCTTTTTCTGTAAGATGTAGTTTTTACATCTATCAATCTTATGTTGCCATCCTCATCTACTGCAACCAAGTCAAAAGGTGATTGTGGATTTGTGGCCAATGCCACATAGTACCCTTGATTTGTTAAATCAATTATTGCCTGGTGTTCAGCAATCAAACCCTTTTGTGCTTTAGTTATTGTAGTAGATTGAATACAAAATTTATTAAGCTTGATAGGCTTATCGTTGCTATCACCCATAAAAATTTATAAATATTATCAACCTTCTGCTCTAAATGCGTAAGGTGATTATCCTTAATTGTTGTAATTTTTTCATGGATGACTTTAATCTCACCCTGTAATTTTATAATTTCTAAAGAATTATTTTGTTCATCATTCATTTGCAACAACTTCTTCTTCGTTACCTATTAATTTTTTTAGGTAGTCCATAGGTTTTGAATCTTTTAAATCTTCTTTAATAAAGATTGTACCACCTAGTTTACTTAAAATAGCAATTGCTTCTTTGCTGCTACTTTTTAATTTTCTTAATCTTATTAAATCTTTAAGAGATTGTGGGTCAAGCAAAGCATTTGCCATAATTCTTTCAGCAGAACTTTTATAAATTCTTCTTCCAGCAGTAAATAATCTACCAGCTAATGTAAATTGACCTAATCTTGCTCTAATAATATCAGAAAAAGCACTACCATAAAAACCTTCTCCTCTAGCTGGTGCTTTTCTAGCTGTTATTTGTAAAGCTGTATTTAATAATCTTAAATTACTAACAAATTCATTATCAAAAATTTCTTCTAAAGCTCTGATATATCCTCTTTCACCACCGCCATATAAATATTTACTAAAAGCTCTAGGATCTATAATGTTCATCCCTAAATTACTATCAAATTTAGTAACGCTTTCATTAAAATCTGTTAAGACTGATCTTTGAAATGCTTTAAATACTTCAGGATCTTTTTTTAATATATTTTTTAATTTATTTATTTCACCAATTTTATTTGGCTTGTATATAAAAGTAACTAAGTTACCTGGTGTCATAGACTCTAGTTTGCCCTCAAAACTTTGAGCAAGTTGAGCTTTTGTGGTTTCTCTTAATTTAGTTGTATTATCTACAAGTTCTTGAAAACCGCCTATTTTAGATATTTTATTAATTTCTGGTTTTGTTAAAAATACTTCTAAAGGTTCTTTATAATCTTTTAAAAATTTTTCATGTGCTGCTAAATTTACTTTGTCGTTTTTTATAACTTTTTGTTTATACAATTCATTTATAGAATTTTTATAAGATAGCATCGCATCTGGAGTATCTTTTATAACATCATAAGTATTTTCAGCATATTGTTTAGATTTTAAACCTGATTTAAATGACTGTTTAAAAACATCGTTATCGCCAAAAACTAAACTACCATTTTTTCTTAATGTTAATTTAGAAATAATTTCATTATTTAATCTTAATTTATTTTGTGTAACTAATTTATTAAAATTATCAAATTGGTCTAGGTAAATTTGTGGTGCATCTGCTCTTAATTGTGCTTCAAGAGTTTTTTGTATAAATTTTAATGAGCCTACTTCAGGTGTTTCACCAGTAGCAGAACCTTTTGATTGATTTCTAATTAATGTTTTTAATGAACTTAATGTGTTTCTTACAGTATTAACTGGTATTGTATTTGCTTCGCTTGTAATATCTTTAAAAATACTAAGCTGTAAATCATCTTTAGATGGTTTTTTTGGAAATAATTTTTTATCTTTAAATAAATCTTCAATTTTATTTACTCTAATAAGATTGGCTTTTTCTTTATCTGTTAATTTTTTTATAGCGTCTTTTATTAGATTTGTATTTATAACTTCTGTTTCACCAGCTTCGTCTAATAGTTTTGCAGCAGCATCAACATCTTTTTTATAAGCACTAGCAATATCATCAATTACACCTCTTACTGCTACGCCAGTTTCTCTAAAAGTACCATCAGGCAATTCTAAAATTGCTTTTTCCAAAACTGTTTCAGCAGCTTCTTGTTCTTGTTGTAATTTTTTTAGTATTGGTTGATTTCTTTGTGAAAATACTTTTTGTATTAAAGTTCCAGCTTCAAACTCTGATCCAGCTCTGCCATCTGTAGTATTAAATTTTTTTTTTAAAAAACCGAAATAATCATTTAAAGACTTTGCTTGATTTACATTAAAAGTTTTAAAGTCTTGCATATAGCCAAGTTTATTAATATTTTCAAAACCAGCTTGTGCAGCTAACATATCAGCATCGTTACCAGCTTGAGCTAATGTAAATTTTAAATTAGAGTCTATCTTTGCACTATCTAATTGTTTGTTAATATTTTCTGCTACTTCGTCAGCTTTTATAATATCTCTTTCTATTTTAGCATCGGCAATTTCATCACCTTTAATAAATCTACCTTTTGCTAAATTTGCAAAACCTTTTATTACTTTTGCAGCACCAACACCAAGAACCGCAGAACCAGCAGATACTCCAGCAGCAATTAAAGCTCTGTTTAATAATTGTTCATCAGTTACATCTTCATTTATGCCATAAAGTTTTTGACCAAGTTTATATCTACCATATTCTGCTATACCAGCAGTTAAAGCACCAGCAGTAATTCCAACTGGCAAATTACCACCAGAATAGACAGTTGCAGCAATTGTTGCGGCTATATCTGGCAATATAACCATAGCTTCGCCACCCATGCCTGTAAAATCTCCTAGATCAACACCAGGCTTGTTTACTAATTCGTATTTTTCAGTTTTAGGATTTAAAAATTCTAATTCACCAGTATTGTTTCCAACTCTAACATCTATGTCTTGTTTGTATAAATCTGATAATACATTTTTAATTGCAAGAGCTTTGTTCTTTTCGTCAAATCCAAGTGATGCAGCAAATCTTGCTTTTGGACTTGCACCTTCATTAACACCTACACCATATTTTTCAGCAATTTCTGCAACGCTTGGCTTGTAATTAATATTTTGAAAATAAGAGTCATATTGAAACTGGTCGTCTGGCGACATAAATTGGTTGTCGTCTGCAAAGTTTAAATTTTCACCTCTTGCTATTTTAACTTGGGCTATGTTAGGAAACATTAACTTATAATATTCATTCTTATCAACATCGCTGTAATTTTTTTTATAAAAAGCTTCAGCTAATTGAAGATCAGAAAGATCATCATATTCAGGATATTTTTGTCTTAATGAATCTATACTCATATTATTTTAAAAATTTTCTTATATTAGCAGGATCTTTTTCATCTTCATCTAAATTACTACCTTGTTTATTATCACCGCCTACTTGCTTTTTAGGATTTTCAAAACCAAAATCTCCCTCTGGGTTATATCTTGCAAATTGTTTAGAAGCTGTATTGTAAGTATCTTCTAAAACTTGTTGCAAACCAGCTATAATTTGATCTCTTGATCCTCCCCATCTAATTCTATCTAACTGTCTTTTAATATCACCTTCAGAATATTTAGGATTACCAGGTTCAGCAATTTTTGCTAATTCATAACTTAAATTAATTATTGATGATTTTATTTGTGCATAATTTTGTGCTTTTTTTGTTATACCTTTAGAATTAAGATAATCGTCAGCTTCTTTTGTAGCTTTGTTTTTAAACTTATCTCCTATAACTTCACTTGCTTGTGCAAATTGGTCTGAAATTACATTAAATCCTGATATAACAGATCCAGTAAATCCAATTTGACTATTTGCCACTTTATTTTGTAATGCTACAATATTTCCTTGTAGAATATCATAATCTGTTTGAATGGTTTTTGATAAATCTATATCTTTAACACCTAGTTTAGCTTCAGCTTTTTCTGTTTCTTTTTGTCCAATTGTTGATGTATCAACACCACCAGTAGTAATAGATGATATATTGTTGTTTTCATCAAATTGAATATCTAAACCTTTTTTAGGTAAATTTTTCATCATCCACATTTTTAAAAACTCTGGACTTTGAACATCAACACCTAAAGCTTTAGCATCATTTAAAAAGGCACTCAATTTATTAGTTTTTGTTGGTAATTTTAAACCAGCACCTAATAAAAGTTTTTCTTTTTCATTAAAAACATCGCTATCAATTAATTTTTTCAAGTTTTCATCTTTTTCAATAATTTTATCAAAATCATATTGTGATTTTTTTAAATTAAAATTAGTAACCTCAGATGCTTTTTTTGCATTTTCTATTTGCAATTTTCTTAGTTGGCTAGTAGCGTTGTTAGCCATAATTTTTTGTGTGTTAAATATTGTAGGAAATATTGCTTGGCCAATGTTTTGACCTTGTGAACCTTGTTGTAATAAACCAGCTCCAATTAAAAATTCTTCGTTTTGTAATAATCCTTTTAATATACTCATTATATTAATCCCTGATTGTTTAACTCATCAAAAAATGGATTAGCAGATGTCAAAGTCATGCTATTATTTTGGTATGGGTATGGTGTATATCCATATTGTTGAGTATTGTTAGTTAATTGTAATTTAGCTGCCATGTCTGATTTTGCTTTATTATAGGTGTCCATGTAAGCTGAATTAATTCCCAAATTATTATTATTTATATTTGCAAAGTATTCATTAACCATAGACTCTTGAGGTGCAGTACCACCAATAATATCAGCTAACTCAGGTGCAAAATATGTTTCTAAATCTGTAATATCATTTTCTCTAAGTGCATCTGGATTATAAAATTTATCATTAGGATTTGTAACATCACCACTACCATATTTTTTTGTAAAATCATTTTGTGTAAAAGTTCCATCTTTAACACCTTGTAAATCTTTTTGTAAATCTTGTATTTTATATCCATAAGCACCTGGATGAAAATCTTTTTTGTTTGATATTTTATCTATTCTTTTTTCCAAACTGTAAGTCATCATCTTTTTTTGGATTGGTTTGCCAAATTTATCAAATGCTTGACCAATTGCACCACCACTCATAACATAATCTTTAACATCGTTAAAAAAAGTTTTAACTTTGTTTTCTGGTTTTTCAAAAGTATTAGTTGAGTCATAACCCTCACCAGTAAAAGTTGGTTCTTCAATTACAGTAGGAGGTATATTTGTTTGATTTTGCTGTAGTCTATAATCTTCTGCTCTTTGAACATTCCCTCTATCATCTCTACCAGCAGATACATTTTCTGCTGCACTTGCTCTAGGATCGCCACCTCTATCTCCAGCACCTCCACCATACATAGCAGAAAAATAAGTTGGAATTCCTTGTGGTGTTAATAAACCAGCACCACCAGCATCTTTAAGCATCTTAGCTTCATCTGCATTTATATATGCAAGAAACTCACCCTCTGGTGCTTGTGCGTTTAATAATCCTACTGCGTTTTTTAAATTGTTCATAGACTATATAATTATTGCAATAACAAAAAGAATAAACATACCTATAAAAAACTTCATAGGTTTTTTTTGAACTTTTGTTTCAAGATCAAAATATATTTTTTTTAATTTATCCATTATAATAACCCTCCTAATAATGCACCAGCTAATGCTCCTTGAACTCCAAAAGCAGCACCACCTAAAGTTCCTAATTGAGATCCAATTAAAGCACCACCCATAGCTTGGGTAACTCTATTTGGATTAACTGTTGTGTTTTGATTTCTTGCTGGAAATCCAGCAGCGATTGGTGAAACTAATCCGCTATATTGTTGTAATGCAGCAAAAGGTGCTAAGTTTCTTTGTCGTTCTATGTTTTCTAATTGTTGTCCAGTTTGTACTAAACTTGGTGCAGAACTTGCAATACCCAATTGTCTTTGTCTTTCTCTTTCGTATTGGTCAAATGCAAATGGAATTGCTTCAGAGGCTATACCAGATAAAATTTGCTGTTGGTTCATTGGACTACCAGGTGTACGCCCAGCACCAGAAAATTCTGTATTAACAGCAGTTGCAATCTGATTTGCTGAGTCTTGCAACATAGGTGATAAAAATGGATTTAAATATTTACCAGACAAAGTGTCTGCAAGTTGTTGTGTTGAAGCGTCTGCCATTAATTCTTGTGCAGCTAAACCTCTTGTGGTTTGTGCGGATGGTGCAACATACCCAGCAGCTCTAACTCCTTGTCCATATAAATTACCAGCTTCAGATATAATCTGATTTAACGCTGGTTTTGCTGGATCGTATGGATCTTGTTTTATTATTTGCGATCCACCACCACCTGAACTTCCTCCTCCAAATGACATTATTTATTCTCCTTTTTTAATTGTTTTTCTAAAACTATATGTGTTCTTTTGTATTTAAAATTTTGCAAAACTTTTTGCCAACCTGGTCTAGCAAATAGTTCCATTTGATTACATTCTTGTTCAATTGCAAAATCTTCTAACACCTTAATTAAAGGTGTCCATTTTTGTCTACTTCTACCAGTCATAATAAATACATGACATGATCTTTTTAATTTTCTTTGAATAATTTCTGTTACAACTACACCATAATATTTTTCTGTTGGTGTTGGTTGTTCTTTATCCCAAAGAACCCAAAGCTGCATCTTTTCAGATTTTATACTTTCATAAACAAAGTCTGCATCTGTTTGATTGCCTGAGAAAGATAAAGCTTCTGCAATATCTTTTTTTACTAAGTTCCAAACCTCATCTGTATTAGATGTAGGTATTCTAACTAAATTCATTATGTAATACTCAAAAAACTAATTCCTATGTGAATACTATCTGTTGAGCTTATTGTTGCTTTCAAAGCGTCTGATTTTTCTAGCACTAAAGGTACTGATAATATCTCTACCGATGTGTTTGCTGCTAGGGATTGTGTGTTTAAAATTGTAAATTCTGTATTACTTTGTGAACTATCTAATACATCCATTGATATAGTTGGTGTATTAGCAGTATTATTAGTTACTCTAATAGATCTTATAATAATAGTTTCGTTAGCACCTGATGTAATTAAAGTTGTTTCACTTGCAGATGCAATTGCTTTACCAAAAAATTTATAACTATTTGCCATCTGTTTTTTCTTCTTTAGGTAAATAACTTAATAGATGTTGTAACTTAGAATAATTTTTTTCTTTAATTTCTAACTGTGTATCTATTTCTTTATTAATATTTGTATGGTCAGGAATTATGGTTGGTTGATTTAGAAGTAGTTTTATATTTTCATCAGCTTCTAAAATCTTAGACTCATAATCCTTACGCAAGGATTCTATTCTACTCATGTCTTAGGATATTTTACCTTAACTTGTTTTATAGTTTGGTAAAAATCAAAATACCTTTTCTGTAATAATATATCTTTATCTATTGTGTGCCATAGCATATCCAATTGATCTCCTATTGGTGGATAAGCATTTCTTCTTTGTTCTGCATAATTAGATTGTTCTGGCTCATTAGCCATTTCATTCATCTTAGCTTCTATGTCAGCTTTAGAAATAGGTGTTGTTCCTTCTAACCATTGTATTTCACAAGTGTTTATATCACTTCCAACAATTGTAACTTTTGCATTAGGATTTATTTTTAATATTGCATCTATTATCATCCAGCTATCTCCATTAATGTTATTGTTGAATTACTGTCGTTATTATCTCCAACAACTACAGTACCACTATCACCAGAACTATTAAATTGAACAGTATAAGTTTTTGCTGAAGTTGTATTTGCGTCATGAAGAAAACTTGCATTAGCACTTCCTACTCTTAATGAGCTTGTTGTAGCAGTATATAACATTGCATGACCAAACTTTTTAGTAAATGATGCTCCATCAGTTACTCTTGCACTTATATACCCACTACTATTTCCTCTCCTTAATCCTGCTAATCCACAAATTATTAAAATTTTATTTGATGTTGAAGCTGGAGTTATTGATGCTGAAACAACATCTGAAAAAGTATCTGATGATGTGCTTCTTTCTGAAGTATCTGTTGCACTTACAACTTGCAAAACCTTACCAGTAGGAATAGCTGCTGGTAATGATGTTACACTAGATAAAGAATTATTATTTAAAGTTATGATTGCCATATTATTTATCTCCTAACATATCGTTCCATACAGCTTTGATTTCATCAACTGTAGTAGCTGTATCAACTTGTTCTGGTAAATCTCTTAAAGTATTTTTGTCTGCAACAATAGATGTAGTATCAGTTCCAGCTTCTTGAGCTTTCATAAAATCTAAATCTAATTTTTTAAGAGCTTTTGCTCTTTTAAATCTAATCTTATTTTTCCAAACTTCTTTAGCTTTAGTTATATCTATTGTTATCATGCACCAACTCCATCTGTTAGTTCTGCATCATCTATTGTCCAAGCATCTCTAAAAGTTCTATCACTTGATATTTCAGATACATTTACAATTTTATAATTTAATCCTGTAGGAACATCTTTTTGTGCAATCTGTTCTATTGTCATAGTTTGTAATGCGTCTGGTGTAGGAATAATTATACTTATTCCACCATCTGCTTTTTTATATATTATTCTTTTATCACTCATAATTTTACCTAAATACTGCTACCATTATGCAATCATTATCTGCTGTTGAAAAACCAGAACTATCATTATCTACTTCTCTATTATTTATAGTTACACCACTAACACTGCTTGGATCTTGAGGAGAAGTGTAATTGAATATTTGTGATCCAGTTGAAATTACTGCACCTGGAGAAACTATAGCAGCATAATTTATATCTGGCATATTAGTTGTAAAATTAACTGTATAATTTCCAGTAGAATTATCTGTAAGACTACTAACACCTCCACTATTATCTATTGCAACAGTTCCAGTTCCATCAAAACGAACCCAAGCTCTACAACCATAAACAGTAGTCGCTGAACCAAAACCAGAATTAAAACTTACATTTTGTGACATTGATACATTTTCTGAACTATCAATAGTTATAGCTGTTGCATCAGCACTTGATGATATTCCAGCTACTCCAGCAGCTGCAAAAGTATTATCTCCTCTTAAAAAGGTTGTAGCATCTTTAGTTCCTGTTGCAGTTAGTTTGGCAAGTGAAACAGTATTATCTGAAGGAGTACCTATGTCTAAGCTGTTACCTAATACTAATACAAAATCTATTACATCTCCTGTAGAAAGATTAGATGCAAATGTAAGTGTAGAACCACTCACTGTAAAACTATCTGTTGGTGCTTGTAGTACACCATTTAATGAAACTAAGAACTGATTAACATTATCGTAAGATGTGAAGTTCACACCTCCATTCTGCATAGTGTATGCAGCTTGACCATTAACAGCAGTTATTGCGTCTAGCTTTACAAAGTTTCCTATTACTGGTGTCTTACCTATATATGCCATTTATTAAACCTTTGGGTTTGCGTCTTTAATACTTTTAATTCTAGCTTTCCAAGCATCTATATCTTTATAGATTTCGTCTAGCTGATCTCCAATATCACCATAAGCAGCTTTTCTTGTAGCTCTTACATTGTTATTGGCTTCTTCTGTGTCTGCTGCTGATTCTTGTGCTGCTAAGTCATCATCACTAGGTTGTGCAATATCTAAATTCCACTCCCTTATGTATGGACCTTTGCCATCACTATCATCTTGCAACATGACATCTTTCATAAAATCTACATCAGCAACACCATTTGCTGCTGCGTACATTTTAATTTTAGTTGATAGATTTGCCATAGTTTTTCCTCCTTAATTTTAAAATAATTTGTATCCTCCAAAAAAACATAAACTTCCTGCGCTATTTGTTGATGTATTCCAAGTTGAAGTAAGAACATTTAATCTTGCATAGGCTTCAACATAATCTGAAGAGCCATTAAAATCTATTATTTTCGTAAGCATCATAGATTGTTCATAGCAAGGATAAGAGCTATTTTCGTTATTAGCTGAGTAAGCTACATTAGATCCATTTTTATATATTGCTGTGTTAAATATATAACCTTGATTTGCAGATTCACTATAAATAGCAGCATGAACATATATTAAATATTTTCCAGCGGTTTGTGGTGTAAATCTGTAATTTGTAGAATTATCATACGCATTATCTGTATCAAATTCTTCTTGTGACATTGATATTTTAGTCCATGTATTATCAGTTAAACCAGTTTGATTTGAGTTTGCATAAGCATGGAAAGCTGGTTTATTAGTTTCTCCAGCTCCACTTACAGTTCCTGTAAATGCAAAGGTATCTGCTAAATTTATTGATTCTGATTGTATTTTACTTAATGCCATAATTTATCCTATATTAATTTAAATCCTTGTAATGATGAATTTCCAGCAGTAAATGATACAGTACTACCTCCAATAGTATCATAACCTCTACCATAAAGTTCTATATAATCTCCAACAGATAAATCTAAAACTCCTGTTATAGTTAAAACTTGTTCGCCATCATTTAATGTTGACCCATTCATTAAAATTCTTGCAACCATATCACCCAAACCTGAACCATTTTTACGAACTTGTCCATGAACTTGTCTATGGTCTTGACCACATGAAACACCAATTTGTGCTGATATAAAATATTTACCAGCTTGACCACTAGGAACTGTAAATCTATAATTAGTTGAATTATCGTAAGCAGAGGCAGTATCATATTGTTCAGTATCTAATTGAACCTTTGTTAGTGTCGTTCCATTTCCAGATAAATTTTGTCCAGAACTATTTATTGCTCTAAAAGCTGGAGTGTTAGTTCCACCAGCTGCTGCAAAACTAAGATTACCAGAGCCATCTGTTTTTAAGAATGTATCAGCAGAAATAGATTGTGGAAAAGTTAAAGTGTATGATTGTCCCGCAGAGTGAGGTGGGGATGCTAATTTAATCCCATGGGAGTTCTGTGAACAATTGAGCTGAATTGTTCCATCGGTTGTACCATCGCCTTTGACTTCTAGTCCAGCACTCGAACTTGTTGATATTAAATTAAGTTTATCTTTTGTAATAGTTGGTACTGTTACTGTTTCTCTAGCTTTACCTAAGAACACACAATACATTTCATCTGTACCATTTGTTAGTGCAGATGCTAATGTAAGTGTAGTGCCAGATGCAGTATATGCTTTACCACTACCCGGTTCTTGAACTACATTATTAATTACAAGTCTAAGTTCGTTTTCATCTACAACAGCAAANTNTANTGTGTATGCAGTTTGAGAATTTACAATAGTAAATACTTGTTTTGCAAATGAGATAAAACTTTCACCGGGAGTATTACCTAAATAACCCATTGTTCTCCTATGTGCTTATGGAGTCTACAACAGAAAGTATAACATCAACCGAACTACCAACAGAAGCTAATGCCTCTACAGAATCACCAGATTGAAGAACCACTTTTGAGCCTCCATCAATTAGCTCTAATGATCCACCTACAGGAATAGGTGCATCCTTAATTAAATAATAACTTGTACTACTATTTTTTACAGTAGCATCAACTGTTACTGCAACTGTGCCTTTGTTAGCAAATCTCATACCAATGATTGCATCATCACTATTAGCTGCAGCTCTTATTTCTGTAGCTGATGTACCTATGCTTGTTTTTAATACTCTTTCAAAATCTTGTGCCATATTTATCCTTTACTATAATGCTATAGCCATTGCAACTGCAAATCCTGCTGATGCACCTGATGCAGCTATTGTTAATGTTTCGTTACCTCCATCATTACCTTCTGTTAGAGATACATTTGTTCCCGCTACTAATTTACCATTTAAGAACCCCGGTGTGGTATCATTTGAACTTACAGATACCTTAACATCTGTGTCAGCTACAATGGCTGTCCAAGAAGATCCATTGTAATATTTAAGTTCGTTTGAAGTCGTATTATAGAACAAATCACCTTCATCCAAACTTGATGATGGATCAGATGAACCTACTCTATATCTCTCAGCAAATGAATTAACACCAGTAATATTTGATGCAGTTGTATTTACATTTGCAATCGAACCCGCAACTGTGTTGATGTTGCTAGAGTTACTAGCTACACTCGTTACATTAGAAGATATACCCGCAACTGTTGTAACATTAGCAGATATACCTGCTACAGTTGTTATGTTAGCTTTAATATTTTCTACTGCTTGAATATCACTTGATATACCTGCAACCGCAGTAACATCGCTAGATATGCCAGCTACTGTTGTAACATTTGATGATATACCAGCAACTGCTGTTACATCAGATGATATACCTGCAACTGTATTTATGTTTGCTTGATTGGCAGCAGATACTGTTACTGTTTGCCATGCAGAGCCTGTGTAGACTTTCATAGCTCCTACAGTTGTATCAAAAAATAATGCACCTGTTACTAAAGCATCACCATCATTGTCTGTAGATGGTTCAGAACTTTTAGCTCCTAAATATCTATCATCAAAATCATCAAAGCTATTTGCTGCAGAAGTTGCTGAACTAGCTGCTGCTGTGGCAGAGCTTGCTGCGGCTGTAGCTGAACTCGCTGATGCTGTTGCAGAACTAGCAGCATTTGTAGCTGAAGTTGCGGCAGCACTTGCAGAAGTTGTAGCAGAACCAGCATCAACTATTAAATCATATTTTGCAGAATTTGCATTTGATGTAAGCGGTTGTGAGCCAGTAGCAGTATGTGCTGTGTTTACTATAAATATATTATTAGTTGATGTATCTTTTACTAAATCTCTTGCAACATAAGCTGTACCACTAGACCAGTTACCTTTAAATGTTCCTAATTCTTGTGTAACAGATATTTCACCAGAACCATCAAAGGCTAAAATTTTGTTTGCTCTATCAGTTGCACCTACAGTAAACTCTGTAGATGTCATTGTGTTTGTTCTTGAAAGTTTGATTGATCTATCAGTTGCTTCAGATATTTGTTGAGCAATCATAGTAGAACGATCCAAACCCTCTTCATTAGTCTCCGCAGGGAATGGATCATTAGCGATATAATCAATCGCCTGAGTTTGCGGGACATTCCTTCTTATAACAACTGTCTCACCAGATGCTGGAGTGTTGCCTGTAGTAAAGGTTATTGAACCTCCACTAGCATCACCTGCACCACTTACAGTATAGTGAGTTGTTAGAGTTTTAGTTGTCTCTGTTCCTGTGGATGATCTGATAATTACTACTAAATCTGAGTCCGCAAATATTTTAAAATTATAAGCAAAGGTTGTAGTTGAACCATTACCATTGTGAGATGATTTAATTATAGTTGTTGATACTGTCATTATCTAAATCCTTTAAACTTCGTTGATGGTTTTGTAAATAAAAATTCTTGTCCATAATCTCTTTCCATTCTATTTTCAACTCTTCTAAGTACACCCGGAGATAGAGTTTCCATCAACTGATAACCTATTATATAATCGAAAGCGGTCTTAATGTAAAACAAATTTAAGAAAGGAATACTTTGACTTACAGCCTTATAAGCTGAACGAGCAGCCAAATCACCTCGCTGATCTACAATTCCATATTTAATTGCTTGAGCAATATCAGATGCAGTTAATGGAACTGGTCCTAATAAAGAACCTATAATCTCAGCTCCTTGTCTTGTTTCTTGAAATAATACATCACCATATATACCTAAACCTCCACCTTGTAACAAAGCAGCTTTTATAGTTTTAGCACTTAATTTTCTTGGTGATTTGCCTTTAATTAAATCTTTTGCTGTCATAGATAGATAACCCATAAAACCAGAAGTTACTATTACAGCTCCTAAACCAGTTATTCCTCTCATGATTTGTTTATTTGGTCCTCTAAAAAATGATAATTCTCTACTTAATGTTTTTTGAATTATAGCAAATGGAAACGCTTTAAATTGACTTATAAATCTATATGCTTCACCAGCTCCTGTACCAGCCATTCTACCACCTGTAAGTATACCTTTACCTCTAGCGTCTGGTTCTATAACTGCATAAACTGATCTATCTAAAAGTAAACCTGATACAGCAGTTTTAAATTTATCTCTTTCTATATCTATTTGTCTTTTTGTTAAATTATCAATACCTGTAACTGCTTTTACTTCAGCATCACTCATATTATCTAAACTTTGTATATTTAAAAATTCTTTACCATCATCTGCATTTACCATTGTTCTTTTTCTAATGACATCCCATTTAGTAGAATCAATATTATATTGTTTGAATAAATTTTTTATCGCTGGATTTAAAGAATCAAATTTTAAATTTTTTTGTTTTGCAAAATAGTTTGCTTGGCTTAACATAACACCTTCTTTCAAAGTGTTTGTCCACCAAGAGAGTAAATTTAATTTAAANAAAGTTCTTTGAAGTTTACTCCAACCTTTACTTTGAACATCTCCTACTTGGTATCTTCCNGCAATATCATAGATNGTATTNTCTGCAACAAAACCTAAACTTTCAGCTATATCTTTTGCTTTCTTTTTATTTTTAATTTTAGCTAAATTACTCATAGCTTCAAACATACCACCTAAAAAACTTCTACCTTGGTATCTTAGTTCGGATGCGTATAAGCCTATATCAGCCGCAGCAGAAATAGTTGCACCTCCAAGTTTAGCAAGCGAGGCAATCGTTCTAGCAATAGCTGAATATTTAGCCAAAGCAAAATTATCTACACTAAATATTGTTCCATCAACTACATTAAAATATTTTTGAAATTTAGCATCGCTTTTTGTAATTTCTGTTGTTCTTTTATCTTTTATCATTTTAGAACCAACAGATTTTCTTATTTGGTCAAACGCTTGTTGTGGTTTTGTGCCTAAAATATCCATAATACCTATATTTCTTCCTGCGGTCTGCATACCAGAAAACATAGCTTCTCTTAAATTACCAGCACCAAACTTATCATTGTAAGCAAACCAATCATCGGCAGATTTAAAATGTAAAACTCTTTTAAACTTATTTGCTACATCTCTTGCAACATCTTTTTTAACAGTTGCTCCATAAGTGTAAGCAGAACCATCAGATTTAACATATTGATTTTTTACTACTGAATTATAAACAAAATCCATAAACTCATCTATGTCATCTACACCAGCAAATGTTCTTTCTTTATCTAATTTTTCCATTACAAAATTTTTCCAAGCTGTAAAATTTTTATTGTAATTAATATCTCTTTTATTTTTTAAACTAGGATCAGGCTCTATATTTTTTACACCTAAAACTTCTGCAGCATTTCTAACTGTAAATGGATCGTGAGATTGTCGAACCATATAACCCCAAAGTTTTCCAATATTAGCACCTCTATCATTTAACTTTGTTCTAATCATTTCTGACCAACCTTCCATAATCTCACCTAATTTTACTATTTGTTGATTTTTTTCAGTTACAGGAGGTTTGATACCAGTTCGTTTTTCAATATCAGTTTGTCTTTGACTTAATTCAAACATAACATTTGCAACTCTTCTTTGAGTGTCTTTATCCATTTTAGCAAAAAAATCATCAAGTCCTGCTTCTCTAAGTTTTGCATTAAATCCTGTTATTAAATTATTTACAGCAGAATTTTGTTGTGTAGCCACACTTTCTCTTGCACCTACTGTTTGCCTGTTTGAACCAACCAATATTGAAATTAAACCTTCATCTTCTTCACCTTTAAAATTTTCATAAACATACTCAGTAAGATTTCTTACCTTTATTTCATTTTCTATAGCGTTTCTTTTATTGATTCGTTTTTGTAATTTTATTTGTTCTTTGACATCTTTAGCTATAGCATCAACATTAATATCATCTAATTTAGATATTTTTTTTTCTGCTTGTACTTTTTTAATTGTACTTAATATTTCATCTTTAAGATTACCTCTTACAGAAGAACCTCTAAGTAAATTTTCTAATCTTATTAAACACTTATCTGCCATTTACACAATTAATAGTATCTTTAATTATACTATCTACCTCTTTATCGTTTGCATCTAATTCATCTGAATCTCTTGTTGCTTCTCTAACTTGTTCTTGTTCTTCATCAAATTTAAAATCTTTTTGTTCTTTTCTTGCTTTTAAAGTTTCTAGTTGTGCATTTAAACTTTCTATTTCTAAATCTGTTTGTTTTGATGTTTTATTAACTGTTGTGTTTTCTACTGTTGTAAGATCATTTTGATCTACTGCCATTTTTCTTGGTTGTGTTTTAATAGCAGGATCAGGAGGTTGAGGAACAGAAGAATCAGTTTTTAACACAGGGTCTTTTGCTGCAATAGGTGTAACATCAACTGGTTTTTCTATCATCAAATCACCAACAGACTTAGCTAATAGTAATCTTCTTGTTTCTGGTGATGTTTCAGCTAATTTTTTCATTATAGGTGCGTTCTCAGGATAATACTCTTTGTAAAGATTTAATTGTTCATCGGGTGTACCAGCTTTTTTCATTCTCTTTTTAAATTTTCTAGCTGTGTTTAAATCTTTCAATTTACCTACACCCACATGAAGTCCACCACCTATGATAGTTCCAAAAGTAATATTTAAAAAAGAATCTGTTAAATCATAGTCAGCTTGTACTGATTGAGCTACATTATAAATTAATGGCTCTATTAAAGTTGTACCAATCGCACCTTCAACAGCACCTCTAGTTAATCTTGCTGTTGTAAATCCTGTTCTTGCAGCAAGTCTAGCAAAATTAGCTTGACCAACAAAAGGTATAAATGAAACACCAATATTTATTGGGTCTAAAAAACTAACTCCTAGTCCTGTTATAAATTTTGCAGTTCCCGGTAGTATACCTTTTTGACCTCTGTTAATTATATCTTGCCTTCTAAGCTCTTCTTTCTTTTGATCTACAATTAAATCAACAACTGATTGTGGTTCATCTTGTTCAAAAAATAAACCTAAATCTTTATATTCTGTGTTTAAATCTTGTCTATCTAACAAAGGTGCTTTATCTTTAAATGCTTCATCTCTTGCAGTTTGTAAATCTCTATAAGTTGATATAGATGATAAAGGATTAAACTTCCAGTTATCTGCTGCAACTGCTTTTAAAGTTTCACCAAGACCAAGTGTAAATTGATCGTAACCACTTTCTTGAGCAGTATCATTTGTATTTATTCCAAAACCAATTTGAGCCATATTAATTATAATCTTCTATTGTTCTTTTTTTTGTAAAATCCATTTCAATATTTGTGTTTGGTAATGTGTAACTATCATCATTGAACATAATTTCTAATGTTTGATTATCTTCATTAAATATAGGAGCAAAAGAACCATCGTTCATAACAATACCAAATATAATACCTGTACCATCTGTATTGTTTACCCATCTTCCATTTGTAATCATTTGATCTTTCATATCAGTATCAAGTTCTAATTGACCAATAGTGTCATCTTTAGAACCAAAACTAACAACACCCCACACATCTAAATATTCTAAAGTTTTTTTAGATTTTTCGACTACAAAATCTACTTGTCTTTCACTTAATCTTGAACCATCATAAATTTTTGGAATAAAAAAAGAATCTTCTAATCTAAAATTTTGTTTTCCAAATAAAGCTGTTGCATTATTTACTGCTGTTGTTACTCGATTACCCATTCTTATTTCATTAGCAGCATAGTAAGTTAGAACTTCTACTATTCTATCTAATTTATCTGCTGCAGTAGAAGTATCAAATTTATTAGCAAACATTACTACTTCACTAAATTCTTCAAGACCATCAAAAACATCTCTTCTTACTTTTGAAAAAGAAGTGCCTTCATCTATTAATAATTGTTTTAATTTTTCTTGTTCATCTTTAGAATCAAAACTTAAAAATTTTTTAGTTAAATTAGGATTTACAAAAAAAGCAGATAATTCTGCAGTAATAGGTAATCCTTGTGCAGAATATTCATTCATTGCTTTTGAAAAAAACTCACCAAATTCATTTTCTGCATTTTGTAATAAAGCTAATCTTTGACCTTCATCAGCGTTCATATACTGCTCAACAAAACTTTGAGCTTCACTAATAGATGTTACTTGTATTTCATAGTTTGGTACACCCATTTCAACTTGAGTTTCATATACTAAATTTGTAAATTCTAATTTTTTCTTTTGTCTAAGTTCATCGTTGTCTGATATTAAATTTATTTCTTCAAGAGCATTTTTAATATCATCATTTGTTCCTATTAAAAAATTAACAGGATCAGTTTTCATTTCTTCTAATCTTGTAGATACAATAGTTTTTAAATTATTTTCAAGTGCCTGTGCATCTACTTCGCCATACTTTTCATATTTAGTATTAATGATAGCTTCTAAAGTTGTTGATAAATCTTTTAAAGGTATTGAATTAAGAACAGCAGCGTCTGCTACAGTTTCTGTAGCAATATTATATTTTTTTAAATAATTATTATATTGTTTTTCTGGTAATACTTCTTTTGCAAATGCAATATCAAACTCTATTTTTTTACCTCTGTTTGCAGCAGCAATGTAATTGGTAAACTCTTCTTGAATAATAGGTGTTAAAGTTTTTTTAGCATCATCAATAAGGTCTAATCTTTTTTCTAAAGTAATATCTTTAAATTTTTCTGGGTTTTTTAAATTTAATAAAGTTAATCTTGGATTATCAGAAATACCTTTAGTAGCTTCAAATATTTGAATAGTAGATGGAATATTATCTACTAATGCTTTTAAATTTGCATTGGGTATTCTACCATCATAATGATCTTTGTATAATTTTTCTAAATCTGTTGCAAGAACAGAGTAGTCAAAATCACCCTCTGCCAAAAATGCGTTTGCTAATAGTCTTTCTTCTTTTTGATTAACTTGATTTTGTAAGCTAGTTAAAATATTTTTTGATATTTGTGTATTAACTCTAAATATTCCTTTTTGTACTTCAGATAAAGCTGCGTTATTAAATAATGTTTTTACATTAATATTAGTTGCCTTATCTCCATAAGAAGCTATCAAAGCGTCTGATTTTTCTTTTAGTATTAATTGAGCTTGATCTTTATTTTCTAAAACATTTACTTCGTCATAGACTTTAGCCATGTCAGTAATAAAATTATTTTCAAGTTTTAATGCTTCTGTTTTGTTTTCAAAATTTTTTTCTTGAACTTTTTGTTTTACAACAAAATCAGTAACTGGTTTTAAAGCAGTTCCTAAAGTTTGTGTTAAAGGAACTTGAACATTAGTTGTAGTACCTCCTAATTGAGTAACCGAACCCTCTACTTCAAATACTGGTAACTTTGGCATTATACTATTTTACTCCCTTGGTTCATTGTAAGCAAACTTGATCCTGTTGTAGCAATAGTTTGCAGTTGTGCTAGTGATGCTTGATTTCTAGCAATTTGACCTTTTATTATTGCAAAGGTTGCTTCTTCTCTTTTATTATCTGCAGCTATTTTAGCATTATATTCAATTAAATTTCTTTGTAATTGTGCTTCATAAGCGTTTGATAAAGCAACATAATAAGCACTTCCACTATCAACTACTGCACCTGATTTAGCAGTTGCTACTTTTGTAGAACCTTCTATTTTTTTAAATGACTTATTAAATTGAGCTATATCAAATTCTGCTTTTTGTTCTAACTGAAGAGCTTGATTTTCTAATACTTTGGCATTTCTATTACTAACACCTTGATTATATTTACCAATTTTTCCTTGTGCTTGATATTGTGCAAGACCCATTCCTATTGTAAAAATATTTGCTGCACCCATTAGAATATCCTCGCATATCTGTATTGGTCTGTTCCATCAAAACCAAACTTTTTCATTAAACCCTCGTTTTCTAAACCTAACCACTCTGCAAATCTTTGACCTTGTACAAAATCTTTTCTGATTGCAGTTTGAACTCTGACAATATTATTTTCTTTAGCAACTCTTGCGAAATCTTTTCTTATTGCTTTTGCAACACTTAATGGATAATTCCAAACATCTTGAGTTGCTATGACCCAACCTTCTGCTACTTGACCCCATACCATTTTCATTCCTGCAGCAAAGATAGGTTTCTTACCAACTAAACCAGTAAATGCTAAATGATCTTGTTCTAGTGTTTTAGAGTTACCCTCTATATTAATATAATGTTTATCTGCTTCTAGTACCTTATGGTTCATCTGACAGGATAATATAAACTGTCCATGTTCTGCAGTATAAGGCACAATATGTAGTATGTTATCCATCATTTGTTACTAGCCTTGGGTATAACGATAAAATAGTCAAAGGTAAAGGTTGAGTTTGCCTTACAAATATAAAACCATCTGTATCGTAGTTTCCTCTAAATTCAACTTCTTTATCACCTGTAAATGGTGCAATACCTTCATTCATCGGATTAGCAGATGATCTAAATGGTATTCTTTCCATGTTATTCAAATCTGGTCCTACCTCTACACCAACAGTTTCAAATAGTCTTAGAGTTATTTCATATATTCTTTTAGTCTTACCTTGTGATGTTCCATTTTGTGAACCAGCATCTATTCTCATTGTTTGAAGTAGAGAGGTATAAGATAAACCTACTTTTACTTTTTTAGCTGGTCTATCCAAACCAATCGCAGCAGAACTGACAGTTTTCGTTGGGTGCGTTGCACCATCCGCCAATATAGAAACTGTTTGTCCTTCAAGATGAGTTAGACCTGATATTGTTTCAACTACTTGATCTACTGTATCACCCGATGTATGTGCGGCTGCTGTAGTCAAGTTTTGACCTCTAGTGCATCCTGTAAGATCATTTGATGATTTACCTGTGTAAGCTATAATCTCTTTATTTATTTTTATTTTGCCAGAACTATTAAAAGAACTTGCATCAGCTAAAGTTATTGTAGTTGCTGAATTTGTAATATCTCCATTGAGTGTTGTTGAAACACCCTCATAGTTTAATTGACTATCTAAAAAATTAAATGAAGTGTTATCTGTTTCAGTAAAATCAAATGGATTTAAAACTTCTACATATCTTTTTGTTGCACCATTAATAGTTCTTTTGATAATTACATAAACTTCATATTCATCTAAGTCTGTAGGAATAACCGCAACACTTTCACAAACTGCATTACCAGTTCCAAACGCACCACCGAAAATATGTCTATGCCAAGCAACAACTTGTTGATCTCTTTGATATGTAAGTGCCACTAACTCACCATCTTCTCTAACAGCATATATTATAGATAAAGGTTCTTCTTGATACGCCATTTGTGTAACACCGCCTTCAGTAATATGTTCGGCAAGGATAGTTAAATCAGGAGCAACATAACCATCTACATCAAAGTTATATGCTAGTTCTCTAATTTTTCTTTTAGCTCTTTGTAAAAATAATGTAGCGTTAGCTACTGGTACAGCATCTACATTTGCTCCACCATAGTTTGATTGTTTTTTAATAATAATATTTGTTGGTGTAATCGCATCATTATCTCCACCTCCATAAACTGCAAACTCACCTCCCGCAGTACCTATAATTAAAGTTCTTGTTGGTGAGAGAAATCTTATGGCATTAACTTGGTTCGATGCAATAGTATAAACAATAGCATCATCATCCGCCACAGTTCCGCCAATATTCGCATCCATATTTTCATAATCACCTGACTTTGAAAAATAAATTGTTTGTGGATTGTTAAGTGTGCCTGCAAATACTAATCGTTGTTCAAAGAAGGTTACGCAAGATGGATAACCTGTACTGTCTGAAAAAGCACCTAGCGACCAATCGGTAGAAGCAGTAGCTGATCCTGTGTCTACTAATATTTCAACAGTAACTACTGTAGCACTTGTAAATCCTGTTACCTTTGCATGACCATCTCTAAATCTAATTAGTCTATCAACATCTGATGAAACAAATGTACTCGCACTAGCAGTAAAAGTTCTTCCTGTGCCTACTGTTTGTGCTGAAGCTGTAATTGTTGTAGTTGATGTATTAGTGTCTAAGTATGGACCATTAGTAAAATCTACAGTTGTTAATGTCCAAGATGTATGACCTGTTCTTGATAGCTTTTTTGTTTCATGACTAGGATGTGTTATGTACATCACATCAGCACTTTGTGCGAACTTAATATCAAACAATTCTGCAGTTAAGTATGGTGTAGATATTTCAAAAGCTGAACCTCCAGATAACACTTGGCTTTTATCTTTAAATACTCTCATATATTGATTGCCAAACTCAAGAATGTAAGTTTGTGTTGTTGAAAATTCAAAAGGTATTAATCTTGTTTTTGCAGAGGATGTTTTTACTTCTGCTATAAACTGAGTACCCGGTCTACGAGCTGCAGCACCATGCGGATAAATAACTATATTCTCAAGTGTTTTACAGCCTGCAGGATATTTAGATAAATCATTTCTACCATCTAATCTTGGCGATAGCTCGCCTGCTGTAAAATTTGTAAGTTGTGCAGCTACTCTAGCCATGTATTAGAACCTTGAGTTAATAAATGTACCAGCATCTATAACATCTGTCATTCCATCTTCTTGAGTAGTATTATATCCTTCAGTTGAATCTACAAATCTAGCATCTCTCAATTTATCTTGATAAATAGCTATCATGTTTTGTTGTGTGGTATTGTTAGATGTAATAGCGTATGCTATATCTGCTGCTAATGCTGCTGATAATGTTTCTCTTAAATTTTCATCATATTGATTTGGGTCTGTAACTCTTGAGATATATAATATTTTCATAGAAGAGTTGTTAGATAATATTGATCTACCTTCTACTTTATGATCTGAGTCATAGTCTAATATTCTAAGTAGTCTTAAACAATCACCCGGTAAATCGTATTTGAAACTGTAACCCCAAGCAGGAGTATCTGTTGATGATGATAGTTCTAATCTTTTCTGTAAACAATTCCAAGGGTGTGATCTAAATACACTATCTCTTATTTGAGTAAACCTAGCATTACATAGTCTAGCATTTTTTGAATCTTCTGTTAAGGAAACAATAGTTGTAGCACCTAGTTGATTTAACGATCCATTACAAATGTCTACTATTGATGCCATACTACTTCCTTATAATATACTTACGCCTTATGTGTCTATCTTTTTCTAAGGCATGAATTTCTTCTTCTAATCTTTCTTCCTTAATATCAAATCCATAATGATATTTAGGACCATACTGAAACCTATCTACCAGTATGTATCTGTATACATAATTACCTTTTTTAAAATGTAGTACAGTTTTTAAATCTTTTATTTGTTTCATTGCATCCTAGGGGAGTTCCACTCTCGCTTTCCTCCCCTAAAATTCTATTTATTAGTCAACAGTATATTCAATAACAAAGCTCAAATCACCTGCAGTATCACCAGCCGCATCAAAAGTTAATGCAACATAGTAATATCCACCGGGATCAGAAGATTGTCCAGCATCTTCCCAGACTTTCTGACCGCATTTGTTAATGTCTCTAGCTTCAAACGCTACTTCAGTTCCTGTTGTTACCGCACCTCTAAGGTCAGTAATCGCAGAAGCATAAGCATCGTCATCAACTGCAGCAATAGCTGTTGTGTATAAACCAACATCTGTAGTATTTGTTGTTCCAGAATCTAAATCGTCATTAAACAATTTGATTGAGGATATACTAGCATTAGTTGGTACAGGTGCTAACATTACTGTATCACCTGCTGATAAGTCTCCAGCAGCTAAAGCAATAGTTCCTTGAGCAATTCTTTTTACGCCATGTAATTGCTGGGAATCATTCTTAACCTGAGGAGTTGCAACA
>FUFK010068168.1_pt1 | contig 31858 bp, 27 predicted proteins | sample 1021851 | NCBI WGS metagenome assembly FUFK01 (sample SAMEA51879418, study PRJEB19060) | metagenome | reverse complement strand
ACGATGTTATCAATGTCGGCTAAGCGCTCAACGGTCTCTTGACTAATATCGACAACAGTACGCCCTGGTACATTATAGAGCATTTGCGGCATATCGACTGCGGCAGCGATAGCTTTGTAGTGCTGATATAAGCCTTCTTGAGGCGGCTTATTATAGTAAGGCGCGACAAGTAACGCGCAGTCAGCGCCGGCGTCAGAGGCTTCTTGAGTCAGCTTGATAGCTTCATCGGTACTGTTAGCGCCAGTACCTGCAATCACAGGAACACGGCCATCGACATGCTTGACGAAGAAGCGAATCACTTCGCTATGCTCAGGTACGGATAGAGTGGCCGACTCGCCAGTTGTCCCTACTGCTACCAAGCAATGCGTGCCTTGCTCGATTTGCCAATCTATGAGATCTGCGAGACGCTTATAATCGACCTTACCATCAGGATGCATAGGCGTGACTAAGGCTACCATAGAGCCTTGTAATTGGGTTTTGATATCGTCGTATGCTGTACTCATAACCATGCCTTACTGTTTTTTTTGCGGTAACATTAGCATTTTTATATGAAGCCAATGTTATCGTTTGAGCGTATTTGTGATTGATAGCTACTGATAGCTGCACGTATAACTAAATGCCCGATAGTGTAGCATATTTTACTTGCGCGACTAGTTGTCAATTCTAGCTGTTCATTGTAGCCAGCTTCGCTTGTAAGCCTTACTAAACGCGCTTCTCTTATAAAAGCTGTCATTATAAGAGCCTCTAANAGTGACAAACAAGCCCTATTCTATACGTAGACCGATAATAGCGGGAATGCCTTGGCGTACAACCTCAATAGTCACGACGCCTTGCTTAGGTAGTGAGGAGATAGCGCTAGTAAAATCAGTCACCGTCTTAATCGGCTTTTGGTGCAGATTAGTGACGATGTCGCCTGCCATAATGCCAGAGCGCGCCGCCAAACCGGTAGGATCAACGGCGGTCACTAACACACCAACCTGACTGTCTGAGTCAANCTGTGCTTGCTCATCGGTGGTCAAGTCGCGTAGACGCAGACCGAGCTGTACTTCATTGTTCTGCTTATCGCGGCTTTGCGCTTGTACATCACCCGGCGCTCGGCTGAGCTTNCCGGTCAACATCAGGCGCTTACCNTCACGCTGGATTTGGACTTGGAAAGGATCGTCTGGGCGCGCGCGGTTCAGTAAGTTTAGCAAATCATCAGCGCGTATAATGGGCNTCTTATTATACTGCAAGATAATATCGCCCGTTTTGAGTCCGGCTCGTTGCGCTGGCGAGTCTGGCGATACTCGCGTCAATAACGCCCCTTGTGGCCGCGATAACCGATAGACCTCTGCTAAGTTGCGATCGATATCTTGCGGATAAATACCTAAGTAAGCGCGNGTCACCTCACCATTGGTTTTGAGCTGCTCATAGATATCCATCGCNGCATTCATCGGAATAGAGAACGATAGCCCCATGTAGCCGCCAGTACCACTAAAGATACGTGAGTTGATACCGATGACCTCGCCGCGTTTATTGAAGAGCGGGCCGCCGGAGTTACCAGGGTTGAGCGCGACATCCGTCTGAATAAATGGCACGCTTGTCTCTCGTGAAAAGCTGCGCGACTTAGCACTTACGATGCCGGCTGANGCAGAATAATCAAAGCCAAAAGGCGAGCCTATTGCAAGTACCGGCTCCCCTACTTTTAGCAGATTGGAGTCGCCAATGCTCAAAGCCGGAAACTGACTGCCCTTAACCTTTAAGACAGCAACNTCTGAGCGCTCATCACTACCTACGAGCACCGCATCTAACTCAGTGCGATCATTGAGCGTCACAGTGATCTTATCAGCACCTTCAACAACGTGATGGTTGGTCAGCATGTACCCATCTTTAGTGACAAAAAATCCNGTGCCATAAGCGTTTTCGATAGCGGGCGTGGCTGGCCGGTCTGGCAGACGCAGGCGATCACCAAAGAACTGCCGTAGCAGCTCTGCCGTCTGCGCTTGAGCCAGCTCCTCGTCACTAATATTAGTCGTTACGTTGACCCGAGCCACCCCTGGCGTCACTTGCTGTACTAAATCTGAGAAGTCCGTACTAGCGACCACAGCTTGGGCAGGAGTAACCATCAAAGGACTCATAGTAGCGGCGCTGACTCCTATCGCGACAGCTAATAAGCTGCGCTGCCACCAAGACTTGAGGTTATAATTGGCCATTTTCTCCTGCATATTCTTCCCCTTGTGCTAACTTCGTATTATTATTTGCGGTTTTTGTGTTTGATATCAACTTATCGTATAAAAACGTCTATTAGTATGAGGTAATTTTTACCTAAATCATAGTGTCATTTAATTGTCGTTTGATTGTTGTTTGTCAGGGTCTTGCTGAGTCATTGTCGCCGACGCCTTGGCCATTAACGCTCTTATGACTAAAGAATGACTATCCGCTTGGTCGGGTGCTGATACAACAAAAATAAAATCATGCTATTATGATAAACCGATTACTATTTATGGTAAACAAAAGTAAGCTTTCATCTTTTTATATTTATTATGAGCTTAGATGTACTTTATTAACATAGATGCCCTACTGTATGCCCTTGATGAAAAGCCTTACATTGAAAAGGTCTACAATGGCTTTTTAGTTTTCTATAATAGCTAGTGTCAAATGATTCGTATTGGTTACCCCATTATTCCTGCCGTTATTTTAGTGTCCCCCTGTGCTAGAGTTTGTACTCATTATTATTGTATTTTATGACTAGGGCGTGTTGATTGTGGTCAGGCTAAAATTTAACTTTAAAATAAAACCTCATTAGCGTTTTATGGCAGTATTAAACCGACGCTAATCTGTGATGTGTGACAGGTTTATAAAAAAGGATTAATTTATGGATACCGCCCTATTACTATCTGGCGTAGTTGGCGCCGGCATTGCCGCCCAATGGCTAGCTTGGTATTTAAAGCAGCCGTCCATTTTGTTTTTATTATTAATTGGCATTATCGTTGGACCTATTCTTAATATTTTCGATCCTGATTTGGTGCTAGGCGAGCTGATGTTCCCCTTTATCTCTTTAGGGGTGGCGATCATTCTCTTTGAGGGCTCTTTGACCTTAGAGTTTGATGAGATCAAGCAGCATGGTACGGTCGTACAGATGCTAGTGTCTGTTGGCGTGCTCATTACTATCGCCATCGTTGCGCTCTCAACTTATCTGTTATTCGATGTCGATCCGCTGATTGCGCTACTGTTCGGTGCACTCGTTTGTGTCACTGGGCCGACAGTGATTATGCCGCTACTGCGCAGCGTCCGTCCTAATAAGACCATCTCCAACATTCTCAAGTGGGAAGGTATCATCATTGACCCTATCGGCGCTATTGCCGTCGTTTTGGTTTATGAATATATCATCTCAGGCGGACAAGCCAACAGCATCCTTTTATTTACCAAGATTGTGGTACTAGCGACTGCTTTAGGACTCATAGGGGCTTGGGTACTCGCCTTTTTGATGCGCCGCCACATGATACCTGAGTTTTTACGTAACGTTTTTACCTTAGCCTTTGTGTTGGTGCTGTTTTCGGTCTCAAACCATCTAGAGCATGAGTCTGGGCTGTTGACTGTGACGGTACTAGGCGTGGCACTGGCTAACTGGCCTAAATTCCCACGCGATACCATTCTAGAGTTCAATGAGTCGCTGACGGTACTACTGATCTCTGTGCTATTTATTATCCTTGCCGCGCGGGTTGAGCTCTCAAGCCTGCTCAGTGTCGGTTTTGCAGGATTAGTATTATTAGCGATTGTGATGCTAGTGGCGCGTCCGCTGTCGGTTTGGACTTCTGCTATTGGCTCTAACCTAAAGACCAATGAAAAGCTGATGATCAGTTGGATTGGCCCGCGTGGTATTGTCGCCGCAGCTATATCCTCACTGTTTGCTATTCGTCTACAAGAGTATGATATTCAAGGCGTTGAGCTATTAGTGCCCTTAGTCTTTATGGTGATTATCGGTACGGTGATGATTCAAGGCTTAGGAGCCAAATTCGTCGGTAACTTATTGGGCGTGCGTGAGCCTGAAACTAACGGTATCTTGATCGTCGGCTCCAACCCTATTGCGCTGTTAGTGGCGACATCTTTAAAAGAGCAAGGCTTCGATGTCATCGTCGCTCATAACAACTATACCAATATTGCCAAAGCACGTATGAGCGGGCTGCGAACTTATTTTGGTAACCCTATCTCCGATCACGCCGATCATCATCTTGATCTCATCGGTATCGGTCGTCTGTTTGCCATGAGTATGGATAAAGAGATGAATACTTTGTCTGAGATTCATTATCGCCACGAATTCGGTGAGCGTAAGCTGTATCGTCTCAAGTTCAGTGAAGAGAAAGTCAAAAGTGAGCGCGATGACAAACAGTCTAACTTCAGCTCGCAGTGGCTATTTGGCAAAGACGTCACTTATACCAAATTAGCGAGCATGCTCTCCAAAAAAGCCAAGATTAAGATCACAAATATCACCGACAGTTATACTTATGAGCAGTATAAGGCCGATAACAAGCAGTTTGTACCGCTCTACACGATCGATAAAGAAGGTAAGCTACATGTCATCACTGATAAGTTCGATGGTAGTGTGCCGCGCGATCGTAAGCTTATCGCCTTAGTCGTCGATGATGGCATCAAGCCAAAGCCAGTAGACGTTACAGCTAAGCAAGAACAAGCGCGTGCTGCAGCCGATGCAGACTTTGAGGCCAGCTATAAAGCGCCTGAAAAACGTAAAGAAAAAGAGCTAGTAGCAGACGGGACCGCCGATACTGAAGCACAAGCGGCTGATAAAGAAGCGAGCACGGCTACTGGTAAGGAAGATAGCGCTGACAACGCTGGTACTAAAACTGCCAGCGACACTGAAAACAACAGCTCTCAAGTCAATGAGAGTAAAGCCGCTAAGGCGGGTAATACTCCTAATAAAATCACTGCTGCTGATAAAACCACCGCAAAACCGGCTACCCCAGCTGTAGAANCCGNNGTAGACAAAGGCGTAAAGTCAAATAACGCCAAAGCGACGACTAAGACTGACACTGGCACTAATGTCAGCGGGGAAGCNCCCAAGACCAAGTCAGGCTCGCTTGACCCTAACCGTCTGCCGGGTNGTACNGATAGCAATAGTTCTGCNAACAATAATCCTGCTAAAAACAGTCCTGCTAAAAACAGTCCTGCTAAATAGCTGGTGCTTAACCCTGTTATTTATCAGGACAAGTGATCGTTATAAGCTTGCATAAAAAAACGCCAACTCCTTGATTTGAGTTGGCGTTTTTATTGAGTCCTTGGTTAAGAAAACCCTAGCAAAAGCGATTAGCCTAAATCAAAGCGCGCCTGCACGGTTTGCCAAATACGCCCGCCCACTTCATCGCTGCTGCCGTTGGCATCGATACGCTCAATGCGCTCAGGGTGCTGCATAGCCAGCATACTAAAGCCATGATGAACGCGGGTAAAAAACGCCGTAGCCTGCTGCTCGAAGCGATCAGCCTTGCTACGTTTACCAGCGCGGGCCATACCTTCTAGCACCGGTAGATCCAGCCATAGCGTCAGCTCTGGCAGTGGCGAGATAAACTGAGTGATTAGACTGTCGATTTTTGCTAACACTCGCTGATCGCCATCGGCGCGGCCATAGCCTTGATAGGCGATGGTTGAGTCGGTGAAGCGATCACAAATCACCCAAGCGCCGCGCTGCAGTGCAGGCAGGATAACTTGCTGCAGATGATCCGCGCGAGCAGCAAAGAGGAGTAGCAGCTCGGTATCGTCATTAATATCAGTCGCCGGATCGAGCAAGATGGCGCGTAGACGCTCAGCGAATGGACTACCGCCCGGCTCACGAGTACGTACGTAGTCGATACCCGCTGCCTGCAAACGCTGGCATAAGCCTTCGATAGCGGTCGTCTTACCAACGCCTTCTGTACCTTCAAAACTAATAAACCGACCTACTGTTGTTGTCACATTATTCCTTAAATCATCCTAAGCCAATATTTATGCTTATTTGAGCTTGATTGAGCGCTATTATTACTCGCCAGGCGGGGTTTGTGATTTCTTCTCGCGCATAACTTTGAGGTACTCTTGCACCGCGTTATTGTGCTCTCTTAAGCTATTGGTGAATTTATGACCGCCATTGCCCGTCGCCACAAAGTACAAGGCTTCGCTATCTGCCGGATGCAAAGTCGCTTCGATAGAGGCTGGCGACGGTAAGGAGATTGGCGTTGGCGGTAAGCCGTCGATTTGATAGGTGTTATAGCTCGTCTTTTCATCGATATCTTTACGGCGNATATTACCATCGTAGCGATCGCCCATACCATAGATGATCGTTGGGTCTGTTTGCAGGCGCATGCTTTGTTTTAGNCGNTTATTGAACACCGCAGATACCAGCGCGCGCTCATCGGCTATGCTGGTTTCTTTTTCGATGATAGACGCCATTATCANTGCTTGATAAGGGCTCTCATANGGNAGATCTGGCGCGCGGTTCTCCCANGCCTCAGTCAANGCCTGCTGCTGGCGCTTATACAAATCAGTCAACACTTGGGTGTCGGTTGCGCCTTCCCCATAATAATAAGTATCTGGGGTAAACCAGCCTTCAAGATTATGATTGACGATAGGGTCGTCGCTCGTGGTCACGGACTCGGGCAGTATTCCGGCCAAATCTAGCGCTTTGGCAATACTGGCATTATCTGCACCCTCAACTAGCACTTCTTTGACGATACCCTCATTGTCACGCAGGTTCTGATACAGATCGCTTGCAGTCTTGCCTTCGATCACTTGCACTTTGACCATCGCCACTTTTGCGCCTTGACCAAATACATGCAGGGCTTCTGCAATCGTTGGGTTCTCAGGTAACGGATAAATCCCGGCGTGCAGCGGTGCATCGACTTGCGACTTGATATATAACTTGGCAATACTGGCAGAAAACAGTGGAATCTCTTTTTGCCACTGCGGTAGCAAGCCATAATAAGTATCGCCCTGCTCGATAGTGACTTTTTGTGCCGGCTGCGTGATACGGCCAAATAGCGTCTGATAGACCATCACTAGCAAGAAAGCGGCAATCAGCCCGAGCACTAACAATATCTGATAGCCGCGCTGCATAAAAAACGATGGATTATCTTTTTTGTAGCGCCGCGGTTTGCTGCCACCACTAATCAGCGACACATCGGTCGCGGGCGCTTTGTCTAGGTCATCAGTGGCGTCACGCTCAGCGGTTGGCTCTACGGGTGACGAGTCGACTCTCTTAGCATTTGACTCAGTAGCCGCGCTATCATTAGGCTTGTTATCAGGGTTTTCGGGGGTCGGCGTGCTCATGGCAACTCAAAGGGCAGAAGTTTGCTAGAATTTAGCATTGAACCGTAAGCTTTTCAATGGTATTTGCTTAGCTTATGGATTATCTTAGGGTTTGTAGCAAGTTTTATGGCTAATCGCTATTCTTCTATCGACCCCGTTTAATAAAGATGTTTCATTATGGATTTAAACTTTAATCAGCAGCTTGCCAGCGCTTATAAGTCTCCTAGCCAAATNGTACGAGTGCTCAGCGAAGATTGGGTCGCTAAGCAAAGCTACTGTCCCAACTGCAGCGCGCAACCGTTAGCTGAGTTTGCTAATAATGAGCCTGTGGCTGATTTTTATTGCGCGAACTGTAAAGAACAATTTGAGTTAAAAAGTAAAAAAGCTAAGCTCAGTCAAATCATCAATGATGGCGCTTATGAGACTATGCTTGCGCGTATCAATAGCGACGATAATCCCAGTTTTTTCTTTTTGACCTACTCGCCAGAGTTTACAGTTAATAACTTCTTAATCATTCCCAAGCAGTTTTTTAAACCTGAAATCATAATCAAGCGTAAGCCTTTAGCNGCCACTGCCAAACGTGCNGGNTGGGTTGGCTGTAATATTGATTTGCGGCAAGTGCCTGAGTCGGGCAAAGTATTTTTAGTAAAAGATAAAACCGTCATTGCGCGCGATACTGTCACGCAGCAATTTCAAAAAACGCTTTTTTTACGTCAACAATCGTTGGACTCGCGCGGTTGGACGCTAGATGTTTGGCAGTGTATTGACAGACTTGATGATAAATTTACCCTTAAACAAGTCTATGCTTTTGCAGATNAACTACAGGCCAAGCACCCTGATAATAATCATGTTAAGGACAAAATTCGTCAACAGCTGCAAGTGCTACGTGATAAAGGNATTATTGAGTTTTTGGGGCGTGGTTATTATCAGAAACTCTATTAACTATCTTGGTTGTCCCAAAGAGGTAAATAGGCGCTTGCAACTAAACGTTCACAGAACTTATGAGGCGGATAGTCTATTTCTAATTCATCGTTTACTTTAAAAAAAGTGTNTATATTGTCTTTNATACATTCAAAAGACTGGTTTTTCACATGCTTGTTCCANTCNNTTAATAGTCCTAATGGCGTACGAGAAGCCTTAGTAAAAGCTTGTCTTTTTACGGTAAGTGCACACATGACTAATTCATCATGAGGTAGCTTATCTATGCCTTGTTCTATAACCTCTTGACGGGTATGCGCATACTTAAACANCCCACCAAACGCTGTNTATTTTTTATCTTTNTTAGAATAAGTAACAGTGAATGCTATTTTCGAATAACCCGCTAAGTGTACGATTTCGTCAGGNTNTNTTNTNGCNTTACGACANATNTNNNTAAANANCATNAATCGNCGGATTTGCAGTGGAATACGTTCATCTTCGTAGACTGAGTCCATTTTTGCTATTATCCTCTGGTAAAAACACTAGCATTGATCGATTAGCGTTATGACTCAAGCAGGGTTAACAAAAGACGATCACTTCTCTGCTCTCGCCTTTGCTAGGATCAAAAGCATATTATCTANCNAGNNCGAGAACAGTTATGACAACCGAAAAGAAATTGAAAACTTATCAAATAGAGATAATCGAAACGATGAGCGCACTTGTCGAAGTAGTCGCGGAAGATGGTGCGTCTGCAATTTCGCAAGCCAATGATAAGTATAGAAACGAGGATATTGTGTTATATCCTGATGATGGACTTGATACGCAGTTTGTTATTTTNGCAGTGGAGTAAGTGATTAANNAAACTCAACCACCTGCCCCGATAGCAAAGTAAGCTTCGATACAGGCATGACACCGCGCACCGCATTACAAAAGAACATTTGGCTGAGCTTTGGCAAATCATTATCAGCGAGTGACCTCATAATCACCGGGTTTTGAGTCTCAGCTAAGCTATCGATAAGCACTTGGCGCATGACCCCAGCCACGCCCGATTGCGTCATCGGCGGCGTGTACCATTGGCCATCAGTGAGATAGTTTCTATCCTTGTTANCATCCTCTTGCTGACCACTGCTCNTAGTATGAGAGCCGGATAACTGATAGAAGACATTGCTCATCACACCCTCGACCCACTGCCCGCTCATATCACGTAACAAGCCCTCACCTATTTCGGTATCAGGGCTTCTGGTCTTAATCTGCTCAAGCTCGCCACTGGCCAATACATTATCGAGACGATTTAACGATTTTAGTCCTGCCAAAGTAGGCGGCAGTACAGCGATTTGTGAAGTCAGACAAACGGCGCGGCTCGGCGCTTGCTGAATAACAGAAGCACCATTTGGCAGCAGTAAGGTATCTAAGGTATCGTGAGAGTCAGCTGTTTTGTACAAGGCGCTTTGATCAGTCGCACTTTGCCCCTCGCTAGGCATAAGCTTGAGCCAAATCTCGCAAGCATTGCCCGCTGCATCCGCAGCAAAGCTATAACCACGTAGCGATTGGGTCGCGCGAGTGACGATGACTTTCATCACCCCTTGCTGTAGCTGCTGCGCGTAAGCTTTTAGGCTAGAGACTAAGTGTGGCGTCGCAATATCAAGCTGCAGGGCTGCGGCATGACTCGCTAGCCGCTGCCAATGATAGTCCGCCCACAGCACCTGACCATCGCGCACCGCCATAGTAGTAAAAAAACCATCCCCATAAGCCAAACCGCGATTGTCTAACAACATAGTCACTGGTTTCGGAGCTACTGAGGCTATCGCCGCGTTATTTGCTGGCGGATAAAGCGCGTACCAGCCCTCTACTAGCCTNNCAGCACTTTTTAGACTGTCAGTACTGTCGATACTGCTCACCGCTTAGCCTGCACTCGCTTGCGCCTTTGATTTATTAAAGATAATCATACAGCTGTAGAACTCACATTTGGCAAGCTCAATGGTTTGGCCGCCTGCGGTTTTATTTTTGACNATTTGACCGTTGAGCATATCAGCGAGCACGCGGCCACCCTCATCACCCATCAGCTGACGGGCTAGTGTGTAGGCCTTTTGGGCGTGCGCCTGACTGAGCTCTTTTTCTTTATCTGTATCGGTAGGATTGGCATAGTACCAGCCTAGCTCTAGATACTTCTGCGAGTCGATAATATCTAGATACGGCTCATCAGCTTGCATAAAGCGGTACTTAGTCGCCGGGTTACTGGCATAATCGAGACTGTTTTTGTCGGTGGTGACCACTGAGCCAAAAGTTGACTGGATNTTATCTAGCTCGTCAATCGTTACTGGTTCGACCGCGGTACTGCCCCAACTGGACATATCATAGCTGATGGGGGTTCCTTGACTGGCGACCGCGCCATCGAGATCGGCGGCGTCTGTTGAATCGGTAGGCGCTTCGGTCGCGACCTCCTCAGTGGTTGACGACACCGAAGCTTCGCTTTCTGCGCTTGGGTTTGAGTCATTACAAGCGCTCAAAGAGACACCCGCTATCATTAGCATACTGACCATCAAAGGTTGAAGGCTGTTTTTCTGCATGGGCAATTTACTCATCTTATCTAGAATATTGAATGTCGAGTCCTCGACCGGCTTGATTTAAATAGGGTTTTACCAAAATCTTAATGCTGCTAGTTTACCCAACTGCTGCAGCCTTGACTAGCCTTTAGGTTACCGATAACACTACGCGCGAGTACAGTTTTGTTAACGGTATTGTTGATTTATCACCGCTGGCAACTGACCGCTGGTAATGCCCGTTTGTCAAAGAATGACCTATCGCTTATGATAACTGAGCGCTACTGCATCCCTAAACGCTTCTTTAGCCCAAAAGTAGCCGTGCAAAAGTAGACATATAAGTAGATATATAAGTAACAACAAAACTAGNNATAAAACCAGTACCGCCCTCAAACTCGCCTAATAGGATTTTCGCAATGACTCAGCACTTTGTCGTTATCGGCAACCCCATTAACCATAGCAAATCCCCTGAAATTCATCAGACTTTTGCCGCCCAAACCGATATCGATATTCGCTATCAGCGCCAGTATTGTCCAGATAATGAAGCCAGCTTTGTCGCCGTAGTAGAGGCTTTTTTTTATGGCGGCGGCGTGGGCGCTAACGTCACTGTACCGTTTAAACAAATCGCCTTTAGTCACTGTCAGACGCAAGGAGGGCTATCTGAACATGCCCGCGTGGCAGGCGCAGTCAATACGTTACTCATAAAAGACGGTGCGGTTTATGGTGACAATACCGATGGTCAAGGCTTGGTCAATCACATCATAAGCTTAGGCTGGCCGCTTGATGGCGCGCGTGTGGCGATTATTGGCGCAGGCGGCGCGGCGCGCGGCGTGGTGCTGCCGCTTATCGAAGCAGGTATCGCCTCCTTAACGATTGCCAATCGCACTTTGAGTAAAGCGCAGANACTAGTCACTGAGCTTAGCGCCGCGAGCCAAACGATTGAGAAGCAGGCGATTGCGACTTGTACGACGGCGGAGCTGACTGGCGAGTTNGACTTGATTATCAATGCTACCTCCATCGGTCTGACAGGGGACACNTTGCCGATAGCGGATAGTCTGAACACTCACTATGCTTACGATATGATGTACGGGCGCGCCCTNCCGTTCTTGCAGCACTTTNCGCGGCGCGGCGCGCAAGTGTCGGATGGTTACGGTATGCTTATCAATCAAGCAGCGCTAAGCTTTGAGCGCTGGACCGGACNAGCGGTAGAGGTTGCGGCAGCGACAANAGACTTGCAATCGCCATCGACGTAAAGCATTTTAGAGCACTTAGCACTTAGCACTTAGCACTTAGCACTTTAAACATTCTAAACCCCAAAACGCGCTAACAGCCAGCGCTCTAAGCGATGTAGCGGGGCCCGCAGCTTTGCAGATTGCATCGCTATACCGCCTATCAGGCCAATGATACAGCCGAGCGCAGTATCTAGCATTCGTGCTTGGATGACCTCTTGATAGAGCTGCTGCGAGGGCGGTAGACCACTGCCATATTCAGCGATAAACACGGTCAATGGTGTGATAAATATCACTGCAAGNCCATAATGGCGATCGACTAACGACTCAATACATAGCATCAGCACCAAGATAGCGGCAGCGACTTGCCACAATGTCAGCTGCCAAGACAGCATCCATGCNGCCACTCCCATGCCTATCAGCGTGCCGAGCAGACGATGAAACTGCTTAATCCACATGGTACGTAGATGAATACCTTGAATAATAATAAAGCAGCTCACCGCCGCCCAATACGGATAAGGCATCGNGAGCACTAAAGCGATAGACAAAGCTAGACTGACAAAACCGGCCACCATGATACTTTCACTGATTGTCTCCGGCTGATAGCTTTGAGCTGGTAGATTAGTGNGCTTGCGTGTCGCTAATAAAAACAGCGAGTACAGCAGCGCCATGATAAGNGCAAAACCGCTACCGAGCATCACAAGGCCAGTCGCTGCGACAATGTGCGTCAAAGGTACNGGGATAAATAAGGCGATAGCGGTAGACATCATCACAAACAGTCCGGCCGGCGGCGGCTGGTTGTAGTAGCGCCCAAAGATCACAATAGCAAAAGCCACTAACGCAAATACCGGAATCTTAATAAAAGCCAGCTGCTGGGCGATNAGNCCCAACGCGAAGCATAACGCCATCGCAAAACCCCAAGCCATCACCGTCACCATACGCTGCGGCAAGCTNCCTCCAAAGGGCAGGTTNAGAATAATCATCGCCCCAAGCGAAGCTTTAATCCCGGCAGATAGCGCCTCAAAATACGCTCCCACAAATACCGGAAAGCTAATCGCGATAGCAGCGATAAGGGGCATATGCCAAGGCCGACGGCTTTGATTGACAGCCATCAAATGCTCAACTTCACCGCTAATCAAACGCTTGATAGTCACCCATAGCCGCTGCAACAAGCGGTAGTAGACATGGCGACTGTACTTAACTGACATATATGAAACCCTAAATTACCCTCTAGCTTTGAGTTATCCCATGACTCTGATGCGACAAGAACTATGTTANATTTGACTGAACTGCAGCTGTNATTTTCNNTGNCCCATTNACCTTTTATCATAACCAATAGTAATATCANNATTTATTAGTTATGAATATTATTTATAAATGGTATATTTGTGNCGACAGACTCTTTATACTGGGTNTATCATAATTGTCATAGCAGCGCCCNTTTATAGTCAAGATAACTCACCCTTATCTTATTCCTATATTAGNCTTACCATAATTTCTATAGTCAGCTCACCGATGAAGATCTAATNACCTATCATCGGTTGTTGTCTCAACTTGTCAAAGAGAGTCCCTATGTTAACTTACAAAGCCCCTTTACGTGATATTAAGTTTTTNATAAATGATGTTTTTGATTATCAGTCACACTATAAAACCTTGGACAATGGCGAAAACGCGGACCCTGAAACGGTCGACATGATCTTGCAAGGAATGGCTGATTTTGCCGAAAACATTCTATCTCCTATCTATCAGCCTGCTGATGAAGAAGGCTGTCATTTTGAAGATGGCGTCGTCACTACGCCTAAAGGCTTCAAAGAAGCTTACAACCAGTTTGTAGAAGGCGGCTGGCAAGGTATCTCATACCCTGAAGAGTACGGCGGTATGAACTTGCCGATGTCGATCAACCTAATCAAAGGTGAAATGATCGGTACTGCCAACTGGCCGTGGGCTATGTACTCTGGCCTATCGACTGGCTGTATCAACACTATCATGCAGTACGGTACCGATGAGCAAAAAGACCTTTACTTACCAAAATTGGTCGAAGGAACGTGGGCAGGTACGATGTGTTTGACCGAGCCTCAATGTGGTACCGACTTGGGGCAAGTAAAATCAAAAGCNATNCCGCAAGANGACGGTACGTATAAAATCAGCAGGNACNAANATNTTNATCTCAAGCGGTGAGCACGACNTNACNGANAACATCNTNCANATNNNTNTNGCNCGCCTNCCNGATGCGCCNGANGGNACACGCGGTATCTCNCTNTTTATTGTACCAAAATTCNNGCCNAANNCTGAAGGNGANGCNGGNGANCGNAANGNNGTCNNNTGTGGNTCNATNGAGCACAAAATGGGTATCAGCTCGTCTTCGACCTGTGTNNTNAACTTTGANGNNGCGACAGGCTACCTAATCGGCGAGCCAAACAAAGGCCTAAAAGCGATGTTTACCTTTATGAATACTGCTCGTATCGGTACAGGTATCCAAGGTCTGGCGCACACCGAGCTGTCTTTCCAAAACGCCTTGCCTTATGCCAAAGAGCGTCGCTCGATGCGCACCTTATCAGGCACAAAAGATCCTGAAAAAGTAGCAGATGCGATTATCCATCACGCTGACGTGCGCCGTATGCTATTGACGCAAAAAGCCTTTGCAGAAGGCGGCCGGTCGATGATTTATCACTCAGGTCGCTATGCGGATAAGATGTCGCAAGGTGTGGCTAATGGTGATGATGCCGAGTTTGAAAAATGGGATGATAANTTAGGCTTTTATACACCTATTCTTAAAGGCTTCTTGACTGAGCTGGGTATCGAAGCGGCTAAGCACGGCCAGCAGGTCTACGGTGGCCACGGTTATATCAAAGAGTGGGGCATGGAGCTGATCGCTCGTGATGCACGTATCGCTACTATGTACGAAGGTACTACCGGCGTTCAAGCCCTAGACTTACTGGGCCGTAAAGTTATCTTGCAATCAAAAGGTAAGATCATCCGCGACTACACCTCAAGCATTATGAAGTGGTGTAGTGAGCACGCTCTTGATAAAGACATGCGTAAATTCGTATGGGCTTTGACTAAGCTATGTGCTGAGTGGAACACCTTAACGGTACGATTGATGCTGATGGCGCGTAAAGATCGTGAAATCATCTCAGCGGCTTCAGAAGACTACTTAATGTACTCAGGCTATGTGATGATGGGTTATCACTGGGCACGTATGGCGGCTGTCGCTTATGACAAGCTAGAAAACGGNGGCGTAGAGGCNCCAGAATTCTATCAAGCGAAGATTCAAACCGCTGAGTTCTANTTTGATAAGCTGCTACCTCGCACCTCAGGCCACGCCGAAGGTATGGTTGCNCCAAGTGNGAGCATGACTTCAATGGACATCGAAAACTTTGCATTTTTAGACTAATACTAAGCCTGTTGCCGTCTAAAAACAGCTACTAATANAAAAGTAAAAAAGCGCCTANTNATTAGGCGCTTTTTTTTATGGTCGATAATAAGCGTATAAAACCTGCGACTCGATTGCTTATTATTCAAGCATTTGTTTATGATACACCGCGCTAATCTCTTCTACTTCAACGCATATCTGCAGCGCCGCGCGGCCTGACTGATCGCTTGCCAGCTCACTATTTATAGCAATCACCAATATCTCAGCGAGCTGATTACGCGCTATGATATCACGCCCACTCATCAGTTTAAGATGCGCGTAAATAAAGCCATACTCTTGCTCGTCATCTTCGACCCCAACTAAAAAACGATCGATAGGTAGCATACGCGCCTTAATATCGGTAGGCTTGCCGAAATGTCCGCTACTCCACAGTGCTTGGTTCAGTGTTTTTAAGAGTGTCTCAGGGCGCTCGATAGTGANATTAGGTGTGGCTTGAATAGTAAGATGCGGCATAGAATTTTCCTTATTAAAGTATTACATTTATAAAAAAGGGCTAGGCATAAATAAAGCTAGGTATAAAAAAGTTAGGAGTCGTTATCGATAATATCAGCAAACTGCGCCTTTAGGGTTGCCGCCAGCTCACTAGCCGGCAGCTCAATCTCAAGCCCGCGACGTCCAGCGCTCACATAGATGGTTGGGTGTTGCTGCGCACTACTATCNANCACTGTTGCTAGGCGCTTTTTTTGTCCTAACGGACTGACCCCGCCGAGCACATAGCCACTGCTACGCTGCACCTCTTGCGGCTCGGCCATTTGTACTTTTTTGCAAGATACAGTGTTATGCAAACATAGCGCTTTAGCCATTTTTTTNAAATTTAACGTGNTGTTCACTGGTAGCACTGCTACCGCCAATTGGCCATTGTCNGTCTTTACAACTAAGGTTTTAAAGACGCGTTCGGCGGCAACGCCTAGCTTTTCNGCGGCTTCTAGCCCGTAGNANCTTGCGCTGGTTTCATGCGTATATTCATGTATGGTATACGTGAGCTTGAGTGTTTTGGCTAGATTAATAGCGGGAGTCATAAGCAGCTACCCCAAAGAATGAGTAAAAATGAAGCGTTTGAATGCCATTTATCTTAACCACTTTTTGTATCGATTAACATAGCTTGGCATAAGCATTTCGATGACTAATAGANTAATACTATTAGCTATAGATACTGATATTGATGAAGGCCATATATCGCTTTTTGTACTTTTGTGGCATCATAAGCGTATTACATTTTGCAGATATGATTTTAATTATGATACCCCGTTTCCTAAAAAAACGCTTTTTAAAAGCGTCGAGCGCTACCCCTNCTGATAGCTCAGTGGCTACTAAAGCGACTACTNATCATGCTAAAGACGCGGACCAAGCCGTCGATATCTACGCTGATGACGATAAGCTGGCGAGCACCTCTTACAGTAAAGCGCCTATTAGCCAAATCTACCGCAAACTATCTGGAAAAGCACTTGGCGTCACGGTCAAACCTAAGCTATTAGGCGAGCTGCCTAAGCTTGCTAATGATGAGCAGACTCTGACTTTTTATGTACTGCAAGACTACTCACGCTCCAACAGTATCCTTATTGATTTGCAGACTAGTGAGTATCAGCTGCCGCCAGCTCTCGTTGGGGTAAAAGACTTAGCTCATGACATCGATGAAAACGCAGCTATTATCTTTTTGAACCATCCAAAAGCCACAGACGATCAGCTCTCACCGCGCCTAGCGCGTTTGGTTGCTGCCACGTTGCAGCATCCTGATCTCAATATCAGACTAGTGCCGGTATCGATTCTGTGGGGACGCGCGCCTGAAAAAGAAGACTCCTTATTTAAGCTACTCATGACAGACAACTGGGAAGACCCTAGTATCACTAAGCAGCTGTTCAATATCGGCGTCATGGGCCGCGACACTTTTGTACAGTTTCATGCGCCNCAGGACTTACGTACTATCGTGTATAACCAGTTAAATGATGATTCAGAGGAAGCGGACAACCCTAAGACTAACAAACCCCAGCAGGCAGCTAGTACTAACACGGCTTTGGTTGCGACCTTTGATGCCAATCGAGAACTACTGCGTAACCTACAATATCAGCTCGATCTGTATTTAGATAAGCAGCGNGCGAGTATGCTAGGGCCTGATTTGTCCGATAGACGTAACTTGGTCGACAAGCTGATTTATTCGCCCGCTATCAAACATGCTATCGAAAAAGAAGCCAGTGACACCGGCGTCTCTGAACATGAAGCGCGTAATGTCGCTCGCGGCTACGCCAATGAGATGGTCAATAACTACTCTTACTCGATTATCAGAGTCTTTGAGCGCTTTTTGACTTGGCTGTGGACACAGCTCTATGATGGCGTGGAAGTGCATCATTTTGAGCGAGTACGAGAGCTTGCCACCGATCACGAGATTATCTATGTGCCTTGTCATCGTAGTCANGTGGANTATTTATTATTGTCTTATGTGATCTATAAGCGCGGCTTGAGCATTCCTTATGTAGCAGCCGGTGATAACTTAGATGTGCCAGTATTAGGGCCGTTACTACGCGGCGCGGTCGCTTTTTATATTCGTCGTAGCTTTCGCGGTAACGCCTTGTATACAGCGGTGCTGCGCGAGTATATGCACACCTTAATCAGTCGTAGCACCCCTATTGAGTACTTCATTGAAGGCGGGCGTTCGCGCTCAGGTCGTCTGCTGCCGCCGAAGATGGGGATGCTAGCGATGACGGTACACAGTCAACTGCGCAAAACCAATAAGCCAGTTGTGTTTATTCCGACTTATATCGGTTACGAACGCATTATGGAGGGCGGCACTTATATCGGTGAGCTCAAAGGCAAGCCAAAAGAGTCAGAGTCGGTGGTTGGCTTATTAAAAGCCACCAAAAAGATCGAGCGTATCTTTGGTAATGTGCATCTAAGCTTCGGTACGCCGCTGCATTTGAGCGACTTTTTGCAAAAGTTCGAGGTAAAAGCAGACAGTCTACCTGCTGATCGTACAGATACGCCGCTCGATAACAAGGCTAGTGCGATGGTCGATAATATCGGCGTCAAAATTATGCAGCATATCAATAAGGCGGCAGTCGTCAATCCCGTTTCCTTATTGTCATTAGTGCTCTTATCAGCGCCAAAAGCGGCGCTCGATGAAGATATATGCCGCGAACAAATCGCTCTGTATCAAGGCATTGCCNGCTCCCTGCCTTATGCCGATGATACGGTTGTGACCGATATGAGTCCCCAAGACATCATCGATTATGGTATCAAGCTCAAGCTCATCGAGCGCATACCGCATATCTTAGGAGATATCATTCAAGTCGCAGGCAAGCAAGCAGCGCTGCTCAGTTACTTCCGTAACAACATTTTGCATGTCTTTATCCTACTCTCTTTCTTAGCTGCGCTCGTCGCTCGTAATGGCCGTATTGAGCGTAGCCGCTTAGATAATATCGTCTCGCAGCTGTATCCGTTTTTGCAAGGTGAGCTGTTTTTATATTATTCAGCGCAGAGCCTGCAAGCGGTCCTCAATCAAAAGATAGATAACTTGATTGACCATGGGCTAATTGTTGAATTAGAAGATGGCGTCCTCAGCGCCCCTGAAACGAACAGTAGCCGCTATCAGCAGCTACAAGTACTCGCGACGCCTATCGAGCAAAGCCTTGAACGTTACTTTATGACGCTAGCGCTGCTTGCACAGCAAGGCTCAGGCAATCTAACTGAAAGCGAAGTGGTCGATCTGTGCCATCTATTGGGTCAACGTCTATCTGTGCTCTATGCCGATGATATTCCTGACTTCTTTGATCGCTCACTATTTACGAGCTTCGTCAATGCCCTTATTCGTCTCAACTATGTACAAAAAGATGCAGAGACTGGCGTACTAAGCTTCGATCAGCGTATCAATAATATCGCTCATCATGCCAAGTACATTTTGACCCCTGATATGATGCAAATCTTGCAACAAGTGGCTAGTCTCGATGACACAGAGATTACCCACGCTATTACCGAGATTAGTAATAAAAAACAGCGTAAGTTTGGCCGTAAACGCTGATTACCTTACTATCTATCACGCTTCACTATCTATAACGCTTCAAAAAAAAGACCGCTAATTGATTAGCGGTCTTTTTGTGTACTAACATAAAGCGACTTTTTCGCTTAATTGGTGATTTTCTTATACTTCATGCGCTTAGGACCAGCTTCATCGCCCATAGTCTTTTTGCGGTACGCTTCAAACTCAGTGTAGTTACCGTCAAACCAAATCGGACCTTCTTCTTCAAAGGCTAAGATATGAGTGGCGATACGGTCCAAGAACCAGCGGTCATGCGAGACCACCATGACTGTACCTGGGAACACTTGAATAGCGTCTTCTAGCGCACGCAAGGTCTCGATATCCAAATCGTTAGAGGGCTCATCGAGTAATAGGACGTTCGCGCCTTGCTTTAAGGTCTTCGCCAGCTGCAAGCGGTTACGCTCACCACCTGAGAGCTGACCGACGTGCTTTTGTTGGTCTGAACCTTTAAAGTTAAAACGGCCAATATAAGCACGGCTTGGCGTGGTGTAGTCGCCAACGGTGATAATATCTAAACCATCAGAGATCTCTTCCCAGACGGTTTTTTTGTCATCGAGGTTATCACGTACCTGGCCGACATAAGCGACNTTAACGCTTTCGCCNAGATCGACAGAACCGGTATCAGGAGTATCACGCTCAGTAATCATGTTAAACAGCGTGGTTTTACCCGCACCATTCGGNCCGATAATACCGACGATAGCGCCCGCTGGTACATTGAAGCTAAGGTCTTTATACAGCAGACGATCGCCAAAAGATTTGGAGATGTTATTGACCTCGATAACCTTATTACCTAGACGCGGACCGGGCGGAATATAAATCTCTGAGGTCTCATTTCGCTGCTGGAATTCTTTTGAGTTCAGCTCTTCAAAACGCTGTACNCGCGACTTAGACTTNGCTTGCTGACCCTTTTGATTTTTACGAATCCACTCAAGCTCTTTTTTCAGCGCTTTGGCAAACGACTCTTCTTGCTTCTGTTGTTCCTCTAAGCGCTTGTTTTTTTGCTCTAACCACTCAGTATAGTTACCTTCATACGGGTAGCCATAGCCTCGGTCAAGCTCCAAAATCCACTGCGCCACATTATCCAAGAAATAACGATCATGGGTAATGGCAACGATAGTGCCGCTATAGTTTTGCAAGAATTGCTCAAGCCAAGCGACTGATTCGGCGTCCAGATGGTTAGTAGGCTCATCGAGTAGCAGCATATCGGGACGTGATAGTAGCAGGCGACATAAAGCAACACGGCGTTTTTCACCACCTGATAGCTTACTGACATCAGCATCCCAAGGCGGTAGACGTAGCGCGTCAGCGGCTTTCTCTAACTGGTTATTTAGATTGTGTGCATCCCATGACTGGATGATATCTTCCATCTTGCCCTGCTCTTCTGCAAGCTTATCAAAATCGGCATCCGGTTCAGCATACTCAGCATAGATTTGGTCTAAGCGCGCTAACGCATNTAACGCCTCACGCATGCCGTCCTCGACGTTGCCGCGCACATCTTTGCTGTCATCGAGTTGTGGCTCCTGCGGCAAGTAACCAACTTTGGTTCCTGTCTGCGCGCGTGCTTCACCGCTGAACTCAGTATCCACACCCGCCATAATACGTAGCAAGGTCGACTTACCTGCCCCATTGATACCTAAGACACCAATTTTGGCACCCGGGAAAAAAGACAGATTGATATTTTTTAGAATTTCGCGCTTAGGCGGAACAAGTTTTGACACGTTGTTCATCGTGTAAATATATTGAGCCATTAACACTCCGATAGACTGCATAGAAGAGAACAGCAAATGCCACTCAGCGATGCTGCCAAGCGTGCCGTACCTCAAAATCAGGGTTACAAATTATAGGTCATTATCGCATTGTGACGCATACCCTGCAAGCTAACAGGTTGTTTTACCCCTTGTTTTGCAGCTTTTGTCATAGAGTATCGCTGTTTCTGGATAAAAGCGGGTAAAAATATTTTTCTGAGGTTACGAGATTAACATTCTGACTTATTGCTGTTTGATAAAAACTACAAAAAATAGCATCAAAACTTTCGCAAAGTTAATCAATAGCCGTTAACATATTAGAGTGGCTTAACAACGCAAAAAATAATGGTTTAGTATGCCATCAATGAAACTGGCTATAAGCTGAGTCATTATTTCTCATATATTTTTAATAATATTTATACAGGTACTGATGATATGGCCAACGGCTATCGCCCTGAAATAGTTCAACGTGCGTTTGTCGATTTTATCGGGTCGCGCTTACATCCGTTTTGGTCATTGACGACACCCAAGCTACGCCTTATTGCTCGATATGAGATGAGTGAGGATTTGATCGCACTGCAATTTGAGACCAATCGAGCGTTTAGGCAGCAGATATCCAAAGGGACAGATGATTGGCAAGGCGGTCAGTATCTTGATTTACGTGTTTTTATCGATGGGGTTTATCATCAGCGCAGCTATTCAATCGTAGGATTGGCGAATCAACCATTGTGGTGGCAAGATGATGCCGTCATTACTAAGTCAGCAAAAAGCCAACGTCATACGGTTACTATTGCTGTTAAACCGCAAGGGTTAGTATCTGACTATTTGACCAAGCAACTGTCGCTATCTAGCATCGTTGATACCAGTATGCCACTGGGTCATTTTACTTTGGCACAGGCAAAGACAAGTTTAGATAATAGAGAACCAAATAACCAAAAACTGCACCCTTTGTTATTTGTCGCTGGCGGTAGCGGTATCACGCCTATGCTAGGACTTATTACGCAAGCACTAGCAGACGGACATCAGGTGGCGCTGCTACATTATAGTCGGTCGAAACTTCCTCAGCTTCAACGCCAATGGCAACAACTGAGCGATACCTATCCAGCCTTCAGCTATCNTNTNATNCATACNGANAANCCTGCTACTTATCTGGCTGGCGAACGATACTTAAGTGCAGAGGGTTTATTATCACTTAATCTACCTTTGGCAGATACGCAGATATTTGCCTGCGGTTCACAAGCGTTATTAGCTGGCTTATATAAAGCAGTGTCAGAAATCATTTTACCGCAGGGCAATCAGCTACGTGACAATATTATTATAGAAAATTTTGGCAATGCATTGCCTGATTTTGATAGCGGCGGCAATCAAGTACTAGATAATGCACTACAGACAGAGTCGCATACGGTGTACTTACGCTCACGGCAACGGCAGTTCGATAGCGACACCACATTATTGGTCGCTGCCGAAAATGCAGGTATACGCCTAGCGCATGGTTGTAGGCAAGGAATTTGCCAGTTGTGCCGTTGCAATAAAGTGAGCGGCGTGGTCAAAAACATCCAAACTGGCAAGATAAGTAGTGATGGCTACGAGTCTATCCAAACCTGCCTCAATATCGCTATGACAGACGTGGTGTTAGACATCTAGCACTGCTGAAATAAAAAATACGACCACTAGCCCCTGACTATCGACCTCTTAAAACTAAAAAATAGACTGATGTTAACTCATATTGTATGCTAAAACTCAGATAACTCATAAAACCGAACCCAGTGCTGTTTATTCGTNCCGTTTCGGTTAAGGATTTATATATGCGCTTATTACCACCTATTGATACAGCACATTCTGCCGTACCTATCTTGACGCCATTGTCCGATGCACCGTTGGCAAAAAATGATAGCGGGCAGCCAACTATATCAACACAGCAAATTCGCTATCCAACAGTGACCCATGCACCATTAACAAAAGCACAAAGTGATGCCTTGGCAGTAGAATTAAATGCGCTATATAAAGGTGTGATGGACTCATTAGGTAGCGATGACGCCAAATACATTCAGCGGATTTATGCGACTGTGGTTTATAGTGAGCTTGTCGCCCGTGGTTTACTGGCTGTCGCAGGACGCATGTCATCACGCCGCTCGCAGATAGGTACTTGGCTATTGGGTACGTCAATGCTTAGTTTTAGCAAGATACTCAACAATATGGAGCTTGGACATAATGTCATGCATGGTCAATACGACTGGATGCAGCACCCGCATCTGAACAGTCAAAAGTTTGACTGGGACATTGTTTGCCCTGCGCCATTGTGGCAACACTCGCATAACTACTTACATCATACGTTTACCAATATTGTTGGTCGAGATCATGACGTTGGCTATCATTTGATTCGGGTCACTGATGAGCAGCCTTGGACGCCAGAAGATCGCTACAATATGTTTAGTACAGCGGTGCTGGCGTTTGGCTTTGAATGGGCAGTTGCCTTTCATGATATTCAGATCAGTGTCGATGAATACGCCGACTCCCCTGACTTGCATAAAATCATGCAACAAAAATCTCGTGCACTATTTGCCAAAATTGGCCGACAAGTAGGCAAAGACTATATTGCCTTGCCAGCCATAGCCGCCTTGACCCTAGGTTGTCGTAGCGCTATGAGTACACTGAGTGGCAACATAGCAGCCAATACGGTTCGTAACCTGTGGACGTGGGCGGTGATTTTCTGTGGTCATTTCACTGAGCAAGCGCATATCTATACCCATCTCGATACTGATGAGAGCAAAGGCGACTGGTATGTGCGTCAGATTTTGGGTTCTAGCAATATCAAAGGGAATAAATGGTTTCACATTTTGACAGGCAATTTATCCCATCAGATTGAGCATCATATCTTCCCTGATATGCCCGCCAGCCACTATGCCAGTATTGCCCCGCAAGTAAAAGCCATCTGCCACAAATACAATCTGGCCTACAACACTGGACGTTTTAGTACACAGCTACGACAAGTATTGGGACGTATTCATCACTTTAGTAAGCCCAGCGAGCAAGAGTGGCAAGCCTACCAGTCGGTATCGGCTGCGGATACTACCACTCATTCACATAAGTCGACACCAGAGAGCGAGATAGCAAAGGGTCTTAGTCGATTCTTGCCACCTGTCATTCGTAAGGCGATAGCTTATGCATGGTGATATATTCACATTTTTAACGCAGATTAAAAGACTTTAATACTATTAACAATCGTCATATCGACTATTACGGTAAGCGACTAGATTGTTTGGTATCGATCCTACATACTCAACCCAGTACAAAGTATTTACTGACGACATAAGATTTCTTGCAAAAGTACCAGTTATTGACTTTCACTGACGGAGTTGCAAGGGCTAGCGATGACTTATGCAAGAAGTCTATAGTATTTAATAANTCTGCCTTTTTCGTTAATCCTTAGAAAATAGGGCCGTTATTAAAAATTTTATAATAATAAAAGGAGTTGTATAATGAATAACCAAACGACCAAACCAAACTTAGATATTGTTCATAACCTAGCAGCAAATCGTTTTGAGACCACTATTGACGGACAGACGGGTTATATCAGTTATCAAGATCAAGGCAACACCTTAGTCTATGATCATACTATCGTACCGCAGGCTCTAGGCGGACGCGGCGTGGGCTCAGCNTTAGTCAAACATGCCTTGNATTACGCTCGTGAGCATGATAAAAAAGTCGTTCCACAGTGCTCTTTTGTAGAGGCTTATNTCAATAAGCACCCTGAGTATCAAGATTTAGTATAGTCAGTCTTGAGTAGACCGTTTTGAAGAGTATTTGTTAGTGATTACTACAACCGCGGGCGCTATACTAGAGTGACCGCTATAATAATAAAGGATATTGCTATGAGTAGTTTATCTGAAAAACAAGTCGACCTGCAGTTGCAAGACTTACCAGGATGGCAGCGCGATGGAAACAGTATTGTAAAATCGTTCGAATTTAATGACTTTGTNGAAGCCATCAGCTTTATGACCCAAGCGGCTTTTTATGCTGAAGCATTAGAGCATTATCCTGAATGGCAGAATAATTATAATACTGTCAAAGTCCGGCTGACTACTGATGATACAGGTGGTATTAGTAGTTTAGATATTCGCTTGGCGAAGCGTATGCAGCATATCGTACAGCCCACAAGACTCTAAAAGAGGCTTATTTAACCTAGATAACCATCATAAAAAGATAACNAGCATAAAAAAACGTCCTTTAGTGGGACGTTTTTCTTTTTAACAATGGTTTGTCTAATGCTTGTCTTACTGACTACATTTTGCGACCGACAAAAGCCACAATGAATAAAATGACGGCAACCACTAAGAAAATGTATGCCAAGTTCGACGATAATCCTGCAACACCNCCAAAACCTAACAAGCTAGCGATAAGTGCGATAACAGCGAAAATAATAGCCCAGCGAAACATATTGCTTCTCCTCGAATTAACTTTAAAACTTTAACGCACTCAATTACTATAAGGCGCTTACGCGGTCAGTATCTAGTTTCTTTAATACTTGCTTTTAATAGCGCTTAAAAGGTAATACTAAAAGCCATGAGTGATTAAAGTGTTTAATTGATAAAGTATTTATTACATTATAAAAATTATTGTTAAAAGCCTAAAGCCTCGGTATGAGGTTTGGCTTACGAGAATAGATTAGCAACTTTATATAGTTACTTTAAACCCAAGCTACGTTGATTTTAGTAAGCATCGGGCTATGTTGTGTAACCTGTGTAGCTAGTGCTTTAGTTTTGTAGCACTTTGACAGGGTTCATCGATATTGTTGGCGCTTATATACAACTGTATGACATATACCTACGAGCAAAATAGATAACAGCGTACAATACTATTGAATGACTGCATAGGTGACTCGTTTNACCTNTGGCAAGCGTTNTANACCTTTAAAATANAATCTGCTGCTACCACCTATAGTATTGAGTATGACAACGGAAGCTGCTCTATTTTGCTAAGGTAGCTTCATCATTATTTAGTACTACCCGGCCTAAAATAATGTGTAACAAAGTGGCGTAACGTGACTTNTTGTTAGTCTGTGACTTAGAATTTATGAGTCCGTGACTTAACATAGCTACTAGTCTCGTTATCGCAAATCTAGATTTATCACCTAATGTATAAGGAAATTGAATATGGCTAACTCTGTAGAAAAACAAGACAATCGTCCCTACGCTGTGGTTCTGTATGGTGCTACAAGCTTTGTAGGTCAGATTACTGCTAAATACTTATCCCAGTTTTTAGCAGACTCTAATGATNTCGAATGGGCCATCGCTGGACGCGACGAAGAAAAATTAAAAAAACTCCAATCTGAGATCAGTGACTCAGGCTCAGCTAAAAAGGTCGATATCATCATTGCTAATAGTAATGATGAGGCGAGCCTCAATGAGATGACCAAGCAAGCTAAGGTGGTGATTTCAACCGTCGGCCCTTATCTAAAATACGGCGAACCGTTGATCAAATCATGTGCCAATAACGGTACTGACTATGTCGATTTAACCGGCGAAGCGATTTTCATCAAAGACATGATGGACAAGTATCAAGATACAGCGAGCCAGAGTGGCGCTCGTATCGTNAACTCTTGTGGTTTTGACTCTATTCCCTCAGACTTGGGTGTGTATTTCACTCAGCAGCAGGCCGAAAAGCAGTTTGATGAGGTTTGTGAAAAGATTCATATGCGCGTCAAAGCAGCCAAGGGCGGTTTATCTGGCGGTACGGTTGCGTCTATGGCGACTATTTTTGAAGAGGTTGGCAAAGACAAATCACGCCGTAAGCAAGTTGCTAATCCATATCTGCTCAACGACGATGCTGATGCGCCAAATGTGCGTCAAAAAAATGTCAGCAAACCTGAATATGACAGCGAGCATGGCCGCTGGTTGGCGCCTTTTGTAATGGCCAGTATCAACACCCGTATCGTCCATCGTACCAATCAGCTTACAGATTATGAGTATGGTCGTGAGTTCAAATATGACGAAGCGATGTGGATGAAAGATGGCGTCAAAGGTCAGCTGACGAGCTATGCTTTGAGTGCAGGATTATTCGGGTTTGCCACTACTATGATGTTCAAGCCTAGCCGCGAATTACTCTCTAAGCACGTACTACCAAAATCAGGCTCTGGCCCTTCTAAATCAGAGCAAGAAAATGGCTATTTCGATATTCGCTTCTTCGGTTATACCCCAAGTAACGACTCTATCAGTACAAAAGTGACCGGCGATAGAGATCCAGGTTATGGCAGTACATCAAGAATGCTNGCGCAGTCTGCTCTTTGTTTGGCGCAAGACATCTCGCACCAGGATGTTAAAGGCGGATTCTGGACGCCTGCATCTGCGATGGGTGATAAGCTTATCGCTCGCCTTGAGGAGCATTCTGGCCTGAGCTTTGAAGTGGTAGAAGATAANTAATCTGCCTATAGCTATNATTCGTAAATACTGTTTAGCAGCTAGCTAGTTTAGCTTGATCCAGCCTATNTAATACTGANGACCGCATTCTATNCATAAATAGANTGCGGTTTTTTTATTTAGGCCCTCTCTTATAAGTGTGGGCAGTGGTGCAATCTGTTACCGCTTATCTGGCTTGTTTGACATATACAATGTTATCAAATACTAACAACGTATCACTTGCGTAAATGACACTGCTGATTTTTAGTTATTCAACACATAATACTACACATTGTTAGCCGAATGACACAGCGATGCTTTNTGTGCTCAAGTAGTATTGTTTGTGTCTAGGCGTTAGTCATTGCTAATAAGCACTTACCNATTAGTAAAAGCTAAGTACTGTAAGTGTCTATCTCCNAGNAGATGGTTCTGTCTAAATAATAAAGTCGCTTCAANAAGATAAAAACCGACTAGCGTTTAAGANTAACTATGAGTTTTGCTAAACACTAATGATAATAATTGCGAGGGAATAATTATGAAATTCAATGTATTAACAGCAGCTGTACTCACTTCAGGCCTTGCTATGGCAGGCGTTAACGCCAACGCCGCTATGACTACAGANGGTAATGGTAACGTCGGTTATGANACTTATGATGANTGTGTCANGGCAGTTAAAGANGGCTCAGCGAAATACTATACACCTTATACTTACCAAGAGCCTATGCCGCGTGCAGGNGAAGCTAGCGTTGCAAAGATGCGTTTATCAGAGGTCATGATTCCTCAGCGCGTCGTTAGTGATAATAACTTACGTACCGCTGACTATGAGGCAGGCGCTTGTGATCTAGGCGTAGGTCAATCAAATGGTCGTTATGGTGTTTCTGGCGCATTAGTCGGTAAATATGTTCCTTTCGCAGCTGACATGCCAGTGAACGTCTATATGGATAGCAGTGGTAACCCAGTACGCGTGACTATGCAGCAATGTGATAANCACTTTGGTAGCAACTTCCCTACTCCCGTTATCGGTGAAATGAAAGCACCAGAAGCGCAAGTTGCTATCGCTGAAGCGCGTAGTGTCGAGCCAGTAGTCGTACAGACCAGACGTGTTATTCGTCCTTCTACTTATAGCGTGAAAGAAGTAATCATCGCTCCTGCAGACCAGATACAGCGCGTTGATACCAATGCAGGTACTGCCATCGCTATTCAAGATGGTCGCCAGGCAGCTATCGTCGGTCAAGAAGTAGATCCTGCTATCTTAAATCAAACCGAAGTGGATCAAACTTTCCCAGTGATTCGCGTTCCTGATGCTGATGTAGAGGTAGAAGTAGAATAATAAATACTCTATATATGACATGTAAGCTATGATTCATANATNAGCGATAACTCATTTAGAAATAAGGAGCATTTTATGCAAAAAAAATTCTTATACCTAACNATAGGAGCTGTTTTGATAGCTCCAAGCTTAGCGGTAGCTGCCCATAACGAGATTACTCCCGCTGATATGCGAACCACACCAGCGCCTACTACTTTGCAATCTAAAGTTGAAGGCCCTAGTGGTGAGCTNCTGGCTACCCAGCCTGGTGAGGTAGAAATCAATCAGTCTGATGAAAGTATGCCAAGTAGAGTAGATACTACTTCTGTAAATAGAGGCAATATCACGCCAGCGGACATGCGTACTACATCCGCACCTAATACTTTACAGTCTAAAGTTGAAGGCCCTAGTGGTGAGCTACTGGCTACTCAGCCGGGTGAAGTGGAACTAGATAGCGATACGGCAAATAGAGTACAACCGTTAAATATGCAGCATAGTGCTGCTAATTATCAGCCACTGATAAAAGGTGANGTGAATAGCGGTAATGTCACTCCAGCAGATATGCGTACTACTCCTGCACCGGTCACTCTTAAAGANAAAAAACAAGATCCGCGTGGTGAGCTTTTAGCGACTCAGCCAGGTGAGATTGAGTTTAATGAAAGTCGCCGCATTGTAGTACGATAGATAATATAATATTTATGGTAAATAAGCATTAATGATTGCTTATCATTCATAAAAAAGGCAGCCAATCGGCTGCCTTTTTTGTGCTAGTTACTGTTGTAAGCTTACAGACATATCGTTATTTCTTTTTGGTGACGCCAGCTTCTTGTAATAGCGCTCCTAGCGTACCGATTCTGCTAGGCGTCTCCGCTTTTGGCTTTAACGTACGATTAGGCTGATTACTCGCACCTCTGCGCTCCTTGTCAGCGCGCTTACCACGTGGCGCTGAACGCTTATCTTTGGATCGATTGCCCTTATCGGGATTAGTATTTGCCTCTTTAGTTTTGACAGACGCTGCAGGCTTCACTCGGCCTTCAGACTTTTGCGCTTCAGGTTTCATGCTAAAGCCAATGCGTCCACGCGGCTCATCGACGGAGATGACACGTACGGAGACGATGTCGCCTGGTTTGACCCGATTCATCGGATCAGCGACAAAATCATTAGCCATCTGCGAGATGTGCACTAGTCCATCTTGATGCACACCCACATCTACAAAACAGCCAAAAGCCGTCACATTCGTCACAACGCCCTCAAGCGTCATCCCTTCTTCTAAATCTTTGATACTATTAACATCATCGCGGAAGCTTGCTGTCTTAAACTCAGGACGTGGATCGCGCGCAGGTTTTGCCAGCTCTTCAATGATGGCTTTTACACTGACATTGTCGTTATTGGCCGCCAGCGCTGTGGTATCAATGCTATTTAATACACCATCATTACCCAGCACCTCTGGCAATGCTTTACCGGTTTGCGCCAGCAAGCTATCAACCAGCGCGTAGCTCTCTGGATGAACGCCTGTCGCATCAAGCGGGTTATCGCCATCACGAATTCGCAAAAACCCAGCGGCTTGCTCAAAAGTCTTGACTCCCAAGCGCGGAACGTCTTTTAGCGCTTCTCGATTAGCAAAAGCGCCATGCTCTTTACGGTAATTGACGATTTGCTGGGCGACGTTGCGATTGAGACCCGCGATGTGCGTCAGTATTGCTGGGCTTGCCGTATTGACATCGACGCCTACCGCATTGACGCTATCTTGGGTGACTTTATCTAGACTATCGGCCAACTGGTTTTGATTAACGTCGTGCTGATATTGCCCAACGCCAATCGCCTTTGGATCGACTTTGACGAGCTCAGATAGCGGATCTTGCAAGCGACGGGCGATAGAAACCGCACCGCGTACCGAGACATCTAAGTCAGCCAATTCATCACTGGCAAGCTCACTGGCAGAATAGACCGAAGCGCCAGACTCATTAACGATAACCGCTTTGGCTTGTAGTGACGGGTTAGCCGACAAAATCTCTTTTATCATAGCGTCAGTTTCGCGGCTGGCGGTACCGTTACCTATCGCGACCAAATCGACATTGTAAGTACTTAATAGCTCATCGATAAGCGCCTTAGCCTCATCCATTTTGTTATCTGGAGCAAAAGGATACACAGTAGCGATAACGGGCTTATCGCTACTATCCAGCATGACATGACCTTGCGCATCGATGATTGCCATCTTGACGCCATGACGAATACCAGGGTCAACACCTAAGATCACTTTTGGACCTGCGGGTGCTGACATCAGCAGATGCTGCAAATTGTTAGCAAAAACATCGATTGCGTCAGCTTCTGCGGCTAGGCGCTTTTCGGTCAACAAGCGATGCTCAATATGCGGACGCCATTTGTCTTTCCATAAGCTGTTTGCAGCCTCAATGAGGAACTCACGGCGCTCCCTTGGCGCTGTCGCATCAATATTAAAGTGGTTAATAATTTTTTCGATAAAAGGCGCATCTTCGCCATCGACTTTTATACCTAAGACGTTCTCTTGACGACCGCGTAGCATGGCTAGTAGGCGATGATTGGGCAGACGCGCTAAGCTCTCGCTATGATCAAAGTAGTCTTTGAACTTCTCGCCGACTTCGCGCTTTTCTTCACTAGCAACCGCTGTCACGACACTAGCGGTTTTGGCAAAGCCGCTACGCAGATTATCGAGTAGATCAAGCGCCTGCGTCCACTCATCAACGATGATGGCCTGAACACCAGCCAGCTGCTTATCAAGGTCGCTAAAGTCAACATCGATCTCATTACCGCTATCGTCGGTGACGCTGCTAGGCAGCTGATAGTCCGCTAGCGCCTGCGTCGGCGTAATCTCTTGTGTTAATAGGGCTTTTGCTGCGCTGTCTAAACCGGCTGCGCGGGCCTTGGCTGCAGGGGAGCGACGACGCGGACGATAAGGTAAGTAGATATCTTCTAGCTCAAGTTTTGACGCTGCATTATCAATACGGGCTTGCAGC